>Ga0207646_10008737_pt1 | contig 10109 bp, 12 predicted proteins | sample KBSK5502metaG_FD_184343 | JGI IMG/M metagenome (GOLD analysis project Ga0207646, IMG submission 184343) | Corn, switchgrass and miscanthus rhizosphere microbial communities from Kellogg Biological Station, Michigan, USA - KBS K5-50-2 metaG... | ecosystem: Host-associated > Plants > Roots >...
GGACGACTACCTACGGTTCCGGACGTCTGTCGGACCTGGCGATAATTGAGTAGCCCCTTCCCCCAACTGGAGGCTTTGTTGTGAAGATCGTCGTCACCGTCAAGCAGGTGCCGGATCCCAATTCGACCCAGGCCCTGGAGTCCGACAACACGCTCGCGCGCGACAAGGAGGTCGTCCTCGACCCCGGCGACGAGTGCGGAATCGAAGAGGGGCTGCAGCTCAAAGAGGCGCACGGTGGCGAGGTCGTGCTCGTGTCGATGGGACCGGAGCGCGCCAGGGACGCGATCCGCAAGGGCCTGTCAATGGGGGCGGATCGCGGCATCCTGATCACCGACGAGAAGCTCGCGGGCGCGGACGCTCTGCTCACAGGCAAGGCGCTGGCTGCCGCGATCAAGGCCGAGTCGCCGGACCTGGTGATCTGCGCCACCGAGTCATATGACGGCAGCACCGGCATGGTGCCACCGATCCTCGCCGAGCTGCTGGGCGTGCCCCAGCTGACGTTTGCCAAGAAGGTGGAGGTCAACGGGACCAACCTCAAGGTCAACCGCCAGACCGCTGACGGCTACATGGTGGTCGAGGCGGCGATGCCGGCGCTCATCACTGTGACCGCGGCGATCGCCGAGCCCCGCTACGCGTCGCTCAAAGGCATCATGGCCGCGCGCTCGAAAGAGGTGAAGCAGCTGTCGCTGCAGGACCTCGGCGTCGACGGCGGCGAGCCGGCCGAGACCATCGAGTCGGTTGCCAGCGCGGTGGCGCGCAAGGCCGGCGAGATCATCGAAGACGACGGCACCGCGGTTGACCACATCGTGAAAGTCCTTGCCGCAGCCAAGGTGATCTGAGGTGGCGAAGGTTTGCGTCTACGCGGAGCTGAGCGATGGCAAGCTCAACTCGGCCGTCACCGAGATCATGGCCAGAGCGCGCGAGCTGGGCGACGTCAGCGTGGTCGCGCTCGGGACCGGCGCCGGAGAGGCGGCCGCGACCCTCGGCAAGCACGGTGCCAAGGTCGCGTACGTGAACGAGGACAAGGTCTTCGACGATTACCTCGCCGAGCCCGCGACCGATGTGCTGCACACGGTCCAGCAGCAGGACGCTCACGACCTCATCCTCTTCGCCTTCACGAGCGACTCGCGCGACGTCGCAGGCCGCCTGGCGGCCCGACTCGGCACCGGCCTCATCTCGAACGCGTCTGACATCAGCGCGGAGGGTGGGACCTTCGTCGCCAAGGTGCCGTACTTCGGTGGCGCGAAGGTGGCTTCGATGAAGGCCAATGGCAAGCCGGCAATCGTCCTCATCAGGCCCAAGTCCTTCGAAGCATCGGAGACCGGAGGCAGCGCCGACGTCAAAGACGCGCCGGGTTCTGTGGGCGACGGCTCGAAGCGCGCGCACATTCTCGAACGGGTCGTCGAGGCTTCAGAGAAGGTCAAGCTCGAGGACGCGCGAGTGGTCATCAGCGGGGGACGGGGGATGGGCGGGCCCGACAACTTCCCGCTGCTCGAGGACCTCGCCAGCGCGCTTGGCGGCGCAGTGGGCGCGAGCCGGGCGGTGGTCGACGCCGGATGGGTGCCCTATTCGATGCAGGTTGGCCAGACCGGCAAGTCGGTGCGGCCTGGCGTGTACATCGCCGTCGGCATCAGCGGCGCTATGCAGCACACCGTGGGCATGAAGACCTCGAAGATCATCATCGCGATCAACAAGGACGCCGAGGCGCCGATCATGAAGATCGCCGACCTCGGCGTCGTCGGTGACGCGCTGAAGATCGTGCCGGCTCTGACCGCCGCGGTCAAAGCCAAGAAAGGCAAGACCTAGACCACGGACAGGGACGAGGCCGAGCGCCTCGCCGCCGAGCGCGCGGCGCTGAGGAAAGCACGGGATTTCGAGGCCGCCGACTCGATTCGAGCTCGGCTCAACGACGCCGGATGGGAAGTGCTGGACGGTCCTTCAGGCAGCGAGCTGCGTCCACTCCGCGCACACTCGCCCTCGGTCGCTTCTGCCGCGCCGCGTCGGGTGAGCCTGCTCACTGTCGTGCACGGCTGGAAGCCAGATGCGGAGCGCTGGCTTCTCTCGGTCTTCAGGCACTGCAAGGCTGATTTCGAGGCGATCGTCATCGACAACTCCGGAGACCTGGGAATCGCTTCCTGGTTGGACAGCCGCGCGGCGGAGCGCCTTCGCGTCATCCGGCTGGATCCACCGCTCGGTTTCGGCGCCGCGGTCAACGCCGGCATCGATGCGGCCGCCGGCGAGGTCTGCATCCTGTTCGACCAGAGCGTCGAGCTGAAGGGTGACGCGATCATCCCGCTGCTGACCGCGCTCGACGATCAATCGGTGGTCGTGGCCGGGCCGTTCGGGGTGCGGGCCAAAGACACGCTCAAGGAGTTCGAGGAAAGCGCCGGCCCGGACGTGGATGCGATCGAGGGCTACTGCGTGGCGTTCAGGCGAGCGGACGCATTGGCCGCCGGCGGTTTCGATCCGAAGTTCCGCTTCTATCGCATCGCCGACATCGAGTTCAGCTTCCGCCTGCGCGACCGCGGAGGCCGCGCCGTTGTGGTAACGGACCTGCCGGTGGTGAAGCATGAGCACCGCCTGTGGGAGGCGACCGAGCCTGCCGAGCGCGACCGGCTGTCGCGCCGAAACCTTTACCGGTTCCTGGATCGGTGGAGGGATCGGACCGACCTGATGGTCGGGCGCTCGTGACGCCTCAATAGAATTCCCATCGGTGGCCGAGGAATACAAGAGCCGGGTGTCGGACCTGCACGCGCGCAGGAAGAAGAACCTGGGCATGGGCGGCGCTCAGCGCATCGCGAAGCAGCACGAGAAGGGAAAGCTGACGGTCCGCGAGCGCATCGACCTGCTGTTCGACAAGGGTACGTTCGTCGAGTTCGGCCTGCTGGCTGAGCAGCAGCCGGTTCGGGGCATCGAGCCATCGCCCGACGGCTCACCTGGGGACGGGGTGGTCACGGGCCACGGCGAGATCGACGGCCGCCAGGTATGGGTCATCGCCTACGACTTCACGGTGATGGCGGGCTCGATGGGCGCCGTGGGCGAGCAGTTCAAAGCCGCGCGCGTGCGCGAGCTTGCCCTGCGTTATCGCAAGCCGATCGTGTGGCTGCTCGACTCGGCCGGCGCGCGCATCCAGGAGGCATCGGGCTCGACGTTCGCCGGCACGGGCTGGCTCTTCTACGACCAGGTGGTGATGTCGGGCGTGATCCCGCAGGTCGCGGCCATGCTCGGGCCGTGCGCCGCGGGCACCGCCTACATCCCGGGCCTGGCGGACTTCGTGCCGATGGTCAAGGACACGTCGTCGATGTCGCTGGGTGGCGCGCGCCTGGTGAAAGCGGCGACGGGCGAGGACGTGACCGACCACGACATGGGGGGCTCGCAGGTGCACTGCTACGAGTCGGGAGTGGGGGACAACGAGGTCGACGACGACGCGGCGTGCATCGCGTCGGTGCGGCGCTTTCTTTCCTACCTGCCCTCCAACAACTCCGAGCCGCCGCCGCGCATGCCGTCGGACGACCCGCCTGACCGCCTGGTCGACGGACTCGAAAAGATCGTCCCCAGCAACCCGCGCGCCGCCTACGACGTGAAACGCGTGATCAAGTCGGTGTTCGACGAGGACTCGTGGTTCGAGGTCAAGCCGACGTGGGCGAAGAACATCGTCATCGGCTTCGCGCGGGCCGGCGGCCACCCGGTCGGCGTGGTTGCGAACCAGCCGATGGCGAAGGGCGGAATCCTGGACTCCGACTCCGCGGACAAGGCCGCGCGCTTCATCCGCATGTGCGACGCGTTCAACGTGCCGCTGGTCTATTTGATGGACGTGCCGGGCTTTCTCGTCGGGTCACAGGTCGAGAAGGAGGGCATCATCCGCCACGGCGCGAAGATGCTCTACGCGACGTCAGAGGCGACCGTGCCGAAGATAACGGTCATCATGCGCAAGGCGTACGGCGCGGGCTACTACGTGATGTGCGGCAAGGGCTATGGACCGGACGTGCTGGTCGCGTGGCCATTCGCCGAGATCTCCGTGATGGGCCCCGAGGGCGCAGTGAACATCATCTTCAACAAGCAGATCGAGGCCTCGAGCAACCCCGAGGAGACGCGCACGCAGCTGCTCGAGACGATCCGCGCACAGATCAACCCTTACCTTGCCGCTGGTTGGGCCATGATCGACGACGTGATCGACCCCGCAGAAACCCGCCGCGTCATCATCCGCGGCCTGGAGCAAGCCCGCACCAAGAAGGTCGACCGCCCGTGGCGCAAGCACGGCAACATCCCGGTATGAAACGAGGCGCCCACCGCAAAGCCACACCCCTGTCGGGGCCCTCCCTCCTCCCGGCGACCCTCCCCCTCGCCAACGCACCACGCATCAACGAATTTGCGCGAATTGAAGGCGCAAGACAACCCAGCCTGTTAAGACCGTGACCCGGACCATCATCACCGCCGCCCTCACCGGCGTCCTCGCGACCCGAGACCAGTGCCCGGCCATCCCGTACACGCCCCGCGAGATCGGCGAGGAGGCGGCAAGAGCCGCGCATGAGGGCGCCGCGATCGTCCACATCCACGCAAGGACGCCCGAAGGCGGCCCCGACTGGTCCGTCGAAACCTTCGCGCAGATCTACGCCGAGGTGAGGGCTCGATCGGACGTGATCATCAATTTCTCCACCGGCGCCGTCGGCATCCCCGCCGAGCAGCGCATCGCCCACATCAAAGAGCTCAAGCCCGAGATGGCTGCCCTGAACATGGGCAGCATGAACTACGCGATCTACTCAGAAAGAAGAAAGGAGTTCATCCACGACCACGTGTTCGCCAACCCCTTCAAGGACATCAGCTTCTTCCTGAAGACCATGAACGACGCGAACATCCGCCCCGAGCTCGAGTGCTTCGACACTGGCCACATCGGCAACACACGCCCGCTCATCCACCAGGGAATCCTGAGCCCGCCCTATCAGTTCAGCCTCATCATGGGCGTGCTCGGCGGCATCCCCGCGTCCACCCGCCACCTCGTCGACCAGGTCGACACGCTCCCACCACAATCGCACTGGCAGGTAATCGGCATCAGCCTCGCGCAGTGGCCGCTCATCGCCGCGGCCATCGCGATGGGCGGCAATGTACGCGTCGGTCTCGAAGACAACTTCTACCTGGAGGAAGGGCGGATGGCGAAATCGAACGGCGAGCTCGTTGCGAAAGCGGCGCGCATGTGCAGGGAGCTCGGCACCGAGGTCGCGTCCCCGGCCCACGCGCGCAAGCAGCTCGGACTCGAGCCACAACCGAGGCCGGCGCCGGCCATGCACCGCACCAACTAGATGGACGTCAAGGCCGAGCTCGTCGGCAGCGTCTGGAAGATCACCTCTAAGCCCGGCGACGAGGTGGCCGAGGACGATGTGCTCATGATCATCGAGTCGATGAAGATGGAGATCCCGGTGACCGCCCCGAAGGCAGGGCGCGTGAAAGAGATCCGGGTCAAGGAAACCGACGTCGTAAAGGAGGGCCAGGTTCTGGTGGTTTTGGAGTGAGCGAGTTGCCAGTCAAGGTCAAGGTCCAGGAGAGCGCCAGCCAGGTCGTCTACACGGATGCCGTGCTGATCAACGGCAACCCGCTCGGCTTCGTCCTCAACTTCGGGCAGTGGGCGCCCGAGGAGCCTGGGCTGGTCCGCGTCTATTCGCGCGTGGGCATGAGCCCCAACCACCTGAAGCTTCTCGCGCAGCTGCTGTCACAGAACGTGCAGGCCTACGAAGCGCGGTTCGGCGAGATGGTCGTCACCGAAGATCGCGCCGCCAACGCGCACCGCATCGGCTTCGACACCGAGCCACCCAAGCTCGCTCGTTGACCTCAGCCCAGCTCCTGCTCCGCTATCAGGCGCTGGTGGATCGAGAGCGCGCCCTCCGCGAGTCGGTCGCAGCCACCGAGGCGAGGCTGGAATCGGACCCCGCCGTCGTCGAGCGCCAGGAGACGCTGGCGTCGGCACGCGACAAGCAGGACGAGGTCGCCGGCCGCCTGCGCGAGTCGGACAAGGTCCGCGAAGAACATCGCTCCCGCCTCCGGTCGAGACAGAAGGAGCTGATGAGCGGCCGCATCCGCAACCCCACGGAGCTCATGCAGATGTCCGACGAGGTTGCGCATATGAAGGCCCGCTTCGCCGATGAGGAGGAGGCCCAGCTTCGGATCATGGAAGACGCTGAGGTCGCCGACGAGGCCGTCCGCTCGGCGACAAAAGACCTCGAGGACACGCAGCGCGCATCCGCCGAAGAAGAGCCCGGCCTGCGCACCCAGCTCGCCGACTGGAACACCGAGCTCGCCGACGTCGTCGCTGACAAGGATGCGATCTGGGCCCAGGTGCCGCCGCGCGACCAGACGCTGTTCAACCGCATCCGCGTCCGGCCACCGATCGCGCGTGTCAGCGGGACGAAGTGCGCGGCGTGCCACGTCACCGTCACGTCGTCGGGCATGCAGATCTTGCGCAAGGGCGACGCGCTCGTGCAGTGCGAGAACTGCGGCCGCATCCTGGTCGCCAGTTGACCAGGTTCCTGCGCCTCCGGACGGACGGCGCCTCGCGCGGCAATCCAGGACCTGCCGGCGCGGGGATCGTCATCGAGGACGAAGACGGCATGAAGCTGAAGACGATGCACCGCTGGCTCGGAACGATGACCAACAACGAGGCCGAGTACCACGCCCTCATCGATGGTCTCAAAGCGGTCGAGCCCTGGAAACCGGATCAGCTCGAGGTGTGCCTCGATTCCAAGCTGGTCGTCGAGCAGGTGAACGGAGGCTACCGGGTCAAGGAGGCGCGGCTGAAGGAGCTGAACGCCCGCGCCAAAGAGCTGCTGGCCTCGTTTCCAGATGTCAAGGTCAAACATGTCGAGCGCGAACAGAACAAGCGCGCCGACTTTCTCGCCAACCAGGCTCTCGATGAGCATGGCAAGGGTTAGCTACTCGGTCAGCACGGACTCGGACCCAAAGGTCGTTTGGGACGCCCTCACCGAGTTCGGGCCAAGGCGCGCCGAGCTGTGGCCCGACCTGTCGCCCGAGTCGTTCAAGGTGCTGGAGCGCGGCGACAACTGGGCTCGCGTCAAAGAAGGAACCGCGAGCCTCGGTATCTGGTCGATCGAGCGCTACGAATGGGCGGAGCCGGTCATCACCGCGACCGTCGAGGACGCTAACGCCGCCCAGACCGGCGGCACGTGGCGGATGGAGGTCAGGCCGGGTCCCAACAGCGGCTCCATCCTCACGGTCAGCATGAATCGCAAGGCGAAAGGCTTCGTCGGCCACATCATCCACGGCGTCTTCCAGGTCACCAACGGCCGGTTCCTGGCGGCCAGGACACGACGCATGCTCGCGAACATCCATGGGTAGACTTACTGCCGGGCCGAGGCGGACGGGTGACCGCCGGCGAAGTAAATAGCGTTGGAGGAAAGTCCGGGCTCCGCAGAGCAGGGCGCTGGGTAACACCCAGTCGGGGCGACCCGAAGGAAAGTGCCACAGAAATCAAACCGCCATGAGGGCCTGTCTCTAGAGAGGTTCTCGGGTAAGGGTGAAACGGTGGGGAAGAGCCCACCGGCGGCAGGGCCGACCTGCCGGCCAGGCAAACCCCGTCCGGAGCAAGACCAAGTAGGAGGGCGTCCCCTCAGGGGATAAGGCTGCTCGCCGAGCCCTCGGGTATCGGTCGCTGGAGTCGCCGGGCAACCGGCGTCCAAGACAGATGGTCACCGTCCCGCAAGGGACACAGAACCCGGCTTACAGTCCGCTCTCGGCCCACCGTCCGTTTCGAACTCGAAATTTCGGGTTCAGCGATCTGCTCCGCGGCTCAGCTCTTGCTGGCGAAGTCTTGCAATCCCGTCCAGGAGAAGATCGAGCGAGAACTCGAACTCAAACTGATCGTCACAACCCCCGCCCACGACCGTCTCATCGTCATGGGAGGCCGCCCCGGCTATCTCCGCGACGTATGGATAACTCCGTGCCATCTCGCGAAGCACGTCCGGAGGCATTTGCGTGGTGGCGCTTGCTGAATCGTCGAATAGCTCCTGGCTGAACCCCAACAGGCGGCTGCCGATGGCGTGCATCAAATGATGCGTGAGGCTGATGCTGAAGCCGCTGGCTCTGAATATTCCGATCATCGAATTCATGTACTCGAGCAAAAGAGGCGTTGGGTTTGTGCGCGACTCGATGACTCGGGACGCCCAGGGGTGATGCAGCAGCGCTCGTCGCGCGGACAGGATTCTCTGCCTGGCGGCGCTTTTCCAATCGGTCGCCAAGTCAGGAGGGTCGATCTCGCCAACTACCACATCGATCATTCCGTCCAGGAGCTCTTCCTTATTGGCGACGTGCTTGTAGAGCGCCATCGGCACGACGCCCAGCTCCTCGGCGAGCTTGCGCATGCTGAGCGATTGGATGCCGGCGGAGTCGGCCAGGGCGACGGCGGCGCGCAACACCCGGTCCCTGCTCAGGTGTGCCCTCCGAGCCTCGACCTGCTGAGCCATCTGGACCACCTTACCTTCCGAGAGGCCGCCCAAATTTGGATTCGGACTTGACATGTGTACGACGTACACCTAGACTGCGCACCAGGTGTACATCGTACACCCAACGGATTGGAGTTGGAGGTGGAGAGGAATGAAGGCGATTACTTATGAGAAGTTCGGCTCAGCCGACGTGCTCGAGCTCAGGGAAGTTCCCGAACCAGAGGTGGACACCGGCCATGTTCTGGTGCGGGTCCGCGCGGGCTCACCCAGTCCCTATGACTGGCACTTTATGAGGGGGCTGCCATACATCGCCCGCCCGGCCACCGGTCTGCGTAGGCCGAAGTACCCAGTGCTTGGCAGCGACGTGGCGGGTGTTGTCGCAGCGGTCGGTGAGCACGTCACACGTTTCCGACCCGGCGACGAGGTCTTCGGATTCGTCGGGGCCGGCGGCTTCGCAGAGTACGTATCCGCGCCGGAAGAGCGGCTGGCCGTGAAGCCAAAGAATCTGAGCTACGAGGAGGCCGCCACTGTGCCTCTCGCCGCGTTAACTGCGCTGCAAGGCCTTCGTGATGCCGGACAAATCCGGTCGGGGCAGAAGGTCCTCATCGTCGGCGCGTCGGGCGGCGTTGGCACGTTCGCCGTGCAGATCGCGAAGTGGTATGGGGCTGAGGTGACCGGAGTATGCAGCACGAGGAATCTGGGAATGGTTCGGGCGATCGGCGCCGACAGGGTCATCGATTACACCCGACAAGACTTCACACGGAGTGGTCAGAAATACGACCTGATCTTTCAGGTCGCGGGTACCGCCACCCCCTCTGAATGCATCCGGGCGCTGAACCCGAAAGGCACACTCGTCCTCTGTAGCGGCGACTCCCCTGGTCGCATCATCGGAGCCGTCGGCAGGATCTTAAAGGCCGTCCTGTTGTCGCCAATAGTCAGCCAGAGCTTGCGTCCGCTCAACATGAGGCCAAGCAGCAAGGACCTGCAATTCCTGACGGGCCTGATCGAGGCGGGCAGCGTATCGCCGGTCATCGACAGGACGTACGCGCTAAGCGAGGTGGCAGACGCGATTCGCTACCTCGAAACCGGTCGCGCTCGAGGCAAGGTCGTGATCGCCATGTCTCCCACGCCATCATTGGTCGCCTCGGAGAAAGCAGAAGCGAGGAGTCTGGCATAAACCCGGCCTCGAGTTCGTCCCCCGAAATGATCGTTTTAGAGACGCAATCACTTCCGACCATTCTCCTCGGCCGACTCGGCGTCAGCGATGTCGAAAAGGCCTCCTGTCATTCGATGTGTGGGTGAGGCAGAACACCGCGAGCCCTTAGCTGAAGCGGATGTTGTAATCAGAGGAGACAGAAATGCGTGTGCTGATAATGGCCAAGGAAGGCGACCAGAGCGAGGCGGCGACACCCCCAACGCCGGAAGCCATGGCGGAGTACCAGAAGTTCAACGAAGAGCTCGTGAAGGCCGGGGTGGTACTCGAGGCCGGCCGCCTCCACCCGAGCTCGGAGGGCAAGCGAGTTCGGTTCGACGGCAAGAAGCGCACCGTTCTCGACGGGCCCTTTGCGGAGACCAAGGAGCTCGTGGCCGGGTACTGGCTGTGGCAGGTGCGCTCGATCGACGAGGCCCTCGAGTGGCTCAAGCGAGCACCCTATGACGGCG
>Ga0207646_10008741_pt1 | contig 10108 bp, 8 predicted proteins | sample KBSK5502metaG_FD_184343 | JGI IMG/M metagenome (GOLD analysis project Ga0207646, IMG submission 184343) | Corn, switchgrass and miscanthus rhizosphere microbial communities from Kellogg Biological Station, Michigan, USA - KBS K5-50-2 metaG... | ecosystem: Host-associated > Plants > Roots >...
GGACCCCCGACAGGACGACCGCCGTCGCGCCCCAGGCCCCGAGCAGGAACTGGCCCTCCGCGCCGATGTTCCACAGCCGCATCCGGAACGCGAGCGCGCAGGCCAGCCCGGTGAGGATCAGGGGCGTGGCCTTGACCAGCGTGTCGCTCAGCACCCCGATGCTCCCGAACGATGCGTTCAGGATGTGGAGATAGGAGCGGATCGGGTCGCCGCCGACGAACCCGATGATCGCGCCGGAGATCACGAGGGCAACGACGACGGCCCCGATCGTCGCCGCCGCCGACAGCCAGCGCGGAGCCGCGATCCGTGGCTCGAGGCGGATCGTCACGAGGCGGCCTCCTCGTCGCCGCCGGTCATCAGGAGCCCGATCCGCCCGACGTCCGCCTCGGCGGACGGGAACGTCCCGACCACCCGGCCCTCGTACACGACATCGATCCGGTCCGAGAGCGCGAGGATCTCGTCGAGCTCCTCCGAGATCAGGAGGATCGCCGTTCCGTGCTCGCGCAGCGAGAGCAGGAGCCGGTGGACCGACTCGATCGCGCCGACGTCGAGGCCGCGGGTCGGCTGGACGGCGATGAGGAGCCCGGGCTTCGTCTCGATCTCACGGGCCAGGATCAGCCGCTGGAGATTGCCGCCGGACAGGAGGCGGGCCTGGGTGTCGACCGACGGCGCGGCGATCGCGTACGACTCCTTGAGGGTGCCCGCGATCGTCCGCGCGGTTGCCTCGTCCATGAGCCAGCCACGCGCAACGGGCGCCTCGCGGTAGCGCTTCATGATCAGGTTGTCCGTCAGCGAGAGGTTCGGCGCGCTGCCGACGGTCGAGCGGTCCTCCGGGATGTGGGCGACGCCGCGGGCGATCACCGTCCCGGCCGATTCGTTCGCCACTTCCTCACCCGCGATGCGAATCGCGCCGGTGCACGGCCGTAGCCCGGTGATGACCTCGGCCAGCTCGCTCTGGCCGTTGCCGGCGACGGCGGCGATTCCGACGATCTCGCCGGCCCGCACATCGAGCGACACGTCGCGGAGGGCCGGCAGGCCGCGGTCGTTCCGGGCGCTCACCCCCTCGACCGCCAGGACGATCGATCCCGGCGTGACGGGCACCCGGTCGATCGTCTCGAGGACCGACCGGCCGACCATCAGCCTCGCCAGGTCGGCCCGGGTGGCACCAGCCGTCGGGAGCCCCGCCGCCGTCACGACCCCGCGCCGCATCACGGTGACCCGGTCGGCGATCGCGAGGACCTCGCCGAGCTTGTGACTGATGAAGACGACGCTGCGTCCCTCGCGGGTCATCGAGCGGAGCGTCTCGAACAGCTCGTCCGCCTCCTGGGGCGCGAGCACCGCGGTCGGCTCGTCCATGATCAGGATCCGCGCCCCGCGGTAGAGCATCTTCAGGATCTCCACCCGCTGCTGCTCGCCGACGGAGAGCTGCCAGATCCGGGCCCGCGGGTCGACCCGCATCCCGAACCGCTCGGCCAGGGCCGCGACTTCGGCCTCGGATCGCCGCTCGTGGAGGAGGAACCGCGGCCGATCGAGCCCGAGGAGGATGTTCTCGGTGACGGTCTGGCTCGGGACGAGGGTGAAGTGCTGGTGGACCATCCCGAGCCCGGCCGCGATCGCGTCCCGCGGCGAGCCGAACGTGACGGGCTCGCCGTCGATGCGGATCTCGCCCTCGTCCGGCCGATAGAGCCCGGCGAGGATGTTCATCAGCGTGCTCTTGCCGGCGCCGTTCTCGCCGAGCAGCGCATGGACCTCGCCGCGGCGCAGGTCGAAGTCGATGTGGTCGTTCGCGAGCACCCCGGGGAACGACTTGACGATCCCGCGGGCTTCGATCGCGAGGGCCGGGGCGTCGATCGCCAGCGCTGGGGCGTCGATCGCGGTCACCGCGGGACCTCCGGAAACGGTGAGGCCCGCGGGCGGTCGCCCACGGGCCTCACGGATCGACTCCTAGCTCAGCTTGGGAAGCGGGACCGTGATCCCGTCGTTCCACCAGTACATGCAGACCGAGCACTCCGAACCCGGGGCGCCGGGCGGGAACTGGTCGAGGTCGGACTGCTTCAGCTTCGCGCCGGCCGGCAGGAGCTCCTTGCCGGTGTTGTCCTTGATCGGCCCGGCGAAGACGTCGAACCGCCCGAACTGGCCGGCGAGCATCTTGGCCAGGGTGTCCTTGACGTTCTGGAGGTCGGCCGGCGGCAGGTCAGCGACACCCTTGCGCGGGGTCTGGCCGTCCATGAAGCCGAGGAGCGCCATCGCCTTGGAGTCGGCGTCGAAGTACTCGTAGCCGGCGGTGTACTTCTTGTCCTTCACCTGCTGGGCGATCCGGGTGTACTCGGGGCCCCAGATCCAGTACGGCGCCGTGAGGCAGGCGTCGTTGTTGCAGGACGCGGGATGGTCGTACGTGACCGCCCACTTGCCCTTCTCCTTGGCGACGTCGGCGACGGCGCCGGTGTCGGCCCCGGTGAAGACGACGTCGGCGCCCGCGTCGAACAGCGACGCGGCCCCGTCACGCTCCTTCTGGGGATCGTGCCAGGTGTTGATGAACCGGACGTCGACGGTGCACTCGGGGCATGTGACCTTCACGCCGCGGGTGATCGCGTTGCCGAGGCGCAGCTCCTCGGGGATCGGGAAGGTCGCCATGTAGCCGATCTTCGGGTTGCCGTCCTTCTTCGCCCGCGAGCCGGCGAGCATCCCGGCGAGGTACTTGAAGTCCTCCATCGCGCCGAAGAAGTTGCCGAAGTTCTTGCCGTTCGACTTGTAGCCGGTCAGGTGGAGGAACGTGATGTCGGGGAAGTCCTTCGCCACCGTCTCCATCGGGTCCATGTAGCCGAACGACGTCCCGATGATGAAGTTGAAGCCCTTCCGCGCGAGGCTCCGGAAGACGGTCTCGGAGTCGGCGCCCTCGGGCACGAGCTCGATGTAGGCGACGTGCGAATCCGGGATGTGGTCGCAGACGTATTGGAGACCCTCGTAGTGGGCCTGGCTCCAGCCGCCGTCGTCGTGCGGTCCGATCAGGACCATCGCGACGTTGAATTTGCCCGCCACGACTTCCGGGATCTGGAGCTGGCCGGCGCCGGCCGCCGTGCCGCTCGCATTGCAGGCCGTCGCGCTCGCTCCGGGGCTCCCGCCCCCGCCGCTGCTCGCCGGGGTCGAGCCGCAGGCGCCGACGACGATGCTCGCCGCCGCGAACAGGCCGGCCAGCCGCAGCCGTGTGCTCGCCATGGAATCTCCTCCTCAACGCCGCCACGTGGTCGCGCGGCCCCCTCTTCAGGCACGCGCGTGCTCGGCGACCGCGCGGGTCCCGGTCCGCGAGGTCAGGACGGAAGGATAGTCTCCGGCGCGGTCGGCCGGAGGCCCAACCGGCGCGGGCACATCCGGGATTCGGCCGCTCGTCCTGTACCATCGGCCGCGATGTTCGAACGAACCGCGCTGCCCGCTGGGCCGCGCGTGATCAGCGCCAGGCTTCCGGGCGCACGTTCGGTCTCCATCGCGGCATACGTCCTCGCCGGCTCGCGCCTCGAGACGCCCGCGGAGGCCGGCGTGGCCCACTTCATGGAGCACATCACGTTCAAGGGGACGGCCCGCTTCCCGACGACGCGGGCGATCTCCGAGGCGATCGAGGGCGTCGGCGGCTCCTTCAACGCGGCCACCGATCGGGAGTCCACCGTCTACTGGGTCCGGGTCCCGAGACGCGAGGCGACTCGGGCGATGGACGTGCTCGGCGAGCTGATCGTGCGCCCGAACCTCGACGACGCCGAGATCGACGGGGAACGCGGCGTGATCGTCGAGGAGATCCGGTCGTATCTCGACGACCCCGCGGAGTACGCCCAGATCCTCTTCCAGCAGGCGATGTTCGGGGACGGGGCGCTCGGCCGGGAGATCTGCGGCGACGAGGACGGGATCCGGGCACTCCCCGGCGACACGATCCGGAGCTTCTGGCGGACGATGTACCGGCCGGCGAACACGGTCGTCGCGATCGCGGGCGACGTCGGCCACGAGGAGGCCCTCGGGCTCGCCGGAACAGCCTTCGGCAGCGGCAACGGGATCGTGCCCGGTTACAGCCCCGCGCCGGCGCTGCCCGCCGGCGAGCGAGCGCTCCTCCGGGCGCGCCGGGATGCCGCCCAAGCCCAGCTGATCGTCGGCGTGCCGGCGCTCCGTCGAGACCACCCCGACGCGTGGGCGCTGGCCGTCCTGAACGCGGTCCTCGGCGACGGGATGTCGAGCCGGCTTTTCCTGTCCGTCCGCGAGGCGAAGGGCCTCGCGTACGACGTCTCGTCGGGGCTCGTCGACTACGCCGATGCCGGCTCGCTCGAGGTCTCGGCCGGCGTCGACCCGGAGCGCCTCCCGGCCGCCCTCGACGCCGTGCTCTTCGAGCTCGCCCGCCTCCGCGACGAGACCGTCCCGGACGAGGAGCTCGCGAAGGCCAAGGCGTACCTGTCGGGTGGTCTCGAGCTGCGCATGGACGAGACACGCCACGTCGCCTCCTGGATCGGCGGGCAGGAGGCGCTCCACGATCGCGTCCTGACCCTCGACGAGGCGCTCGCCGCCGTCGCCGCGGTCACCGCCGAAGACGTCCGCAGGCTCGCGTCCGAGCTCGTCGTCGACGACGGGCTGCGCCTGGCCGTCGTCGCCCCGGCTCGCTACCTCCGCGGTCTGGAGCGCCGCCTGAGGCTGCCCGCGTGACCGATGAGATCGCGACCGACGTGCCGGACGCCCCGGTCGTGGATCCGGTCCGAGTTGGCGGCGGGCCCGTGACCGCATCGGTGAACCTGGTGGCGGCGGCCTCCGCTGCGCAGGCTCACGCCGCCCGTCACCCCGACCTCGTGATCGCCCGGGTCCATCTCCGGATGGGGTCGCTCGGGATCGCCCGTGCGGAGCTCGAGACCCTCGCCGGCCGCGATCTCCTCGACGATGAGGGGGTCCGCGACCTCGCCGAGGCCCGCTGGCGGACCGGAGACGTGACCGGTGCCGGCGAGGCCGCTGCGTCCTATCTCGCGACGAATGCCGACGACGTCCTCGCCCTCACGATCGCCGCGGAGGCTCAGGCGGATCTCGGCCGGCCCGCCGAGGCGCGGCGGCTCGCGGGTCGGGCCCTCGATGGGGCGGCCGGTTCGCTCGATCCGGTCTTCGCCGGCATGCCGCGCAGCCAGATCTGGCCGGTCGATCCGGGCGTCGCCGCAACACCGGCCGGCGTTCTCTTCGACGACCTGCATCCCGGCCCGCTGCCGACGCCGCCACCCGACGGGTCGGGGGCCTGGCGGTGGAGTGCCGAGGTCGACGACGCCGCCATGGACGAGCTGCTCGAGACGCGTCTGCCGCCGCCGGTCGTCGGAGGACAGAGCCTCTGGGGCGACGACGACCTGCGCGTGGCGGCGGCCGCGCTGGATCCGACGACGCTGTTCCATGCCGGTCGCGTCGCGCTCGAGGGCGGTCGATCCGAAGACGCGGCGACCGCCCTGATCCTCGCCCTGCGGTCGGCCCCGGGCCTGGCCCCGGCCGTCCTCGACCTCCTGGGCGGCCGGGCGGAGCCGATCCTCGTCCTCGTCCGGGGCGACGCCCAGCGGGTCGTCGGGCGTGAGGCCGAGGCGCTCCGCGATCACGCGACGGCGGCCGGCCGGCTGACCGCGGACGACGTTCCGTCGATCTCGGCCTTGCCCGAGGTCCCAGGGCCGGGCGACGAGCCTGCCACCAACGCGTCCGAGGCCCCCGAAACCGCCGACGACGAGACCGACAACGCGGAAGCCGACACCCACGAGACTGACCCCACCCTGGAGGACACGTGAACGAACGCACCCTGGTCCTGATCAAGCCCGACGGGGTCCAGCGTCTGCTGACTGGCCGGATCGTCGCCCGCTACGAGGATCGCGGCCTGAAGGTCGTCGGGCTGAAGATGATCCACGTCACGCGCGACCTCGCCGAGCGGCATTACGCGATCCACCGGGAGCGGCCGTTCTTCGGGTCTCTCGTCGACTTCATCACGAGCGCTCCGCTCGTGGCCACGGTCCTCGAGGGCCCGAACGCGATCGCCACGGTCCGGGCGATGAACGGCGCGACGCGTCCGAACGAGGCGGCGCCCGGCACGATCCGCGGCGACTTCGCCCTCGAGACGGCGCAGAACCTCGTCCATGCCTCGGACAGCCCCGAGAACGCTGCCGACGAGATCGCCCTGTGGTTCGATGCTCGCGAGCTCTTCGATTACGAGCGGGAGATCGATCGCTGGGTGCTCGCTCCCGCCGACTGACGGCATTCGCGGACGGGCGGCGGCGCAGGGCCGCGCAAGGGATCGGGTCCTAGGGCACCGGCGCGAACGACGGCTGGATCGTCGGCGATCCGCCGTCTCCCGGCGACTCACTGGACCCGGGCCCGGCTGACGAGCCCGGCCCCGGCGAGGAGGGCGGCGGCTGCGACGAGCCCGGTCCGGTCGGACCGGCGCTCGCGGCCGCCTGGGGCACGGCCCGGGCGGCCTCCGGCACGCCGAGTCCTCCACCCGAGACGAGGAAGGCGAGCCCTGACAGCAGGAGCACCGCGATCGCGGCGAAGCCCATCCGATTCGCCCGGACGGCGCTCGGCAGCACCCACAGGACGTCGAGCGAGCCGGAGAGGCCATGGGCGACCCGCTCGAAGCCGCGCTCCAGGCCGGGGCCGCCGACCATCGGTCGTCGGGGCAGCGGGGTCGGCCACCGCGGGCGCTCGCTCCGACCCTCCAGCACGACGTCCCGCGGCTGGCCGAAGCCGACGAGCAGGATCCGGCCGTAGATCGCCAGGGCGCCGATCGGGGCGATCGTCACGAGGATCGCCATCGGCCGGGGCAGGGCGAGGTCGATCAGCGCCGACCGCGCGTCCCAGGCCGTGAGCCCGGGCCAGCCGATCGATGCCGCCGCGATCGCGACGAGCGCGATCGCGAGCACGGGCGCTCGTCGGGCCCAGCCCACGAGCTCCGGCAGGCGACGCGTCCCGAACCCGCCGTGGATCGCCACGACCCAGGCCGCGAAGGCGCTCCGCGCGACGACGAAGACGAGCAGCCATGTCCGGGCCGGCTCCCAGCCGGCCGGGTCGAGGACCGCGAGCCCGAGGAGGGCGACCCCCGCGTCGGCAACGATCGAGTAACCGACGACGTGCTCGAGGTCGTCCTGGATCCAGGCCGCGACGAGGCCGAGGACGATGCTCACGGTGCCAACGGCCGCGATGAGCGCCCGTTCCGTTCCAAGCGGAAGAGCGATCAGCGCGACGGACTGGTCGATCCAGACGAGAGCAACCGCGGCGAAGGCCGCCGGAAGCCAGGCCATCAGGAGCGGCAGGGCGACGCCCGGGGCGGCATCCGCGACCCGGGCAGCCCACTGGTGGAACGGGATCGCCCCGAACCGGACGGCAACCGCAACGCCGAACGCCAGGTAGGCGAGGCCGAAGACCGCCGGCTGGGTCGCGATCTCGCCGACGGGACGCGCCAGCCAGGCGGTTGCCAGGATCCCGAGCGTGCCCGCGATGGCGATGGCCCGCAGCTCGCGCGCCCCGACGAACGCGGCTCGGGCCGCACCGGCGAGCGGAGCCGCGACGAGGATGCCCGCCAACCCGCCGGCCGTGGCCGCGAGGACGGCGACCCCGGCGTCCTGGAGGGCGATCGCGAGGACGGCGGCGCCGCTCGCGATCACGATGACCCCCGGCGCGTCCGGCTCGTGGAACGCGGTCACGTCGACGGCGACGAGCCCGAGCCCGACGACCGCCGCGAGGATCGCGTAGATCCGGAGCCACGCCGAGCCCGCCAGGACGGCTCCGCCGATGTCGATCGTCGCGGTCGGGCTCATCGCCATCGCGGTGACAGCCATCCCGAGGAGCGCACCGACGGCGACCGCCGTGGACCAGCCACGCGATCCCCGGACGATCAGCGAGACCGTCCCACCGACCGCGGCGACGAGGAGGAACGGGAGCACCGTCATGGGACGTCGACCGTCGGCGGCCGCGGCGGCCCCGGGCGTCGCGGCGTCCGCCCCGGTGGCACGCCGGCAACCGGCCCGACCGGGACGGCGCCCCGGTCGTCCCGCGGGGCGACCAGCCGGTGGGCGTCGGGCGGACGGGGCCCGCGCGGCTCGGCCGTTGCGTCGATCGCCACGTACCCGCCGCCGGATCGAGCGGCCGCCCCGATCACGCCGACCGCGCCGCCGAGCGCGACCGTGAGGAAGCTGCTCACGAGCTGTCCGCCGTCGCCCGGCGGGCCGTCGAGTCCGATCCCGACCAGCACCGCGCCGAGGACGAGCACGAACGCGCCGATCCCGAGCCGGAGCACGTCCCGCGCGGTGACGAGCGGGCCGATCGCGAGCGCGATGCAGGCGAAGCCGGCGGCCTGCGCCTCGGCCGGTCCGAGCGGCAGGGCCCCGAGACCGTGGCTGCCGAACCCGACGACCGCGGCGGCGGCCGCGGCCAGTGCCTCGGCCGGCCAGCCGATCCGCGTCCCGGCGGTCGGCGTCTCGCCGCGCAACCCGATCGTGAGGAACCGCGCCGCGAGCAGACCGCTGGCGACGCGGGCCAGGATCGCGGCGGGACTCGGCAGGGGGCTCGCCACCAGGGGCGCCGCGAGGAGGAGGATCAGGATCCCGAGGACCGCCGCCCGGACGTCACGAGCCGAGACCGCCAGGACCGCACCGGCGACGGCGATCCCCGCGACGATCGCCAGGCCGACGTTCACGGAGCGCGTCTCACGGTGCCGGGGACGAGAGCTCCGGGTGACTGGGGGTCGAGATGATCTCGAAGGTGTTGATCGGCCAGTAGCGCAGCCAGGCCCGGCCGATGACCCGGCTGACCTCGACGGGGCCGAACTCGCGCGAATCGGCGGAGTTCGATCGGTGGTCGCCCATCAGGAACAGCTCGTTGGGCGGGACGACCCACATGCCGGCCCCCGGCAGGAGCACGTCGGTCGTCTGGCTCTTGCCGTCCTCCTTGTAGACGTACGGCTCGTTCAGGGCCGTGCCGTTCACGAGGACCTTGCCGCCCTTCAGCTCGACGGTGTCGCCGCCGATCCCGATCACGCGCTTGATGTAGGGCTGGCCCTGGGCCTGGACCCAGTTCTCGGGCGGGTCGAAGACGACGATGTCGCCACGCTTGTAGGCGTCGAACCGGGGGGTCAGCTTGTCGACCAGCACGTACTGGTCGGGCTCCAGCGTCTGCTCCATCGACACCTGCTGGACGCGGTACGGCTGGGCGACGAAGGTCTGGATGACGAAGAAGATGATCAGCGTGAGAACGAGGGTCTCGACGATCTCGAGGAGACACCCGAGGGCGGGTCGTTTGGTCACAAGTCCGGCAGTATAGGTGGTGGTGGCCGGATGGTTCGGAAGCGGCCCCGACCGGCTCGTCTGGCCGCCGTGGCTCCGGCTTTGTTACACTCCCGGCGGCCCGACAGCCGAACCCGCGTTCGGGCCACCTGAACCCCGATCCCGGTTGATGCGCGATCCCCTGCGCAATCGGCGGCCCGGGCCCAGCGAGTGGAGGACCCCGAAACCCTGATGAGCGCCGACCTGCTCCAGTTGATCATCCTGCCGGCCGGGATCATCGCCGTCCTGTTCGCCCTGTACCTGGCCCGCGACGTGCTGTCCCGGGACACCGGGACGAAGGAGATGGAGGACGTCGCCGGGACGATCTTCGAGGGCGCGGTCGCTTTCATCCGCCGCCAGTACACGACGATCGCCATCCTCGCCGTCGTCGGCGCGTTCGTGATCGCCGGCGTGATCTCGGTCTTCGAGACCGAGAAGGTGGCCGACACGAAGACCTTCGGTCTCGACCTCGGCTGGCGAACGGGTCTCGCCTTCCTCGTCGGCGCCGCCTGTTCGATGGCGTCGGGGATCATCGGCATGTTCATCAGCGTGAAGTCCAACGTCCGGACCGCGGCGGCGGCGCGCCGGAGCCTCGTCGAGGCGGTCCAGGTCGCGATGCGCGGCGGGGCGGTCTCCGGGTTCCTCGTCGTCGCCCTGTCGCTCCTCGGCGTCTACGGGATCTTCAGCCTCTTCGGCGGGCTCGGCGGCGGCCAGGCCACCCACGATGCCCCGTTCCTGATCGTCGGCTTCGGCTTCGGCGCCTCGTTCGTCGCCCTCTTCGCCCAGCTGGGCGGCGGGATCTACACGAA
>Ga0207646_10008743_pt1 | contig 10108 bp, 6 predicted proteins | sample KBSK5502metaG_FD_184343 | JGI IMG/M metagenome (GOLD analysis project Ga0207646, IMG submission 184343) | Corn, switchgrass and miscanthus rhizosphere microbial communities from Kellogg Biological Station, Michigan, USA - KBS K5-50-2 metaG... | ecosystem: Host-associated > Plants > Roots >...
GCCGGCGGTCCTTGGCTATCTGGCCGTGGGGCTCGTCTTCTCGCCGTTTACCCCCGGCTACGTCGCCGACCGTCATCAACTCCAGATCTTCGCCGACGTCGGGGTGGTCCTACTGCTCTTCGAGGTCGGCATCGAGTTGGATCTCGCCGAGCTGCAGCGGGAGCGCGGCCGCCTGTTCTGGGCGGCGCCGCTGCAGACGATCCTGACGGCGCTGGTCTCCACCGCCGTCGGCCTTCTCCTCAAACTCCCGCTGGCAGGGGCCGTCCTCCTCGGCCTGTGCCTGGCAATGTCGTCCAGCGTGGTCGTGGTCAACATCACGCGCAGCCGGCGGCGGACCACCGACACGGCAACCGACCACGTGCTGCTCGGCTGGAGTGTGCTTCAGGATGTCTTGGGCGTCACGCTGGCGATCGTCGCCTTGATCGGCTTGCGTCTGCAGCCGACCTCGGGTTTCGCCGCGGTCGAGTTGGCGTTGGTCTATGTGATCCTGGTCGTGATCGCGACCGGGCTGTTGCCGCGGCTGCTCCGGCAGCTCCGCCAGGAACACGACCTCTTCCTGATCGTCTCCGTGGCGAGCGCCCTGGCCCTGGCGGGACTCGGCGCCCGTTTCTTCGGGATCCCACTGGCGCTGGCCGCCTTCGTCTCCGGCCTGGCTATCGGTGAGAGCCGTGAGGCGAGCGAGGCGCGAGAGCGCCTGCTGCCGTTTCGTGATGTCTTCGCGGTGCTGTTCTTCGTCGCCATCGGCGCGCTGATCGATCCCCGGGCTCTGCTCAACGGGCTCGGGTGGCTCCCCGTCCTGCTCGCCCTGGTTGTCCTGGTCAAGGTCGTTCCCATCTACCTGCTGGCGCGCTTCGGACACCTCCCGGGACGGCCGGGTCAGGTGGCCATCGGCCTGGGTCAGATCGGCGAGTTCAGCTTCGTGTTGGCCACGATCGGCGTGACGCGCAACGTCATTCCGAGCAACCTGTACGCCGCCATCCTGGCCGCGGTCGTCCTGACCATTGCGGCGTCGACCTTGCTGGTACGCGTTGGGTACGCAAGGCCGGTCGAGCGCCCGGGCTGATTAGAACTTCGCGAAGTACTCGACGGCGCGATTCTCGTCGGCCGGGACATCGATTTCGGCGCGCTGCGGCCGGTGCGACACGCGCCCGTTGAGCGCCTGCTGATCGGACGCCAACCAGTCGGGGACTCGAAAGCCGAGGCTGATCGCGTCGCGCACCAACGGTTCGACCGAGCTCCCCGGCTTGATCGAGATGATGTCGCCGGGGCGGACCTCATACGATGGACGATCGACCCGCTGGCCGTTGACCTGGACGTGACCGTGCGTGACGAACTGACGAGCTTGCGCTCGCGTGCCGCTGAAGCCAAGGCGGTAAACCACGTTGTCGAGGCGCTCCTCGAGCTGGCGCAATAGCTCCTCGCCGGTGGCCTCCGGCCGGCGCCGGCTGGCATCGAAGTAGCGCTGGAGCTGGCCGGCCGCGACCCCATAGAACCACTGGATCTTTTGCTTCTCCCTGAGCTGCGTCAGGTAGTCGGAATCGCGCTTGCGCCGCCGACCCTGCTGCCCGGCGCGGCCCTGTTGCCCCGGCGGAAACGGCCGCCGGGTGCGGCCACTCTTGCCGGCGACCTGGCGAGCGCCCTTGAGCCCGAGCTCGACGCCGGCTCGCCGGGAGAGCTTTTCGAGAGATCGACGCGGAGCCATGCACCACCTATACCTCGATACCGAGGCCTGCTAAACCCCCTAGGCGACCATGCGGTCGATCACGCGGGCATTAGCCCGTGTTGGAAGGCTCGTGCCGCTGAACGCTACGGAGCTACTTCGATACTCACCCGAACGCTGGTCGCGACCGCGACCGCTTTGTAGAGCGGTCAATGCGTTTTGTAGTGCTCGACAAGATCGTTTGCCTCCGTCTCGCTTGGGCCGGCAAGTCGGAAGAGCATGTCGATCCGCTGAAAGACGGAGGTGTCGCTGCGATGACGGATCGCTTCGATGTTGACCTCGACCTGTTCAAGGCGGACGCCCGCGTCCCGCGCCCGGCCCTGCACCAGCAGCACGCCGCAGGCGGAGACGCCCGCAAGAAAGGCCTCGGCCGGTGTGATTTGCTCGCCCGGCCCACCGAGATGGGTAGGCTCGTCGATGACGAGCTCGTGAGTGCGCACCTTATTGATGGCTCGCCCAGGGGTTGAGGTGCTGGCGGAGTGTACTCGATTAATGACCAACTCCTCAGCGCACATCCGAGCCTCTTTTGATCCCGGGTGCGCTCTTTGATTGCACCCCGGCAAGGAAGCGCTCGAGGTCAACCAGAAAGCGCTCGTGCGTGCCGCGGGCGACCAACTCGACGTCATCGAAAGCCGAGATCTCGAAATTGAGCCGTCGTCCCTCAACCGCGAGCACGCGTGCGGTAACTCGTACGCGCATCCCTACGGGGGTGGCCTTGAGATGCTCAATGCTGAGGCGAGTCCCAACAGTGGCCTCGCCGGCTTCGAGGCGTTCGGCAATCGCGCGTACCGCCGCGGATTCGAACCAATGACACAGCACGGGCGTCGCCAGAACCGTCACGCCGGTATTCTGGAAGCGGTCGGCGCCATGTTCAGGTCGGACCACCTCCTCGAGGACCCCAGCCTGGCCCGCAGTGATCGGCCTCATAGCTTCCACTTTACGTGCGTGACCGGGGGGTCAATACCCTGTCGCGCCGCTGTCGACGCCGACCAGACGGGTGTACACCACGAGCCGATCGCGGTACGTCTTACCGTCCTGCAGATAAGGGCCCGCGCAGGTAAGAAGGTTAAGATTCGCCTGTTTCGAAGGCCCAAAGACAGCTACGAGCGGGACGTCCTGACGGTCGTATCGCCCGATCCTGACGACGGCAAAGCGCAACCGCGTTCCACTTGCCGTGATAACGGTGATGGCGTCGCCCAATCGCAACCGGCTCAGAGCCCAGAACGCTGCCGGTTGCCCAGTGGTTCCATCCAGGTGCCCGGCTATCACCGCGTTGCCGACCGATCCCGGCGTAGGACCGCTCCCGAGCCAGCCGGCGTCCGCTACGAGCTGCGGCACCGCCATGGCGCCATTCGCCAGGAGGCCCACGCTTTCAACCGGTGCCTCGATCCCTAGAGCAGGGATGCTGACCTCGGCCGGAGCGTCGTCCGGCAGCGGTGTCGCGGTCACAAAGGCGGGCGGCGGCATCGGCACATTCAGACCGCGGCCCGCGGCGGGTGGTCCGGGAACGCCAACCGCAAAGCACTCGGGACCCGCATCGGTGTGCGCGGCGGTGTCGAAGACTCCAACACTGGCCCCGCCCGGCGTGTAGACCGCGCGCCAGCAGTAGGTTCCAAGCGAGCTCGTGGCTGAACTCTGGTCCGATGTCGCGGCGCCGGCGATCAATGGCTTAGCGACGCCCACCGGATTTCCAGTCAGGCAGCCGCCGGCGGTGACCTGGGTCGGGGCACAAAGGAAGAAGGCGACCGTGCCCTGTGGCGTCGGCCCGCCGGGTGGTCCCTGTACGTTGACCTGGTCGCTCGCCACCACCCCGGGCGCCAGATTGAAACCGGTCGGGTTAGAAGCGGTCGTCATCGCCGGTGTCCGGCATGTCGTCAGCGGCGACGGACCGGCGAAATCGGTCAGCGCAGCGGAGAACGATTGCGCCGTCCGAGTGTGCGGAAGAAAGGTGTGGAAGCATCCCGTGAAGTTCAGCACGGTCAGATCGATGCCACCTTCCAGGAAGTCATTGGGGGCGAGCTGGGTGGTGACGCCTCCGGTATTTCGACAGATCCAGCCGCCGCAGGCGACGATCGCGACATTGACCGTAAAGCTCGTCGAGCCAGGGATGGTGATCTGTTGATAGTGAGCCGCCCCGCCCGGATCACAAACCGTTCCGTCCGCCGGTTGCGGTCCCGGTTCGGCGTTGCAGTGCCACTGGTAGAGCGCGTTGGTCGCGGTGCCGCCGCCGCCTGTGAAGTCGACCGCAACCAGGAGGTCGCCTTCCGTTCGATGGCCGCTGAAGCTGCCCGAGCAGCCGGCGGAGAGGCCAATGATCGTCTGGAGAAACTCGAAGTCGATGTGGCTGTCCCCGTTATCGCTCAGGCGCTCGGCGCCGAAGAAAAGTTCGGGACGGGCGGCGGTGGCATGGCTCACGGCGTAGACATTGCTCAGGTCGTTCTTGTTCGGCACGTTGCCCGGGCCGAACGTTATCCCGTTGATGGGATCGCCATTTTTCACGGACGTCGTGAAGGTGGTGGGGTCACTCGACACCCCGCAGGGGGTGGTGTCCGACGACAGGGGGTCGACGATGAAGGTGCTGGAGACCCGGCTTGGATCGGCCAGCGCCGCCGGTGTGAGCGCCGGCGCCCCTGGTGGCGCGTTGCCTGCGCCGGGCGCACCGCAGTTGAACAGTCCGCCCGTGCCGGTCACGTTCACGGCGCCCACCGGACAGGTTGGGACGGGAGACGCCCCGCCGGAGTTGGCCCAGTCGAACGTCACGCCGGCCGGAGGGGTCAGGCGCACGTTGCCGTCGAGCGCGAGCCAGTTCGAGGGAGCGGCGTTGGACGGGAGGGGATTCAGCAGTGCGGCCGTTGCACTGACGGCGAATGCGAGTGAAGCCGCCCACCGGCGGCGGAAGGGACGCACCGTCACCGGGACTCTACCTGAATTCACGCACGAGTTCAACAGGGCTCAGCGGCCAATCTTGCCTCAGTTCCGCTCCCCAGAAATGGAAGGGCGGCCACATGCGGGCCCTGGGCTGCCCTTACCCGCAGTGACCGGGATTCAGGCACAATTCGACCATGCGGGAGGAGCGCCGCTTGCTCACCGTGCTATTCGCCGACGTCGTCGGATCCACGGAGCTCGGCTCCGAAACCGATCCGGAAGTTCTGCGCCAGCAGATGACCCGGTACTACGAACGCATGAAAGAGGTCGCCGAGACGCACGGCGGCATGGTCGAGAAGTTCATCGGTGACGCGGTGATGGCCGTCTTCGGCGTGCCGCGGCTGCACGATGACGATGCGGAGCGGGCAGTCCGCAGTGGGCTCGTCATGCAGACCGCGATGGCCGAGCTGAACCATGAGCTTGGGACGAAGCTGAGGGTGCGGGTCGGGATCAACACGGGCGAGGCGGTCGTCCAGTCCGGCGATGATGGCCAGTTCATCGTCGGCGATGCCGTGAACGTGGCAGCGCGGCTGCAGCAGAACGCGGAGGCCGGCGAGGTGATCGCCGGACCGTTGACGGAGCAGCTGACCCGGGCCGCCGTGGAATACGAGCGTCGCCCTTCGATTCTGGCCAAGGGGAAAACGACGCCGCTCAGGGCATTCCGCGCCGTCCGGACTACGACGGCGGTCCCTCGTCAGTTCCGGGGAGTTCCGGGTCTGCGCGCGCCGCTGATCGGCCGGGACCGCGAACTGCAGCTGATGCTCAACACCTTCAGCCGGGTCGTCGAGGACCGCCAGGCCTATCTCTTCACGCTGCTGGGGGCTGCCGGAATCGGCAAGTCGCGACTGATCGAGGAAGGCCTCCGTCGCATTGCCACGGAGTTCAGCCCGCACGTCCGGCAGGGCCGCTGCCTACCCTACGGCAAGGGCATTACTTACTGGCCGTTCATCGAAATCGTTCGCGACGACGCCGGAATTAGTCTCGATGACGATCGGGAAACCGTCATCGGAAAGCTCCATCGGCGACTGGCATCATTGCCATTGCCACCAGGCCAGCTCCGAGCGGTTGAACGGCGCCTGGCGGTCGTGCTTGGTGTCGAGGCCGCCGACGCAGCCATCCCCGATGTGGCGGCTACTCTTGTCAACGCCGAGCTCGCCTGGGCAATCCGCCGGCATGTCGAGGCGCTCGCCGCCGACAGCCCGGTCGTGGTGGTCGTCGATGACCTGCAGTGGGCAGAACCGGCGATCCTCGAGCTGATCGAGCATGTCACGCAGAGATCGACCTCGGTCCCAGTCCTCTGGGTGTGCGTGGCACGACCCGAGTTCCTCGAAACGCATCCGCAGTGGGGCGCCGGCCGCTCCAATACCTCGCTGATCACGCTCAACCCGCTCAATCCAGCTGAGACCTCGACGTTGATCTCGCGATTGCTCGAGGTCGAGGACATTCCCCCAGCCCTTCACCGAGGGCTCCTCGAACGTTCTGAAGGAAATCCACTATTTTGCGAGGAATTCCTCCGAATGTTGATCGATGAGGGTCAACTGCTGCACGTCGACGAGCGGTGGCGAGCCGAGGCCGGGGCCGAAGAGATTCGTGTTCCCGAGTCAATCCAAGCCCTGCTCGCGGCACGACTCGACTCTCTTCCCGATCCCCAAAAGGAGATCCTGAAAGCCGCCAGCATCATCGGTGAGCGCTTCACGTCTGAACAGATCGCCGCCATCAGTGGTGACCTTTACCCCACGGGTGCCCTGGACGACCTGGTGCGGACCGGCCTTATCCTCGAGGATGCGGCGGCAACCAACGGCAGCTTTCGCTTCAAACACCTGCTGATTGGCGACATGGCCTACAACGCGCTCTCCAAGAAGGATCGGGGCGACCTGCACGAGCGATTTGCCCGACACCTCGAAAGCGTCACCGGTGATCGCGCCGACGAATACGCCGAGATCATCGCCCATCACGCGGACCGGGCCTACCTTCTCGCCCGAGAAATGCGACTGCCCGGAGAGGCCGTTCGTCCGCGGGCGCAGACGGCCCTGCGATGGAACCTCTTCCTCGCGGAGCGGGCGCGATCTCGTAATGATTGGTCGGTTGCGGCAGATCGGATTGTGAGCGCAAGGGCGACCATGGAGGATCTCCTCAACGATGACCTCGGCGCTGACCGTCTTCGCCTGAGGCTGCTGGAGGCCGATCGGTACGCAAACCTCGATCAGTACGACATGGCGCTCGTCGCCGCCGGAGAGGTGATTGAGCAGGCGGCCGGCATCGAGCGTTGGGATCTGGCAGCTGCGGCCCAGCTCTGCATCGCTCGAATTGAGCAGCAGCGCGAGCCAGGCAGCACCCGGACAGTAGAGCTGATTGCCGAGGCCGCGCGCTTGTTTCGCCAGGCGGGTGACCATGTCGGTGAGCTGGAAACCGAATGGATGAACGTCCTCTCTCGTCTGGGATCGAACGAGGGGCCATCGACAATCGACGAGGGCGAATCGCTGGCTGAGCGGGCGGCTACCCTGAACGACCCAGCGCGGGCCGCCACGTGGTTTTCGCTGCTTGCGCTGTTTGCCGCCAAGGCCGGACGGGCGGCGAGCGCGCGTCAGTACATTGGGAGAGCCACGACGCTGGTGAACCAGGCCGGTGTCCGGTCGGCTGCCTGGCTCGTGATAGCTCAAGCCACTCTCAAGATGCTCTCCGATGATCTCGAGGAGGCCTCACGGCAACTGCGGCAATCCATCGCCGCGGAAGAGCACGAAGGCTTTGCGACCATCTTCCTGCAGCGCTCGCTCGCGGAATGCTTAACGCGAGCCGGAGCGCTGGTAGAGGTCGATGCCGTTCTCGAAGATGCGCTGAAACGAAGCGAAGAGAGCGGAGAACGCTGGAGCCGGTGTGAGTTATTCGCAAAACGGGCTGTCGCTGCCGTGCGGAGCGGCGAGCTCGAAGCGGCCGAGCGCTATGTCCATCAATCACTGGACACTGCTCAGCCGGGCGACGCCAGCGGCGCGATCGAGTCAAACTGGGCGCTTGCCGAGCTACGGGCTGCCCAGGGCCGGGACGATGACGCCGAAGGAGCCTACCGCCGGAGTGTGGCGTTCTCGGCGGACTACTACGACGTCCTGGAAGAGGTGGACCTCAGCTTTGCCCGTTTCCTGATCAGCCGCGGCAGGGGCGACGAGGCGGTAGCGGTGCTCGATCGAATCGAGGCCTGGCTCGATGCCACAGGCTACAGTTCGGGCCGACGCGAGATCGCCAAGCTGCGCGTTACGGCCGGGAAGCCGACGTCTGGCTCACCTGATCGAGGATCGTAGGCGACCGCTGGGCAGCCGGATCTTCGCTGCCGAGTTCGATGTGCTTATCGGCGCGCCCCTCGCTTTGAGTTAAGCGGTATCTGTCTCTTTGCCAGAGTGGCGCTGTGGCGCGCAAGTCGCGCTGTTGCACCGCACGCACCGCACCGGTCGGCCGCCGCTTTTTACCTTTACTGCCTTCATCTGGATGATCGCCGGACCGGACGAATTCTTCATTTTCAGACGTAGACCGACATCCATACAACGTGGCCGGGCGCGATCGCTAGCGCAGGTCCCCTATGGAGCTGGAACCGCCACGGTGTAGATGTCGAGCTGGTGGAGCCTCCCATCTGGGTTGTCCCCGGTGCTGTTGGAGTTGTCAGCCCAGCACGGATGGGCGACCCCGCCGTAGAACGAGAGGCCCGTGTAATCACCATAGTCGATGTGGTTACCCGAGTCATGCGAGTTCGACGTTCCGGCGCTGATCTGAATGTTCTTGGTGAACGTTTGTCCGCCGTCCGTGCTGAAGGCTCCCCAGAACTGCGCGTCATCATTCGGCACGCCATTGGTATCTCCGGCTCCACCGGTCCCCAGATCGTTTCGCGCGTCGTACCACACGACCGCGATCTTCCCAGTGGTTTGATCGAGTGAAATCTTCGGCAGGAACTGGCTGTTCATCGTGGTGTCGTCGTTCACCTGGACCGGAGTGCTCCAGGTAGCGCCCTGGTCGTCCGAGAACTGGACGAGGATATCGGTGTTGTCGGTGCCATTCGAACGCTCGAAGGTGTAGACGAGATAGACGCGGCCGGTGTGAGGGCCACCGGTACGATCCCAGGCCAGGCCGGGTTCCGAGTCGATGGACCGATCGATCTGCGCCGGGATGAAATGAAAGCCTCCGATATGCGTGTCGATCACGGCGACCGAATCGCCGAATCCCTGCGGCCCGATCCCGTCCGGATCGACGTTGACGCGGAGTGTGCCTCCACCCTCACCGGTCTCAGTAAGGGTGCACACGTTCATGACCTGTCCCTTCGGGCCGATCGCCACGTCGCCGTAGGTGCAATTGTTCGTGCCGGGCACGACCTCCGCCGTGATGAAAGGACCGACCTGCCCCAGCCCCTTGACGGGTGCTCCGGTGGCAACGATCGGGCCTCCGGCGTTGAAGACCAGCCAGGCTTGATTGGCTCCGGTCGTGATGGTGGGCTGGTCGACGAATCGGAACAAGCCGCGGTCGTCGCCGTTGGTCCCATTGCGCTTCGCCGAACTGTCGATGTTGGCGATCACGTTGAACGTCAGGCCCTTGTCGGTGCTCAGCGCCACTGGCACGACGTTCGGGACCGTTCCATCGATCAAGTACAGATAGGTCATGAAGAGATTCCCATAGTGGTCGAACGAGAGACTCGCGTCGCAGCAGGCGCTTTTCAGCGGGTCATCTGGGCCGGTCCCGATGACTCGGTGAATCGGCCAGGTGGTCCCTCCGTCGAAACTTACGGCCTCGAACAATCCCGCGGCTCGCGGCGCGATATTCGTTTCGATCACGATGTTGCGCGGGTCCGTTGGGTTGACCGCCACCGTCTCCTCGGACTCGTTACTCGGGCGCTGACTGACGTTAACGTTCGTCGGGGTGGCGGCCGCCACGGCTTTCACCGAGCCACCCGTCCCGGCCGAGCCCACCCCGAGCAGGGCAATCCCGATAGCAGACGCGCAAGCGACCCAAACTGACCCTGGGCGCATAGCTTCGTTCCCTCCTGTAAACCCGAGTTCTCCCAACTATACCGCCGCACGTTACAGGCTCAGGGTGCTGGCGTGGTCCCAGCATCCGCCGTGGGGTCGGCGGCCCGGCTCGTTGAACCATCGGGCATCGCGGTGAGGGTTACGTTCCGCTTCGGGCACGCGCTTCTGCCCGAAGGACTGGCGGATTGACCGCTTGTTCCGGCGAAGGCGCCCGATGACGTCGTCCAGCCCAAAGATCAACCGAACGGTTGATGGCTGCCGCGCTATTTACCCGTAGCGTGGGAACACGTCGACGACCGTCACCACAACGACCGCCAACGCGGTCCCAAAAAGGAGTAGCGAGTATGCCGTTATATATGGACGTCCACAACAAGGTCGAGGGGCTCACCGCCGACGCCGTCGCCGGGGCACACAAACGCGACCTCGAGGTGCAGAGCCGGCACGCCGTCAAGAACCTGCA
>Ga0207646_10008744_pt1 | contig 10108 bp, 10 predicted proteins | sample KBSK5502metaG_FD_184343 | JGI IMG/M metagenome (GOLD analysis project Ga0207646, IMG submission 184343) | Corn, switchgrass and miscanthus rhizosphere microbial communities from Kellogg Biological Station, Michigan, USA - KBS K5-50-2 metaG... | ecosystem: Host-associated > Plants > Roots >...
CTTCTTTCACGCCCGCCCCAGGCCCCTCTGACGCCGCAGCGGCAATGCGGCCCTTGGCCCGGCGCCGCCCGGAGTCTAGGATTTCACGCAGGATCAATAGTCCTGGGTTCTGTCCGCGATGCGAGATACGCCACGGCGCCCAGGCGGCCGATCGCATGGAGGGGGATCTCCGATGGCGCTATACCTGTACCAAGCTGCTTACACCGCCGAGTCGGTGGCGGCGCAGATCAAGCAGCCACAGGACCGCATCGAGGCGGTCCGGGGAATGATCGAGGGTCAGGGGGGCAAGCTCATAGCCGGCGGCTATCCCTTCGGGGAATATGACGTGCTAGTCCTGATTGAGGCTCCCGACGAGACCGTGATGGCCAGCATCGCGCTGAGCGTGGCCGCTGGCGGGGCGGTCAGGCAGGCCAAGACCACCCGGCTGCTCAACGGCCAGGAGTGGGTTGAGTCCCTGCGGAAGGCGCAAGGTTCCGGATACAAGCCCGCCCGCTAGCGCCCGGACAGCGATTAACCGGCGACCAAGGTGACCGCCGTCACCGCGACTAGCCGCAACCTGACTACCGAACGGATCGGTGTCTCCGCCCCAGCTCAGGCTGCGCGCAGTGGCTGGAACATCAGCTTCAGCACGGCGCGTATGCGCGAGTCGTGCTGACCGGCCTGCGGTATACCTGTCCCGCCCGATCGGCGCGGCTCCTGGCGATACACCTATCGTACACGTGAGGTGTAGATTAGGTGTATGGCCAGAAAGCGCACGAATATCGAGATCGAGGACACGTACCTCCGGATCGTGATGGACCGCTACAGCCTGCGCACCATGACCGAAGCCGTCGAGTTGGCCCTCCGGCACCTGGCCGGACAGCCCATGAGCCGGGAAGAAGCCCTGGCGATGCGCGGCGCCCACGCGATCGGTGAGCCGCCCGCAGATGAACCTCCGCGGGGAGCGGCGTGATCCTCGCCGACACCTCGGCCTGGGTCGAATACGACAGGGCCACCGGGAGCGCGGTCGATCTTCGCCTGAGGGATCTGATAGCGGCCGACGGCCCGATCGCGGTCACGGAGCCGGTGATCATGGAGGTGCTGGCCGGGGCGCGCACCGAGGCCAGGGAAGCAGACCTGCGCCGCCTTCTGCTCCGGTTCCACCTGTACCAGTTCGACCCAGCCGCCGACTTCGAGGGCGCCGCACGCATCTACCGCCGGTGCCGGCAGGCCGGTATCACGCCACGGGGCCTAGTGGACTGTATGATCGCCGCCGTCGCCCGCCGGCATGAGGCGACGCTGCTGGCCAGCGACATCGACCTTGATCGCGTGGCCCACGTGATCGGCATCGAGCTAGACCGGCCAGCGACACCGGAACCGCCCCCGCCGCTCCAGCCAGGGTAGGTCCTGCCGGGGCTCGGACCGTCCTCATGAACGGTCACTCCGCTTCGCGGCCGAGTGCAGCCAGCTTGCGATTGACCTCGGCCAGGCCGAACGGCTCCGGTTCGGCCGGGTCGTCCTCAGACCAGTACTCGACCGGGGAGTCGCCCCGGAACGCCACGCAGACCGGATAGTCCTGGCGAGGGTCACGGGGGAGCGTCTTCTCCAGCGTGATCTCGTGCTCCCAGCAGGCCCCGAGGTCATAGGTGTACGTGATCTTCCCGCCCGGCGCCACGGCATCCCGGACCCGGGCCGTGTCTTCGTCCTCCGTCCCGTCCAGGTGCATGAACGGGTCGCTGTACTGCTTCTTCCCCACCTGGAACAGGTGCAGGTGGTCGCCGTCCCAGCCGAACAGCACCTGGATCACCTCGTGCAGGTCGGCCAGGGTAGCGGTGACCGGCAGTCGTACCCGCCGCCAGACCGGCGGCCGGAAGCCAGCCAGCGAGACCTTCAGCTCGGCCGCCTGGTCGATGCTGCGCGCCCAGAGCCGCACCTGCCGCTGCCACGTCCGCCTTGCGCAGCACCTGCCCGGCTGTCACCGGCCGGCGGGCGGTCCCAATCCAGCGCGCCAGCGTGATGGCGTCACCCACGACCGCGCATTCCCCCGCCCGCCGCGCCGCGTCACGAAGATCATCTCCGGAGACCGCTACGTCCACAAAGAGACCCTACTGCCCGCGGCGGCCGCAAGCTTCGTTACCGCTCCTGTCCCACTAGTGTCAGAGGTTGGCGCGGATCTCACGCAGGGCGTGCTGCATCTCGGCAGCCGTGGAGAAGCGGTCGCCTCGGGCGGGCGCACATGCCTTAATGAGGAACTCGGCCAGGTCAGGGTTGAGGCCGGATCGGACCGTTCTCGGGTCGATCACCGGCTCGGCAACCATGGGCTTCGAGTACGGGTACGGGTGCTGGCCGTTGCACAGCAGGCGGTAGAGCACCACGCCGACCGCGAACAGGTCGGTGGAGACGTCCCAGCGATTGAGGTCGGCGTCGGGTGGCTGATACGGCGGCGTGCCTGACTTCGTGTACACAGGATCGCCGACCCTGGAGGCGATGTTGAAGTCGAGCAGTTTCGCCCCGCCGCGCGTGAGCATCACGTTCTGCGGCTTGATGTCGCGGTGGACCAGCCCCTTGTCGTTCAGAGCCGTCCACTCGCGGGACTCGGCCTCCGACAGCTCGCCTTCGCGGCCTTTGGCTTCCAGCTGGGTGAGCCGTACCGAATCGGGATGAAAAGCGACGAGCGCGTCCAGCACGTCGAGTGCGACATCGACCGCCTCCCGATCGCGGAGGTATCTCCTGCCGGAGACGAACTCCTCGAGGGATTCCCCCTCGATGAACTCGGTGATGAGATACCAGTCGCCGAGGCTGGTCCTGCCCGCCCAGAAGACCTCCACCACATGAGGATGACGGATCTTCCGCAGGGCGCCGATCTCGCGGCGCACCGCCTCATAACCGGCCGCGTTGTCGAACAGCTTGAGCGCTCGCTCCTCGTCCTCGACCTCGTCGCGGACCCGGTAGACCTTCGAAAAACCGCCCTGCCCAAGTATGTCCAAGATCTCGAAGCGGTCGTCGATGACATCGCCCACGGCGTACTCGGCGGCCTTGGCTCCGGCTGAGGCCCGCAACTCTGCCGGGTCAGGTCTCGGAAGGGCGTGGCTGTGGCCCCCGGGCGTTTCGGCAGCCAGGTCCCGCACGGTCCGGCTCGTGCGGATACCCTCCAGGCGTTCGATGACGTCGGCCGCGCTGGTCGGCCGCTGTTCGGGTTGGGGCGCGAGCAGGCCGAACACGAGGTCTTTCAATGCCTCGGGAATATCGTCCCGCTCGAGCGGCGAGGGCGGGCCGGCGCGGCGCGCAGCCAGAATCTCCTCGCGGGTTCCGGCGAAGGGCGGGCGCCCCTGGCACATCTCGTAGACCGTCGCTCCGAGGGAGTACAGGTCGGCGCGGTCGTCGGCCATTCTGCCGTCGGTCAGCTCGGGAGCCATGTAGCCGATCACCGGCCGGTGCGACAGGTCGCTCATATCGTGGTCGTCAAGCGATACCGCGGTGTCGAAGTCCACCAGGTGAACCGTGCCCCAGTTATCGAACAGCACGTTGCGCGGCTGAAGATCGCGGTACAGGATGCGGTGCCGGTGGATGTGCTCGAGCCCGTTCGCGATTTCCGTCGCGATCCGCATGATGCGCTCGGTCGGCAGGCGCTCACCGGATTCCGTCGCCTGGGCGATGAGGTCCTCAAGGGATCCACCCGAGAGGTAGCGGCTGACCATGACGGCTGTTCCGCCGCTCTCCCAGTGATCGAGCACGGTCGCGATGTTCCGGTGGTCGCCCAGACGGCCCAGTACGCGGGTCTCCCAGGCGCTCACGGTCAGCCCGTTCGGCATGATCGCATTGTTGGCGAAGACGTCGAGAGTCACCTGACAACCTAGCTCCCGATCGCGTGCGAGATAGACCTTCTTGTCCCGGCCGGACCTCAGGAGCTGCTGAATCTCGTACCTTTCCGGCCGCAGGAAGTCCTCCGCCCGAATCGCCCCTTCCACGCGCGCGAGCCTACCGGCGAGGCCAGTTCACGCCAAGTTTCCGCACGCTCCAAGCAGCATCCACATCTCGCCAGCTCAGGCCGTAACACCACAACCGGTTCGGAACAGTTGAAATTCTTTTTCACCGAACGACCGTGGTTCTCTGCCCCCGCAATCAGCCACCAGCCCGGTGGCCCGCAAACCGCAACGTCGTCGGCAACGAATATATCGTGACAACATCTCGGCGGCCGGGCGCCGCCGACCGGATCCGGCTTCGCCGGAGCGCCTGGGCCAGGGGGCTGACCACCGATGGGCCCCAACGGCACGGACGGCTGCGGGAGCTGACCTTCACGACCCTCCGCCCGGCCGCTCAGCGCAGTCTTGGACCGATACTCAAAGACATGGATCGCTGCGCACGCCCGCTCACTGGCCAGCTCCGGGATCTGGTCCGGGCCGCGCTGGACAGGCAGGGCCTGGCGATCCGGCGGCTGCGCTGGATGGGCCAGCACACCAATCACCTGTTCCGCTGCGACATCACGACCGGCGAGCGCCTGGTCATCCGAGTGTGCCTGCCCGGCGGCCGCAGCGACGCCGAGCTTGATGGCGAGCTGACCTGGCTGGCCGCGCTTGCCCGCGACACCGGCCTGACCGTCCCGGCCGCCCGGTTCACCACCCGGGTGGCCACCGCGGGCCTTCCGGACGGCGGGCGCTGCATCGGGTTCGGCTGGATCCAGGGCCGGCCCTGCGGATGCCGGCCATCCCGGCAACTGGTCGCCGACCTCGGCCGGGTGGTCGGCACCCTGCACCGCCACGCCCGGGAATTCCGCCCGCCGCCCGGATTCACCCGCCCGGCCCTGGACATCCGGCACCTGACCTGGGCCGGGACCTGGCACGCCACCCAGCTGGCCCAGCGGCCCATCGACCCCGAGGTGCGGCGCGTCCTGACCGAGACGACCGGGCGGGCCGACGCCGTGCTCGCCCGCCTCGGCCACGACCCGGCCGGTTACGGGCTGGTCCACGCCGACCTGTGCCTGGAGAACATCCTGGACCACCACGGCCAGGCCCGCCCGATCGACTTCGACGACGCCTCATGGGGCCACTACGCCCTGGACCTGGCGATCGCGGCCGACGACATCCCCGAGGAACTCCAACCGGACCTGCTCCGCGGCTACCAGACGGTGTCCCCGCTGCCCCCCGGCTACCACGAGCACCAGGCCGCGCTGCTGGCCGCCCGCCGCCTCTACCTCGCCATCTGGCACCTGGCCAACGGGCTGCCAGACGAAGGCCACCTCGGCCAGCTCAGAGCCTTCACCGCTCACTAGTCCCGGAATCGGTCGTTTGCGAGACGGGCAGACCCGACGTCACCTATGTGCGAATAAGCCGGCTAGCTGCAACAGGTGCCCGGCGACGTCTTCCGCGTGATCATGCGCTATCCCGTCGGGCGGTGGGCGCTGTTCGCGCTCTGGCTGTGGGTCGGTTGGCACTTTCTTCATCCGCGGCCGGTACTTCCTGCTCCGGTCCTGAGCTCATCATGACGTCGGCAGGAGTGCTCGCGCTGTCTTCGGCGGACCATCAGGCCCTCGTGCCTATGGCCGTCGGTTACCTGATCCTCATGTCGGCGCGGCCCTGCTGCTCGGACTGGCGGCACCGGTATTCGCCGCCCTGTCCTGGCTGGCCGACCGCCGACGGCGCAGCTGACCCCACCTGGTTCCTACCGCGGCATGGACTACCGTGGCGGGATTATCCCGCCAGATCCGCTGATCGAGGCGTGGGCGGGAGAGGCCGGGGGACTCCAGCGACGGCGTCGCGGCGGTCGAGCTGGCCGGCACCGGCCTGGCCGTCGCGCGGATGCCGCTGTGCACCTGCGGAACCCGCGGGTGCGGGTATGCCGGGATCCAGCTCCGCAAGCAGGTGCCGGCCGGGGACTTGCCCGCGCTCGTGGCGTTGCTGCGCGCGCTGCTGAAGATTAGTTTTGACCGGTGAGGTGTGATGGCTGAGGACGAGGACCCGCAGATCGCGGCCGTCCTAGCGAAGCTGACGGGGCAGGACGCGGCGGCCGCCGAGGATGCGCGGGCCGCGCTGGAGTGGATTGCCGGGGACCAGGGCCTGGTCTTCATCACTCAGCAGCGCATCCAGAACTTCTGCTGGTACGACCTGCCGGTGAAATGGCTCATCGATCTCGACGACAAGCTGCGGGTCGTCGCGGCGCTGGCCCAGGCTCTGGACCTGCTGCAACTGCCGCGGTACGCCGCCGTCTGCCGGTCCGGGACGACCCGCGAGGTCCTGAGCGCATATGAGACCGGCATCGCGCAGGGTAAAGCCGCCTTCCGCCGGGCGGCGGCCGCCTCCGGCGTCATGCCGCCTGACCTGCCGGACTTCCAATGGGGCCCGGCGATGGGCTTCGAGGAGGCTTCGGCGTGGTCGTCGACCGCCGAGTTCCTCGAGGTCGCCGTGTCCAGCGGCGATCTGGTCCCGGGGCGGCGGGGCTGGAAAGCGCGCCAGCAGGAACTTGTCCGGGCGCACCTCAACGTCCCGCAGGCCGGGCTGCTCGGGCAGACGCTGGCCCAGGTGATCCTCACCGAGCGTGCCGAGACCTGGGTCAATGCGCGGCGCAGCGAAACCCGCCGCCGGATCCTCGCCGCGATCGCCAACCGCCTGCTCCACCCCGCCGAACTCCCCTCCGCCACAGCTGCCGACCCCCTTCCCCTGCTGCGCTGGCTGCTGGACCAGCTGGAAGGCGGTATCGCCCTTACCCAGACCGGCAATCTCAACCGGAAGTTCGTCCAAGACAGCGCGGACCGGTTCGGGTGGGATTTCTCCCGCCCGCCGCGGACCGAGGACGACCTGTACGACCTGTACCAGCTGCGCCACTTCGCCCAGGACCTGGGCCTGGCCCGCCGGTCGGGCCGCAGGCTCACGCTGACCGCCAAGGGCCGGCGCCTCCTCGCCGACCCCGGCGGCCTGTGGCGTGCCGTCGCCGTCGGCCTGCTGGGCGACAACGGCTTCTTTGTATACGCCGGGGAGCTGTTCCTGGCCCTGCTGCTGGGCGCCGACCCGGTATCCGACCGCGAGCTCACGGCGACCGTCGGGCAAGCCGCCGCCGAAGAAGGATTCCGGGAAACCCGGACCTTCGGGCCACCGGACGAACACCACATCAGCAGGGCCATCCACGAAACGAGCAACCTGTGCCGGGCCCTGGGCCTGCTGGCGTCCGGCGGTGACTGGCGCGACCGCAGCTACGGGCTCACCGACACCGGCCAGGCGACCGCCCTGGAAGCCCTGCGATCTAGGGCCACCGGCCCGCGTACCGTCCCGTGGCCCTGACCACCAAGGGCAAGGGAGCCTTCACCCTGTCCCTGGACTCCAGGACGGTCTGGTTCAGGCAGGAAGATGACCAGCGGGGATCCGCGACATGCCGGGCGCGTACACCACGGGAAGCTACGTGGCGTTCCGTATTTCGGCGCCGGGCGGCGTCGCCTACGCCATGGCAGCTGCCCGCAAGGTAAAACGCTGACCGCGGGCCTGGTTGGATTACGGCCTGGGCCAGCGCCCGGCTGACCCGAACGGCCCGCGGTTGCCGCTGATCCGTTCCAGCGCCCGGCTGATGTCGGCCGGAGCCACGATCCCGGCCAGCCGGCCGCCGTCGAACACCAGCGCCCGCCCGTCCGAACACGCGTTGAGCCGCGGCAGCAGGTCGGCGACCGGCTCATCCGGGGTGGCCCTGGCCACCTCGGCCAGCGGGCAGGCGACCTCACGCAGCGTGGTCCGGTCGCGGTCGTCCGCGGGAACGGCGTTGACCCGGCGCACGGTCACCAGCCCCGCCGTCTGCCCGTCATCCACCACCGGGAACGCCGAGTGCCGCAGCCACGGCAGCAACTCATGCAGGAACCGGGCGACCGTGGCCGACGCCGGCACGGTGACCGGGCCGGCGGTCATGATCGCCCGCACCGCCACCGTCCGCAGCCGGGACTGCACCACCGCCTGCTGGTTCTCCGCGGTGGCCGCGCTGGTCAGGAACCAGCCGAGAATGATGAACCACAGCCAGCTGTAGTCCCGCCGGGCCAGCACCAGATAGCCGCCGACCACGATGAGGGCCCACCCGAACACCTGCCCGGACCGGGCGGCCCCCATCGCCGCCTTGAGCCGGTCCTTGGTTACGGCCCACAGGACCGCCTGCAGCAGCCGCCCGCCGTCCAGCGGGGCGGCCGGGATCACGTTGAACACCGCGAGCAAGATGTTGATGCCGCCGAGCCAGGCCAGCGCCGCCACCCCCACGCCCCCAACACCCGATGCATGCAGCAGACTGTAGAGCCACGGCCCGTCCGGGATCATTGAATTCTTTAGCCGAACGAACCGTGGTGCCTGCTCCGGGTGATCGGTATCAAGCAGGTCAGGACGTTCGCTCGAGAACGCCTTTAAGGTTATCGAGCTGGGCCACCTCGCGCTGCGCCCCATGCTCCGCTGGCGTGCCGAGTTCACCCGCGGCTAGCCATCCGGCGACGTCCTGTTCTGGAACTGGTCGAAGCGGGTGACCCCCAAGAAGGCGTCGCGCAGGTGACCCTCGGGCTCGCGCCTCCCCGAGCTGCAGCCGTCTACGGAAGGTGCAGACACGGTGCGGATACCCCGCCGCCAGTTTCCGGGGCAGAGTGGAGCTGTACGGGGTTACCCGTCACGGGACCGGCACCACACGCAGCCATAGTGATGGATGGTCAAGGTCTGACGAGCGAGCACAGGAGGCAAGGATGACGGTACGAAACGGCAGCGCGGAGTGGCACGGGAATGTGGAGAGCGGGTCGGGAACAGTCACTGTTGGTGACGGCGTCTTCGAAGGTCCCTACTCCTACGATTCGCGGTTCGGCGAGGGGAAAGGGACAAATCCGGAGCAGCTGATCGCGGCAGCACACGCCAGCTGTTTCACGATGGCCCTGTCGAACATCCTCAGCGCCGCAGGCCACCCGCCGGAGTCGCTGCGCACGAACGCGCGCGTCCAGCTGCGGAACATCGACGGCGCCCCCACGCTGACGCGCATCAACCTGGATACGGAGGGACGCGTCACGGGCGTCGATGAGCAGCAGTTCCAGGCGTTCGCTGACGAGGCCAAGCGGGTGTGCCCGGTGTCGCGCGCGCTGGCCGGGATCCCCGAGATCGTCGTGACGGCCAAGCTTGCCGCAGGCGCGTGATGGGGCGGCCCGCACAACATCCGCCTGGATCCACCTCGACGACGCCAACACGCCGTGTGGACTTCCTTGCCAGCAAACTAATCGGGCGGAAGAGCCAGCAGGTGTGGCCATCGAAGGCCGCCTGGCAACGGCGAGCCAGGAGGACCAGGAGGAGGAGAAATGCCGCACACCTTCAAAGAGATCTGAACGGAGCGTTGCCATGGGAGTCTTGATCGCTGTCGTGGTCATAGTCGTGCTGCTGGCGCTGCTGGGGTTCGGGCTGTCGGTGCGGATCGTCAAGCAGTACGAGCAGGGCGTGCTGTTCCGGCTGGGCCGGCTGCGGAGCTCGCGGGCGCCCGGGTTCCAGCTGATCATCCCGGTGGTCGACGTGCTGCGCCGGGTGTCGCTGCGGATCGTCACGATGCCGATCCAGTCCCAGGGCATCATCACCCGGGACAACGTCAGCGTCGATGTCTCCGCGGTCGCCTACTACAAGGTGGTCGACGCGGTGAAGTCGGTGGTGGCGATCGAGAACGTCCGCGACGCCATCGGCCAGATCGCCCAGACCACGCTGCGGAAGGTGGTCGGCCAGCACACCCTCGACCAGATCCTGTCGGAAACCGACACGATCAACCTGGACATCCGCAAGAGCCTCGAGGTCACCACGGCCGACTGGGGGGTGGAGGTGACGCTGGTGGAGCTGAAGGACATCCAGCTGCCCGGCAGCATGCAGCGCGCCATGGCCCGCCAGGCCGAGGCTGAACGGGAAAAGCGCGCCAAGATCATCAACGCTGAGGGCGAGTCGCTGGCCGCCGCCGCGCTGGGCGAGGCCTCCGACACCATGATGGCCCACCCGCTCGCCCTGCAGCTGCGCAACCTGCAGAGCCTGGTCGAGATCGGCGTGGACAAGAACACCACCGTGGTCTTCCCCGCCCCGCTGATGAGCACCATCGCCGAGCTCGGCTCGTTCCTCGCCAGCGAGCAGGCCGCCGCGACCCGTGTCCCGCCGCCCCGCAGCGAGAA
>Ga0207646_10008745_pt1 | contig 10107 bp, 7 predicted proteins | sample KBSK5502metaG_FD_184343 | JGI IMG/M metagenome (GOLD analysis project Ga0207646, IMG submission 184343) | Corn, switchgrass and miscanthus rhizosphere microbial communities from Kellogg Biological Station, Michigan, USA - KBS K5-50-2 metaG... | ecosystem: Host-associated > Plants > Roots >...
CCTCCCGACAGGTCGTGGCAGACGGCCAACTCGCCTGATGAACTGATCGCCGGCGTCCACGATAATCTCCGCAACCTGGGCCTCGACGCACTCGATATCGTCAACTATCGAGCGATGGGATCCGGGCTCGGTGTCGGGGATGGATCGGTCGCCGAGCAGGTGACAGTGCTCGCCGATCTCCAGCGGAAGGGACTCATCGGCCACGTCGGCCTGAGCAATGCGACCGCAGCGCAGTTGGCCGAGGCGCAGACGATCACAGACATCGTGTGCGTGCAGAACAATTACAACATCGTTCATCGGTACGACGACGCACTGATCGACGACCTGGTCCGACAGAACATCGCGTACGTTCCGTTCTTCCCACTCGGCGGATTCTCGCCACTCCAGTCATCAACGCTGTCGACGGTTGCGGAACAACTCGGTGCCACGCCGATGCAGGTCGCGCTCGCCTGGCTCCTGCACCGATCGCCCAACATCCTGTTGATCCCGGGCACATCGTCACTCGCCCACCTCCGCGAGAACCTGGCCGCCGGGGAGTTGACTCTGTCGGCGGAAACGTTGGCGGAGTTGGACGGGGTCGGCGGCGCGTCAATGTCGATGAAGCATTAGTTCACGTGTCCCCACTCAGCTCATTCGAACCGAATTATCTGTCGCCCCTCGTGCAGAGGCCGGCGTCGCCCCTGCCATTCGAAGACCCCTGATAGACCGCGGGGGAGCGTGACCTCGGCGCGCAGTCCACGCGTGCCCTCGCGCACAAGTTGGACGTCGATGTCCCCCAACGGATGCGGCACGCGTCCTTCGGCGCGACGCAGTGGGCCGAGCGCCGGCGCGATGCTCACTGTGCGGAACCCCGGACTCGATGGACACACGCCGAGCACGGTCGCGAGCAGGCCATAGTTCGGGTGCGCGGACCACGCATGCGTGTCGGAGCGCGTGGGCTCTGGATTCTCCGGTACCGACGTAAGGCCGAGTTTCAACATCGCCTGCCATGGCGCGAGCCGTTCGATGTAGCGGTCGCCGAGCCCGGCCTTTCGTAGCGCTTCCAATACGTAAAAGCTGAAGTAGTAGGACGCCTGCGTGAGCGTCGTGTCGGTGAGAACGCGCTCCATTAGCGCGTTTTGCGCCGCGGCCGGCGCCGCATCGGCGAGAATGGCGAGCACGTTGGTCTGCTGGCTGTAGGCGCTGGTGTCCGGTGCGTCGCGAAAGAGTCCCCGCCTCGAGTCCCAGGCGCGCGCGCGTACGGATGCGCGCACCGCTTCAGCGCGCGATATATAGTCGGCGGCCGCACCACGCATACCGATTCCCGCTTCGAGCTCCGCCGCGCGCTGCAACGCGTACGCGTAGAGAAGGCTGATCGTGGTCGAATGCCCATTGTCGGCGCCGGGCGGAACGCCACGATCCCAGGGGCTCGTCCAATCGACGTAGTTCCAGTACGGCATCGGGCCCAGCATGCCGGTGGAATCAACGTGACGGCCATACCAGTCGAGGATCCCGCGCACGCCAGCGAGCCGCGCGCGCACGAACGCGGGGTCATCGCGATGCATGAAATAGTCGTGCACCATCGCGACGTAGATCAGCGAGAAGGGAGGGATGATCTGCGTGAGCGCCGAGGGATAGCGACTTGCCGTGAGCCCTTCCGGGATCCGCGAATAATCGAAATGCTCGATTGCCTGACGCATGAGGCGATCGTCGCCGGCGACGTATAGCGAGATGAGACTCTGTATGCGCGTGTCGCCGATGTACTGGAGCTGCTCCCAGTACGGCGTGTCCATGTACGTCTCGAACGCGCCGATGCGCGCGCCGTTCCAATCCATGCGCCAGATGTCGGTGAGCCACGGAAGATCGCTCGTGAAACGGCCGCGCTCCACAAAGGGGTATGCGGTGAAGATCCCCAGCAGGAATACGCCGACCGGGTCATCCCCCGTCGTTACATCCATTTGGATGTATCGGAACGAGCGCCAGTACAACGTCTGGAAGATTCGCCCCTCACCACCGTCCGGAAGGAAGACATCGTACACGCCACGCACCGTGCGCCCCTCGATGTCGTTGCGATTTCCTTTTTGTCCTTTCGCGTCTACCAGCGCCTCGGCGTAGGTGAGACGTACCGTGCTGCCGGCACCGCCGTTCGTCATGAGCACGGGATACGCATTCGTCGTGACTGACTGGTCGAACAGAATCGTCGCCGTCGTCCGCGCGGGAATCCATTGATAAGGCGCGTGCAGAAAGGTTTGTTCATCTTTGATCTTGATACCGATCGTGCGTCGGACCCGTGCTAAGAGTTGCTGCCTTTCTTCCATCGGCGGGATCGACCGAGGCTCGAGCTGCCACCCCGACACTTCGCCATAGCCGCCGGGCGCCATCGCGCGCAGTTGCAGGCGTCCGACGATCGCAGCGTCGCTCCATGTATTGTCCACATAATCCGCGCGATCCCATCCCCATGGATAACGCGAACCATTGATCGAATCGCCGGGCGCCGCGGCGTAATAGTTTCCCATTGACGCGGAGGTGATGACGATCGGCGCGTACGCCGTATCGCGCAGCACCTTCCAAGACGAGCCCGTGTTCACGAGTGCCGCCTCGACCTGGCTGTCACCCTGAAGCAGAAATCCGGTGCGGTGGCTGAACTGCGCGACCGGACGCGCCGCGCCCCAGTTCCACACGACTGCAGCGATGACGTTGCGGCCCCGACGAAGATACGGCGCGAGATCGACCGTCTCATAACGCCAGTGCGTTACGTCCGACCGCTGTGGCCCAGAGGATACGCGATCGTACAGGTAGGCCACGTCCCCGCCGTTGACGTACAGCCGGTACCGATTGTCGGCGGACACGTGCACCACGAATTGCGCGGGCTTGGTCGCCAACTCGAAGGTTCGGCGGGCGTGGAACACGGTGAAGCTGTCGCCCGGCACTCCGGCCGGCGCGATCCAGCTAGCCGGCGCCGCCCCGTTGAATACGCGCGGCTCCTGCGCGCCGATCGCCGCCGAGAACGCGACGATCGACGCGAATGCAAAGCGGCAAATCAGCGTCCGCTTTCCCTTCCAATCGCTGTAATCCTCGGCCTGATGCTCGCGCGCGAGAGGTTCGGGAGCTGAACGACCAGGGTTCAACGTGACGCGTGGAACCGCAGACAGACGGGACTTGGTAACGCGATCCGCTCGCGCGTCGGCGTCAACTGGCCGGTCTCCTGATCCCGCGCGAACACGATGACAGAGTCCGACCGCTGATTGGCCACGAGCAGCCACCGGCCGGTCGGATCCAAGGTGAAATTGCGCGGCCAGTCGCCCTCAGTGGAAACCACCTGGTCCAGCGTGAGCGTGCCCGTCGACTGCGCCACGGAAAACACAGCGATGCTATTGTGCCCACGGTTCGACAAGTACAGCGTGCGCCCCGATGGCGCGACGTGGATGTCGGCCGGGTAATTCGTGCCGCTCCACCCGGATGGGATGCTCGAGTGGCTGTCTACCAGAGACAACGCCCCGCGCTCGGCGTCGAAGCGAAGCGTGGCTACCGTGGAATCGAGCTCGTTGGCAACGAACACGAGCGGCAACGTTGGATGATACGCGATGTGGCGCGGACCCGCGCCGGGTCGCATGACCGCGTCGCCGCCCTCGATGTGGCGCAGCGATTTGTCGTCGAGGTCGAGTCGGTAGAGGAACACGCGGTCAGCGCCGAGGTCCGCGGCGAGCGCGAATCGGTTAGAGGGGTCGGCAAGGATGCAATGGGCATGGGCCGAAGCCTGACGCTCGGTGTTCGGTCCCGCGCCCCTGTGCTGCACGACCTTCGCGGGAGCGAGTGCTCCATCCGCCCGAATCGGTAGCAGCGCGACACTGCCTCCGTTGTAGTTCGCGACGAGCACGACGCGGCCGCTACGGTCCACGCTTACGAAACAAGGCGAGCCACCCTCTGACTGCTGTTCGTTGAGTCGCGTTAGCGCACCAGTGTCGCTCGCAATCGCGAAGGCGCTCACCGCACCGGTCGGCTTCCCGTCGTGCGTATCGACTTCATTCACGGCGTAGAGAACGCGGCCGTTCGGGTGGATGGCGAGGAAAGATGGGTTCGCGCCGGCGTCCACCGAGCCGACGCGTCGCAGTTTCCCGGAACGTCGATCCATGCGAAGTATGTAGACTCCTTCGCTCTTGGTTCCTTCAGTGTAAGTCCCGACGTAAAGGAGCCCGTTGTCCGGCTGCGACTCGCCGCGTGCTTCGAGACTATGCGAGCCACGCGCGCACGCGACGAGCCCGACCGCCGCCGCGGCCAGAAAGTCGCGGCGTGACGAGAGGGGTGTCTTGTAGGATTTACCTTCGTCTGTCACGAGTCATGCGCACCGATTTCCAGCTCAACGCGCGCGGGATCGTCCCGGACGCGCAGCTGGGCGTGCTAAACTAGTTCAACCCGACCTCTCCCGCACCGCAAATGTTCAAGGAACGGCTTTATCTCGCGCCGGGAGAAGGCGCGCCGAGTTGAGGATGAAGGTGAGCTCGGAGGCGACGTGGATGAATGCGGCGAGCAACGGATTCAGGAGTCCGAACGCAGCGAGGCCGACGCCGACCGCATCGACCGCAATCGTTCCAGCGAAGTTGAAGCGAATGATCCCTCGGGCGCGGCGCGCGATACGCATAGTGTCCACGAACTTCGACAGGTCGTTCCCGAGCAGAACGATGTCAGCGCTTTCGCGCGCTACGTCGGTTCCCGATCCCATGGCAATCCCGACCGAAGCCTCCACGAGCGCGGGCGCGTCGTTAACTCCGTCACCTACCATGGCGACGACGCGACCATCGGAAGTAAGCCGGCGGACCGCTTCCACTTTCTGCTCCGGCAACAGCTCCGACTCGACTTCATCCACGCCAGCCTCGGCGCCGATTGCATCCGCTACAGTGCGAGCATCGCCGGTCAGAAGCACTGTGTGAATGCTCATGTCCTTCAGCGCGCCCATAGCGGCCACGGCATCAGGGCGCAGGGCATCGGCGATAAGGATGCTGCCAAGCAAACGGCCACCTCGCGCCACCGCTACTTCCGATAGCGCGTTTTTTATCCGCCCGAGCTGAATCGTCTCCAGCGCACCGACTGCGATCCCATGCTCGATCAAAAGGGCACGGTTTCCCGTGAGGATGACTTCTCCCCCTAGTCGCGCCATTACTCCCCTGCCAGGCGTGTACTCAAACGATGCGGGCTCGATGCGCGACAGTCCAAGTGACTCGGCGCGCTGCACAATTGCGGCACCAAGTGGGTGTTCGGAGCGACGCTCAGCGATCGCCGCTGCGTCGAGTACCTCCCGCTGGCTAACACCATCCACCGTTCGAACTTCGCGAACCTCGGGCGCCCCCACCGTAATGGTGCCGGTCTTGTCGAACGCGACCGTGTCCACTGCCCACAGCGCTTCGAGGTAGCGTCCGCCCTTGATGATCGCGCCGGTTCGTGCCGCACGCCCGATGGCGCCGAGGACCGCGAGCGGCGTGCCCGCCGCGATTCCGCATGCGCCGGCCACGATGATAACGGAGATCGTAGAACGTGCATCACGCGTGATGGCGAAAGTCAGGGCCGCGCACGTGAGCGCGAAGTACACCAGATAGCCCGCGTACCTGTCGGCGGTCTTCTGGACTGGCGCGCGCGACCGCTCGGCCTTCTCGACGGTCTCGATGATCTTGCCGAAGCTCGTGTCGCGTCCCAACCGTTGGGCACTGATCTCGAGCGCGCCTGCCTGATTGATCGTGCCCGCGAACACGGTAGCTCCCGCGGATTTCTCGACCGGCGTCGACTCGCCAGTGATCGTCGCCTGATCCACGAATGAGTGGCCGCTGCGTACCGCACCGTCTACGGCAATGCGTTCGCCGGGTTCGACGAGCACAATATCGCCGACCTTCACCTGGCTGAGCGGAATCTCGCGCGGACCGCCGGTTCGCCGCACGGTTGCGGTCGGCGGGAGAAAGTCTAGCAAGTCACGAATTGCGCGGCGGCCGCGTCCTACGGTCAGGCCTTCGAGAACTTCGGCAACAAGTACGAAAGCCGTAATCACGAGGGCGGTGAAGAATTCGCCGATGACGAGCGCCGAGAGAAGGGCTATCGCCATCGAGAGCTCCATCGTCATCCGGCGCTCGCGGATGTTCTCCCATGCTTCCGCGATGATGGGCCACCCACCGACGAGCATGCCCATGAGCCCGATGACGCTAACGCGATTGAACGGCTCCCAGACCCGGAACCAGACCGCGACAGCTGCAATGATTACTACCGCGATCCGCGCCAGCTCACGCCGGTCAGTGGTCTCCGAATGCTCGTGCTCTTCGCGGCCCGCGGCCACTTCTTCCGGGTCCCCAACCCCGGCGGGCCTATCGATCACTGTCATCGGATCATCTCGTCAGAAAACCAATTGCCCTTCACTTGCCGGCGACTCGCGCTACCGGAGGTACGAGCGCACGACTCCCACCAGTTCGTCGGCCGCTTGAGCGTCATCCGATTTGCGTTTCGCCCCACGAAAGGCGTGTGATCGGATGTGGTCCTCGAGCACTTCCGCCATCAGGCCATTCATCGCGCCCCGAGCGGAGGTTATTAGCCGAAGCACCTCGCCACACTCGACCTCATCATCGAGCGCCCGCGCGACGGCATCGATCTGCCCGCGGATGCGCGCGACACGCTTGGCAAGGTTCGTTTTATTGCGGATGGTGTGCGACATCTGCCTGTGTAGTATAGTCCCCTACACTATACTACAAGGCGCGCATGTGGGCTAGTGTTGAAGCGTCAGCTATCGAGAATGTGGCGCAGGTGCGAGCGTAGCGGCGTAGGCGGCTACTGCGATCATGTCCTCAACCGACATCTGAGCTACTACGGCCTGCATCGGCTGCGAAGCGGGTGTGGACCGCGCACCAGACTTGAAGGCGAGGAGTTGGCGAACGAGATACGTGGGATAACGGCCGGCGAGCGGCGGAACGAGGCCTATGCCGCCCAGCCTTGTGCCATGACAAGTGACGCACGCGATGACGAGCCCGTTAGCGCCGGTTCGCGCGATGGAGCGGCCACGCTTGATGCTCCCGGGCGGCACATAGGCGACGTAGGTCACGCCGTCGTCGCGCAGCTCGTGACGTTCGAAATCGGGCGGACCCTCGACGATGCGGGTGCCGATCGGCTCGGTTCCTGTCCCCGGGATGCGAGCATACACGAATCCGGCCTGACGGGTGCGTGGAACGCGTGCGGCCTCGATCACTCGAGCCCGCGGCGTAAATCGCAAGCCCGAAAAGTAGCGCGCGGCCACGGCGACTTCTGCTTCGGTCGCGTTCGCTGCAACGGCGTGCATGCTGTTGCCGGGGATCCAACCGGGCGACGGATTTCGTCGGGCGGAACTGCGGAAGGCGGCCAACTGCGCAACGATGTAGTCCTCGGGCAAACCGGCAAGAGTCGCGTTCTCTGGCCTTCCCATTCCATTCGGCAGATGACAATAGGCGCACGCAAAGAGATTCGGCCTCCGGCCATGCGCGACGACATCCGGCATCGGCGGGTGGCCGCTCGGATGCCAATCCGGCGGCGCGAATCGATCGACGACCTGTGGCAGCGTGAACCGCGCCACGCTGTTGGGGACGCGATGCAATCGCGTGCTATCGGCGACCGTGGAATCGGTCGGGCTGCCGGGAAAAGCCCAGAGCGGTACATCGGAGGGCTTCTGCGAGGCGGCAAGAGCGACCGAGAAGACAACGATGATTATCGGGAGCACCGATGTTCAAACTTTCGGGTTGCGACGATCGATCAGGGCGTCGATGGAGAATCCGCCGGCTCCGGCAAGAACAAGCGCCAGGCTCGACGCAAGGAGCAGGAATTCGAGCTCAAACCCTCCAAACCCTTTCTTCAGCTGCACTAAAAGAATCGCGGCGAGCATGTCGCACACGAAGCCGAGCGCGAACAGACGGGTGAGGAGGCCTACTGCTAGAGCGATGCCGCCGAAGAACTCGAGCAGGCCGATGAACGGTCCCATGAGGGCCGGAGCTGGGACGCCCATGTGCGTGAATGCGCCAGTAACGCCTGCGAAACCATAGACGAACAACTTCTGCCGTCCGTGATTGATGAAGACCGCTGCAACCGCGAGACGAAGTGCGGCCAGCCCGAGGCTCAGCTGGCGCGGGGAGGGAGAGCGAAAGAGTATCATCGACTGATCCTTTGTTGAGGTCGTGACTTCGAAGCGAAGCGCGGCATTCCATCAGGAACGTTAAGATCCTTCTACCAGCAAGCCCGAAGCCGTGGACATCAACGATGGAGGAATCACGGATGATCACCAGGAGAAGTAACTGCTGAGGACTGCGGGCCAACTGCTACTGCGAACCGCAGACTAACTACGGATTGGGGGACTAACTGCGGAGCAAGGACTCACTGCAACATCGGGAGTGAGTCCGCAGTTCGAAGTTAGTCTCCCAATCCGCAATTAGTCAGCAATCCGAAATAGCGGTTGGCCCGCAGTCCTCTGTTGCCTTTCGAAATAGCAGTTGACCGCAGTCCTCTGTCGTCTTCGCCTGTCCGGTGAGACGTTTAGTGATGAGCGCGGCCCCCAAAATCCGTCCAGCAACGCCGACAGACGTCACGGCCATTGGCAAACTCGGCGCACTTCTCGTCCGCACGCACCACGACTTCGACCCGAAGCGCTTCATTGCGGCGACGCCGCAGACCGCGCAGGGATACGGCTCGTTTCTCGGGTCGCAGCTCGATGAGCCGAACATCATCATCCTCGTCGCCGATCGGGACGGCGACGTGGTTGGGTATACCTACGCTGGCGTGGAGGGGACCGATTACATGTCGCTGCGCGGACCGGCGGGCGTGGTGTACGACATCGTCGTCGATCCCGCCCATCGCCGCCAAGGCATCGGTCGGGTGTTGCTCGATGCAACGCTGGAAGCGCTCAAGGCGCGAGGTTCGCCCCGCGTTGTACTCTCGACGGCGGAGCGGAACGTCGCCGCGCAACACCTGTTCGATCGCGCCGGCTTCCGCCGGACGATGATCGAGATGACTCGAGAGCTAAACGATTAGCGACGTTGCAGACTTTTCAGGTGAGCAAAAAGAGGATAAGAAACGCAACCTGAACGGCCAATTGATACCTGTCACGTGTGTGCGGACCATGGCGTGAGCTCACGTCCGGCGAAGTATTGACGCAACCGTTCCGAGTCGGCATTCGAGTCAGCGAGCGCGACGTAACCGTCGGGGCGTACGAGATATAAGGCCCCGTTCTGCCAGCCCGCGCGTTGCATTCCTGATTCCCACGCGAACACGTGAAGCGGAAGCCGACACTGTGCGCACTCTTCGCGAGCGCCCTTCTTGGCGTCGCCGTACACATGGACCTGCCAGGCTAGCGACGTGAGAGGCGCGAAGTTGTCTTCGCCAGACGCCAGTCTGACCCAGGGCAGTCGATCGCCGCCGCGCACTCTTCCCGCCGTGCCAGCGCTCAATGAGCTGTGTCGATAGTTGACCTGGGTTTGCGACACAGTCTTGAACAGGAACCGACGCATCGCCTTGATTCGAAAGAGCAGGGGCACCACGAGCGGAACGATCCGCTTGCGCACCACTTCCGCAATTACACCACGCTTCGTGACAAACACAAATGCGCGATCCGTGGTGGCGACGAGCCGCCGAGCGAAAGCAATTCGCTCTGGCTCATAGGTGTCGAGCAGTTTCTCAGGCGCGCCTTGCTCCAGGACCGCGGCAAGCTTCCACGCCAGGTTCACCGCATCGCCAATTCCGGTGTTCATTCCCTGTCCACCGACTGGACTATGGACGTGCGCGGCATCGCCGAGCAGGAAGGCGCGTCCGTCGCGGAAACGATTAGCGACGCGATGGTGCACGCGATAGGTCGAAAACCAGTTCACCTTCTCGATTGTGAGTTTGAGGTGCTCCATGGCTTTGCCCTTTACGTCGTCGAAACTGAGTTTGCCGTGCTCGCCCGCCGGCAAATCGTGAACGGTTCCGACCAGACGCCATTGCTTTCCTCTTAGAGGGAAGAGAAGGAGGAAATCGGCATCTTCTATGTCGGCGTGGAGGTCGCCGTAGACCGGCTCGCTCGTTCCCTTCACATCGGCAACGTAGAAAAGCCCTGTATACGTTCCGCCCGGAAACCCGATGCCGAGCTGCTGGCGAACGGTT
>Ga0207646_10008746_pt1 | contig 10107 bp, 9 predicted proteins | sample KBSK5502metaG_FD_184343 | JGI IMG/M metagenome (GOLD analysis project Ga0207646, IMG submission 184343) | Corn, switchgrass and miscanthus rhizosphere microbial communities from Kellogg Biological Station, Michigan, USA - KBS K5-50-2 metaG... | ecosystem: Host-associated > Plants > Roots >...
GCGCCTCAGCAGCGTGATCTCCGCAAGAGAGGCCTCGAACGCCTCCGGGGAAATGCCCCTCTGCTCGGCGTGCGCGCGGATGGCTTCGCCCACTCCGGGGGCATCGGGAGAACCAGCCGAGCGCAGGCAGATGACACGGATGCCATGCGGCCCCAGTTCCCCCGCCAGTTGTCTGCAGAGCCCCTCGATCGCCGCACCCGCCACTCCGAAGCCGCCGGAGTTGGGAATGGCCAGGCGGGCGGGGATGGCGGTGATCGCCAGGATCACGCCAGATCCTTGCCTGAGCATGTGCTTGGCCGCCGCCGTGCTGGTCAAGAACTGCGTCTGCATGTAGCCGACGATCGGGCGGGTAAACTCCGCAAGCGCCATCTCGACGAGTGGCATGCCCTGGAGGTGGCCGATCCCGATGGCATTGAAAGAAATATCAAGGCCCCCGGTCTTCTTGACCACTTCGCCCAGGTGCGAATCGACGGAAAGCTGGTCGAGCGCGTCGACGAGCGCCGCCTCGGCCACTCCTCCGGCCTGGGAGATCTCCTGAGCCACCGCCTCGATGGGGGCTCTGCTGCGACCGGCAAGGAAGACCCTTGCCCCTTCGCGGGCGAAAGCGCGGGCAACCGCACCGCCGACGGCTCCTCCCGCTCCGTAGATGACCGCGTTTTTCTTCTCAAGTAGCATGTTCATCCTCCTCGTTGTCGCGTGTTCTGGTCTGGGTGGTCGTTAGTGCTGGCAGCGTGATCAGCATAGCATAGAGGACGGGCAAAAACTTCTCGAATCTTGCTCACATCTCGCCTTTCAGTCTCTTTGGTGAGGAGATGAAAGAAAACTCGTTGCGCATCACGTGGGCTTTGGATACTTGATGCGCATGGCTCCCTCCTTGTTCGCTCGTTTCCTCTCCTTCTATCTTATCATATCATCTCTTTCCTGAAACAGTATTATGTGGTGGGCGTGATGTTCTGATTCACGCGAAAGAAATTGGTGGGATCGTACTTGCGCTTGATGGCCACCAGGCGCTCGTAGTTGTCTCGATAGGAGGCTTTGACGCGCTCCTGACCCTCCTCTTCCATCATGAAATTCACATACGCGCCGCCTGCCGAATAAGGGTGGACATCCTCCCAGCACTGCCTGGCCCAGTTGACGATGCGGTTCCTGTTTGCCGGGTCGGGATCGACTCCCACAATCACCTCGGTCCAGGTGGCCTCTCTACCCCTTGACGTAGGCCAATTTCTCCGCTACCTTGCCGTTTCGCACGCGAAACACATCCACGCCACGCACATACCCGCTACTCCCGTCGGGATTTGTCCAATAGTACTTCCAGCGAGTGACGTAGCGATCTTCATGTGCGATCATCTCCTCGGACTGGAAAATGGCATCAGGCGATGAACTAAAAAACTCTTCCCAGAAGTGGCGAACCGCCTCTTGTCCTTCAAACCGTTCACCATCTGGTGCTGGATAGGTGTTTTCAAAGACGCAGTCCTCGGTCATCAGGGCCATCACCGCCTGAACGTCGTGCCGGTTGAAGGCGTCGCTAAACTGGTTGATTACCTCAATAGTTGCTGCTGTCTGTGCAACTTCCTGCATGATCTCTTGCTCCTTACTGAAGGTGATCGCGAAAGGCAGCGATCTGAGCGCTGTGCTCGCGTTTGTGTCCGTAGTACATGTAGACCAGGAGGTCATCCAGGGCATACTGCATGCCATACCAGGGCAGTGTTCCTGTGTGGCGGAACATGTCCGGGCCAATCCGCTCGGCCAGCGACATCACCTGCGCGTGTGCATCATTGAACTCGTCTAGCACCTCGCTCACTGTTCTCCCCCTGCGTCGAGTCACCTCGGTATCGTTAAACTGGCCACCCAGCTCGGTAAATTTGTCCAGGTAGGGTGTAGGGTGCCTACCGACAAACCCGGACAGGACATCTACCAGGACCTCTTCATAGGAAGCAAGGTGAGCGATGATGTCCTTGACTGACCAGACACCACAGGCTCCCGGTGTTTCCCACGCCGTTTCGGGGAAGCCATCGATGGCCTGCAGGGCCGTAGCTTGTCCATACTTCAAAATATCCATTGCGTTCATGAGATTGTCCTTTCCTCTTTTCTTGTGTCGATAGTGACTTGAAGTAGCCTGCCAGCACCGGGAATGGTTCCCCGGCTGACATTACAAGTGTAGCCAGAACGTCTCGCATTATCATCGTGGACAAGTACGGAGATTGCGTGAAAGAAGCACGTAGATTCCTGGAAGGATGGCACGTAGGAAATGAGGGACCCATTTTTAGCAGTTAGCGGTTCGTGGTCAATCCTCTGTCGATGGCCCAGTTTGCGATCTGCCTGCGTGAGGTGAGGTTCAACTTGAACATGATATTGCTCACATGGGTTTCGATGGTCCGTTCGCTCAGCACCAGGACGTCGGCAATCTCGCGATTGAATTTCCCCTGCGCAATCAGTGCCGCTACTTCGCGTTCGCGTGCCGTTAGCCCTTCAAAAGCTTGTTTGGCTGCCTGTTTGAGTGAGAGCGGGCGGGTGTGCGGTAACATGGCCGTCGCCTGTTGCAGGAAATTGTCATGCAGAGGCTCATCTGCGATAGTAGCAGCGAGTTCTTCGATCAGGGTGCGGGCGGTCGCAAACGCTTGCTCAGCTTCTACGTTCCTCCCCTGGGCTTGATAGAGATTGCCGAGCGCGATGCACACGCGCCATTGCATTGGTCGCACCCCTTGCGTCCTGGCAAGCTCTTGTGCTGCCTCGAAAGCAACTTCCGCTTCGACCAACCGTTGTAACATGACCAGCGCTTCGCCGCGCAGTTTCAAGACACGCAGGCTGCTTTGTCCCCGAGCTGCCTGTGCAGCGGAAGCAACCAACTGATCGATAATTTCTAAGGCACGGGTCGGATGTCCCTGTGCAAGCGCCAGTTCCACGGATGCGCAGCAGAGCATGCGCTGCGCCAGCGTTTGTATGGCTGTGTCGGGGCTGAGCGCAGTATGAAGTAGCGCCTCGGCGCGAGCATAATCGTGCAACAGGATAGAGACGGAGGCGAGAAAGCCCGTAGCCACACGAGTCCAGAAGAGTGAGTGCGTCTCCTGAGCGAGGACCAACGCTTGCTCAAAGTGGTCGCTCGCCTGCCGGTGTGCAAGCAAACCATTGTACACTCCCCCTAGCATGGCGTGGGCTGCCGTTTGCCACTGGCGATGCTCAATCTCTTCGGCGATATGCAAACTCTGCTGGCATGCAGCCAATGCATCGGTATATTCTCCTTGCGAACCCAAACAGAGTCCTAACTGGAAGAGGGCGAAGGATTCAGCTGAACGCTGACCAATTTCACGGGCGACCTTGACCGCCCGTTCGGCATCCGGTAATACCTCGGCCAAACTCGCGACCGCGATGAGCGCATCGCTATGGTAGGTCGAAGCGCGCATGGTGAGCGTTGCCAGACTTGATGTCAGTCCTTCCCTGTTGCCGAGTTCGTCAAAAAGCGCGATCGCCTGCTGGTAGTAAGCCGTGCCTCCGATCAAATCGCCGCCAAGGTAGCTGGTCATACCCAGCAGGTCCAGTGTCTCAGCAATTCCGCGTGAATCATGGAATTGCTGGAAAATGGCCAGCGCCTCCCGGTGGTAGCGCAGCGCCTCGTGTGGTTGTTCCACGTTCAGGTGCCAGTTGCCGATGCGGTTAAGGCTACGCGCGTGCAGAACAGGATCATCGAGTGCCTGCGACAGGATGAGCGCCTGGCGAAACCAGGTTTCCGCCTGCGTGTAGTCGCGCCCTGCCCACAGAAAACCCAGGTCAATTGCGCTTTGCCATTCTGCCACGCGATTATTCATCTTGCGAGCCGCGTCCAATGCCTGGGTGTAATCATGCTGTGCCTGATCAAACTCGCCTAGCGTTTCATAGGCCTGCCCACGTGCGCGGTACAACGCGGGACGCAGTCCGGGGGACTGTATGGAAGGAGGAAGGGATAGGTGATCAGCAGCCTCCAGCGCCCAGGTGAAATAGTCGATGGCGGCCCGGTGCGCGTACAGCCCTAACGCCTTTTCTCCGGCGCGTTGTGCATAGTCTACGGCTTTCTGCCAGTCTCGCGCCTGATAAAAATGGTAGGCGAGGTCCTCCAGGTGCTGATCGGGTGTAACAGGAGGTTGTTGCTCCATCGTTTCGGCAATGGTCCGGTGCAGCATGCGACGCTCACGTGTAAGCAGTTGGCTATAAATGGCCTGCCGCGTCAACGCGTGTCTGAACGCAAACCGGTCGGCAGATTCTTCGACCACGAGTTGAGCAGCTACCAATTCTTTCATGACCAGGAGGAGCTGGTGCTCATCATACTGGGTAAGCTGCTGGAGAAGGGCAAAATCAAAATGCCGCCCGGCCACGGCAGCCAGGGTCAACACATATCTGGCCGCTTCGCTCACACGTGCTGTTCGTCGTTGGACGGCGTCCTGGACGCTCTGTGGAATGGAGACCTCATTTCCTGACTTGCGATTCCAATAGCCCTGGACGTAGAAAATGTCACCGGCTGCAGTAAGCGAGCTAAGCGTTTCTTCGACGAAAAAGGGATTGCCCTCCGTCAGCGTGTAGAGGGCATCCAGGAGTTCCCCGTGCAGAAAGCGGCGCATGTCGAAACTCGTGTGTCGCTCCTCAAAGATGGCCGACAACATCGTATCAACCTCGTTGCGTGCAAGAGGCACGAGCCGGATCTTGTGAGCGAGCCGTTCGCGGTCGAGTTGTGCAAGCCAGCTGCTCAACTCTGGCTGCATCTCATCATGGCGGTATGTGACCAGGAGCAGGAGTGGCTGAGACGCACAGCGCCGCGCCAGATAGTGGAGGAAGTCCAGGCTCGTGTCGTCGCTCCAGTGCGCATCCTCAATGATGAGAAGCACCGGCGACTGTGTTGACAGGTGAAGAAAGAACGTCGCCAGGACAGCGAAAAGACGGTGTTTCTCTTGTTCGGGTTCGATGCGTGGGAGTGGGGTCGTTTGGTCAGGAACCAGTTCAGGGAGCAAAGGGAAGATATCACGAGCTAAGGTCTCTACAGCGGCAGTGAGCGAGGCTTTCGGGTTGGAAGCCACGAGAGAGCGCAAGAGGTCGAGCAACGGTGCATAGGGATAAGTAAGATCCGTCGGGAAGCAGGCTCCTTGCATGACCAGGAACCCTTGGACCATGGCAAGGGCTTTCAACTCGGTCACCAGGCGTGATTTGCCGATCCCCGCTTCTCCCGCGATCAGAGCGATGTGACCTTGCCCCCCCTTGGCTTGCTCCACAAGCGAGCGAAGAGCGGCGAATTCAGGGGTTCGACCGATGATCTTCGGGCACAGGATAGGTCGATTAACAGCGCGTTCCACAGCGTTCATTCCCCTTCCGTCTCCACCTCCATACACGACGCTTTCTTGTCGGAAATGAGCGAAAAAGAAGCGTTCCCATACACGAGCATACGCCATTTTCTCAAGATTTGCAATCCCTTGCCACCAAAGTTAGGCATTTGGAGAGAAGGCTCCCCGTGAGCGGACTTGAGCAGTGTCCTGGCTGTCATCCTGAGCGCCTGGCTGTCATCCTGAACGCCTAGTGGTAAATGCCCTCCGAAGTGAGCAGGTTTTACCCTCCGACATGAGCATTTGCCCTCACATGTGAGCACTGGTACGAACGTACCTGGGCAAACCGCTTCACATCTGGGGTATCATCAGAGAAAGTTGTAAATACCCCGAACACTCTGGGCAGACACCGCGTCCTTGTCGTCTGGATAAGGTCTGATCATCGGCTAGGCTATCTGAGCTGGCTGATACACGAGAACAGGCGGGAACTACACCCCTTTGATACGTCGCCGGTCCACACCTGTTTGCAGCCATCCTCTGATAAATCGTCGGAAAGCCTCGCCGTGCAGTTTGGCCTCATACCAATTCGCAATCTGTCGTAGAAAGATTGGTGATCTCCCTCGTTTTCATCCCATCGCTGAACCTGTTTTTCCACAAGCTACAACCGATTTTGTGACGCATCAAAGGGAATGCGGCCCCCTCGTGCTCCATCTGTTGGTCGAGAGCGCACGGGCTCGACCGCCGAACCGGAAGGATCGGCGGAGGGCAGCGGCTCGTCAGTCATCCAGGACCGCAAGGCGCACCTGGTGCAGGTGAGCAGGATCGGCGACCGCTTCGATCTCGGCAATCTTGCCTCCCCTGATCGTGAGACGCAGCAGGAGCAGCAGACGCCCACGCGGGGCCACCACGATTCCCACCGCTCCGTCCACGAGCACCGGTTGTGCGAGCTGGGTGCGTCCCAGGAGATAATGCCTGGCTGCCCTGGCTACGGCCTGCGCACCACGGAGCTCCCTTGCCGCGCCTCGGGACACGGCTGCGCGGTCGGCTCGGAACACCACGTCTGGGTCGAGCACCGCCAGCAGCGCGTCGAAGGAACCTTCGCGCGAGGCGGCGAGGAAGGCATCAACGACTTCTCGCTGGTAGGCGAGATCGGCGTCTTTCGCCATTGCCGACCCGCGCACCCGGCGGCGTGCGCGGCTGGCAAGCTGCCTTGTCGCCGTCGGGGAACGCTCCACTACTCTCGCGATCTCGTCGAAGGGCACGGCGAAGATGTCGTGCAGGACGAAGGCGAGGCGCTCGGCGGGAGCAAGCGTGTCGAGGACCACCAGCAGCGCCAGACCCACTGAATCGACAAGCTCCGCTTCTTCCTCGGGGTCAATCCTGCCCTCGCGGCTGGTGATGGGCGCGGGCACGGACGCTTCCAGGGACTCCTCGCGCCGCGACGCACGCGCATGTAGCATGTTGAGGCAGACTCGCGCCACCACCGTCGTCAGCCACCCGCCCAGGTTCGAGACATTGCTCGTGTCGGAACGGCTCAGGTGCAGCCAGCCCTCCTGGACGGCATCCTCCGCCTCGGCGAGCGAGCCGAGCATCCGGTAGGCCATCGCCCGCAGGCGAGGACGCTCTGCCTCGAACTGCTCCGCCAGCCAGTTGTGTATATCCATCGGTCACATTTACTCGTTTCGTTTTGTCATAGTAATGACGAAGGAAACCTGGCCGATGTGACAGGGAGACGCACTCCCGCTTCTCGCGCCGACTGGGCGACCCGTCAAGATCAACCCGAAAAGTCAAACAACAGATGAGATCCTCGTCTGGATGTGAAGGCATCCTGATGAAGTGACGATATCCAAAGGAGGAAGCTATGGCAGTCGAAGCAAACAAGAAAAACGATGAAGCAGCAATCCAAGGACTCCTAGACGATGGGATCAGATCGCTTCGTGACAAGAACATTGAAGGCGTCATGTCTATCTACGCACAGGAGGTCGTGTCGTTCGACATCGTGCCCCCGCTGCGATACATAGGAGCAGATGCATTCAGGAAAGTTTGGGAAGAGGTATTCTCAGTCTACCAAGGCCCGATTGACTATGAAATTCACGACCTCAACATCACTGTGGGCGATGACGTTGCATTCACCCACAGCCTCAACCGGATAAGCGGAACCATGAACAATGGGCAGAAGACCGATCTCTGGCTGCGTTGGACCGCTTGCTTCCGTAAGATCAACGGCAAGTGGCTGATCGTGCACCACCAGAACTCGGTGCCTGTCGATTTGGAGCATGGCAAAGCGGTGCTGGACCTCAAGCCATAGCCATTTCATGGCCTGTGGCGACAACAGCCTGGTGGACTGGCCGCCGCAACAAGCGTTTCTCAAGGAGAGTTACTATGATCTGGGAAATCGATCCCGCCTATTCACACGTGTCGTTTGCTATTCGCGTCATGTCAGTCACTACGACGAGAGGAAGCTTCGACACGCTGCAGGGTCAACTTCATATTGATGAGCAAAACCCTGCCAATTCCTGGGTAGAGGCTGAAGTCGACGCGGCCAGTATCAATACGCATAATATATTGCGTGATACCCATCTGCGTTCCAACGCCTTCTTCGCCGTGAAAAAATACCCCACCATTGCTTTTAAGAGCACGCGCGTCGAGCATATCGGCGGCTCTGCATACAAAGTGACGGGGAATCTGACACTACTTGGCACAACGAAACCCATCACCTTCGATGTCTCATATAGCGGCCAGAGCGCCGGATTAAATGCCCGTGCAGGTTTAACCGCCAGGGCGACGATTAACCGTGACGATTTTGGCCTGGGCATGATAGTACAGTCTGCGGCAGGCAAGACGGCCGCTGTCGAGATAGCTTTAGTAGCTGTTCAGAAAGCAGGCAAGGAGTCAGAGACAGTAGTAAAAGCTTGGTAGTATTACTTTCACAAAGGTGTAAATCCCATCGTTAACCCGGTTGCTTTTACAATAATTATCCTGGTGGATACCCTTTTTTACAGAAAACTCTGCAGGCGACGATCACTGGAACTATTCCCAGACAATCGCCACCTTGCCCGTCTTACCACTATCGAAGAGTTCGTAGGCCTGCTTTGCCTGTTCGATTGGAAACCGATGCGTCACCATCACTTCTGGATGAAGGTCCCAGCGCACAAGGTGTTCTAGCAGATCCTCCATTTGTGGCAGGCTGCACACCCATGAGCCATACAGGGTCAACTGTTTGTGAATCAGCAGGGGACTGGGTTCAAAGGTGACGGTGCCACCCTCGCCGATGTAGACGACACGCCCCCACTCGCGAGCGGCCTGCAGGCAGAGGCGGCGTGCATCAGCATTGCCCGAGCAATCAATAGCTACCTCGAAGCCATGCCCATTTGTCTTGTCAAGCAGCACTTTGAGCGCATCACCACTCTCGTCCGGTGATACGATATCCATGAAGCCCAGTTGCTGCGCGAGGGCGCGTCGCTCCGGCACAAATTCTACCCCCATGATCTGTTGCGTCCCCATCGCCCGGCAAAGCAGTGCGGCTCCGATCCCAACGGGACCCAGGCCCGTGATCAGCACAGCATCCCGGCCTGATACGTCTGTACGCATGCAGGCTGCATATGCTGTTCCGAGGCCGCAGGCCACCATTGCACCATCGAGGTACGTTAGCTCATCGGGAAGGTGAACGAGGGTATGTTGCTCAGCGAGCAGAAACTCGGCATGGCCACCGGGACGCTGCCAACCATAAGCAGCACGTTCCGGCTGGCTGCAACTGATCATCCAGCCAGCACGGCAATCGCGACACGCACCGCAGCCAGCGATGTGATAGACGATCACTCTGTCGCCCACGTTAAAATGTGCTACGCCCGGTCCAACCTGTTCAATGATGCCACATGGCTCATGCCCGGCAATAACTCCCTGGTAGGCTTCGGGTCCTGTCCCCTGCTGAGCTGGTCGATAGATCGCACGCAAGTCGCTGCCGCAAAGCGATGAGGCTTTCATGCGGATCAGAACCTGGCCATGTCCCGGCTCTGGAACGGGAAATTCGCGTAATTCGAGTTGTCGATTTCCTGGCAAAACAACACCAGTCATTGTTGCCATCGTCTCAGTTTCCTTTCTGGGAGACGCTCCTGTTGAGGGACAAAACACTAACGGCGGGGAGCTTAACAGAGCACTCATTCGAGCAACTGCTGCAGTTCCTTCGTCAGTTGCTGTACCAGTTCCGGTCTTCCGTGAAACTGAGCGGGAGTATTCTGAAAGAGCGCGATGCGCCATTGGCCATCATACTTCGCGGCCACGAGGGTCTGAATCGTATTGACTGCGGGATTGAGGTCCGACTGTCCTGGCGGTACCATTCCAGCCACCGCACGTAGAACGGCCACTTCAGGACTGAAAAGGCGCACGTCTCTGATTTTCCAGACGTAAGCAGCTGTTTGATGGTCGGTAAAGATTTGGCGAATACCCGATTCGATCTCCGCTCGCCCATTCATGAGACTCCCATCGAATCTGATAGTGTACCCATCCTCAGTGAACGCAGCGGCGAAGGCATCGGCACTGCGTTTGTTCCAGCCCTCCAACAGTTGCCGGTAGAGCGCGCGGACCTCGCGCTCATCGGTTGATGGCGAGTCGTGCGGTTGGAATGTTTGTGAGCTCATGGCTAATTCCTCTGCCGTATACTCTCCGGCTCACAAACGTGCCCAATACGCCGCCGCTTCCTCTGCATTCCGTTCCGCATCCGGTGAAGCAGCAACAACGCTCTCGTCATCTGGATGAGTATCACCCACTTGACCAGTCGTAGAATCTAGCCCATTGCTGACTGTTGTGGGCGTTACAGCGCTCGACA
>Ga0207646_10008748_pt1 | contig 10106 bp, 10 predicted proteins | sample KBSK5502metaG_FD_184343 | JGI IMG/M metagenome (GOLD analysis project Ga0207646, IMG submission 184343) | Corn, switchgrass and miscanthus rhizosphere microbial communities from Kellogg Biological Station, Michigan, USA - KBS K5-50-2 metaG... | ecosystem: Host-associated > Plants > Roots >...
GACCGCCGCCCGTAGCACCAGCGCCGCGGCCAGGAGCACGGTGAGCCGCCGCAGGGCCGTGATGGGCAGGTCGAGGACGACGAGGTACCAGTGGCCGAGGACCATCGCCGACGTGGCCGCCCCCAGGAGCAGGATCGAAGTGAGATCGGCGAGGACGGAAAGGAGCGGCTCTTCGGGCGACGCCGAGAGCACCACCGTCGCGATGCCAGCGGTGAGAGACACCGCGAGCAGCAGGGGTCGGATCGCGCGCCAGGAAAAGTGCCAGGCACGGTTGTAGACGACCGCCCCGACGACGCCCACCGCGCCGGTGACGAGCAGCGCCCGGTAGGCGCCTCCGGCCGGTGCTTCTGCGCCGCCGGCGAGGCCATGTCGCCTCAATAGAAGGCCCAGACCCGCGCTCATCGTGAAGGCCGCCGAGGCGGAGCAGAACTTGAAGTAGCTTCGCCCCGCCCGCTCGGGAACGAATGGAAGCATGGCCAGGAGGCCGAGGCCGAGGTGGGTGAGGAAAAGGAAGAAGACGAGCGTCACCGCGGCTCGATCGTCGACTCGATGGCGCGGCGCTCGAGCGAGTCGGAGGAGAAGGGATCGGCCGGCGCGCCGCCGCGCGGGCAGGCGCGCGCCTCGAGATGCGCCGCGACGTCCTCGCGGAACCTCGTGAGGAGACCGGGCACGGCGGCGGCGGCGGTGCGGCAGTGGGCGCAGTAACCATGGACGGACATGAAGCCGGCGGTCTCGGCCAGCGCGTCGAGGTCGGCCTTCCGGGCCTGGCCCGCCTCGATCGACCTCAGGGCCTGGGCGAGGCGGGCCGTGCCGACCGTGCAGGGCGGACATTGCCCGCACGCTTCGCGCTCGAAGAAAGCCGCCAGGGATGCGCCCACCGACAAGGGGCAGGACGAGGCGCCGACGACCAGCACCGCCGCGGTGCCGAGGGCCGAGCCCGCCTCCCGCAACGCGTCCGGGTGAAGGGGCGTGTCGAGTCGGTCCGACCCGAGCGGCGGGGCGGAGGGACCGGCGGGGAAGATCATCCCCACGCCGTCCGGCGTTCCTCCTCCTTGCTCCTCCACGATGCGGCGCAGTGGCGTTCCCAGCGCGACCTCATACACGCCCGGCCGGCGCACGTGTCCCCAGAGCGAGACCAGCGTCGATTCGGTGGAGCGGAAGCCTTCGGGGTCGGCGATGGCGGCCGGGACGCGGGAGAGCGTCTCCACGTTCTGGACCAGGGTCGGCCGCCCCCGGAAGCCCACGGCCGCTGGAAACGGGGGCTTCGGCCGCGGCCACGCGCGGCGTCCCTCGAGCACCTCGAGGACGGCCGTCTCCTCGCCCGCGATGTAGCTGTCGTCGCCTCGGGTGATCCTCACGCTCACGCCGTGCAGCGGCTCCTCGACGAGGGCGCGCTCCAGGGCGGCGGCCGGTGCTGAAAACGAGCCCTTCAGGTAGACGATCGCCTCGCGCGCGCCGACCGCCTGCGCGGCGAGAACGAGCCCCCGGATCACCTCGCGGGGCCGGGTCAGCATCACCCAGCGGTCCTTGACCGAGCCCGGCTCGCCCTCGGCCCCGTTGCCGATGACGAGCGGCTCGCCCCCTTCGACCCGCACCGCCTGCCACTTCCGCGCGGCCGGGAACCAGCCGCCGCCCCGGCCCCGCAGGCCCGAGGCCTTCAGCCTGCGGATCAGCTCCGCGCCGCCCGTCCGCTCCGCGTCCTCGATGGCCGTGCTCAGCCTGCCTCCGCCGAAGCCGCAATTATAGTGGTGGTTACGCGGGCGGCCGGCCCTTCACTTCGCCGGGAATTTCCTGTACGATCGTTGTTCAGGGGAGGGCTCGACTGATGATCAACCTCACCGCGGCGGCAGCGGAGAAGGTCAAGGGAATCCTGGAGCAGGAGAAGACGAACATCCCGCAGGGTGGGCTGCGGATCTACGTCCAGGGCGGAGGCTGCTCCGGCTTCTCGTACGGGATGGTGCTGGACGAGGCCGCCGACGGTGACGAGGTCGTCGAGGTCGCCGGAGTGAAGGTCATCGTCGATCCGATGAGCCTGCGCTACCTGGAAGGCGCGGAGGTCGACTACAAGGAAGACCTGATGGGCGGCGGCTTCGCGATCAAGAACCCGAATGCGACGTCCACCTGCGGCTGCGGCCATTCGTTCAACGCCGGCGGCGAAGGCGCGGGCGCGGGCGAGGGCGGGGGGCACCACCACTGATGCGATCTCCCGGGGCGGCCGCGCAGGCTGCTCCCGGCGGGGACCCGCGTTCCGGCGCCGCCCCTCGCTGACCCACAGCGCCTTTCCGAGGGCCTTCATGAAAGCTTCGAACGCCGCGGTCGCCTCCGAGAAGGGGGGCGGGCTGGAGACCGTCCGCGTCGTCACCGAGACGCTGCGGCTGGTCACCGACAAGCGGTGCGAGCTGTACAACCTCACGGAGAAGGTGGCGGAGGTCCTCAAGCGCCACGACATCGAGGAGGGCATGGTGCTGCTCTCCTCCCTGCACACCACGCTGGCGTTGTTCGTCAACGAGTGGCAGGCCGCGCTCCTGCACGACGTGAAGGCGATGCTCGAGAAGGTCGTGAGCCCCCGCGACGACTGGCGGCACAACGACCCCGACCACTCCGACTGCGACCGCCACAACGCTCACTCGCACCTGCAGGCCACTCTGCTCGGCCACGCCCTGTCCTTCTCCGTGACCAAGGGCAAGCTGGTGCTCGGCCAGTTCCAGGCCATCATCGCGGCGGAGCTCGATGGGCCCCGCAACCGCGACCTGGCCATCCAGATCATCGGCCGCTAGCATTCGGGGGAGGGTGTCCCCGCGACGGGGCAGTCCTCCGAGCGTGACGTGACGTCCATGCCCTCGACGATCCCGCTCTTCCCGCTGCCGGACGTCGTGCTGTTCCCCCACATGCCGCTTCCGCTGCACGTCTTCGAGCCGCGCTACCGCAAGATGACCGCGGACGTGATGGCCAGCCACAAGACCATCGGGATGACGCTGCTGAAGCCGGGCTGGGAGCAGGACTACTACGGCCGCCCGCCGGTGTACCCCGTCGGGTGCGCGGGCATCGTGGAGGAGTGCCGGCCCCTCCCGGACGGACGCTTCAACATCCGGCTGAAGGGCGTGACCCGCTTCCGCATCCTGTCCGAGCAGGACGGCGAGCCGTACCGGCTCGCGACGGTGGAGAGCCTGACCGACGAGGTCGGGGACGCGACCGCGCTCGAGTCCGGACGGCGGAAGGTGCTCGCCGCCATCGGCCGCGCCGCCGACGGCCCTTCCTTCCTGGTCACCCAGCCCGAGCTGCCCGTGGAGCTGTTCGTGAACGCCGTGTGCCAGGCGCTCTCGCTGAGCCCGGTCGAGAAGCAGTCACTCCTGGACTGCGACAGCCTCGGCCGCCGCTGCACGCGCCTGCTCGAGATCCTCGACTTCCGGCTCCTCGAGCAGACCTACGGCCCCGGCCGCACCGACAAGCTTCACTGAGCGCGGAGCCGCCGCATCAACGGCAGCGCGGTGCCGTACAGCGCCCCGATCAGGAACGGGGCCGCGGCCACCCACCCCAGCACGGCATGGCATGCCGTGAGGCCGAAGCGGGCGACGAACGCCGCCGGGTCCGCGCGCAGCGTGGCGCCCAGGATCCTCGGATCGAAGGGCACCGGCGGCGAGTCCACGAGCGCCTCCCCCACGCGCACGTAGACGAGGATCAGCGGCAGCTGGAAGGGATACATCAGGTAGTTCGCGAGCTGGATCGCCGGGTGGTTCAACCCCAGCAGCAGCGCCGCCGCGAAGCAGAGCAGCGTGCTCGTGCCCACGATCGGGAAGAGACCGAGGGCCGCCCCCAGGGCCAGGCTGATCGCCACCCTCTCCGGCGTGCTCCCGTGGCGGAGCATCAAGGCCAGGGGCCCCGCCACGCGCCGCCGCAGCCAGCCTTGTTCCTCCACGTGTCCCAGTATCCCCGACTTTTCCGCCCGCTCCTGCGTCCAACCACCAGAGAGGGGCGTAGTCCCCGCGGGAGGAGATGCGCATGGTGCGTTCAGCGTTCTGGAGGGTGGGAGCATCGATGCTGGCGGCGGCCCTGCTGGGCCCGCCGGCCGTGGCGCGGGCGCAGGACGACGGCCGGGACCCGATCATCCGGGCCTTCCGCATGGCGGGGAGCGGGTCTCACCTCGGGGTGAACCTGTCCGACCTGAGCGGCGACGACCGGACGCGGCTCAAGCTCTCCGACGAGCGCGGGGCCCTCGTCAAGGAGGTCCAGCCCGATACGCCGGCCGCCAAGGCCGGGCTCAAGGCCGACGACGTGATCGTCCGCTTCGACGGCGAGGCCGTGCGGAGCGCCGCCCAGCTCACGCGGCTGGTCCGGGAGACGCCCGCCGGCCGCCCGATCACGATCGAAGTGAGCCGCGGCGGCGCCATCCAGCGCCTCAGCGCGACGCTCGACGAGGGCCACCGTTTCAACCTTCTGGGCGACGACGGCGACATGCGCATCGGCGTGCCCCCGGTCCCTCCCCTTCCTCCGATTCCGCCGGTGCCACCGATGGAGCCGTTCATGCGCGAAGGGATGGACCGCCTCCGTCAGAACTTCTTCATCGACAGGCCTGGCCGCCTCGGCATCACCTATCAGGAGCTGTCGGGGCAGCTCGCCAACTACTTTACCGTCGAGGTCGGTGCGCTCCTCGTGAGCGAGGTGGAGCCGGACTCGCCCGCGGGCAAGGCTGGCCTCAAGGCCGGCGACATCATCGTCCAGGTCAACGGCAGGCCCGTGGCGCATGGCCAGGACCTGCGCGAGCAGGTGGCGAAGGCGGAGTCTGGGTCGCAGATCACGCTCGGCGTGCGCCGCGACGGGAAGCCGCTGGACGTGAAGGTCACGCTGGCCGCCCGCGACCGGTCCCGCGCCCGGCGCGAACCGACGATCTAGGCAATCAGCACAAGCCGCGAGCGGAGCGGGATTCACTCCCGCGCAGCGAGCGGGGGTTCAAGGGGGCGCGCCGCTAGCGCCCCCTTGCTCAGTGATGACGCGCGTCCGCGCGCGGCGCTCGGGCCGGTCGGGCGGGACGAGATCCTCTTCGAGCTCGAGCACCATCAGCGTCCCGCCCACGGTGAGGGCGGGAGCGACCAGGAAGTTCGCGAGCGGCACGAACAGGAAGACCAGGCCGACGAGGCCGAAGCCGAGGCTCTCGGGCCGGTACTGGCGGTGCCAGGCGCGGCGCTGGCCGAAGCCCATTCCCCGGCGCGCCAGCGGCATGTCCGTCTGCTGGAAGGCGACGGAGTGCGCGCCCCAGAGCAGGCCGAGCGGCGGTCCGAAGAGGGGGATGAGGCTCAACAGCAGCACGACCGGCGCCGCGCACAGGAAGTAGAGCGCGCCCCGGAAGGCCTGGGCGATCTCCCACCTCAGCCCTCCTTCGTGCTCCACGACCTGCACCCGCACGTAGGCTTCGACGCGCCGCGACAGCCTTTCCAGGATCGGAGCGGAGACGAGCATCGCCACGGCCAGCCCCGCGATGGCGCCCGCCAGCAGCGTGCCCAGGTACAGCGCCAGGCTCAGCAGGATGCCGATGCCGGCCGCCACCTTCCCGCGGCCGGGAAGCAGGTGGGTCTCGAGCCACGGGATCGCGAACGCACCGAGGGCGATGCCGGACAGGACAGACACCAGAGCCAGCAGCGTCGGCAGCGCGGCCAGTGGCCAGAACGAGGGCCGACGCAGCAGGAACCAGAAACCGGAGAGCAGGTGCCAGGCCCCGGCTCCCATGCGCCGGAGGAAGCCCGGACGGCGGCGCGGCAGCTCGGCGGGAGGGAGAACGGCGACGCCGTCCTCTTCGAACGGGAGCTCGGGCACGCATTCCAGACTAGCAGCTTTTTCCGCGCGCTTTCGCGGTTGACACGGCGTCGCGGCCGCGTGACAGAATGGCTCGGCCATGAAGGACGTGCTGGCCGTCATCCTCGGCGGTGGGCGCGGCACGCGACTTCACCCCCTCACGCTGCACCGGTCGAAGCCCGCCGTGCCCATCGCGGGCAAGTACCGGCTCATCGACATCCCGATCAGCAACTGCCTCAACTCGGACCTTCGGCGCATCTTCGTCCTCACCCAGTACAACTCCGAGAGCCTGAACAAGCACATCGGCCTGACGTACAAGTTCGACCTGTTCTCGTCCGCGTTCGTCTCGGTGCTGGCCGCGGAGCAGACGGAGGAGAGCGGCGACTGGTTCCAGGGCACCGCCGACGCCGTGCGGCAGAACAAGCGCCACCTCGCCAACCACAGCTTCCGCGATGTGCTGATCCTCGCCGGAGACCAGCTCTACCTGATGGACTTCGCGAGGATGCTCGAGACGCACCGCCGCCACGTGGCCGACGTGACGGTGGCGGTGACGCCGGTCGCGGCCGAGCAGGCGACGGGTTTCGGCATCCTCAAGATGAACGGCCTGGGCCGGATCACGCACTTCGAGGAGAAGCCGCCCGCCGAGCGCCTCCCGCAGCTCGTCTCGGACATCCCGACCCTGGGCTCGGGCCTCATCGCTTCCATGGGGATCTACCTCTTCAAGTCCGAGGCCCTGGAGGCGGCCCTCAAGGACCCCGCCCTCGTCGACTTCGGGCGCCACGTGATCCCCGATGCGCTCGCCCGCTCGCGGGTGCAGGCCCACGTCCACCGCGGGTACTGGGAGGACGTGGGGACGATCCGCTCCTACTACCGCGCGAACCTCGCGCTCTGCCAGCCCGTGCCGCCGTTCGACTTCTACGAGGCGTCGCGTCCCGTATACACCCATCCCCGCTTCCTGCCCGCGAGCAAGGTCGAGAGCTGCGTGGTGACGAACAGCCTGCTCTCGGAGGGATGCATCGTGGTCGGGGCGAACATCGAGCGCTCCGTGGTCGGCATCCGCAGCCGTATCGGCCGGGGGGCGCAGGTGCGCGAGAGCCTCATCCTCGGCGCCGACTACTACGAGACGCTCGACGAGCTCGACCGCAGCCCGGGCCGCGGGGCGCCGCCCATCGGCGTGGGGGAGGACTCGGTCATCACCGGGGCGATCCTCGACAAGAACGCCCGTATCGGGCGGGGCGTGCGCATCCTCAACGAAGCGGGTGTCCAGGAGAAGGACGGCGACGGGTACTACATCCGGGAGGGCATCGTCCTCGTGCCCAAGAACGGCGTGATACCGGACGGGACCGTGATCTGAAGTTGCCTTTCAACGCAGTCACTTCTTCCCGCGCCGGGCGTCCTCGATCTTGCGGTCCCGGTCGGAGACGATGCGCTCGCGGTCGCGGCGGTACTCCTGCTCCAGCGCTTCGCGCGCCTCCGGCTCGAGGACGCCCCGCATCTTGGAGGCGTGAAGGATCTCCCTCTCGGCCAGCCGGGCGTCGGCTATCTGGCGCGCCTCGGCGATCGCCTTGCGCTGCGCCGCCGTCAGCGCCCGCTCCTCCACGCCGTCGTCGCGGTCCTTCTTGCGCAGGCGCTCCATCGCCAGCTCGTAGGCCGATTTCGGTTCGTCGTCTTCTGGCATCGCTCTCCTCAGTAGGCCAGCAACTCGCGCAGCGCGGGGACGACTCGCGCCCGCGGCGAGTAGATCTCCTCCAACGCCCGGCTGAACGGCACGGGCGTGTCGAGGGCGCCGAGGCGTGCCACGGGGGCGTCGAGCCACTCGAAGGCCTCGCGGCCGATGACGGCGGCCAGCTCGCCGCCGAACCCTCCCGTCGTGGGCGCCTCGTGGAGCACGAGGGCGCGGCCGGTCTTCCTCACCGACGAGAGCACGGCCTCGCGATCCCACGGCTGCAGCGACCGCAGGTCGACGACCTCTACCTCCCGCCCCTCGGCGGCGAGCTTCTCCGCGGCCTCGAGCGCCCACCCGACGCCGACCCCATAGGTGACGACGGTCGCATGGAGGCCTTCGCGGGCCAGGCGCGCGCGGCCGATGGGCACGGAGTAGGGGCCGGCGGGAACCCTTCCCCGCGCCGACCGGTAGAGGAGCTTGTGCTCGAGGTAGAGGACCGGGTTTCCGTCTTCGAAGGCGGCAATGAGCAGCCCCTTGGCATCGTAGGGTGAGGCCGGCGCCACCACCTTCAGGCCGGCCACGCTCGTGAACCAAGACTCGACGTTCTGCGAGTGGAACGGACCCGCCCCCACGCCGCCGCCGACGGGCACGCGCACGACCACCGGCACCGTGGCCCCCCAGCGGTAATACGTCTTGGCCAGGTTGTTCACGATCTGGTTGAAGCCGCAAGTGATGAAATCGCCGAACTGCATCTCGACCATCGGCACGAAGCCGTCGAGGGCCAGGCCCAGCGCCGCGCCCACGGCGCCCGACTCGATGATCGGCGTGTTGCGGACCCGCTCGCGGCCGAACTCGGCCACGAACCCCTCGGTCACCTTGAACACGCCGCCGTACTCGGCGATGTCCTGCCCCATGAGCACGACCCGCGGGTTGCGGCGCATCGACTCCCGGAGGCCTTCGCTGATGGCGTCGACGTAGCGCGTCTCGCGGGCCGCGGCGACCGCCTCCGGGGAGGGCGCGAGCGACCGCGCCTTCACGGGCGCGCAGACGTCGCGCAGCTCGCTCTCGGCGGTGGAAGCAGGGTCCGGGGCCGCCAGCGCCTCGTCGACGAGGGCGTCGATGCGCGGCTTCACCTCGGCCCGCAGCGCGTCGCGCTCGGCGGGGGAGAGGACGCCACGGGCGAGGAGGAGCTGCTCGAAGCGCAGCACGGGATCTTTCTTCGCCCACTCGTCGAAGAGCTCCTTCGGCACGTAGGCGGTGCCCGAGGCCTCCTCGTGGCCGCGCATCCGGAAGGTCTTGAACTCGAGCAGCGTGGGCCCCTCTCCACGCCGTGCTCTCCCGGCGGCCTCGCTCACGGCGCGGTGGACGGCCAGCAGGTCGTTGCCGTCGACGGCCTGCCCCGGCATGCCATAGCCGGGTCCACGGTCGGCGAGCTCCCGGCACGCGTACTGCTCCGCGACCGGTGTCGAAAGCCCGTATTGGTTGTTCTCGATCACGAACAGCACCGGCAGCTTCCAGACGGCGGCCAGGTTGGCGGCTTCGTGGAAGTCGCCCTCGCTGGTGGCGCCTTCCCCGGTGAACGCGGCGGCCACGCGTGACTCACGCTTGAGCCGGGCGGCGAGGGCGAGGCCATCGGCGACCGGGAGCATGGCGCCGAGGTGGCTGATCATGCCGACGATGCGCTTCTCCAGCAGACCGAAGTGGAACGTGCGGTCGCGACCCTTCGTGAACCCGCCATCCTTGCCGAAGAGCTGGCGGAAGAGCCGGCCCAGGTCGACTCCCCGGGTGGTGAAGACACCGAGGTTGCGGTGCATGGGCAGGATCCAGTCATCCGTGTCGAGCGCGGCGGCGACCCCGACCGCGATCGCCTCCTGCCCCATGCCGGAGAACCACTTCGACAGCTTGCCCTGCCGGAGCAACAGGAGCGCCTTTTCCTCCACGAGTCGGGGGAGCAGCAGGGCCCGGTAGAGCTGCTTCAGGCGCTCGGCCGAGAGGCCGTCCACCTCCGCGGAAGCGGCCGGCGCGGGGCCGGCAACGTCGCTCATGCCGCCGATTTCATCAGGACGCGCGCCTCAAGGCAAACGAGGGCAAGAGCCCCGAGCCCAGGCAAAAAGAAGACCCCGGGCCCCCTGGGCCCGGGGTGAAGACGCGGATAGCCCTTCTCAGTTGTGATGGGTCTCGGTCTTCGTCTTGGTCTCCGTCTGGCCGTGCTTGGTCTTGCTCTTTGTCTTCGTCGTCGTGTAGATCACGCGCTGCACCATCTGGTCGCTCCCCGACGTGACCGTGGAAGGATAGATGGTCACGCGGCGGCCGATCGCGATGCCCGCGGGCAGCTGCGACTGTTCGTTGATCATGTACGTCACCTGGGTTCCGTCCGCGCGGGTGATCGTGAGGGACTTGCTCGGCTCGTACGCCTGTACGGTGCCGGAGATCGTCGTGGTGGTCTCCGTCGTGCTCTCACCGGTCGGGCTGGTCCGAGTCGTCTCGGTCGTGCGCTTCACGTTGCCGCTCGGCGTGATGCTGGTCGTGGTCACGCGCTTCACCAGCGTGTTGCCGTCTTCGCCCGGCTCCGTGTAGAGGCTGACAGTGCGCCCGACGCGGACGTCGGCGGGGACCGTCACGCTCGGCATGAGCGTGTACGAGACCTCTCCCT
>Ga0207646_10008749_pt1 | contig 10106 bp, 6 predicted proteins | sample KBSK5502metaG_FD_184343 | JGI IMG/M metagenome (GOLD analysis project Ga0207646, IMG submission 184343) | Corn, switchgrass and miscanthus rhizosphere microbial communities from Kellogg Biological Station, Michigan, USA - KBS K5-50-2 metaG... | ecosystem: Host-associated > Plants > Roots >...
CCCGATGGCCGAGATCGACATGAATGGATTCGTCTGCTCCGCGATGGCCTTGGCGTGCGCGTACTGGATGCCGCCGTCATACAGCCGGCGCGAAACTCCCGCCAGTCCTTGCAGGAACATCGGGAAAAAAACGCCGTTGATGCAGAGGAATGATCCCCAGAAGTGCACCCGTCCCCAGAAATCATTCAGTTTTCTGCCGGTAACTTTCGGGAACCAGTAGTAAATGCCGGCGAACATGGCGAAGATTGTTCCCGGCGCCACGACATAGTGGAAGTGTCCGATGACGTAGTAGGTGTCGTGAAGATGCAGATCGGCGGTCGCCAGGCCTAACGGGAGTCCGGTCAGGCCCCCGATGCCGAACATCGGCAGGAATCCCAGCGCGAACAGCATCGGCGTGGTAAATCGTATCGAAGCACCCCATAACGAGATGAACAGCGCGCTCAGAATGACGACCGACGGGATCGAGATGATCATGGTCGTCGTCTGGAAGAAGGCGCTGATCAGCGTGCCCATGCCGGTGAGGAACATGTGGTGGGCCCACACCACGAAGGACATGAATCCGAGGAACACGACGGCGCCGACCAATGAGCGGTAGCCCCACAGCGGCTTGCGGGTGTTGTTGGCGATGATCTCCGCGACGATTCCCATCGCCGGAAGGATCAGCACGTAGACTTCCGGGTGCGCCAGGAACCAGAAGAGGTGCTGCCACAGGATCGGATTGCCGCCGCCGGCGTTATGCAGCGGCTGTCCGCTGACGACCAGACCGCTGGGCAGGAAGAAGCTCGTGCCGGCGACACGATCCATCAACTGCAGCACGCCAGCCGCTTCCAGCGGCGGAAACGCCAGCAGCAGCAGGAACGACGTGACGAACTGCGCCCACACGAAAAATGGCATGCGCATGAACGTCATGCCCTTCGCGCGGAGCTGAATAATCGTGACGAGAAAGTTTATGGATCCGAGGAGCGAAGAGGTGATGAGGAAGATCATGCCGACCAGCCACCAGGTCTGCCCCTGGGTCGCGATCACCGAGAGCGGCGGGTACGACGTCCAGCCGGAATTTGCCGTTCCGTCTTTGACCGCAAAGCTGGCGAGCATGACCAGCCCGCCGGTCAGATAGGCCCAGTAGCTCGCCATGTTGAGCTTCGGAAAGGCCATGTCGGGCGCGCCGATCTGCAGCGGCACGACGTAATTTCCGAATGCGCCAACCGCCAGCGGCACGATGGCCATGAAGACCATGATCGTGCCGTGCATCGCGCCGAGCTGGTTGTAGGCCTCCGGGAGCAGAATGCCACCCGGAGCGCGACCTTCACCGAGGAGCTTGAGCGCGCTGAAGGCGTGGCCCGGCCAGCCGAGCTGCAGGCGCATCAGGATCATCAACGAGAATCCGAAGAGCAGGAAACAGAGGGCTGTGAATCCGTACTGGATGCCGATCCATTTGTGATCGGTGGAGAAGATGTACTGTCGCCAAAAAGGAAGCGCGTGACCTTCGATGCGATGGCGCTGCTCTTCCTGTTCCCGCAGGCGAATCGCTTCGCGGAGGAGCTTTTCCGCGTCATCCGCGTACAGCCACTGCGTTCCGACCCTGAGCTGTTTTCGTTGAGCCAATGTGCCTCCGTGCCCTCACCCGCCGCTGCGCGGCACCCTCTCCCACCGGGAGAGGGTTGGGGTGAGGGGACTAGAACGAGAAATTGACCGCTTTGCTCTCTTTGGCCGCGACGGTAATCTGTTGTTCCTTCGAACCATACTTCTCGTGCCACGCCACCAGGGTGTAGTTGCCCGGCGGAAGATTTGCGATCGTGAACGTGCCGTTGGCCTGTGAGATCGAATAGAACGGATGCGGCATGACCGCCATCCAGGCCTTCATCCACCCGTGAACGTCGCATTTCACTTTGAAAGGCGTGATCTCGGCCTTGTCGAACTTCTTGGTGGAAACCATTCCCTGCACCGGCTGTCCTTCGTTGAACTGCGGATTGGCCACCGGCAGCGCGTGGATGTTGTGCAGCGTGGCGTCGGAGTTCTTGATCTGCAACGGCTGACCGACCTGTAGCGCGAGCACGTGCGGATGGTACTGGCATCCGTGCTGGTCGATGACCACCGGTGTCGATGGTGCCGGAAAATTGCCGTTGATTTGCTTGATGTAAACGAACACGTTTTCGAGCTCGCCGCCCGGGCCGGTCACCACTTCCTCATCCTTCGCGGGCGCGTTGGCGTGCTGCGACGCGCAGTACGGATCGGCAGACATTTGAAGCGTCGGCATCGAAGGGGCAGCAGCGGCCAGCTTCACAGTTCCGGTGATCGTGGCCGCGTCTGCCGATACCGCCGCAGCCGCTGGTGCTGTGGCCGGCGCAACAGCCGTTCCGCCGGTCGCGGTGGTCGCGGTCTGCAGCGCCTGATCGTCGGTGCCTTCTTCTTCCTCTTTCGCTTCTTTGCCCTTGCCGCAACTCATTGTCACGAGCAGCGTCGCTGCGAACAAAATAGATACGAACTTTTTCATCATCATCCCTTCTAACGACGTGGCGCCGGCTCTCTAGCCGGCGCGGACCGGCTGAGAGCCGGTCCCACATTCAATTCTCCTGTTTTTGCAGCGGGTACTGCGGCCGGCAAAGATGGCGTCTGCGGCATCGCGGGCGCTTCGCCCCCTGGCGCCGCGTTGCGCATCTGCGTGATTCCGATGCTCCAGATGTAGTCGCGCAGGTACTCCGTCAGCGCGACGGCATCGCCCATCGTACGCCGCAATTGTGCCTGGTCACCTTTGAAATACGGCAGCAGCGACGCCTTCTGTTGCGCGAACGCCGGAGTGTCGATGGCGTTGCCGAGGGGCGATTGGAAGCCGCCGGTGGCAGGATCGCGCGGGAAGTTGGTCGGCATGCGCGTGCCGGGAATCATCTCATTCGGACGGCGAATCCAATCGGCGATCCATTCATGCCGCAGGCGAATGCGAGCGAGAGTCAGGTTCGGCGCGAGCGACGTCGTATCGGCGGTGGTCGGCTTCGGCGGATTCTCGGGATTGACCGGCGTGGTCACGTGGCACTGCGTGCAGCGCATCATCGTGAACACGGCCTTGCCGATGGCGACATTGGCCGGCGGCGGATGCACGCCCAGGGTGGTGTCGAATTGTGACGCCTTCCCTTCTTCGGCGAAGAATGTCACCAGCGTGTTCGCTTCCTCGTCGGTGAAGTGGAACGTCGGCATGCGGACGTTCAGCCACGGCCGGATCTTCATCACGGTCGGATCTTTGAGGAAGTTGAATAGGAACGCCGACTGTGCGCGGCCGCCTTCGGGCGAAAGGTCGGGCGGCAGGAAATTGGTGTCGGCGATGGTCTCGGCGATGGCGCGGCCGCGCCCATCGACGACGTGGCATCCACGGCAATTGTGTTGCGAGACGCGCTTGCGCCCTTCCTCGATCAGCCGCATGCGTGCGTCTTTGGCCGCGATCTTGGTCGAGCCGACCACATCCTTGGTCTGGCCCAGGACCACCATGGTGATGAGCCGGGCTTCCTCCTGCGAGAGGTGGAAGTTCGGCATCTTCAATTTATCGTTATATATTTTCGTACGCTTATCGTCGTACACCCTGGGGTTGCGGACCTTGTTGTAGACCCACGACGGGACGGTGTCGATGATGTGTTCCTTCTTCCCGTCCTCCGCGATGTACTGCGTCGCGAACCCAAAATCGAACAGATGCAGCGCCTTCGATCCCTCGGTGGTCAGCTCCGTGCCGATCGGCTTGAGGTTCTCGAATCCTTTGATGTTGTGGCAGGAATAGCAGCCGTACTTTTCGATCGAGCGCTGCCCGAGAAATACCATCTGGTCCTGCATGGGCATGGCGCGCAGCTTCGCTTCGGCATCGCGCACGCTGAGGGTGTTGACGAGATAGCCCATCGCGAGATCGTGGATCGCGGCCGGATCGGGCGGGCGTATGGGGGTGGTCATGAACTGCGGCTTCTGCTGAGTCATCAGGAATGCGGTGACGTCGGCCGCTTCCTGATCCGAGAGACGCAGCGACGGCATCGGCGCGTCGGCGTAGTAGTTCTTCGGATTCTTGATCCAGTTGTAGATCCATCCGGCATGGGTCTTGGTGCCGACGCCGGTGAAGTTGAATCCGTAGTTGCGCTCGAGCGGATAGTCGTCGCGCTTCGCGAGCCGCATCTGGCCGCTCTTCTCGTCCTTGATCCACTCCGATTCGATATGGCAGGCCATGCAGCCGACGCTCTCGACGATCTGCTTTCCGCGTCCGGCATCGCCGGCGATGTTAGGCGGCGCCCAGTCGCGATGCGTCGATTTGGTGAAGAGATACGTGACGATCGAGTGGATCTCGGCGTCCTGATACTTGATGTTCTGCGCGCGCTCGGCCGCCGGCACGATCGCGGGATCGATCATGTTGCGCTGGTAGAAAAACGACGGCATGCGGGTCGTCGATTTGAAATTGTGCGGCTCCGAGACCCATCGGAACGCCCACTCCGGCGTCGTCTTCTCGGCGATGCCGTTCAGATCCGGCCCCGGCTTTCGCAGATCGCTGAAGCGCCAGGTGTTGATCTTGTGGCACGCGTAACAGCCGTAGATCTCGACCGTCAGCGTCGCTTTGGTGATGTCGTCGCCCTGATCGACGCCAACCTGCCCGGAGTGACACTTGATGCATCCCGCCTCGTAGTACTGCCGCGGATACATCGGAGTCTCGTTGAACGGATTCTCCTCCCAGGCCCAGTGACGCTTGACGTAATCCCACGGCCCGGGAACGAGACCGAACACCGCCGATGCCCACCGATCCTCCATCTTCTTGTTCGGCGGAACGTGGCCGGCCCGGCCGAATTCGGTGGCCCGATCCTGTCCGCGATGGCATCCGGTGCATCCGAACTCCAGGAGAGGATGGGTGGACGCCGACCCGACGAACGTGTCGAGCCTCGGGTGGGTGCGCCAGGGATTGAGCGTGTCGAGGGGTGCGTCTTGAATGCGCTTCAGTTGCGGGATCTGCTTCTCAGTCTCTTCTCTTTTTTCCTGGGCGATCTGGAATGTGTCGAGCTTTTGCTGCAGCTCCTGCGAGAGGCGCGCAGCTTCTTTCTTCGATTCGAATCCCGGACGATCGATCGCGCGATGGCAGGTCATGCAGCGGTCCACCCTTGGCACGCCCATGTAGTTCATCTCGATGAACATGTCGGGAATCACGACCTGATCGATCTTCAGCGTGGGGTTGATGAAGTCGAGCATCGGGAGATTGAGCAGCAGGTTCGGTCCCTTCAACTCGACGGTGGTGAGCTGCTTGTTGAGAAGATCGATGTTTGCGTTCAACAGCTTGCGCTTGTCCTCGACTGCCTTGATCTTGCTGAGCCACAAATCGACACGCGCTTTCGCGGCGTCGCGTTTGCGGGTCGTATCCTGCAGGCGGGCGTTCAAGTCGGTGACGTGGTTTTCCTGCTGCTTGTATTCCGCCTGCTGCGCCGCCGCATCCCTCCTCTTCTGCACCACCGACGCCTCGGCGATGTACCGCTGGGCGTCGAGGCGGGCCTTCGCGAAGCGATAGTCCTGATCCGCGGCGTAGTGGATGCCCTCCCACGTGTCGAGGTCCTTCTGCGCCATGATGTATTGCGAACGATGATCCGCGATCTCGATTTCGCTCTGTCTGAACTGCCGGTCGAGATCCGCGAGCTGGGCTTTGTTCGTCGTCGCCTGCTCCGTGCGAATGTCCTGCTCGATCCGCTCCTGCTGCATCCGCATGAACTCACGCTGGAACCACTTCCAGCCGCGGATGTAGTCGTATCCCACCATCAACACCGTCGCCGCCAGAAGCCCGAGGCTCGACCAGAGGAAGATCATGTTCAATCCTCCGATCGAATAGTTGTGCGGAATGGGCTCTTGGGGCTTCATGCGTTGGCAAACGGCGAACTCATACGTTGAAAAACAGCTCTCCTATGTGCACGATGTACTTCAGATTAAACAGCCACCGTAAAACCATCTTGATCGGCAGCGCCATCATCACCAGAAACAGAAATGCGCCGACGTAATATCGCGGCGCACCCATCTTCAAATAGAAACGGCGGAAAGGACCGATCGCCAGCAGCGGCGGCAGGCTCAAATAGCCGACCACCAGGATGATCCCGAACATCTCGCGGATCGGCCAGAGCTTCGGAAGCGGCATGCCCAGCCACTGCACCCACACCAATTCGGACAGGTCAATGTTGACGAGTGGAACGAGCTTGTTCGGATCCCAATATTCATAAGGTCCGAAGAAGTTCCAGTTCGGACCGCGCAGAAATGTTCCGGTGATGATCAGGAATGACCACAGCACCAGGAAGCCGTACAGAAAGATCGCGATTTCCCACTTGCGCTCGCGAAATGAGTAATAGCCGTTGCCCTTCGGATTGGTGTCGATGAACGGGATGGCCATCAATCCGACGATGATCAGTCCCGGCAACACCACGCCCGCCAGCCACGGATCGAAATAGACCAGCATCTCCTGCAGGCCGAGGAAGTACCACGGCGCTTTGGCGGGATTGGGCGACGATGTCGGATTGGCCGCCTCCTCCAGCGGAGCGCGCAGGGCCACCGACCAGACGATCATCACGATCGTCAGCAGGATCATGCACAGCATCTCGGTGTAGACCAGGTCGGGCCACACGAAGAGCTTTTCGTTGCTCTCCGTCTTCTCCCACGGGATGCCTCCGGCCTCGATCTGCTTGTCGTTCAGATAGGCCTTGCGCAGCGCGATCCAGGTAAAGATGCCGAGGAGAAAGATCATCGCGCCGATGGGAACGTTGTCCGGCTTGGCCGCGATCAGGAAGAAATTCGGATCGAAGAAGGAGACGAAGAAGCCGGCGATTCCGAAAATCAGCAGCCACTTGCCGGTCTTCTTGTCCCACAAGCGCGGGCCGAGATGCGCCAGGCCGAACATGATCAGGAAGTACGCCACTGCCAGGTAGAGCAGCGGCCGGATGAAGATTCCGGCCACCGCGTAAACGACGCCCAGACCGATGAAGGCCGAGCCGACCTTCGAGCGCAGCCGGCCATCGAGCAGACTGAAATAGATGATGGCGCCAAAAGTCGAAGAGAGCAGCAGGAAGGAGATCGATGCCGCCGACAAGACGTTGATGAAGTCTTTGAGGAATGTCATCGACGGCTCCCGTTAAACGTCATCCTGAGCCGCGAAGACGGCGAAGGATCTCCAGATGCAAAGCTCCATCGCATTTCGAGATCCTTCGCTTCGCTCAGGATGACGTTGTTCCTCATAGCGGACCCGAAATCCCTCCATCCTTTCGAACTCGCCAGAAATGGATGGCCATCAGGAATCCAGCCACCAGCGGAATCGCGACGCAGTGCAGCACGTAAAAGCGCAGCAGCGTCGCCGCGCCAATCGATCGCCCGCCGATGAGACCGAAGCGCGCGTCATCACCGGCGTGGATCAATCGGATGTCGCCGAGTTTTATGAGCCCCGACATGGGGCCCTCATTTCCCGCGCCCGGTGTTGCGCGCGCCATCGACGAGCCGACCGTGATCGCCCAGATCGCGAGCTGATCCCACGGCAGCAGATATCCGGTGAACGAAAGCAGCAGCGTCAGCACCAGCAGGATGACGCCGACGTTCCAGTTGAATTCGCGGGGCGGCTTGTATGACCCGGTCATGAACACCCGGAACATGTGCAGCCAGACCGCGATGACCATCGCATGCGCGCCCCAGCGATGCATCTCGCGCATGATCCCGAACGGCGCCTGCTCGCGCAGGTCCATGATGTCGGTAAATGCGTACTCTATTGTTGGACGATAATAGAACATCAATAATAGTCCTGTCACCGTCTCGACCAGGAACAGGAAAAACGACGTGCCGCCCATGCACCAGGTGTAGCTCATCCGCGTTCCCGAGCGGCGCACTTTCACCGGATGCAGATGCAGGATCAGCGAGCCGAGGACCGCCAGGACGCGCTTGCGGTTGGTGTTGGGGATGCCCACCCGGAACACCGACTTCCAGATCTGCGAGTTGACGATGTTTTCCTGAATCGCTCTTACGCTGGCCATTTGTGGGTTCCTAGGTTGCTCGGTTTCTTGGTTGCTCAGCAACCCAGCAACCGAGAAACTCAGCAACTAGATTTTTATAAACGACTCTGGGTCTGTCCACTCTCCCCTTTCCTGATGGAACTGCTTTGACTTGTCGACCACGATCTGCCCGTCCGCGATGTCGATGGAAATCTTCGCGCGCTCGAGCGGACGCGGCGTCGGTCCTTCGAAGTTCACTCCCGATTTGTAATAGCCGCTGCCGTGGCACGGGCATTTGAACTTGTTCTGCGTCGGCAGCCAGTTCGGCGTGCATCCGAGGTGTGTGCACACCGAGATCAGCGCATACATGACCTCCTCGGTCCGCACCAGCCAGATGCCGAACTTGTCTTTCCAGCGCTCATCGACCTCGCCGACGGCGTAGTCGGCGACGAAGCCGGCCTTGAACTTCTGCACCGGCTCGAAAAGGACGTTGGGGAACATGAATCGCCCGAGGACGCTGGCCAGGCCGCCGAGGGCGGCGGTCAGGGCGAGCCAGGCGGCAGTGATGACGAAGGGAAAGCTGCGACGGGTCATCTCCCCCTGTTCGCGGATGTCTGCTGCGGCGCTGCCCGCGAGGGGTGTCTTCGGGACTACCTGATATGGCGTGATTTCTTCCGACATCAGGAGATTGTGAAGAAACGGAACAAGCTCGCTCCGGCCGCTAAATATCAGGCATTTCGGTGATCTATGTCAACGAAAAAGGAGAGCGGACGTCTCGTCCGCCGTGATCGGGCGTCCCGCCCGATCACCAATTGGGTGCCGAGCGGGTTCGAAGACCTTGCCTGCCGTGCGAGACGCGCGGCACGCGCGGCCGGGACGGCCGCTCTCCGCTACCTCAGAGCCGACTTCGCCGCCGCTCGAATTCGCAGGCTGGAATCGTTAGCGGCGACGCGTTGCAGGTCGTCGCGAGCCTCGGCGCCGCCAAGGCGCACATAGGGGGCCATCGCCATGACCATGACGTCCTCTTTCTGATCCTCTCGCATATCGCGGACTCGATCCAGGCGCGACCGGTCGAGCATCTCCTGGAGGACCGGCACCGCACGGCGATCGTTGAACCGCGAAAGCGAGATGGCTGCGTTCCAGCGCACCTCGGCGACGTCGTCCGAGAGGCCGTCGACCAGCGCCGGCACTCCGTACGGATTCCCGATTTCGCCGAGCGTAAAGTACGCGGTCTTGCGCACGTCTTTGTCGGTCTCCCTCGTCGTCTGCACGATGTGAGGGATCGAAATCGGATCCTTCAGCTCGCCAAGAGCCATCAGAACGTAGATCCGGTTGTCAGGGTCGCGATCGTTGAGCCCATCGAGCAGCACCGGCGTGGCGCGGCGATCGCCAAGGCTGCCCAGGACCATGGAGAGATAGCGCCGGATGCGCGGATCGTCACTCTTCGACTGCTCGTAGATCGCGGCCACCTGCTGCTCGAGGTTCGGGTAGCGCGCCGCCTCTCCCCGCTTCAGCGATTTCGAAAGCTGATACGCCGCCTGCCACCGCTCATGCGATCCGCCGGACCGGATCTGATTGAGATAGTCGGGAATGGTGCGCTCTTCGGTGGCCAGCTTGCCGAAAAGAAAAAAGATCCCAACCGCCACCAGGACGATGCCCAGGGGGAAGATCACGAATTGGAGGAGGATATTTCGGGGAGTTTCTTTCGGGATGTCAGACATGAATGCAGAACGCAGAATGCAGAATGAAGAACGAAGAAATCCGCGCCGCGCCCTTTCTTAATTCTGCATTCTGCATTCTGCGTTCTGCATTCATCTTCCCGTTCCTGCCACAACGAAATCGGGCAGGTAGCCCTTCAATTGCGTGGGCGCATCCGGCACGACGATGGCGTCCTTGTCGCAGACGGATTCGCACAGACGGCAGGCGACGCATTTGTTCTTCTCGACGAACGCAATCTTGTAGTGATTGGCGACCGTTTCGTCCTCGGCATCGATCATGTAGATGCACTCGAACGGGCAGATATCGACGCAGAACTCGCATCCCGTGCACAGCTCCTTGATCACCTCGGCCTTCGGAATTTCCTTCGGCTTGACGCGCGGGATGAACTCGCCGTGCTGATTCTGAATGGCGTCGACCGGGCAGTAGATG
>Ga0207646_10008751_pt1 | contig 10105 bp, 9 predicted proteins | sample KBSK5502metaG_FD_184343 | JGI IMG/M metagenome (GOLD analysis project Ga0207646, IMG submission 184343) | Corn, switchgrass and miscanthus rhizosphere microbial communities from Kellogg Biological Station, Michigan, USA - KBS K5-50-2 metaG... | ecosystem: Host-associated > Plants > Roots >...
CGTTGATCAGGCGCGGCGAGAACTCCACCGGCTCGAGATTCGTGTGATCGACCTTGATCTCGGGATAGGCCTGGGCGAACAGCTTGAGCACCCGCCCGTAGCCCTGTCCGGTGAACGTGTTGACGGCGACCTTGCCCTCTTTCCTCGCGGCGGCCACCGTCTGCTCCCACTCGGGCGACGCCGCCGCCGCGCGGGCGGCGCCGCGCCCGGTCGTCGCGAGCGCCCCCGCGGCCGTGGCGAGGCGGCGCAGCAGGTCGCGTCGCGAGAGGTCGTGCTCGGCGGCGTCCATCCGGATGCTCATGGTTCTGGTATTTTACTCGGGCCGTCAGACGGGGAGCGCATGATGCGACAGAGCGCCGAGCGGATTCTCACGACCCATGCCGGCAGCCTCGCCCGGCCGGATGAGCTGCGCGAGCTGCTGACCGCGAAGGACGAGGGCCGTCCCTTCGATTCCGCGGCCCTGACCGCGCGCGTCCGGAGCGCCGTCGCGGAGGCCGTGCGCCGCCAGGCGGCGGTCGGGCTCGACGTGGTCAACGATGGTGAGCAGTCGAAGCGCAACTTCACCACCTATGCGCGTGAGCGGCTCGGCGGGATCGAAGAGCGACCGCTCGAGCCGGGCGAGCGGCCGCTGGCGATGATCTACGGCCGGGACGCCGCGGAGTTCCCGGAATACTTCGCCGGCCGCGGCAACCTCGCGGGCCGCGAGGCCGTCTGCGTGGGGCCACTGACCTACATCGGCCACGAGGCGGTGCGCGCGGATATCGCGACCCTCGAGGCCGCGCTGGCCGGCGTTCGCGTCACGGAAGCGTTCCTGCCGGCCGTCGCTCCCGGCACCATCGAGCACTGGCTCCGCAACGAGCACTACGCGACGGACGAGGCGTATCTCGCCGCCATCGCCGACGCCATGCGACCGGAATATCAGGCGATCGTCGCGGCCGGATTCCTGCTGCAGATCGACGACCCCGACCTGGCCGACGGCTGGCAGATCCATCCGGAGATGACCGTCGCCGAGTACCGGACGTTCGCCGCGCTGAGGATCGAGGCCCTGAACCACGCCCTGCGCGACATCGCGCCGGAGCGGGTCCGCTTTCACGTCTGCTGGGGCAGCTATCACGGGCCGCACAAGTACGATCTGCCGCTGCGCGAGCTCGTCGACCTGATCCTGGCCGTGCGCGCCCAGGGCTATTCCATCGAGGCCTCGAACCCGCGTCACGAGCACGAATGGCGCGTGTGGGAGAACGTGAAGCTGCCCGAGGGCAAGCTCCTGATCCCCGGCGTCGTGGGCCACGCCAGCGACTTCGTCGAGCATCCTGAGCTGGTGGCCGAGCGCCTCGTCAGGTACGCCCGGCTCGTCGGGCGCGAGCGCGTGATCGCGGGCACCGACTGCGGGCTCGGGCCGCGGGTCGGCCACCCCAAGATCGCGTGGGCGAAGTTCGAGGCCCTGGTGGAGGGCGCGGCGCTGGCCACGCGGTCACTCTGGGGGCGCTCGACCCCGCCGTGACCGTCCTCCGGCTCGACGGGGTCAGCAAGCTCTTCAGCGAGGCCGCCGCCGTCGACCGCGTATCGCTCGAGATCGCGCGCGGCGAGATCTTCACCCTGCTCGGGCCGAGCGGCTGCGGCAAGACCACCACGCTGCGCCTGGTCGCCGGGCTCGAGCGTCCCGACGCTGGCGAGATCGTCCTCCGCGACCGCGTCGTCGCCTCGGTGCCCCGCCGGACGTTCGTGGCGCCGCACAAGCGCAATCTCGGCATGGTGTTCCAGTCGTACGCGATCTGGCCGCACATGACGGTGTTCGAGAACGTCGCCTACCCGCTCGAGCTGCGTGGCGGCCGGCGCGTGGTCGTCCGCGAGCGTGTGGCCCGCGTCCTCGAGCTGGTCGGGCTCGCGGGGCTGGAAACCCGCGCGGCCATCCTGCTGAGCGGTGGGCAGATGCAACGCCTGGCGCTCTGCCGGGCGCTCGTCTACGAGCCGGATTTGCTGCTGCTGGACGAGCCGTTCAGCAACCTGGACGCGAAGCTCCGCGAGCAGATGCGCGTGGAGCTGAAGCTCCTCCAGCGGCGGCTCGGCGTCACCGTGCTCTTCGTCACCCACGACCAGATCGAGGCGCTCAGCCTGTCCGACCGCATCGCCGTCATGCAGCGCGGGCGCGTCGAGCAGGTCGGCCCACCACGCGAGCTGTACGATCGCCCCGCTTCCGCGTTCGTGCGCGACTTCCTCGGCCAGACCGTGATCCTGCGCGGCGTGGTCAAGGAGCTGGACACGATGCGCGGCACGGTGACGGTGGCGATGGAGGGATCGCTGGCCGGATCCACGCTCCGCGGGCGCTCGGCGCCGGACGCCTCGCTCGCCGCCGGGGCTGCCGCGCACGTCGCCATCCGGCCGGAGGACATCGACGTCACGATCAGCGCCACGGCGCTGCCGGAAGACAACGCCCTGGTCGGCACGATCGACGCCCTGCTGTTCGTCGGCGACCGCTACGAGGCGCGGGTCGCCCTGGGGGGCGAGCAGCGCCTCCTCCTGCTCCTGCCGCGCGCGCGCGAATGCCGGGAGGGGCAGCGCCTGCAGCTCGGCTTTCCGCCCGACCTGGTGAGCGTGTGGCAGGCCTGACCCCGGCTCTCGCTCTGCGGCGGAGCCGCCGGATCGAGGCGGAGTCCGTGTTCTGTAGCGGTGTGCTCGCGGTCGTCGCCTTCGGCGTTCTCTTTCCCGTCCTCCTGGTGGTGGCCGAGAGCTTTCAGGTCGCGCCGCCCGGGCAGCCCGCGGCGTACGGCCTCGACGGCTGGCGCGCGGCCCTGAGCGAGCCGGGCCTGCGCGGGGCACTCCTGAACACCTTCACGGTCACGTTCGTCCGCCAGCTCCTGTCGCTGCCGCTGGCCATCCTGATCGCCTGGCTCCTGGCACGCACGGACCTGCCCGGTCGTCACGGGATCGAGTTCGCGTTCTGGGCGGCGTTCTTCCTGCCCACCCTCACGGTGACCCTGAGCTGGATCCTCCTGCTCGATCCCGAGTACGGCCTGGTCAACACGTGGCTCGCCAGGCTCCCCTTCGTCGGCAAGGGGCCGTTCGACATCTACTCGTTCTGGGGCATCGTCTGGGTCCACGTGGTGACGGGCTCGCTGACCGTGAAGGTGATCCTGCTCACCCCGGCGTTTCGCAACATGAATACCGCCTTCGAGGAGGCATCCTACGTCGCCGGGGCGACGACCTTCCGCACCGCGCTCCGGATCACCGTCCCCGTGATGGCGCCGGTGATCCTGTCGGTGCTGCTGCTCGGCACGATGGTGTCGTTGCAGACGTTCGAGGTCGAGCAGGTGCTAGGGCTCCCCTTCCGCTTCTTCGTGTTCAGCACCATGGTCTACGACCTCCTCGTCACCCGCGTGCCCCGCTACGACGCGGCCACCGCGCTCGCCGTGCTCGTCCTCGTCGCCATGCTCCCGCTGGTATTCATGCAGCAGTGGGCCACGCGGCGTCGCCTCTTCACGACCGTCACCGGTCAGTTCCGCAACCAGCCGCACCGGCTCGGCCGCTGGCGCTGGCCCGCGCTCCTCCTGCTCCTGGGGACGATGCTCGTCGTGCTGGTCGTGCCCGTCGCCTTCGCCGTGCTCGGCACCTTCATGAAGCTCTTCGGCTTCTTCCACATCGCCGACCCCTGGACGCTCGGCAACTGGAAGACCGTGCTGACCGACGACCTGTTCCTGCGCTCGCTCCGCAACACGCTCGTGCTCGCCGTCGGCACGGCCGTCGCGGCGGTGCTGGTGCACTCGCTGATCGCCTACATCGTCGTGCGCACCCGCTATGCCGGCCGACGCGTGCTCGACACGATCTCCTGGCTGCCCTTCACGGTGCCCGGCATCATCCTCGGGCTCGCCCTGCTGTGGCTGTTCCTGGGGGTCCACGTGCTGCGCCCCCTCTACGGCACGATGGCGCTGCTCGTCATCGCCGGCCTGATCTCGGGCATGCCGCTCGGCGTGCAGATCATCAAGAGCGGGCTCCTGCAGCTCGGCAGCGAGCTCGAGGAAGCCTCGCGCATCGTGGGCGCCTCGTGGTGGACAACCTACCGGCGGATCGTGCTGCGGCTCATGGCGCCGACGCTGATGGCCGTCGGCATGATCACGTTCGTGGGGGCCGCGCGCAACATCGGCAACATCGCGCTCCTGGCCACGAGCGCCAACCGGCCGCTGTCGATCCTGCAGCTCGACTACATCGCCCAGCGTAAGTTCGAGGAGGCCGTCGTGGTGGCCTGCATCATCATGTTCATCTCGCTGGTCGGCGCCCTGGTGGCGCGCTTCCTCGGGCTCCGCGGCAGCGTGGGATAGCGCAGGCTGATGAAAAAGGCCCATCTGCTTCGTTGCCGCCCTCGGCCGCACGCTCGACGTACTCGGAGTACGCCTCGCGTGCGGCTCTCGGGCGGCGCCTCGCATCTGGACCTTTTTGAAAAGCCTGCCGGTTGAAAGGAGCGCGAATGAAGCTCGCGGGGAAGGTCGCGATCGTCACTGGAACCAGCCCGAACATCGGCGCCGGCATCGCCGGGGGACTGGCCGACGAGGGCGCCAGGGTGGTCTGCGTCGACGTCCTGCCGGACAACGCCGTCCAGTGCGCCGACTGGCTCAGGAGCCGCGGTGGAGACGCCCTCGGCATCGCGTGCGACGTCACCGACGAGGCGCAGGTGGAGGCGATGGTGGCGCGCGTGAGCGACACGTACGGCGGCGTCGACGTGCTCGTCAACAACGCCGGCATCCTGGGCGGGCTGAGCGTGCTCGAGATGCCTCTCGAGCGCTGGAGCCGACAGCTCGCGGTGAACCTGACCGGCACGTTTCTCTGCACCAAGCACGTCGCCCGCCGGATGGTGGAGGGCAAGCGCAAGGGCAGCATCATCGTGATCGCGTCAACCGCCGCGCACCAGGGTCAGGCCGGCAACATCGCCTACTGCACGAGCAAGAGCGGCCTGCTCAACTTCACGCGCGCCGCGGCCATGGATCTCGTGAAGCACGGCATCCGGGTCAACAGCCTCACCCCGACGGCCACCGACGCCACGGAGAGCCACGACCGGGCCGAGGCCTGGGGCAGGCCGCGTCCCGAACGGCGGAGCGGCCTGCTGAACTTCCAGAAGATGGTGCCGAAGGGCGAGCTGCCGAGCCCGCGCCACTACGGAAAGGCGGCGGTGTTCCTGGCCTCCGACGACTCCGAGATGATCACCGGCTTCGACCTCCGCGTGGACGCCGGCGCCATCGCGAAATACTGGCCCTGGGTCCCGCACGCGTGACCCCGACGAGGAGGACTCCGTGAGACTCGTTCTGTTCCAGACGACGAGAAGAGCCGACGTGCTGCCGGGCTTGCTGACGGAGCGCGGCGTGGTGAGCATCGCCGACGCCGTGCCGGCGGCGCCGACGCCGCAGGCGACGATGACGGCGATCATCGACGAGTTCGAGCGCCTGCGCCCGGCGCTCGAGAACCGAGCGCGCGACGGCCGGGCGACGTCGCTGGCCGACGTGCAGCTGCGCCCGCCGCTGCCGCGACCGGGAAAGATCCTGGCCTGCATCGCCAACTACTGGGAGCACGGGGCGCTCGAAGCGCGGGCGCTGAACATGTTCCTGAAGAACCCGGACGCGGTCATCGGGCCCGGAGACACGATCGTGCTGCCGGAGTTCAGCGAGCCGTGGATCTTCATGCACGAGGCCGAGCTGGCGCTCGTGATCAAGGGCCCGGCCAAGCTGGTCAAGCAGGAGAACTGGCGAAGCGCCGTCTTCGGCTACACGGGCATGATCGACGTCTCGGCGCGCGGGGAAGGTCGCCGGACCTGGAAGGCGGGAAGCTGGCTCGGCAAGTCCTTCGACACGTTCGCGCCGCTCGGCCCATGCATCGCGACCGCGGACGAGATCCCGAATCCCAACGACGTCCTCGTGCGTTTCTGGGTCGACGGTCAGCTCCGGCACAACTACAACACCGACGACATGGAGCATCTCGTCCCGGCGCTGGTCGAGTTCGCGTCGACGATCATGACGCTCAACTCGGGCGACGTCATCGCATGCGGCACGAATCACGAGGGGCTCGGCCCGTTGCAGGACGGAGAGGTGGTGGACTTCGAGATCCAGGGCGTCGGGCGGATGCGGTTGAACGTTCGCGACCCGCTCAAGCGCACGTGGGACAAGGGCATCTACATGGGCGCCGACTCGACCAATCCCGAGGCCATCAAGCGCAACCGCCCGCCGACCGCGCGCTAGCCGAGCAACCGGCCGGCGGCGCGAATCTCGGCGGGATCGAAGGGCGGCGAGACGAGCAGGATCAGGCGGTCGACGCCGACGCGCTCGAGCGACTGCCGAGCGCGTGAGTCCGGCTTGAGCCAGCGTTCGTCCAGGCCCGCGAACACGGTCATAATGAACGGGACGGCGCCGCGGCCGCTTGCGGCATGCTCCTCGCTCGCGCTTTTGACGAGGTCGGCCAGACGGGGATGCATCGCCCGCGTGTTGAATCCATCCGCGTACCGGCCAGCGATCGCCGCCATCCTCGGCCCGAAGCCGCCCACGATGATCGGCGGCGCGGGCTTCGGGCGCAGAAAGCCTTCGTGTCCCGACCAGAGCCGGCGCATCAGCTCGATCGCCTCGACGACCCGTCGCGCGCGTACCTCGTCGCGCTCGACGCTCGCGCCCATCGCTTCCTGCTCTCTCGCGTAGGGCGTACGGCGGTTGCCGCCGGCGCCGAGCCCGAGCAGCAGCCGACCACCGGAGACCGCCTGAAGCGTCGCCGCCATGTTGGCTAGCAGCCCCGGCTGGCGGTTCGCCACGTTGAGGACGAGCGGCCCGAGGAAGACGCGACGAGTGACCTCGGCGAGCGCGGTCAGGATCGTCCACGCCTCCGGCACGCCCGGCCCCGACGCCTCGTCGGGGTCACGCAGGTGATCCCACGTCCAGATGCCGTCGAATCCCGCCTCCTCGGCGGCCACCGCGGCGGCCCGCATCTCGGCCCACCGCGCGCTCATCGGGACCAAGAGCACGTCGATCTTCATGGGGTCAGACTTTGACTCCTACCGATCTCGGGCGGCATATCGCGGATGTCCAGGGCATGAGCGAGATAGGTAGGAGTCAAAGTCTGACCCCACTATACTGCCGGCATGGCGAACGTCGACCAGCAACGCGTGCGTCGCGGCCGGACCGGGTTGATCGTTCATGACCCGAATCGCGCGTTTCAGGGCTACACGCTGTTCACGTCGATGCTGGGCGACGGGACGGTCTATCTCGTCGACATGGCCGGCGAGGTCGTGCACACGTGGCGGATGCCGTACCGTCCGGGTCTCTACGGCTACCTGCTCGACAACGGGCATCTCTTCTACTCGGGCAAGGTGATGACGGATCTCGAGCGGTTCGAAGCGTGGGCGCGGTTCAAGGCCGGCGCCGCTCTCGAGGTCGACTGGAACGGCAAGGTGGTCTGGGAGGTCAAGCATCCCGATCACCATCACGACGCGCGGAAGCTCCGGAACGGCAACGTCATCCTGCTGTGCTTGCGGCCGCTGCCCCCGGCGCTCCACGCTCGCGTCAAGGGCGGGCTGCCCGGCACCGAGATCGACGGCAAGATCTACGCGGACTATCTGCTCGAGGTCACGACCCGCGGCGAGACCGTGTGGGAGTGGCGAAGCTGGGAGCATCTCGACTTCGACACCGAGATCATCACGCTCCAGGACCGCCGCGAGGAGTGGACGCACGGCAACACGGTGGCCGAGCTGCTCGACGGCAATCTGGTGGTGAGCTTCCGCAACATCTCGACGGTCGCGATCATCGACCGCGCCACCGGCGCCGTCCGCTGGAAGCTCGGTGGGCCACCGCTCGCGCAGCAGCACGATCCCCGCCCGCTGCCGAACGGAAACTTGCTGATCTTCGACAACGGACCCCATCGCCGCGATCATCCGGCGCCGTACTCCCGGGTGATCGAGGTCGACCCGCGGACGAGCGCCATCGTGTGGGAGTACCACGATCAGTCGCTCTTCGACTTCTTCAGCCCCTACATCTCCGGCGCCCAGCGGCTGGCCAACGGCAACACGCTGATCTGCGAGGGCTGCGACGGCCGGATCTTCGAGGTCACTCCGGATGGTCAGGTCGTCTGGGAGTACGTCAACCCCCACTTCTTCGTGGAGCCCGGCCGCCCCGGCCTGAACAACTGGGTCTTCCGCGCCTTCCGCTACACCCCCGACGAGATCGAGGGCGCGCGGCGCGGTTGATAGTAGGAACGCCAGCCTTCTAGGCTAGGCTGTGGGTCGTGGTTGCCAAGACTCCACCAATTCCGTGAGGTAGTGCTGACCATCGCTACCGTCGTACTGAGCAAGTAAATGGTCGGGCTCTGTTACGAACCATGCGAACGAACCCCAGGCGAGCCTCGACACAGTCTTCTTGAAGCCGGCGCTTCCGCGGTCGTGGTAAGCGGTGACAAACGCAACACGCTTGCGGTGAAAGCCCGCCTCCGTCGCGAGCCGAAGAAGCGCTTCCTTCCGCTCCGCCGTGACAGCCCCATCAGTCGCCACGATCTCTACGAACACCAGCAGCGGCTCCGCAGGTTCGAGATCGACCAAGAGGATGTCAGGAAGATTGCCCCCGGGGTCGATACGAAGCCGTAGTCGGGAAATCAGGTCCTCATCGCGTCCAATAATTTTCGCCTGACTCTCGCTCAAAAGAACGACTCCAGGACGTTCAAGAAACTTCGCTGCGAAAATCTCCACGACCGACTTGGCGATCTCTGAACTGGGACCAGCAGCCATTCTTCGCGTCTCTCCGTTAGGAAAGGTCACGAGAACGCCTTCGGATGTTGGAGCGACCCCTTTCGTCGTGAGAGCAACCCTTGCGAGGGCGCCAGGTGTTAGGTTGGCGCGACGCCATGCGTTGGCCGCTTGTTCGAAATCGGATTCGAGCAGACCTGGATCGAACAGCGCCGCGAACGACCTCCTCAACGCGTATCGTGGCCGACTCGACGTCGTCGCCAAACCGGTACGGACTACGACGGCGCCCAGGGCGACCAGTCCGTCCCGGAGCGTTTCGTCGCGTATTGGCTCACGAGTATTGTCGGCGTACCAACGCCGACCACTGGGGCTGAAACCTGGCTTGAGGGATTCTTTGGCGTACCGAAGACGAGCACGAATGTCACCCCGTCGCGATTGGGTATCCGTCATTCGGTAGACCTGTTTGGGTGCCAAGAACCTACCACTGCCTTCGATCGCACCGACATACAGCATCGCAAACACAGTTGAGGCAGCGATCCTTCGCGTGCAGTAGGAGCGGTTTGCAATGCCCTCGGGAAAAATCGATCCAAGGCGTTGTTGGATCGTGAGTCGATCGAGAACTGGCGCCAGGGATTGCTCGTTCAAACGTCGGAGCCTAGACCGTACAGACGGGCGCACACTTTCTCGAGATAGTCCCGGGGAGCACGTTGCCGTACAGCCGAATTTAGCTCTTCAAGGTCGACCGCAGACGGCAGCGGAAGGGCCTCCAATTCGTATGCTGACACCGCTACACTCCCGCTTAGACACCGAAACAAACAGTCCGCCGCTCTACTATTGAGGAATGCCGCCACCGTCGCTGGAGCCACTTGCGGTCGGGAGTGCATCGGTCGGACCATGTTGAGGTGGTTTTCGACGACGGCGCCACCGTGCTCTCGAATCAGGCTCGCTGGCAATACCGCCGCGATGAGCCGCCTTGCCTGCTCTTTTGCCGTTGTTCGCTGAACTAGGACACAAGAGTCTCTTATGATCAGCCAATCATCAGCGGAACGGGGTCGGAAATATGGGCGATGGTTCGCCCTTGTCGCTTGGAACAAGAACTCCCCTATTCCGTGCATGTTGAAGTGACGGACCGCGAAACGCGCGAAGACGGCTCGAATTATATCGAGGCCACCATTTGGACGACGGAAGAACGATATAAAGGTATGATTATCGGAGCCAAGGCCCAGATGCTCAAGCAAATTGGTTCGGATATCCGCAAGGAATTCGAATCAGCCACTGGCAAAAAAGCGTTTTTCGAACTCACCGTCAAAACCGATCCCAAATGGCCTCAAAAATTCATGTGATATGAGAAGTAAAGCCTGGGAAGACTCGACCGGATCTCGCTTCCATCGCTGGCAGAAAAGCCGC
>Ga0207646_10008754_pt1 | contig 10104 bp, 6 predicted proteins | sample KBSK5502metaG_FD_184343 | JGI IMG/M metagenome (GOLD analysis project Ga0207646, IMG submission 184343) | Corn, switchgrass and miscanthus rhizosphere microbial communities from Kellogg Biological Station, Michigan, USA - KBS K5-50-2 metaG... | ecosystem: Host-associated > Plants > Roots >...
CCGCGGTCGACGGTTTTAGCCCCGGCGGCGGAGGCGGGCTTCCAGCTGGTCGATGGCCAGGCGGGCCGGGCTCTTGCGCGGCTTCTGGTGGCCGCTGACCCGAAGGGCGACGTCGGCGGTCTGGCCGAACACGAATTCGAGAACCCCCCAGGCGACCACCAGAAGCAGCACGCCCAGCAGGATGACGAGCAGGATGGCGGTCGCGTCTGGGCTCAGATGGAGGGGCGGCAGGGGAACGCGGCGCATCATCGGCGGTGGTCGCGATGAGCGTAACCCTTCCCCGCGCAGCCAGGGAGGGCCCCCTGTTAAGAAGGCGTCAGCCCGTGTTCTGCAGGCCCGCGGCCACCCCGTTGACCGTGAGCAGCAGCAGCCTCTCCAGGCGCGCACGCTCGCGGCCTCGCGCGCCCGCCCGCAGAGCGCGCAGGGCGCGCAGCTGGAGGTGGGAGAGAGCATCCACGTAGGGGTTTCGCAGCTCCACCGCCCAGGACAGGACCCGGCGCTCCTCGAGCAGGCGCGTGTGCCCGGTGACGGCCAGCAGGCGCTCCACGGCCAGGTCGTATTCCGCCAGCAGCCGCTCCGAGAGGTCGCGCCGGTCGCCCAGCGCCAGGTATTCGGCGGCGATCCGGCGGTCCGTCTTGGCCAGGCTCATCTCGGCGTTGTCGAGGAGCACGTTGAAGAGCGGCCAGTCCCGGTAGCCCCGGCGCAGCTCCTCGAGCGGCGCCGCGGCCAGGCCGCTGCCCAGCCCGTACCACCCGGGGAGGTTCAGCCGCATCTGCGACCAGGCGAAGACCCACGGGATCGCGCGCAGGTCCTCCAGCTTGCGGCTGCGGCCGCGGCGCGCCGGCCGCGAGCCGAGCCGCATCCGGCCCAGCTCCTCGATGGGGCTGACGTGCGCGAACCAGTCGTCGAAGCCAGGTGCCTCGACCAGCCCCCGATAGGCGGCGCGCGCGGCCCCATCGATCGTGCGCGCGAGTCCGCCGAACTCCTCGGCCGCGCGCCCCGCCCGCTCCTCGACCGCGGGCGTGGAAGCCAGGAGCACGGCGGAGGCGGTTTGCTCCAGGTGGCGGCGGCCGATGGCCGGGTTGGCGTAGCGCGCAAAGATGACCTCGCCCTGCTCGGTGACCTTGAAGCGCCCGTCCAGCGAGCCCGGCGCCTGGGCCAGCACCGCACGGTTGGCGGGCCCGCCGCCGCGGCCGAGGGCCCCGCCCCGGCCGTGGAACAGGGTCAGGCGGACTCTCCGCCGGCGCGCCCAGTCGACCAGCCGCGCCTGCGCGTCGTACAGCGCCAGCGAGGCCGAGACCGGGCCCGACTCCTTGGCCGAGTCGGAGTAGCCGAGCATGACCTCGAGCCGGCCGGCCCGGCGCGGCAGCTTCTCGACTATGTCGACGCAGCGCGCAAGGTCGTCAGCGGTCTCGAAGAGCGGGACCACTTCGAGGGTTGGGTAAGCGCCGCTGGCCTCCGCCAGCTCGTGGACCGCCAAGATGTCCTCGCGCCCGCGGGCGAAGCTCACCACGTAGCGCCGGCAGGCGGCCGCGCCGAACCGGCGCTGGATGCCGGCGATCGCGCGCATGGTCGCCAGCACCTCCTCGGTTTCCACCGACAGCCGCCCACCCGAGCGCACCTCGACGAGCGCCCGCTGGTGCACGTGGCTGTGCTGGCGCACCTCCAGCTCCGCGAGGTGGAAGCCGAACGTCTCCACCTGCCAGATCAGGTTCTGGAGCTCGCCGTAAGCCTGGCGCTCAGCGCCGGCGGCGGCGAGCGAGCTCTGCACGGTGCGCAGGTCGGCGAGCAGGAATTCCGGGGCGTCGTAAGCAAGATCCGCGGCACCGGCACGGGTCGCCCGGATCCGGTCCGCGGCGTGGAGGAGAAGCTGGCGGTGAGGCTCGTTCGGGGAGCGGGCGATGATGGCGGCCATCCGCTCGGGGTCCATCCGGCGCGCCAGCCTCAGGTAGCCCTGGAGAGTGCGGCCGGGAGGCGTCGTCGCCACGTCGGTGGTCAGCGCCCGGCCGATCCGGCGCCCCGCCGCCTCCAGCCCGCGCAGCACGTGGTCGGCCTGGATCTCCAGTGCCTCCACCGTGACCGCGCTCGTGATGAAGGGGTTGCCGTCCCGGTCGCCGCCCACCCAGCTGCCCATGCGCAGGAAGGCCGGGGCCAGCGGCGGGCGCAGCCCCGCCGCCTCTGGCTGTAGCGCGCGGTCGAGGGCCCGGTAGACCTCGGGCACGACCGCGAAGAGGCTCTCGTCGAAGACGGCCATCACCGCCCGCACCTCGTCCAGTGGCTGGACCTGGGTGCTGCGCAGCTGCGCGGTCCGCCAGAGCAGGTCGACCTCCTCCAGAAGCCGGCGCCGCGCCTCGGATCCCTCGCTCTCCGCCAGCCCGGGGTCGTCCAGCCTGTCCAGCTGCTCGCCGACCCGCCGGATGGCGGTGACCACCGCGCGCCGGCGGGCCTCGGTCGGGTGGGCCGTGAAGACCGGGTGGACCTCCAGGCCCGCGAGCGCGCGCCGCAACCCGTCCTCCCCCACCGCCTCCCGCAGCTGGGCCACGGTCGCCGCCAGGCTGTCCGGAAGCACCGCACCGCCGCGGTCGCGCTCGCGCAGCGCCCGCGCCCGCTGGTGCTCCTCGGCCAGGTTGGCGAGGTGGAAGTAGCAGGCGAAGGCGCGGGCCACCTGCTCGGCGCGGTCCAGCGGCCAGCTCGCGACCAGGCGCTCGGCCTCGGCCTGCTGGGCGTCGTCCTCGCGGGCGGCGATCACCGTCTTGCGCAGGCGCTCGACGTCGGCGAGCAGCTCAGGCCCGCCCCACTCGCGCAGAACCCGGCCCAGCGCGTCGCCGAGCAGGCGGATGTCGCGCCGCAGCGGCTCGGGCATCTGGGCGCGCGCGGTGGTGCGAAGGCCGGCGGCCGGCCGGGTCACCCCCTGCCGATGAAGGGCATCTTGGTCGCCATCACGGTCATGAACTGGACGTTGGCGTCGAGCGGCAGGCCCGCCATGTACGCCACGGCGGCGGCCACCTGGGCGACATCCATGCGGGGCTCGACCAGGATGCCGCCGCCCGCCTGGGGCACGCCCTTCGCCATGGGCTCGGTCATCTCGGTGGCGGCGTTGCCGATGTCGATCTGGCCGCAGGCGATGTCGTACTTCCGGCCGTCCAGCGAAGCGGAGCGCGTGAGGCCGGTGATGGCGTGCTTGGTGGCCGTGTAGGGCGCCGAGTTGGGGCGCGGCACGTGCGCGGAGATCGAACCGTTGTTGATGATCCGGCCGCCCCGCGGATCCTGGTCCTTCATCAGCCGGAACGCCTCTTGGGTGCAGAGGAACGCGCCGGTGAGGTTGGTGTCGACCACCGCCTGCCACTGCTCGACGGTGAGGTCCTCGAGCGGCACCGGCGGGGCGCCGATGCCGGCGTTGTTGAAGAGCAGGTCCAGGCGGCCGTACTCCGCCTTGGCGCGGGCGAAGAGCGCCGCCACCGAGGCCGGGTCGGTGACGTCGGTGACCACGGCCAGCGCCTGGCCGCCGCCGGCGCGGACCGCGGCCGCCACCGCCTCCAGCGCTTCGGCGCGGCGGCCGGCCAGGACCACGGCGAAGCCGTCGCGCGCCAACGCCTGGGCGACGGCCCGGCCGATGCCGCTGCCGCCGCCCGTGACGATCGCGACCTTCACATCGCGATCCTAGTTATTGAGTCGCTACGTCGTCGTAGAGCGTGTAGGTGGGGTCGGCGAAGTAGTTGTCGTCGTGGTCGATCAGGGTGACCGTGTAGGAGTGGCCGGCCGTGATGCTCGCGGTCTGCTGCACCCAGGCGCCGCTGTTGGTGCAGGTCCTGCCCAGGACGGCGGTGGTGGTGTTGGTGGTGTTGTCCTTGAGCGTGGCCGTGGCCCAGTCGAAGGTCACCGTGTCGGTGCAGTGGACCTGGTACCAGAAGCTCAGCTTCGTCGAGCCGGCGGGCGCCGTGAAGGTCTGGGCGATGCTGCTGTCACCGTTGAATGGAGATCCGCTGCCCACCATCGCCGAGAAGCTTCCGGTGTGGGCGGTGGTGGAGACGGCGGTGGCGCCAGTGGTGGTCCATCCGCTCAGGCTGCCGGTCTCGAACCCGCCGTTGACGATCGGGGACGGCGGCGGCGGCGGCGGCGGTGCGCTCAGCGCCACGTCGTCGTAGAGCGTGTAGGTCGGGTCGGCCGGGTAGTTGTCGTCGTGGTTGATCAGGGTCAGTGTGTACGAATGGCCGGCGGTCACCGGCGCGGTGACCTGGACCCAGACGCCGCTGTTGCTGCAGGTCTTGCCCAGCACGGTGCTGCTGGTGCCAGCGGTGTTGTCCTTCAGGGTGGCGGTGGCCCAGTCGTAGGTCACCGTGTCCGGGCAGACGACCCGGTACCAGAAGCTGAGAGTGCCGCTGCCCGCGGGCACGTTGAAGGTCTGGGCGACGCTGCTGTCGCCGTTGAAGGGCGAGCTGCTGCCGACCATCGCCGAGAAGCCGCCCGAGTGGGCGGTGGTCGAGATCGAGGTCGCGCCGGACGCGGTCCAGCCGCTCAGGCTGCCACTCTCGAAGCCCCCGTTGACGATCCCGCCCGGGGAGTTGACCGTCAGCGCGAAGGTCGTGCTGTGCGTGGCCGAGGTGCCGGTGCCGGTGACGGTGATGGTGTAGGTCCCGGGCGCGGCGGTCCCGGTGCTGACCGTCATGGTCGACGACCCGCCGCTGCTGATCGAGGCCGGGTTGAAGCTCACGCCGGCGCCGCTTGGCGCGCCCGACGCGCTCAGGTTGACGGTCTGGGCGGAGCCGACCGTGATAGCCGTGCCGATGGTCGAGGTGGTGCTGTCCCCCTGGTTGGCGCTGCCGCTCGCAGGAGAGGCCGAGATCGAGAAGTCGTTCGCCGGCGGCGCGTTGATCGTCAGCGAGTAGCTCGCCGAATGGGTGGTCGACGTCCCGGTGCCGGTCACCGTTATGGCGTACGTCCCGGCGGCGGCTGTGCCGCTGTTCACGGTCATGGTGGACGACCCGCCGCTGGTCACCGAGGCCGGGTTGAAGCTCACGCCGGCGCCGCTGGGCGCGCCGGACGCGCTCAGGCTCACGGCCTGCGCAGCGCCCGAGGTGGTCGCTGTGCTCACGGTGGCCGTGGTGCTGCCGCCCTGGGTGGTGCTGTCACTGGCCGGCGAGACCGAGATCGAGAAGTCGGGCGGCGCGTTGATGGTCAGGGAGTAGGTGGTCGAGTGGGTGGCGGAGGTTCCGGTGCCGGTGACGGTGATCGCGTAGGTCCCGGCCGCGGCGGTGCCGCTGTTGACGGTCATGGTCGAGGACCCGCCGCTGGTCACCGACGCCGGGTTGAAGCTGACGCCGGCGCCGGCCGGAGCGCCCGAAGCGCTCAGGTTGACGGTCTGCGCGGAGCCCGAGGTGGTGGCGGTGCTGACGGTGGTGGTGGTGCTTCCGCCCTGGGTCACCGAGCCGTTGGCCGGTGACGCGCTGATCGAGAAGTCGTTGGTCACCACGGTGCAGCCGGGGAACTTGAAGGACGCGATCCGCGTCTTCCAGTTGAAGGCGCCGTTGCTGGGGATGTACTCGTTGGCGTACCAGAAGGTGCAGTCGTCCGCAGGGTCGACCGCCAGCGCGCTGTAGTCGCCCCAGCGGCTGAGGTTCTGGCCGGTCTGCGAGCCGGGGCCCTGGACGATCGAGCCCTCGCCCTGCGACATCGTGCCCAGCGCGTCGCCCGCCAGCCGGCCCGTGTAGCGGATGGCCGGATGCATGCTCGAGCTGCTGACGCTGTACCCCAGGCCGATATCGCCCGCCTGGTCCATGGCGATGCTGCCCATCCAGCGATAGCTGGAGTCGGGCGCGAAGGTGCCCTGCTGGTAGACGCTGACGGCGCCGCCCGGGTTGCGCAGCTCGTACCAGCGCACGCCGACGGAGCTGCCGGCGGTGACGCTGTGGTTCACGACCAGCGCTTCGTGGTCGCCGAAGTTGCGGTAGGCCAGCCGGTACATGACCCGGTCGGCGAGCGAATCAAGCTGCTGGCGGGTGCCCGACTGTGGGATACAGGTGCCGCCGTTGCAGGCCGCGGCGTAGGTGCCGACGGTGAGGGTGGCCGGTCCGGTCAGCGTGCTGTTGGCCGGGGTCGCCCAGTCGACGTGGAACTTCCAGAAGGCCAGGTCGTTGTTGCTGACGCCCAGCGAGAGCAGGTAGTTGGGCGAGCCGGCCGGAGGCTGCCGCGAGCCGTCGACGTCCGACGGCAGCACGCCTCCGAACGAGGTCGAGGTCATGAAGCACTGCTGGGTCGCGGCCGAGCCGGCCAGCATGCTGCTGCGGTCGTAGGCGCAGAGCTCGGCGCCGGCAAAGGTGCTGCCGTTGGTGAAGATGTTGAAGGTGATGTAGTAGGCGTCGGGCCAGACGGCGAGCTTGGGGTAGTCCGGGAAGGCCGTGTTGCCGTACGAGAACGAGTAGCGGTTGTAAGAACCCGTGGGGTCACCGGTGGTGGAGACGGCCACGCACTCCAGGTAGGGCGTGGTCGACACGGAGAACTGCGTGATCACCCAGCGGTTGGCGATGGAGTCGTACTTGACGATCGGGTCGCCGTCGTTGTTGGTCTGGCAGCCGCCGCCGAAGCCCGACCAGAGCGTGTTGATGGCGACGGGGCCATAGATGACGCCGCCCGTCTTGTTGAACACCGCGAAATCGGTGTTCACGATCTCCACGATCTGGTTGGGCCCGACCGAGAGGTTGGTGTCCGGCGGCGCGGAGTTCACGGTGAAGGTGCCGTTGGGGCCGCTGAAGCCGTTGCCGATGCCGTCGAAGTTGGTGCTCGTCGCGGGAATCGCGGTGGAGGAGCTGGCTGAGGGAGCGCCCGGGACACCGGCCTTGGTGCCGACAGGCTTGGCCCGATGGCCCACGTGCGAGCCGCGGTCGTCGTGCTGGGGGGCGATCTGCGTGAGGGGTGGCGAGGTGTCCATGTGGACCGCGCCGCTGACCTGGGGGCCGGTCTGCACGGCCGCGTGGACGGCGCCGGCGGGGGCGAAGGCGGCCACCGTCGCCGCCAGGTAGACGAAGCCGACCACCATCGTTTTGAGATGCGTGCGAACCACTGAGACGAACCCTCCCGCCTTGAACTCTTGCCGAACGAGCCGGCCAAAGTTATACGACCGGCGTGAGCTTGCGCTAGGAGGCTTTGCGGGCTCGCCGGTGCGGCTCGGCCGGCGCCTCCGGCTGCGGCGCGATGGTCTCGAAGAAGGTGGTCACCACCCACTTCACCTGCTCGCGCTCCTTGAAGGCGATGGAGTCAATGCGCAGCCAGCGGGCGGTCCCGCCCGGGGGCTGGACACGCGCCACGAGGCCGCGCAGCGGCCGGTCGAAGCGCAGCACGTAGCCGGGCGGGCGCATGGCTTCGGGCAGTGGCACGCCGGTCTCCGATTCCATCTCCCAGTCGCGGCCGAAGATGCCGGCGCCGACCAGCTCGGATCGCGGCCGGCCCGTCAGCTCGCCGGCCGCCCAGTTGGCATCCAGGATGCGGCCGGCGGCGTCGTGGATGACGGCGCCGCAGCCCAGGCTCGAACAGAGTGAGCGCAGGCGCTCCTCCGACGCCACCACCTCGCCGCGCAGGCGGAGCGCGTCGAGCGCCGGGCCCAGCTGCGCGCCCAGCAGTGTGAGCAGACGGTCCTCGTGGTCGCCAAAGGTGTCGCCGGCCACGACCAGCGCGCCCAGCACCTCGTCGCGGGTGCGGATGGGAGCCGCTAGGAGCTGGCCCGAGTCGCCGGCCAGCTCGCGGTCGACGGCCTGGCTCCAGGGCGGCGTACCGGGCTGGGTAGCGGCGCCCGCGAGCGCGCCGCCCACCACCCCGCGTCCGGCCTCGACCGCCACCAGCCGGCTCGGGGCGGTGGCCGCCTCGATCCAGTAGGAGCCGCGCTCGGGGTCGCGCAGGACCAGTGCGGCAGCCCGGGCGCCCAGCAGGGCTCGCGCCTTCTCGGCGACCAGGGACGCGACGTCGTCGGTGCTGGCGGCCGACCCGGCGGCCAGCATGGCCTCGTTGAGCAGCTCCAGGACTTGGATGCGGCGCCGCTCGAGGTCGGCCTGCCGGGTGCGGGCGAGGGCCAGCCCGGCCACCTGGGCGAGGCCGCCCAGCAGCTCCAGCTCAGTGGGCGTGAAGGGCAGGCCGTCGCGCGCGGAGGCGGTCAGCATCCCGAAGACGGCGGCGCCGCCGGCCACGATGGGGGCCACCGCGATCGACTTCACGCCGGCCCGCTCCAGGGTGCCGCGCAGCTCCCCCGAGAGGGCGCTCAGCGGCAGCTCGACGGGGGTGCGGGCGGACATCACCTCGAGCAGCCGCGTACCCGGCTCGAAGCGGTGGCCGCGCAGGTGCACGCCCAGGTCGTCGCTTTCCCCGAGCGCCTCCAGGCCCTTCTCGGTCAGCGCCCAGACCGCGCCCCGCGCCGGGCTCCGCTGACCGCTGTGGGAAACGAAGCGGCGGGCCGCGGTCGCCACGTCGTCGAGCACGGCCTGCAGGTCACCGGCGGCGTTGAGGCGATTGGCGACGTCGAGAAGGATCCGCAGCTGGCGCTCGCGCACGGCGCGCGCACCTTCCGTGTTGGCCGACGATCGGTGGCCGACGACCGCCAGCAGGGAGATGACCGTGGCGTTGGCCGCCACCGAGAGCCAGGCCAGCGCGCCGTCCAGGCCGAGCCAGAGCTGGAGTCCGAGCGCGACCGCCGCTACCAGCGCGATCGCCCGCGCCGAGAGCAGCCAGGCGACCAGCAGCATCGGCACCGCCGCCAGCGAAGAGATGGACACGGTGGTCGGGGTCAGCTGGTCGACCAGGAACCCGGCCAGGAGCCCGGCCACGGCGGCCAGCACCAGCGCGGGCTCCCCGGCGGTGCCGGCGAGGGCCTTGGCGCGGATGGGCCGCGGCAGGGCAAGGCCTTTGTTTTTCAGAGCCGAAATTGGCGTTGGGCGCACCTGTCGCCACTGTACTCCCGGGATTTCGGGGTTAAGCCCTCTAATTCTTGGGGGTGGGGAACAGATCCTTGCGCGGCGCGTGCGCCCGCTTCCAGACCATCACCGAGCGCTTGAACTCGATCACGACGTCGCCGTGCTGGTTGTAGCCGCGTGAGAGCACTTTGACCAGGCCCTGCTCGGGGCGGGAACGCGATGCCCGCACTTCCAGCACCTCGCTCTCGGAGTACAGCGTGTCGCCCGCGAACAGGGGGTGCGGCACCTTGACCTCGTCCCACCCCAGCGCGAAGCCGTTCTCGCTGATGTCTTCGACGCCCATGCCGACCACGATGGCCAGGGTGAGGGTGCTGTTGATCAGGCACTGTCCCCACTCGGTGCGGGCGCCGTACTCGCGGTTGAAATGGATCTGGTTGGTGTTGCAGGTGAGCAGGGTGAAGCTGATGTTGTCGTATTCGGTGACGGTGCGCCCGTAGCGGCAGCGGTAGACGTCGCCGACCTCGAAGTCTTCGAAATAGCGCCCCACCCAGCCGGGCTTGAGGTTGCCCATCAGCCGCCGGTCGGGTGCTGCTGCTCCTCGACGGAGGGGTCGGCGTCGGGGGGCGGCCCGCCACCCTGGTAGCGGTCGTTGACCTGGACCACCTCCTCGCCCGGAGCCTGGCCGCTGCGGGTGTCCTCCGGGACCTCTTCTGGTGTCCGGGTCACCCGCCTAGGGTACGAGCTAGCGACGCTCGCTACGCGTCGCTTAGCGGGCTGGAACCGTCCCGGTTCCCCCCGCTTGCCCCCTTCCGGTGCACGCCGCCGCGCGATGTCCCCAACGCCTGGATCACGGACTCAAGCGGCCCGGCCAAGCCGGGCCCTAGATGCAGCGCTGGTCTCTCAAGCGAGGCGCCATTCAGCGTTAGAGGCGCCAGCCGGCGGTGTGGGGTGAGGGCCGCTCCCAGCAGTGGACCACGAGCACCAGGTGCTGGTCTTCCGGGTAGCGGGTCAGCACGGCGCGCGACATTACGAACACGACGCGACGCGCGAAACGAATCACCTCCACGACCTCCCAGTGAGGCAGAACGCCGTCCGTGGGGTAAGTACCTAAACGATGGTGTGTTACCCACCTATCGGGGGATGGCGTTGACCACGCAGATCCCGCCGGCGCCTCGGCAGATATGCGCCAGCATCGGGTAGAAGTGGGTAG
>Ga0207646_10008757_pt1 | contig 10101 bp, 8 predicted proteins | sample KBSK5502metaG_FD_184343 | JGI IMG/M metagenome (GOLD analysis project Ga0207646, IMG submission 184343) | Corn, switchgrass and miscanthus rhizosphere microbial communities from Kellogg Biological Station, Michigan, USA - KBS K5-50-2 metaG... | ecosystem: Host-associated > Plants > Roots >...
GTGGCAAACTTGTTTGGCGCGCCTTCGCGCGCCTGCGAATCGATCGCTCCGGCCAACGGGAGCTAACCAAGCGTCTACACGAGCCGCATCAACTCGCCATCGACCACCGCCAGCCGCGCCGCCGCCTCGGGGTCATCCGCCATCAGAGTGAAGTCTTCGAACTCGAAACCAGGCGCCACGAAACAAGCGACGAGCGCGTAGTCGCCGAGCGGCTCCGCCGCCTGCCACACTCCGGCCGGGACGACGCCGACCGGCTCGTCCGCGCCGACGTTCCGCTGCGTGACGCGCTCACCGTCGAAGAGGTGCAACCGGACTCCCTCTCCTTCGAGACGCGTCCAGATCTCGTCCGACACGACGCGGTGCCATCGGCTCCGTTCGCCGCGCCGCAGCAGAAAGTAGATCGCCGTCAGCGCGCTGCGTCCTTCGCGCACGCGCGGCGACTTGAAGATCTGCCGGTAGTGTCCCCCCTCGGGATGCGGCGCGAGCTGAAGCCGCTCGATGAGATCCATCAGCGCCGCAGCTTCAGAAACTCCACCGCGTGGTAGGTGATGATGAGATCGGCGCCGGCGCGTTTGATCGACGTCAGGATCTCGCTCATCACGCGCGGCCCGTCGATCCACCCGCGCTCCGCCGCGGCCTTCACCATCGCGTACTCGCCGCTGACGTTGTAGGCCGCGATCGGCAGCTCGCACCGCTCGCGCGCGCCGCGGATGACGTCGAGGTACGAGAGCGCCGGCTTGACCATGACGATGTCGGCGCCTTCGTCGACGTCGAGGTCGATCTCGCGCATCGCCTCGCGCGCGTTCGCCGGATCCATCTGGTACGTGCGGCGGTCGCCGAACTGCGGCGCCGACTCGGCCGCCTCGCGGAACGGCCCGTAGAAGCCGGAGGCGAACTTCGCCGAGTAGGCCATGATGCCGACGTCCGGCATGGCGCGCTCGTCGAGCGCGCTGCGGATCGCGCCGATGCGGCCGTCCATCATGTCCGACGGCGCGACGAAGTCGGCCCCCGCCGCCGCGAACGAGATGGCCTGCTTCATCAGCAGCGGCAAGGTCTGATCGTTGTCGACGTCCTTGACGCCGTTCTTGTCGACGATCACGCCGCAGTGGCCGTGGTCGGTGTACTCGCAGAGGCAGACATCGGCCATCAGCGTCATCTCCGGCACGGCGCGTTTGATGGCCTCGATCGCCGACTGCACGGGGCCGGCCGGGTCCCACGACGACGAGCCGATAGCGTCCTTCTTCTCCGGGAGGCCGAAGAGGAGGATCGAGCGAATGCCGAGGTCCGCGGCCTGCTTCGCCTCGTCTACGGCGTCGGCGACGCGGTTCTGCCAGACGCCGGGCATCGAGCGGATCTCGACGCGCGGCCGGCTGTTCGGCACGACGAAGAGCGGGTAGATAAGGTCTTCGGCGTTGACGATCGTCTCGCGCACGAGCGAGCGGATCGACTCGCTGCGACGCAGGCGGCGCGGGCGGTCGATGAGGTCGGAAACGGCGGTGAGGGAATCAGTCGTCCTCGACGGCATGGTCTTCGTCATCTTCATCTCCGTAGAAAAAAGCTCGGGCGCATTCCGCCGAGCAGAAGCGCCGGCCGGTGGCGCGGTAGGCGCAGTCGTGACAGAAGTCCTTTCCGCAGGTGACGCATCGATCGAGCAGGGCCGTCTCTTCGGTCTCCCCGCAAGACTTGCAACTCCGTTCAACCGAAGACATGTCAGGAAGATGCGGCGAAATTTTTCCGGCCGCGTCGGGTTGAATTATAGTCCGCGGCGCAGTTCCGTCCCCCACCCGGCGGTGTAGCTCAGATGGTTAGAGCGGGCGTCTCATAAGCGCTAGGTCACTGGTTCGACTCCAGTCACCGCCACCACCCAACTTGGCGTCACCCCATCACCTCCCGCGCCGCGGCCTCCCCTGACTGGATTGCCCCGCTGAACGATGCGTACGGATACGTCGCGAGGTCGACGCTGGCCCAGTGCACGTTCCGGAATGGCTCGCGGCGGGCGGGGCCGAAGCCGTAGGCGGTCAGGACGCCGGGGCCGGGCACGGCCGCGTAGTCCCCTCGGGTGAATTCGTCCTGCGCCCAGTTCCATTCGAAGTAGGCGTCGGGCTCGGGGTTCTGCGGGAGGATGGCGGGGAAGGTGATCTTTTTCGACAGGCGCAAGGCGCGATCGCCGAAGCGGTGTGCCATCTCTTTGAGAACCAGCTTCTTGCGCCTGGCGCGGCCCATGGCCGCGAGCTCGCGCGCGCGATCGCCGGCGACGAATGCGTTCATCAGGCCGGGGCGATCCTCGCCCGGTCCGAGGCCGGCGTCGCGGGAGTTTGCTACGAAGTCGGGCGCATAGATCGAAACGCTTTCGCCGTTCAGCCCGAGGGTCTTCGCCCGCCACCACGCCTGGTCGTAGCAGAGCCAGATCTTCCACACTTCGCCCTGCGGCATTCGTTGTTGCAGCAGTGCGCGCGCCGGCGGCAGGACCGGATCGAAGCGGATGAAGTTCGCCATCGCCGTGCCGGTGGCTACGATGACCCGCCGCGCGCGAACGGACACGCTCTCCGAACTGACCGTGACGCCGCGCGCGTCCTGGGTGATCTGACGCACCGGGTTCCGCAGGTAGAGGTTGTCGCCGAGGAGCTCGGCGATCTTCTTTGCCATCGCCTGCGCCCCGCCGCGCACGCGAAACTCTTCCGCCTCCCCCTTGCCGGAACCGATCATCTTCATGAAGTTCTTCGCAAACCCCAATCCGACGATGTTCGGCAACTTCGATTCAAACGTCTTCAGCATGAAGAGGAAGTGCAGGAGCGACGCGGCCGCGGGACTGACCCCCAGGACGCCGGTGATGGCGCCCTCGAGCAGCGTCTGGGCGTCGGGAGAGCACATGTTGAGATCCATCCACGTTTGAACCGACATCGTGTCCGCCTCGCGCGTCGTCTGCGGACCGACGAGGCTCATCGGCAGCTCGAACGTGACGTCCTCCCACGGCGCCTCGGCATTCACGCTGTCGGACATCGCACAGAGCGCGAAGATCGCCGAACCGACGTCCAACTGTGCGCTGATCCCAAACTTGGGCAACGCCTCCTCGGGATGCTCTTCGCTGAGAGGTCTGTAGTAGGACACCTTCCCGTCCGAGCCGACGAAGATCGTCTTCCCCTCGAGACTCTGCGTGAACTGGCGATACGGCTCCACGTTCAACGCTCGCATCAGCGCGCGCACGTGCGGCTGTACCTCCTCGTTGGCGACCCAGGCCCCCCCGATGTCGAACGGCGTACCGTCCGAGAGCAACTCCGTCCACACGCGCCCACCAGGATGGCCGCCTGCTTCGAGAACGATGACGGAGTGCTTCTTTTGGAGTTGGTACGCGGCGGCGAGTCCGGCATAACCCGCACCGACGACACAGAAATCGGCCTTGAGTTGCTTCATGCGCGCTCCTTTTCAGACTGCCATTGCGGAGATCCTGAAATCCGGCGGGGACGATCCAATATAGGGCGGTCTTCGGGCGCGGGCAACCTGTCATCCCGAGCGTAGCGAGGGACCTGGGTGGGGGGTGGCGAGCGGATCGTGCCACCCTCGCGCCCAGGTCCCTCGCTACGCTCGGGATGACAGTCGGCACTCAGTTGCGCGAAGCTGTACCGAGGAAATGCTCGCGTCTCTGATTCGCCGCTTTCTCGAGCGGCACAACATCGACGGCACGATCGTCGCCGCCGTCTCCGGCGGCTTCGATTCCACGACTCTGCTCGTGGCGTTGCACGAGATCGGCGCGCAGGTGATCGCCGGGCACGTCAACCATCATCTCCGCGGCAGCGACTCCGATGCGGATGAGGCGTTCGTGCGCGACCTCTGCGCGCGACTCGGCGTGAAGCTCGAAGTCGAAGACGGCACGCTCGATCCGGCGACCATTCGCGACCGCGGCGTCGAAGCGGCGGCACGCGAGGTGCGACATGCGCGGCTGCACGCGATCCGCGAGCGCGCCGGCGCGCGATGGGTCGCCACGGCGCATCAGCAAAACGATCAGGCCGAGACCGTGCTGATGCGGCTGATGACCGGCGGCGGCCTGCAGGCGTTGCGCGGAATCCATCCGATCCGCGACGACGGCGTGATCCGTCCGATGCTCGAGGCGCGGCGTAGCGACGTCGAGCGCTTTCTCGCGGAGCGGCAGATCGCGCCGCGCTTCGATCGCTCGAACGCCGATCCGCGATTCCTCCGTAACCGAGTCCGGGTCGTCTTGAAGGAGCTCGGCGACGACGTCATCGACAACCTCGCCGCCATCGCGGAGCAGGCGGCGCAGCAGTGGCGCGTGCTCGAGAAAGCGATCGATGAGGCCGATCGCTCGATCGTCAGCAACGACGAGACGCGCTTCGAACAGCTCCCGGAAGACCCGTGGCTCCGCCAGGCCATCCTCCACCGCCACATCCGCCGCCTCGACGCGAGCGCGCGCGACGTCTCCGCCGACGACCTTCGCCGTCTCGCGAGCGAGCTCGACTCCATCCGCCGCGTCAGCGTAACGAAATCGCTCGAGCTGATCCGCCGCGGCGACGACGTCATCCTCCGCAAAACGCCTCAGCCGGTCGACGGCTTCGAGGTCGAGCTCACCCCCGAAAATCCCGCCTACATCCCGCAGATCAAGACCACCGTGAGAATCGCCAGAGCGACTCAGCACGCAGCCCTCAGCACGCAGCACTCGCAAGTCATCGAACTGGCGAAAGGCGACGAACCGAGATTCATCGTCCGCAACCGCCGCGACGGCGATCGCTTTCAGCCCCTCGGCTTCCCCTCGGAGAAAAAACTGAAAGAGGTGTTGATTGATCGTAAAATCGAAGCCGGTTCGCGAGATCGAATTCCACTCATCATTCGGAACGGAGTCATCGTCTGGGTCGGCGGCGTCGCGGTTTCCGAGAAGTTTCGCGTAACCGGCGCCGGCGATGCGTACGAGATCCGGCTGGAGCGTGCGGGTGACGAAGCGTAAGGTGAAGCGAGCGTACAGCGCGAAAGAGATCGCCAAGCGGGTCACGGCGCTCGGTCAGAAAATCCGTGACGATGCCGGCGACGACGAAGTCTTCGTCCTGGCCATTCTTAAAGGCTCGGTGGTCTTTGCCGCCGACCTCCTCCGCGCCATCGACGGCAGCGTCGGCTACGGCTTCATCGACGTCGTCCGCGACATCGCCGACACCGAAGTGGCCGCGGCGATGGAGATCGACTTCCTGAACTGGTTCGACATCGCCGGCCGCCACGTCTACCTGCTGAAGGACGTCGTCTCCACCGGCGTCATCGAGAGCTACCTCCTCACACAGTTGCGGCAGAAGAACCCCGCCAGCATCAAGCTGGTCGCGTTGCTCGACCGTCCGGACCTCCGCACCGTCGAGCTGCAGGCCGACTTCCATGCCTTCAAAGTGGCGGACGGATCATTCGTCGGATACGGGCTGGAGTTCGACGGGAAGTACGGCAATCTGCCGTACATCGCGAAGATGGTGTCGTAGTTTGGAGTGCGGCGGCGCTGCCGCCGCTTTCGAAAGAGGTGGCCGCGCCACCGCACTCCAAAAGCCAGAATTTTCATCGGCTCAGCGCGTTACCAACCCTTGTACGAATGGCACGTCTGACGCATCTTCGAGCCATTCCGGAGGCCTTCATTGAATTCCACCGGCAAGACCATTCTCCTCTGGGTTGTCATCATCGTTTTGGTGCTGCTCCTGTGGAGTCTGTTCCAGTCGACCAAAGCGACACCTGAGTCCATCCCCTTCAGCGTCTTCCTCGACCGCGTCAACCAGACCGCCGTCGAGCACGTGAAGATCACGGGAGTGGAGATCACCGGCGAGACGAAGCCTGGCTCGGCGCAGGGGCGTCGCGAGTTCCGAACGAACGGTCCGACCAACTATCCCGACATGTACAAGAGCCTGCGGGACCACGGCGTGGCGATGGAGTTCGAGCCGCCGCACGACGCCTCCTTCCTCACCGCGCTGATGACGTGGGCTCCGGTCCTCTTCCTCGTCGGCCTCTGGATCTTCTTCATGCGGCAGATGCAGGCGGGGGGCAACAAAGCCCTCTCCTTCGGCAAGTCGAAAGCGAAGCTGCTGTCGGGCAATGCCAAAAAGGTGACGTTCAAGGACGTCGCCGGCGTTGACGAAGCGAAGGTCGAGCTGCACGAGATCATCGAGTTCCTGAAAGAGCCGCAGAAGTTCACCAAGCTCGGCGGCAAGATACCGAAAGGCGTGCTGCTGATGGGCCCTCCGGGAACCGGCAAGACGCTGCTCGCGCGCGCGATCGCGGGCGAGGCCAACGCGCCGTTCTTCTCGATCTCCGGCTCCGACTTCGTGGAGATGTTCGTCGGCGTCGGCGCCTCGCGCGTGCGCGACCTCTTCGAGCAAGGGAAGAAGAACGCGCCGTGCATCATCTTCATCGATGAGATCGACGCGGTCGGCCGTCATCGCGGCGCCGGCCTCGGCGGCGGACACGACGAGCGCGAGCAGACGCTGAACCAGCTCCTCGTGGAGATGGACGGCTTCGAGTCGAACGACGGCGTCATCCTCGTCGCCGCCACGAACCGTCCCGACGTCCTCGATCCGGCGCTCCTCCGCCCCGGCCGGTTCGACCGCCGCGTGGTGGTCGACCTCCCCGACCTCAAGGGGCGCGAGGGAATCCTTCGCGTGCACACGCGCAACATTCCGCTCTCCGAGGACGTCGACGTCAGCGTCATCGCGCGCGGCACGCCGGGATTCAGCGGCGCGGACCTCGCCAACCTCGTCAACGAGGCGGCGCTGAACGCGGCTCGGTACGACAAGAAGAAAGTGCAGATGGTCGACTTCGAGTTCGCCAAGGACAAGGTCCTGATGGGCGTCGAGCGGAAGTCGATGGTGATGAGCGACCGCGAGAAGAAGAACACCGCGTACCACGAGTCGGGGCACACGATCGTCGCGGCGATCATCCCGGCCGCCGACCCGCTGCACAAGGTGACGATCATCCCGCGCGGCCGCGCCCTCGGTCTGACGCAGCAGCTCCCCACCGAGGACAAGTACTCGTACTCGAAGCGCTACCTCGAGGCGATGCTGGCCGTGCTGATGGGCGGTCGGATCGCCGAAGAGGTGTTCATCGGCGAGATCACCACCGGCGCGGGCAACGACATCGAGCGCGCCACGCAGATGGCGCGGCGGATGGTGTGCGAGTGGGGCATGTCCGACCTCGGCCCGGCGACGTTCGGGAAGAAGGAAGAAGCGATCTTCCTCGGCCGCGAGTTCGCGCAGCATCAGGACTACTCGGAAGCGACGGCGATCGAGATCGACAAAGAAGTACGCCGCATCCTGGAGAAGGCCTACAAGAGCGCGCACGAGATCATCAACACGAACAAGAACTCCCTCGACCGCATCGCCCGCAAGCTCCTCGAGCGCGAGACGCTGGAAGGTTGGGAAGTGAATCAGATCCTGGTCGAAGAGACCGGCATCGACTACATGAAGATGAAGGAGTACGACCCGCAGGCCGAGGGGGAGAAGATGACCATCGCGCCAGGGTCGGGCCCGTCGACCGACGTGCCGACGCCTGTAGCGCCACCTCCCCCAGCGCCCGCACCAGCTCCCGATCGCAAGCAGTAGCGATGAAGTTATGAGGTTTATCCCGCGCAAAAACGCGGGATAAACTTCAAGGCATGAAACGCGCCGCGCTTGCCATCCTCATCGCCTTCGCCGCCGCCGCCCAACAAGCACCGAAAACCATCGCGCTGAAGGCTGCGCGAATGTTCGACGGCACCTCGGACGCCGTCGTCAACAACGCCGTCATCGTCGTGCAGGGCAACAAGATCGTCGCCATCGGCGGCGCGATTCCCGCGGGCGCGCAGGTGATCGACCTCGGTGACGCCACCCTCCTTCCCGGCTTCATCGACGCGCACGTCCATCTCACCGAGGAGTCGGGCGACAACTACTACTTCGACTACTTCAACGGCATCATGCGCCAGCCGGCGGAGCAGGCCCTGCTGGCGACGACCTTCGCGCGCAAGACCATCGACGCCGGATTCACGACCGTCCGCAACGTCGGCGCCTCCGACTACGTCGACGTCGGGCTGCGCAACGCGATCAACAACGGGTGGGTGGTCGGACCGCGGATGCTCGTCGCGGTGAATGCGATCGGCGGCACCGGAGGACATGCCGACCACGATCCCATCCCGCCCGCCCGCGGCGTGCCCCAGGGCGGACCGCTCGATGGCATCTGCAACGGAGCGGCGGAGTGCCGGGCGGCGGTCCGCTATCAGATCAAGTACGGCGCCGACGTCATCAAATTCATGCCTTCGGGTGGCGTGCTCTCGCTCGCCGATCCGGTCGACGCGCCGGAGCTGTCGCAGGAGGAGATGAACGCGATCGTCGAAGAGGCGCACCACTGGGGGCGCAAGGTCGCCGCGCATTGCCACGGCGACACCGCCGCGCGGATGGCGGTCAACGCCGGAGTCGACTCCATCGAGCACGGCTCGTTCATTAAACCGGAGACGCTGCAGTTGATGCACGACAAAGGCGTCTACCTCGTGCCGACGCTCCTCGCCGGCGACTGGATTGGCAGCAAGATCGACAAGTACCCGCCCTCGATCGCGACGAAAGCCCGCGCGGCGCTCGCCGCACGAAGCGACATGTTCCGCAACGCGCTGAAGGCCAACGTGAAGATCGCCTTCGGCACCGACTCCGCCGTCTCCCCGCACGGCCTCAACGCCCGCGAGTTCGCGCTGATGACGTCCCTCGGTATGTCGCCGGCGGCCGCATTGCGCGCCGCCACGCAAAACGCCGCGACGCTCCTCGGCATGGACGATCGCGTCGGCACGCTGCAGGCAGGGAAGCTCGCCGACATCGTCGCGGTACCGGGCAATCCGCTCAGCGACATCAAGGCGACGGAGCACGTCATGTTCGTAATGAAAGACGGAGTCGTCGCGCGCCACTGAGCAATTCCGGAGAGCGGATCTCCAGATCCGCAGTCGTCGGACGTCCACGTCCGACGACTATGCGCAGCCGGATAACAGTTGCCGGACGTGACCTCCGGCAACTGCGGATCACACGGCAGGTATCATCGCGCCATCCATGCGCAAGCGCGTCTACATCGCCTACACCGGCGGGACAATCGGCATGAGCCGCACGCGCGACGGCTATCGCGTCGCGCGCGGTTACCTTCAGCGGCAGATGGACGCGATGCCGGAGTTGGGGCATCCGTCGATGCCGGAGTTCGCGATCAACGAGTACGACCCGCTGCTCGACTCGTCGAACATGACGCCGCGGGAGTGGGTGGCGATCGCGCGCGACGTCGCGGCGAACCACCAACGCTACGACGGCTTCGTCGTGCTGCACGGCACCGACACGATGGCGTACACGTCGTCGGCGCTGCCGTTCATGCTCAACGGGCTGGGCAAGCCGGTGGTCATCACCGGGTCGCAGATTCCGCTGTGCGAGGTGCGCAATGACGCGCGGGAAAACCTGATCACCTCGCTGCTCATCGCCGCGAACTACCACATCCCCGAGGTCACGCTCTACTTCGGCGGAAAGCTGCTGCGCGGCTGCCGGGCTACGAAAGTGAGCGCCGACGGATTCGCGGCGTTCGCCTCGCCGAACGCGCCGCCGCTCGGTACGGTCGGCATCGACATCGAGATCAATTGGGAGATGGTGCGCAAGGCGCATGGACGAAAGCGGCTGCGCGTGGACGCCTTCGGCTCCGCGGTGGTCAGCGCGCTTCGGCTCTTCCCCGGCATCTCGCCGGAGCTCGTGCGCAACGTGCTGCGCCGGCCATTGCAGGGACTCGTGCTCGAAGCGTACGGCGTCGGCAACGGTCCCGATCACGATCGCGCGTTTCTCGGCGCGCTAGCTGAGGCGACGAAGCGCGGCGTGGTGATCGTCGACTGCACGCAGTGCCTCGAAGGGACGGTGAACCTCGGCGGCTACGCGACCGGCTCGGCCCTCGCGCGCGCCGGCGTGATCAGCGGCTACGACATGACCGCCGAGGCGGCACTGACAAAGATGTACTACCTCTTCAGCCGCGGCTACGACGCGAAGCGCGTAAAGAGGGAGATGCAGCGGGACTTGCGCGGGGAAATGAGCGTGGCGTAACGCCGGCTTTTGGAGTGCGGCGGCATAGCCGCCGCTTTCGATCTCGCTCAAA
>Ga0207646_10008758_pt1 | contig 10101 bp, 10 predicted proteins | sample KBSK5502metaG_FD_184343 | JGI IMG/M metagenome (GOLD analysis project Ga0207646, IMG submission 184343) | Corn, switchgrass and miscanthus rhizosphere microbial communities from Kellogg Biological Station, Michigan, USA - KBS K5-50-2 metaG... | ecosystem: Host-associated > Plants > Roots >...
GCCGTCACGCCGTGGGTCGGCGCCGAGGCCGACGTGGCCGTGGTCGCCTACCTCCTCCGACATGAGCTCGGTTGCACCGTGGTCGAGCGGCGGGTCGACGATGAGACCGCGTGGCAGTTCCTCCGATCGCGCGGCATCGATGCGATCCTCGAGAACTGGGACCACGAGGATCTCGCTCAGCAGTACGTCACGGTCGATCATGTCGCCGAGGACGCAGGTCCGTCCGGCAACGAGGGCGTGATCGGCTGGTTCGCGCCGAAGTTCTTCGTCGACGCCCACCCGGACATCCTGACGGCGCAGACCAACCCCTCGATCCTCAACACCTACGCCGACGAGTTCCGAACGGCAGCGTCGGGCCAGCAGGGCCAGGTCCTTGATGCGGAGGAAGGCTTCGTGACTGAGGATCGCGCCATGATCAACGGCTTCGGCCTGGACTACACGGTCGTCTACGCCGGCAGCGACGAGGCACAGAACGAGGCCATCCAGCAGGCGGTCGACCGGCGCCAGCCGATCCTTGCCTACCATGTGATGCCCAGCTGGTTCGACACGAAGGTCGACCTCGTCCACGTCGCGTTGCCGGCCTTCACCCCAGGATGCAACACGGATCCGGACAGGGTCACCTGCGACTATCCCGCGTACCACCTCAACAAGGTCGTCTCCACGGCATTCGCCACGAGCGGCAGCACGGGGTACGAGCTCATCAAGCGGTTCAGCTGGACGAACGCCGACCAGGATCTCGTGGCGGCCGACCTCGCCGAGCGACACCTGTCCGACGACGCAGCGGCGGTGAACTGGCTCGACGCGCATCAGGCCACGTGGCAGGCCTGGCTGCCGTAGTTCGCGACCATGCTGGCGCGCGGCGCTCCGGCCGGCCATTCGCGACGCTCGTCGCGATGGACCAACCGCCCGCCGCCGCTGGCATCGAACGCATTGAGCCGCGACCGACTCGACCTGAAAGCATCACTGCGGGAACCCCGGCTGGCACCTCGTCCACAATGTGTCCCCGCGACCCGTGCCGACATCGCTGGTCTTGGTGAGCTGGATGTTCCCGGTTGAGTCGGCACCAATCTTGAAGGTGACTGTCCCGTAGCCGTCGATCCCGCCGCGGGGGACATCGACCCAGTCGGCCACGAGCATGAGGTCCTTGATCTCACCGCGCCCAACGTTGTTCCACTCGCGGCCGAGTTCCACGGGTGCGCCGTCTCGTGACGCCATCCCGTTCCACCAGACCACGCTGCCGCGCTGACGCACGTAGTAGATGCCGCCGTCATCCCCAGCCCAGGCGCCCGTCAGCTCGACCACCTTCGGATCGAACTTGGCCGGTGTCGGGGTGCAGATCGCAGCCACGACCGGGCTTGCGGTTGCCGCGGGTGACGCCGCCGCGGACGGAGCGGCCGCGACCGACGGCGACGCCGTCGATGCACCGCAACCGACCATGAAGACCAGGCCCGCGCCTAGCAGCCCGATCAGCAGTAATGAGCCCGGCTGCGACTCGATCTTGAACACAAACTGCTCCTTTCAGAGCCGCGGCCCAAGGGAGGCGCCGCAGTCCTGCGGACCCTAGTCGGCCGTCGTCGCGCTGGCGTTGGCCAGCCGTCGCCGCCCGATCAAACGATCGACCGGCCCTCAGGCCGGTCATTCACGTTCAGATGTTGGTCGGGGCGGCCGGATTTGACCCGACGACCACCAGTCCCCCAGGCTTGCCCGTAGCGTCCGCTGGGGTCCGCCGAGTCCTATTCTGAGCACGAACCGCCCGTCTGTTCGACGGTTCCGTCCGGGGCCGTTCGCCCCGATTGGTACCCGCGTTGGTACCAGAAGGGGGCCGGATGGAACTGCTCAAGCGGATCGAGGCGCTCGTTCTAGCCATCCCCCGATGGCTCTATCGACGAGTCGTCGCGGATCAAGCGAACCTCGATCGCCGAGGCGACGAGCAGCGCGCGGCAATCCGAGAAACAGTCGCGCAAATGGCCGAGGCGATGCGCCACTACGAGCTGGCATGGAGGGGGACAGCCGCGTACCGCGCCGAGACGGAAGCGCTCGCGGCCGCGGCCCGTGCTGGTGGTCGCGCCCGTGAGATCAACGATGAGACCAGCCGTAGCCTTGTCGCGACCTGGCGCCAGTCCTTGGTCGACGCCGATAGGAAATATCGGGAGGGGGCGCCGCCGCCCGGCCTTGAGGAGCTCCGAGCTCGGCACGAAGCGGCGAGTGAAAGTCTCAGTGAGCTCCTCCGCAGATAAGTCCGCGGCCCGTCGTCGCCGGCGGTCTGGCTGTCACACGTACAGCTCAACCGCAGGTAAAGAAGAACCGCTCGACGCTCGAATAGATCTCGCCCGTCGCGGCGTTGAAGGTCGTGTGTTCGAGGGCGTGGATCATCACCGTCCCAATCGGCTCACCGTCTGACGAGTAGATCGTCCTGGGTTCCTGAATGACGTTTGTGAATGTGCTCAGGTCCCTGAGGTTTGCGGTGAAACTGAAATGGCCTACGGCGTTCCCAATGACGTAGCGACCATCCGGAAAGTCGGTCCGATAGTCGAACGTGTTTGTGCCGTGGACGTGGAACGCGGTCGCGGTCTCGACGGCTTGGCCTGTCGTCGTCTCGATGCCGACGGTGGTTCCGACGAGGTCGGCCGGCAGACACTCCGGCAACGCGCCGGTATCGACGACGGTATTCGAGAACTCGAATCGGGTGACGGTAGCTTGGGCGAAGGCAGGCGGTGCCGAGAACAGCAGCACCGCACTGGCTCCGAGGAGCACGATCAAGCGTCTCATGGACGCCTCCTTCTATGCCTCGGATGTGGTTCGCCAGTGGCTCGCGCGATTCGTGGGCGGCTAGCAATCAAGCGGATCGCGTCTCGACGCCAGTCCGGGGCGGCCCTGACCCTAACCCGCGAGCGTCTTCTCGGCGTCGCGTCTCGAGATTGATCGGCCCGCCGTCGCCGTCGGTCTAGTCCCGGGCGTAGCCGGCGCGGGGAGCGGCGGGCACCGGCGACGAGGGCCAGCGAGCGGCGATTAGCCGTGGCCTATCGCGTCGAGGCGCTCGGTGACGCGATCGCATGCGAAGGGCCAGCGACCTGAAAGCGATACCCGTATTCGACGATCTGGGCCAGTTTGAGCGCGCTCGTGTAGGCGGCCGGCGGCCGGACCGTCGCGGTCCAGCCTGGTTTGCAGATCGTTGTCGGTCGAGGGAGGCGAACCAGACGATCCGACCGTCCTTGGCGCACCTCTACCGCCGCCCGCGCATCCACAGAAATGGCCGGATCCACAGAGGCGGTCTGGGCCTCCGGGTCACGCCCAGCTGCAGCATGGTGGTGAGGTCATCCCGAGTGACCCAGTGCTCGGCCAGCTTCCCGTTCTCGACCCGGTACCAATGACTCTGGCGGGATGAGAAGCGTTTACCGGTGGGTGGCATGACGCCGTTCAGCTTGCCCGTGTTGGTGCCCTCTCCGAGCACGCGGGCGACGACCATGTCTCCTTCCGAAACGATGGCTTCCACCGTCATCCGGCCGTCTGGAAACTGCGCCCGCAACCACTCCACGGTTGCGCGGATGTGCTGCGGCCCATTGACCAGGCCTGGTTCTCGGTCACCGAAGGGAGCGAGTGCGTGCTCTACGTACGCATCAGCCATGATTTCGTCGCTCGCATCGAAATTCTGGCGGTTGAAGAGTTCCTCGAAGTGCCGCCTCACGAGGTCCTTGTTGGCGTCAGACATGTCTCCTCCCGCGCGACCCATTGCATCTCGTGCTCGGGACCATCCCCGATTCGCCAGTTGGGCACGATGTCGTGGATCGCAACCCATGCGCCAACATGGAAGACGGCTGGCCAATCAACGTGAACATCCGGCATCCGCTCGAAGACCCGAGCCATGGTCGAGCGGACGGCGTCGTGGCCCTCGCTGATCAGATTCCCCTCGCCGTCGACGATGACCGCATCCGGAGCGTAGTACGCAAGCAGGCGCTCGAGGTCGTGCGCGTTGTATGCATCGTGCTCGGCGAGCACGACCGCGACGACGTCGGAAGCGGCCATCTCAATCTCCTCTCCAGCAGGCGAACTGGGCCGGCCGAGGCCGGGATCGTCGTCGACGCCCGGAGCGGCGGGCCGATGCGAGCCTGGCCAGGACAGCCTATCTGGCGGCCTGCTAGCTGGCGGCCTACCCTCGAAACCGACAAGTAGTCATGCCAGCGGCCGCGGTGATCGCTGCCATCCGGAGGGTGCGCCCATGCCAGTCGACAACGACGTGTACGACCGGCTGGGGCAGTCGTGGTGGGACGAGAGCAATCCCCTCAACGTCTTGCACGGCAGTCTCACCCCCGGTCGGTTCGCCTACTTTCAGCGCGTCATCGCCTCGCATTTCAAGGGCCATGTGACCGGCAAGCGGGCTTTGGACATCGGCTGCGGGGGAGGGTTTCTGGCTGAAGAGTTCGCAAAGCTCGGATTTGAGGTGGTCGGCGTCGATCCCTCGACGGTGTCGGTCGAGACTGCCCGGCGACACGCGGCAGCCGGCGGTCTCCGCATCGACTATCGCGTCGGAGCCGGCGAGGACCTGCCCGTCGAGGACGCCGGCTTCGACCTGGTCTATTGCTGTGACGTCCTGGAGCACGTGTCGAGCCTCGACCGTGTCATCAACGAGACGGCGCGGGCGCTGAAGCCAGGCGGCCTGTACCTGTTTGACACGGTGAATCGGACGATCACGAGCAAGCTGATCGCCATCAAGGCGATGCAGGACTGGGGGCCGACGCGCATCTTCGATGCCAAGGTCCATGACTGGGAGATGTTCATCAAGCCCACGGAGCTGGCCGACAGCCTGGCGCGCCAGGGCCTGGTCGTTGGCGAGATGGTCGGCCTTGGACCGCGTGCGCCGATCCCCACCGTGCTCCTCAATTTCGTCCGCACGCGCGCCGGCCGGATCACCTATGGCGAGCTCAGCCGACGCCTGGACGCCGGCCAGGTCAGGGGCATGGCAATCTCGTACATGGGGTCCGCGACCAAGGGAGTAACGCACGGGCAGATCCGCGGAACACTCGCAGGGAAGTGAGGGTCCGGGGCAGCTGTCCGCTGTGGCCGGTCTAGCTGTCACACATCCTCAACCCTGAGCAGGTCGGTCGCCATCCGGCCGCCGTTGCCGTCGACCTATGTGTGCGCGATCCCGGCCCACAGGACCACCACGATCACCACCGCGACCAAGATCGCGAGGGTGATGGCCAGCTGCTGATCGGTCGGTTCATCAATGCAAGGACCAAGACGCTGGCGCCACTCACGACGCCGGCGAGCGTTCCCGAGCACGAGCATGGCCAGCCCCACGACAAGCGCGACGGCCACCGCGATCGGGTCTATGTCCCTCCTCAGGGTGAGCGTATCCGTGGGGACGCCGGCGTGGGCGCAGCCGAGGGCGAAGCCCTGGGAGATCGTATCCGGCAGCATCGGCCGGCCCACGGCGTCCGTGAACACGAGCCCGTCGCGGTCCTGCTAGGCATCGCCGGCGGCGTTTCGGGCGAACCGCTGACCGGTCCGCTGCGTCTCGATCGCCGGTCGGGCCGCGGCTGGGAGAGGGATCGTCCGAGGTGACCGGGCGCTCTTGACTTCGCCGAGCCCCCAGCCGTTACCCGCGATCCGGGTACCAACAAAACGAACGACCGGCCCACAGGCCGGCCATTCACGTTCAGATGTTGGTCGGGGCGGCCGGATTTGAACCGACGACCACCAGTCCCCCAGACTGGTGCGCTACCAGACTGCGCCACGCCCCGAGTCCAGCGAGTCTACACCGCCGGGGTTCGGGTTCCGCATGTCACGCCGATGCGCTCGGGGCATCGGCCTGCGACGCTTGAGTGTCCCCGGTGGCTGCGATCTGGCGGTCCACGGCCTCCGGGGCGATCGCGAGCGCTCGCTCGTGCCTGAACCATGCGTGGCGCCCATCACGGACACCCGTGAGTCGCGCGGCGACTCAGAATCGGCTCGGGCACGCTCGGCAAGGTCGCAATAGCGACTCGGGCACGCTCGCCCGAGCCCGAATTGAGTCGCCCCGCGACTCAGCTCGCGACCAGCCGCGGCGCCGGGCGATCCAACCTTAGCCGGCGATCGTCGGCAGGCTCGCCAGCGCCTTCTGGACCGCCGCGTCCGGGTACTCGTAGTCCTCGAGCGTCCCGGCCAGGAACTTCTCGTAGGCCGACAGGTCGAAGTGGCCGTGGCCGCAGAGGTTGAACAGGATCACCCGCTCCTCGCCGGCGGCCTTGGCGTCGAGCGCCTCGTCGATGGCGACCTTGAGGGCATGGGTCGGCTCGGGTGCCGGGAGGATCCCCTCGGCCCGGGCGAACTGGACGCCCGCCGCGAAGCTCGCGAGCTGGTGGACGCTGCGGGCCTCGATGGCGTTCATCTCCTTCAGGTGCGACACGAGCGGCGCCATACCGTGGTAGCGCAGACCGCCCGCGTGGATCGGCTCCGGGATGAAATCGGAACCGAGCGTGTGCATCTTCACGAGCGGCGTCGTCTTGGCCGTGTCGCCGAAGTCGTACGCATAGATGCCGCGGGTGAGCGACGGCGCGGCCTCCGGCTCGGCGGCGATGACCTTGTACTGCCTGCCACCGCGGAACGTCTGGCCGAGCCAGGGGAAGGTCAGCCCGGCGAAGTTCGAGCCGCCGCCCGCGCAGCCGATGATCACGTCCGGCTCCTCGCCGGCGAGGGCCATCTGCTCGATCGCTTCCTGGCCGATGACCGTCTGGTGGAGGAGCACGAAGTCGAACACCGAGCCGAGCGAGTACTTCGTGCCGGGATGGGTGACGGTGTCCTCGATCGCCTCGCTGATCGCGACGCCGAGCGAGCCGGTGTGGTCGGGGTTCTCGGCGAGGACCTGCTGGCCGTACCGGGTGTCCTTCGACGGGCTCGGCACGACCGACGCGCCGTAGGTCTCCATGAGGATCCGGCGGTACGGCTTCTGGTCATAGCTCGCGCGGACCATGAAGACCTTGATCTCGAGGTCGAACGCCGCGCCGGCGAAGGCGAGCGCGCTCCCCCACTGCCCGGCACCGGTCTCGGTCGCGAGGCGGGTCACGCCCTCGGCCTTGTTGAAGTAGGCCTGAGCGAGGGCGGTGTTCGGCTTGTGGCTGCCGGACGGGCTGCCGCCCTCGTACTTGTAGTAGATATGAGCCGGCGTATCGAGCGCCTTCTCCAGGCGGCGCGCTCGATGGAGCGGGCTCGGCCGGTAGAGCTTGTAGGCGTCGCGGACGGGATCGGGGATCTCGATCTCGCGGTCCTGGCTGACGACCTGCTTGATCAGCTCCATCGGGAACAGCGGCGCGAGGTCGCCGGGTCCGATCGGCTGACCCGTTCCCGGGTGGAGCGGCGGCGGCGCCGGGCTCGGCAGGTCGGCGGCGATGTTGTACCAGGCCCGCGGGATGCGGTCCTCGTCGAGCAGGAATCGGGTGCGCTCGGTCAGGACGGTCGCCATGACGGATCTCCTCTCAGGTCGGCGCGAGCCGGAGTGGAGAGCCTAGTCCGGTCGCTCGCGCGCAGCAACCGCGTTCCGTTCCGCCCCTCCGGTAACCCTAGCCTTTCGCCTTCTGCCGACCCGACAGCGGCACCCGCGAGAAGAGCAACAGACCGGGATGGTCCGGTCGACTGCTCACGAAGACTTCCAATCCGGAGCGCTCGACTGCCTTGCGGGCAGCCAACCGGGCGGTCGCGGGCTTTCCGTCGTACCGCCACGGGATCACTTGCGATCTCGGCCCGGCGGCAACTTCAGTCACCAACCTCTCGAGCTCGACGTCGCGCGGTTTCGGCTTTCGTCCCCTCGGAGCCGGCGTCTTCTTGAGGTCCTCGACGCTGAGCGCCTTCTCGATCTTCAGTGCCTTGTAGGCTGTCATCAGCCGTTCGCTCCTACGTTTCTCGTGTGAGTTCTCGGCATGATGCCAGAACGGCAACGGAACGGAGCGCCCAGTTTCGCGTCCGGCGTCAGCTGGTCTCCCGGATCCGCTCGGCCCAGGCCGGGAAGTCGGCCAACTCGTCCTTCGACTCGCGCGACAGCAGGTCGATCAGGCAGCGCTGCACGCTCTTGCCCTCGAACAGCGCCTTGTGGACCTCCTGAGCGATCGGCATCTCGACGTCGAAGCGGCCGGCGAGCCCGAGCGCGGCGTCGACGGTGTAGGCGCCCTCGGCGACGCCCGGCAGGGCCGCCTCGATCTCCTCCCAGCGGCGACCCTTCGCCAGCTCCTCGCCGAGGCGGTGGTTGCGCGAAAGCGTCGAGCCGCAGGTCGCGATGACGTCGCCGACGCCCGCCAGGCCGGCGAACGTCAGGGGGTTGGCGCCGGCGGCGATCCCGAGGCGGGTCATCTCGGCCAGGCCACGGGTGATCAGCCCGGCCTTGCCGTTGTCGCCGAAGCCGAGCCCGTCGGCGGCGCCCGCGGCGATCGCAATGACGTTCTTGAGCGCGCCGCACAGCTCGACGCCGAGCAGGTCGCTGTTGACGTACAGGCGGAACTCGCGGCGGCCGACGCGGTCGACGATCCGGTCGGCCAGCATCGGCTCCTGGGCCGCGACCACGGCCGAGGCGGGCAGCCCTCGGGCGATCTCCGACGCGAGGTTGGGCCCGGACAGCGCGGCGACGCGCCGCGCGAGGAACCCACCGGCGTCGACGATCACCTCCGACATCCGGAGGAGCGTGCCGGGCTCGAGCCCCTTCGCGACCGACAGGATGTCGGCCGAGGGAGCGACGAACGGGGCGGTCCGCTCGACGGTGGAGCGCAGGTGGGTCGACGGCGCGGCGTACACGACGAGGTCGGCGACGTCCCGGAGATCCGATGGCTGCGCTGACACTCGAACGCCGTCCGGAAGCCGCACGCCAGGCAGACGTCGCTCGTTCTCGCGGGTCGCCTCGATCCGCTTCGCGGCCGCCGCGTCGTGGGTCAGGAGGAGGACCGGCTCGGCCCGCGCGATCAGGACCGCCAGCGTGGTCCCCCACGCGCCCGCGCCGACGACCGCGACACGCGGCGCGGCGGCCGGGTCGGTCATCGCTTCGGTCGGCGGGAGCCCGCGGCGACGCGTCGCGTCGGGCCCCGACCGCCGGCCCGCCCGGAACGGCGCCGCGGCAGCCGCGCCGACTCACGGTCGCGGAAGACCAGCTTGATCGGCGTCCCGTCGAACCCGAACTCCGCTCGCAGCCGGTTCTCGAGGTAGCGCCGGTAGCTGAAATGGATCGCGGCCGCGTCGTTGGCGAAGAAGACGAACGTCGGCGGCGCCACGCCGGCCTGCGTGCCGTAGAACAGCTTCGGCCGGCGGCCCTTGACGATCGGCGGCACCTGCCGCTCCGCCGCCGCCCGCAGCACGCGGTTCAGCTCCGCGGTCGCGACCCGCTTGCGGCGCTCGCCCCAGATGTCGATCGCCATCTCCAGCACCCGACCGACGCGCTGGCCGGTCCTCGCGCTGATCGACAGGACCGGCGCGAAGTCCAGGAACGGGACCTCGTTGTGGATCCACTCGACGTACTGGTCGAACGTCCGGTCCGTCTTGCTCTCGACGAGGTCCCACTTGTTGACCGCGATGACGAGGCCCTTGCCTTCCTCCACGACGTAGCCCGCGACATGGGCATCCTGGGCGGTCAGGCCCTCGACCGCGTCGATCACGAGGACCGCGACGTCCGCTCGGGAGATCGCCTTCAGGGCCCGGAGGGTCGAGTAGCGTTCGGCGGCCGGTCCCGACGCGACCTTGCCGCGCCGCCGGATCCCGGCGGTGTCGATCAGGACGACCTCGCTGCGGCCCCACGCGAGGGTCGTGTCGATCGCGTCGCGGGTCGTGCCGGGCACCTCCGACACGATCGCCCGATCCTCCCCGAGGAGGCTGTTGAGGAGCGAAGACTTTCCGACGTTCGGGCGGCCGACGAACGCGATCGCGGCAGGCTCGTTCGAGGCGGCCTCGACGGCGATCGCGGCGTCCCAGCGGGCGGCGACCGTGTCCCCATCGCCGGCTCCGTCGAGCTCGTCGTCCTCGCCGATCTCGCCGTCCTCACCGACGACGAACGGTTCGAGCCGTCCGGCCGCGACGTCGCGGGCCCATTCGTCTGCCTCCTCCTCGCGGGCTTTTCGGGCGATCTCGGACTCCGATTCCGGAGGAAGCGCC
>Ga0207646_10008759_pt1 | contig 10100 bp, 5 predicted proteins | sample KBSK5502metaG_FD_184343 | JGI IMG/M metagenome (GOLD analysis project Ga0207646, IMG submission 184343) | Corn, switchgrass and miscanthus rhizosphere microbial communities from Kellogg Biological Station, Michigan, USA - KBS K5-50-2 metaG... | ecosystem: Host-associated > Plants > Roots >...
CGTAGCCGAGCGAGACCGCCTTCGACGCGGCGTAGTCGGTGCCGACCTCGGCGTGAATCACGAGCTGCACTTTGCCGCGCTCGGGGCCCTGCAGCGAGAACGACGCGACGCGCAGCGGCAGCGCGGCGCTGAGCAGCGGCGAGCTCAACGCGGCAACGACCGACTGGCGGGGCGTGCGCGGCCGATGCACTTCGGCTGGCGAGTTGAGAATCTGCCGTCGCGTCCGGATGACGGCCCCGCGCCGCGGGACGTCGACGCGAATCGGATGCGGCTTGCCGTCGCGATCGCGTGGATCGGATTCGACGCCGAGCAGGTAGTAGCCCGAGAGCTCGGATTCGATGCGCTCGAAAAACGGCGCTTCGGCGGTCGCCACCGTGAAGATCGTGCCGCGCGCGGCGCCGGCGAGCATCTCGAGGCCTTCGGCGCGCGTCTGCCGATCGGCGAACGGATTCACCGGCGGGCGGCTGTCGGTAATGTCGAAGAACATCTGGTTGTCGAGACGCAAGGCGTACAGGCTGGTGCGCGCCTCGGCCGCCATCGTGCCAAGCTCGACGATCAGCCCCGGCTCGGACAGGATGAAGCCCTCGGAGATCAGAATCAGCGTCTTCGGCGCGTCGATCGCGCGCAGGCCGATCAGCAGATCGCGCAGAGCGTTGATGGTCTGCTCCGATTCCTGCGTCGAGTCCATCGCGAGCATCGTCGCTTCGAGCTCGACTTCGGTACGGCACAGCTCGATTTGCGCCGGCGACGAGCCGACGATTGCCGGCGAGCACTCGCGCATCTGCACGCTTTCGAGCGTGATGCGATCACCGCGGTTGATCATCAGCGCTTCGGTCAGCGCGATGCTGTGCCGGTAGTCGCCCGACCGGCCGGCGCGCTTCTGCCCGGCCATCCGCGAGATGACCTGCTTGACGCGCGCGCGATCGGCGGTGAACACCGTCGCCGGCGCGCCGGTGCCGAAGCCGGCGACCGCGATGCGATCGGACGGCGACAGGCGATCGATGAACGCGTTGGCCGCGCGCGAGATGCCGAGCGCGCCGCCGAACCGGATGTTCGGCTCGTCGACGGCGATGACAATCAGCCGGCCGCCGGTCGAGTTCTCGTTCGAGCTGAAGCCCTCCGGGACCGGCGCGGCCGCCGCCGGGGGCGTCGCGGGCGACACCATCGAGACCCACTCCGCGGTCACCACGCGGCGCGGGTTACCGTCGACGCGCACCGTGAAGTCGGCGGGTTTCAGATCGGCGATCGGTTTCCCGCGATCGTCGACAACCGTGACGTCGACGGAGGTGACCTCGACCGAGGATTGAAAGCGCGGTGGCGGCGACGGCGGTTGTTGACCTGACAGACTCGACCCGCAGAGCGCGCACAGAACGCCGAGAACAAGCCTGGCGCGGCGCGCTCTGCGAGCACGACCCCGATTCGTACTGTGCAGGCCAGAGACGTTGATGCTCATTTCGCGACCATGACCCGGTAACCCTGACGCGCGCGGACCTCGTGGTGACCGTCGACGTCGACCTTGATCCGTCGCCACGAATCGTCGCGGGCGTTGTTGGTCGACACGTACCCGAGCAGATACTGATTCCCCAGCTCGTCGAGCAGATCGTTGTAGGCGTCGTGCAGCTCGTCGATGTTGTCGGTGAACAGCGCGCGACCGCCGGTCGGCGCCGCGAGCCGGTCCATCACGCGCTTCAACGACTCGAGCGTCACGCCGCGGCCCTGGCCGATCATGTACAAGGTGACGTCGCTCGACTGCAGGCGGCGCTCCACGTCGTTGAGCGTCACATGACTGCCCTGATCCTCGCCGTCGGTGAAGACGATGAACGCCTTCCGCCCGGTCTGGCGGCCAAGCATGTCGGCGCCGCGGAGCAGCGTGTCGTACAACGCCGTCGATCCCCACGGCGCGAGCCGATCGACCGCCTTCACGCGCTCGGCCTGATCCATCGTCTTGCGCGTCAACGTGATGATGTTGTCGTTGAAGCCGATGAGCGTCACGAGATCCTGACCCGGCACCGCGCCGAGGAATTCCTTGACCGCTTTCTTCAGCTTCGGCATGGCCGGGCCCATGCTGCCGCTGATGTCCACGGCGGCGACGAGCTCGAGCGGGACATCTTCGGACGCGAAGTGCGTGATCGTCTGTGGCTTGCCATCCTCGGACACGTGAAACGCGGTGGGTGGGATGCCGCGCACGAAGCGGCCGCGGCCGTCGCCGACGGTCACGGTGACCTGGACGACTTCGACGTTGACGCGTTCGGTGTAGCCGAGCGACTTGGTCCGCGAGGTTTGCACCACGCGGCCGCCGGCGCGCAGGGTCGCGACCGCGCGCACCTGATGCTCGGCAACCGAGGGTCCCGCATCCCACTCGCATTCCCACGGCGCCGCCGTCACCACGCAGATCTGCCGGCCGCCGACGAAGAACGCGACGGCCGACGCGGCCTCGACCGGATCGACGCGCGCGCGCAGCAGCGTCGGCCCGCTCACGTAGGCATCGGGACCTGGCGAGAGAATCGTGATTTGGACGCCGCTCTCGGGATTCTGCGCCGACACGATCACGCCGATCGCGATCGTGATCGCGACGACGCGGATCGCGCCCGCGACAACTCTCCACCACAGCGGACGCGGAGGACACGGAGGAACGACACCAGGGCATGCACGTCTGGCCTCGGTGTCCTCGGTGTCGTCCGTGGTGGAGAGCTTGACGGTGATCATGGCGGCGACGTGCGTGTGATGGGGACGAGCGGACCATCCGCGGTCGCCGACGCCAGGTAGTCCTCGACCTGCTCGCGCGTGGCGAACCGTGACTCGCGCGACAGCGTCAGCCAGTCGCCGTCGTCGGTCGGCTGCACTTCGTCGAGAAAGTCCTGCATCGCCGCGGTCACCACCACGCGCGTGAGGGCGGCGGGCACGCGCAGTTCCTTGAGCCGCGCCGCGACATGCAGATTCAAATCAGGCATCGCGGAAGCCACGATGCCGAGCTGCGGCCGCCCGGTCAGCACCCACCAGCGTCCTGGCGGCGACAGCCGTGTGCAGATACAGCCTTCAGTGCCGAGCGCCGACATCCCCCACGCGTTCAAGTCGACCGCCGGCGCGCCGGGCGCAGCAGGAGTCGCCCCGCCGCCGAGGAACAGCTGCTCGGACAAGGTGAACATCGCAGGAAACCGTGGTGTGTCGTGCGCCAGCGTCCAGGTGAGCGCACGGCGTCGGCTGGCGTCGATCCCCATCTCCTCCGCGATGCCGTCGAGCGCCGACGGGTTGGTCAGCGCCTCGGCCAGGCGGACGGCGCCGCGCGCCACCGCATCGGCAATCGCGTCGCGATCGGTATCGCGCAAGGTATAGGGATTCATCAGCGCCACGCTCATCGCGAATGTGTCGCGCTCGTTGGACGTGAGCTTCGGCGCGTGCATCAGATGATCGAAGTTCAGCCGGCGGAGCGCCAGCGGCGCGAGCGCGAGGTCGAGACCGAGCAGCGATCCGCTGACGTGCCACGGCACGCCGGGCGCGACGTCCTGGCGCGGCACCGCCCACGCACTGCGCGCGCGCATCACGCCGTCCTTCACGCCAAAGCCGAAGTCGTGCCGGTGCGACACGTCGCCCGCGAGGAGCACGGTGCCCTCGGGATCGCCGACGTACAGCGCGTAGGTGAACGCGAGCAGCGATCGCGCGAGCAGATCGTCGGCGGCGTCGACGAGCGGCCCCACGACGCGTGCCGCGCGCTTCGGGTCCTTGCTTCGCGTCGCGCGGGTCAGCTCCTCGTGCGATTTGCGCAGCGCGTCCTGCAGCTCGGGGACCGGATTGACGCCGGTCGGCGGCCCGTACGACGGGTCGGCGCGGTGACGCCGCGGCAAGTCGTTGACGAGCGTCGTCAACAAGGCGGCCGCCGCCTCGAGGTCGGCCGTCAACGGCGCGTCGCCGGCGAGCCGCCGCGCGATCGCCGCGATTTCGATCGGCACGTCGATCGGCAGCCCCTGCTGCTTTTGCCGGACGCGCTCGAGCCGCCGCCGCTCGGCGAACCCGAGATCGAGCCGGTACTCCTGGCCTTCCCACGTAATGTGGACCGGCGTCTGCGGATCGGCGGACGCTGCGCCGCCGAGCGCTTTGACGATCGCGGACTCGACGTCGCTGCCCATCCCGATGACGGGACCGACCTCGTCCTGCAACCAACGCGCGATTGCGCCGGCGTAGCGGCCGTCGTCGCCGAGCGGCGTGGTGACGAGCCGTTCCAGCAGCGATTCGCCGCGAACGCGATCGATGGTGCGGACGTTGACCATCCGCGCGATCAGCGAGACCGCGCCCTGGAACTGCGCTTGCGCGGTGAATCCCTTGCTGCCGTCGAGCACGCTCAGGCGGCTGGCGTGACGCGCGGCAGCGGCGTAGACCGATGGACTGCGGACACCGGTGCGTTCGAGCGCCAGCATCAACATCCGGTAATGCGGCATCGCACGGACGGCGACGAAGGTCGAGGCGGTGGCCGCGCTGAACTCGGCGACGCCGCCTTCGCCGTCGGTCATCCCGCCGAAGAGGCGCTGCGCGAACCCGAGTTGATCGAGACGCTCGCCGCGCTGGCGGACGTCGGCGCCGCCGATCGTCTCGGCGAGCCACGCGGCGTCGAACGGTTGATCGTCGGTCAGCTTCGGCGCTGACGACTCGTCGGTCACGTCGGCGCCGGTGAATATCCGCGACCACCACGCGCGCGAGGCCGGCGGTGCCGGCGCACCGTTGGGTTCGACCTTCAGGCGCATCACCGCTGCCGCGAGATCGTGCGTCGCGCGGCCGTACGGCAGCGTGCGAACGTGCCAGTCGCGGAACGCCGTGATCCCTGCGCTCGCCAGCTGCTTGAACCGATCGAGGCGCGTCGCCGGATCGCTCATCCAGGATCCGAGGAGGAACTGGCGGCGCGGTGGATCGAGCTGGCCGATGATGTCGTACAAGTAGGCAAGACGGCCCTCACTCAGCTCGAAGAGCGTCAGTACGAACCGCTCGGGCCGCGTCACCTTCTCGCCGACGACGGCTTCCCACAACGCCACCGCATCGGGGCCGCCGGGGGGGACGACGCGATTGCCGTGAATGCGCAGGCTGCTGGAAAACACCGCGAAGATCGGCGCGCTGCGCTCGTACAAGCGGGTGATGAGCGACGAGTGCTCGCCGAAAAACTGCAGCGTCTCGTCATCGAGCGCGTCGAGACCGTGGCAGATGAGCGACGCGGGACGATCCGCGATGATCGTCGTGACGAGCTCTTGGGGCGCAACCTTGCGGCGGAAGACCGCGTTGCTCCACATCTCCGCGGTCAGCGGCACCGGCACGAGCTCGAACGTGCCGTCGTCGAACGGCAGCGTCAGCTTCTTGCCGCGCTGGACCGGCGTCCGCAACAGGTTCAGAAACGCGACCGCCGTCGGATTCCGCGCGTCGGTGTCGTACACCAGGCGCGTCAGCTCGGACATGAAACGGCCGCGATCGGGTACTGGATCGATGGCCAGCGCGTGCGCGAGCGCAGCCGTACCGCCCGGGACGGGTACGTCCTGGAAAACCACGACCGCAGCGGCAAGCGGCCGCTGAAATACCGCTACAATCGTGAAGCAGCACAGACACAACGCCGAGCGTGTCACAAGGCGCACATTATAGACATGGCATCCGCGAACTACACCGCGAAAGACATCACCGTTCTCGAGGGTCTCGAGCCCGTTCGCAAGCGGCCCGGCATGTATATCGGCGGTGTCGGCGCGGCCGGGCTTCACCACCTCGTCTGGGAAATTCTCGACAACTCCGTCGACGAGGCGATGAACGGCCATGCTTCAAACATTTGGGTGACTCTTCACGCCGATGGATCGTCGATCACAATCGAAGACGATGGCCGTGGCATTCCGATCGACAAACATCCGGCCACGAAGAAAAGCGCGCTCGAAGTCATCTTCACCATGCTCCACGCGGGCGGGAAGTTCGAACACGGGAATTACAAAACCGCAGGTGGTTTACACGGTGTGGGCGCGAGCGTCGTGAACGCGCTCTCCAAAGAGCTCGTCGCCACGGTCAAACGAGACAGTGCGCAGTGGGAGATGCGGTTCAAGCAGGGCAAGCCCGTCAGTGGGCTGAAAAAGCTCGGACCCGCGCGCGGCACGGGGACAACTGTTTACTTTCATCCCGACGCGACGATTTTCCCGAAGATCGAATTCGATCCCGACGTCATCAAAGCCCGGCTCGAGGTCGCGAGCTATCTGCACAAGGGACTGAAGGTCACCTTCGAAGACGAAGGCTCGAAAGAAAAAATCGTCTACGAGCACACCGAAGGGCTCATCGACTATCAGAAAAAGATCGTCACCGAGCGCGGCGCGAAGCCGGTGCACGAGGCGCCCTTCACGCTGTCGAAAGACGATGCCAACGCCATGCGCCTCGATCTCGTCATGCAGTGGACCGAGGCGACCGACGAGCATCTGCGGTCGTACGTGAACGGCATCCCGACCGGATCCGGTGGCACGCACGAGAACGGGTTCAGAGCCGGACTCGGCAAGGCGGTCCGCAATTTCATCGACACGCACAATCTCTCGCCGAAGGGCGTCACGATCACGGCCGAAGACATCCGCGAAGGGCTGACCGGCGTCCTCAGCATCTTCATCCAGGAGCCGCAGTTTCAAGGACAGACGAAGGATCGCCTCAACAACCCGGAGCTGGTCTCGGCGGTGGACGGCGTCGTGCGTCCCGCGCTCGAGCACTGGCTGAATCACAACATCAGCGTCGCGGAAGCGATCGTCGCGCGCATCATCCTCGCGTCGCGCGCGCGCGAGGCGAGCCGCGCGGCGCAGGCCGAGGTGTCGCGCAAGAGCGCGACGTCGACGCGACTGAATCTGCCGGGCAAGTTGAGCGACTGCACGAATCCCAACGCCGACGGCAGCGAGCTGTTCATCGTCGAAGGTGATTCGGCCGGCGGATCCGCGAAGCAGGGACGCGACCGCGCGCGTCAGGCGATTCTGCCGCTGCGCGGCAAGGTGCTCAACACGGAGAGCGCGTCGCTGGCGAAGGTGCTCGAGAACAAGGAGCTGTCGGATCTCGTCACCGCGCTTGGATGCGGCCTCGGCAAGAATTTCGAGATCGACCGTCTGCGCTACGGCAAAGTCATCATCCTCGCGGACGCGGATTCTGACGGCAATCACATCGCCACGCTGCTTCTAACCTTTATTTATAGGCATCTGCCGCAGCTGATCAGCAACGGCAAGGTGTTCCTCGCGCAGCCGCCGCTGTATCGGATCGACATCGGCAAAGAGACGCACTGGGCGCTCGACGACGCGCACAAGGACGCGATTCTCAAGCAGCACGCCAAAAACGGACACGGTCGATCGACGCCCGAGATTACGCGCTTCAAGGGTCTCGGCGAGATGATGCCCAAGGTGCTGTGGGAGACGACACTCAATCCGCGCACGCGGCGACTGCTGCGCGTCGAGGTGACGGATCAGATCGTCACCGACCGCGTGATCAACGAGCTGATGGGCAAAGACGCGTCGGCGCGCTTCCGGTTCATCATGGAACGAGCGGACCAAGCGGAAGAGCTCGATGTCTGATGAGCGCGCGCCGGCGGCTCCGGCGCGCGCGCGGGTGGGGCCCCGCGAGCATTGAATGATGATGTGTAGGCGCGCGTGACCGGGCCGGTGCCGATCACGGTCGATCCGCGTGTGATCAGCGCGATCGGCGCGGCCATCGTCTGCGGCCTGCTGCTGCTTCAGTACGCACATCGGCGGGCGCCGTTCATCCTGCTCTGGGCGTCGGGCTGGCTGCTGATCGTCCCGACGCTGCTGGTGGTCGCCCGCAGCTACGAGAGCGCCGCCGTCGGACGCGCCGCGGTCGGCTTGTCGCAGTTCCTCGAAGTCTGCACGGCGACGCTGTATTTCTGGAGCGGCGACGTCTACCGCCAAACCAGCTACACCACCGCGCGAGCCATCAAGCTGCTCGCCCTGGTCGGCGCGTACTTCCTCCTCTCGCCCCTCGTGTTCGGCGTGGGCGCCGTCCTCATACCAGGCTACATCGTGTCGGCGGCGATGCTCGCCGCGGCCGGAGCGATGTACGCAGCGGTCCTGATCGAACGGCGCATGATCGGCGCCGGCCTGCTCGCGTTCGTCCTGTTCGGCCTGGGTATCTCACACGTCGCGTCGGCGGTCGTCGAGCAGCGGCTGATCGAGGCGGGACGATTCAGCTTCGAGATTCTGATGGTGAACGTCGTGCTCTACGCCTGCGGCGCGATTGGCGTCCACTTGTTGATCTTCGAAGACATGACCTGGGAGCTCCGCACCGCGAACCGGCGGCTCGAAGCGACGCGCGCCGAATTGCTGCAGGCGGCAATCACCGATCCGCTGACGGGCTGCCACAACCGGCGATTTCTCGATCAGGTCATGAACCGCGAGCTGCAGCGTCACGAGCGATTCGGCCTGCCGATGTCGCTCCTGTTCATTGACATCGACAAGTTCAAGGCCGTCAACGATTCGCTGGGGCACGACGCCGGCGATCGCGTCCTTCGCTACGTGGCGCGGTTTCTCAAACGGCACATCCGCGAAGCCGACTACATATTCCGCTGGGGCGGCGACGAGTTCCTCGTGCTGATCACGTGCACCGGCGACGAAGCGATCCGCAAGGCGGCCGCATTGAAACTGGCGTTCGACGCCGCGCCCGAAGCTGTCGATCTGCCGCCCGGGATCGGGCTCAGCGTCGGCTGCGTCGAAGTCCCTGAGGATGCGATCGAGTTGACACCGCTCGTCGCCGAAGCGGACGCGCGGATGTATCAAGATAAGCAGAAGAGTTGACGAATGGGCGGCCCTGAAGGAACCGCCCAGCGGTGTGGTCAGAACGTAGAGATGGCCGCCATCAACGCGCAAAAAGTCGGGCCGGTCGTCGTGCTGCAGGTTCACGGCCCGCTGACGATTCACGAACCCCATCCGTCGCTCGAGCATTCCATTCGCGCGGCGCTCGACGGCGGGTCGCGGGCGTTCGTGATCAATCTGCAGGATGTGTCGGCGGTCGATTCGTCGGGCGTCGCGCAGCTCGCGACCAGCCACAGCGCGGTCTTCAATCACCGCGGCCGTCTCGCGTTGTGCCACCTGTCACAAAAGCTGAAGGACGTCTTCCTCGTCACGCGGCTCAACACGGTGTTCGACACCTACGACACGGAAGCCGACGCGCTCGCGGCGTTGACGAAATCAGGGTAGAGCCGGCTTCAAAACCACTCGGACGGGCGGACCCGGGCCTGTCGGACATGTGTCTTTCTGCTCGTGGTTCGACAAGCTCACCACGAGCGGGTCTGTGCTCGAGCGCCGATCACGTTAATTGGAGGACTTCGTCAACTGTTCGGCGCCGACGATCGTGCGGAGTCCCTCAATGAGGCGGCCGATGCCTTCGGCGACGGTCTCCTTCTGCAGCGCGCCGTACGCGACGCGGAAGTAGCACCCGTCCGTCATGCCGAACGCCGGTCCGGGGATGACCGCGACTTTGTGCTCGCGGATCAAGCGCTCGGCGATGGTCATCGGGATCGACGGCTCCGCCCCTCTAGGTGGAGCGTTGACCTTCAGGAGCACGTAAAACGCGCCGTCGGCGGCCGGGACTTCGGCGAGAGGCGCAAGCGATCCGAGCTCGCGCAGGACGATGTCGCGAATCTCCGCGAGCTCGCGGACGTGCGGAGTGGAGTACTGCCGGCCGACCTCGAGCGCCGCGGCCGCGGCGACCTGCGAGACGATCGGGGCGCAGACGAGAATCGTGTCCTGCGCCTTCATCATCGCCGACGCGAGATGATCCGGATACGTCATGTAGCCGATACGCCAGCCGGCGAAGCCGTACGCCTTCGACAGCGAGTACATCGAGATGGTGTGCGCCTCGGCGCCGGCGAACGATCCGGGCGAGGTGTGACGCGCGGAGTCGTAGGTGAAGTACTCGTAGACCTCGTCGGTGATGTGGTACAGCCCGCGCTCGCGGCAGAGCGTGTTCACCTCGCGCAACGACGATTCACCGAACACCGCGCCGCTCGGATTGTTCGGCGAGATGGTGACGACGGCGCGCGTGCGCGGCGTGATGGCGTCGCGGATGGCGTCGACGCGCAGTTGATAGTGTCCGTCGGTCGGCACGCGGACCGCCGT
>Ga0207646_10008763_pt1 | contig 10097 bp, 11 predicted proteins | sample KBSK5502metaG_FD_184343 | JGI IMG/M metagenome (GOLD analysis project Ga0207646, IMG submission 184343) | Corn, switchgrass and miscanthus rhizosphere microbial communities from Kellogg Biological Station, Michigan, USA - KBS K5-50-2 metaG... | ecosystem: Host-associated > Plants > Roots >...
TCATTCTGGCGCACGTTTTTCCTCTCGAATAATCCAACCTTGGCCAGAATAGAGGGTCCAGTGGTGGGTGAGATGAGCCATCACCAGATGCATCACGGCGAAGTGGAGCCTCAGTACCCGACTCCTTACGAGCATCACGAGAGCAAGAGGGCAGAACACCACCAGTCGCCCCATGACGTGGTCGGAACCGAGCCGTGTAAATCCCAACAGTAAGCTGGCCCTTTTCCCATAATTATCCTGGCGAGTGAACCGCTCTAGAACCGCTCACCCACCAGAATAATGGCTGTTGTCCACTTTGGGGGCTTACCCCTCGCACTGCTACGAGAGAGTCTGCTCTGCCGAGCAAGCTAACACATCGGCAAAGCAACGTATTGTGGTGCCTATCTCGCCCGTGAGGTGGAACGGTGAGCCGCGAGAGCCACAAGACGATTCCCTCTTCCAGGAAAAGCCGAGTAAAATACATTGCTCTACCGATGCGCCCAGAGGTTTGGGGCGCTAGACTCTGAGCAGAGGACAGCAAACCATCAGGAGGTTTTTGATGCAGGAAGCAAGTCGCTGGCGAGACGCCCTGGCGCAGCAGATCGCCTCGCACGTTCATGCCAACCCCAAAGTAGCAGCCATGCTCGTCGAAGGCTCGGTCGCGCGGGACTGCGCCGACCACTCCTCCGATCTTGACCTGGCCGTCTTCTGGACTGACCCACCCACAGCCAGGGAGCGCCGGGACATCGTTACCCACGCCGGGGGAAGCGAGAGGCACGCCTGGCCCGCTCACGGAGAAGCAACTGGGTGGAAGACGCGCTTTGAGCTCGAAGGAGTCCCCATCGATGTGCGCCACACGACGGTCGCCGCCACCGAAGGCCTCCTGTCGGCTGTGCTGGAGCGCGCTGATCCCCGGCTGTCCAAACAGGAGCGCCTGGCCGCCTTGTGTTCTGCGCTGCCGCTGGTCAACCCAGCGCTCATCAGCCGCTGGCAGCAGCAAGCGGCGGCCTATCCGCACGCCCTGGCGGTGGTGATGGTGCGGGCACACCTGCGCTTTCGCCCCGCCTGGGAGCAGGAGCTGTTGGCTGAGCGCAAAGACGTGCTGGTGCTCTACGATTCCTTGTGTACCGCCCACAAGCAGCTCCTGCTCGTTCTCCTGGGGCTCAACCGCCTCTACTTCCCTGGCTGGCGGTCGCTGGACCGTCTGATCGACAAGCTGCAGGTAACACCGCCCAACCTTTCCCCACGCCTCAAACAACTCTTCGCCGTTGTCAGCATCGACCCGAGGGCTTCGGTCTACCAGCTCCACGACCCCATCGAAGAGACGTTCCGTCTGGTCGAGACCCACCTGGGTGAGGTGGACACACGCGCTGCCCGCGAGCGGTTTCACGGGCAGCGCCGCAGATAGGAGCACGACCAGGTGGACTGGTGGAGTCGGCAACGAGCACAAGATGCGCACCTCTTCGCTTGAGAGAGACTGGCAGCCGTTCCTGCTTTTCCGCAAGGCAAAAGTCGCAGCACGAGGTACCTGATGGGATGAGCAGTACGCTCTTTTCGAGAAAGGTTCCGGACATGTGCTATACTGTTCTGGAACCCTGGATGTCGGAACCGTTTGGGGGTGAGCATGCGCAAGGAGAACCAGACCACGGCCATCCTGGAAGGGGAGCGGCTTTACTACCAACGAGACGGAGAGCACTACCACCTGCGTGTGGGAACCTCCGCCTGGTATGGCTGGCTGCAGACGGCCACCCGCTTCCTCGTGCGCAGCCCGTCCGGAACCTTTACCGTCCGCCGCGAGCAGTCGGGCCATAAGCGCGGGGACTGGTACTGGCGTGCCTACCGCAAGCGTGGGGGAAGACTGCACCGCGTCTATCTCGGCAAAACGGAGGAGCTGACCCTCGACCACTTGCATGCCGTGGCCGCCCGCCTTTCCGAGCAAGGTACTGCCGATCAAGCCGAGCCGGAGCCGATCCGGCATGCTCTGCATCCTGCGACAGCTCTCTCTCACCCCCCGGATGGACGGGCCTCCACCTTGCCACGCCCACTCACCTCCCTGATCGGACGGGAGCGGGAGGTCGCTGCGGCCACGACCTTGCTCGCGCGTCCCGAAGTACGCTTGCTCACCCTCACCGGCACCGGAGGCGTGGGCAAGACGCGCCTGGCGCTGGCCATCGCGAGCGAGGTCGTGGGGAACTTCGCCGATGGCGCCTGCCTCGTCTCGCTCGCCCCCATTGCCGACGCCGAGCTCGTCCTGCCCACGATGGTGCAAGCGCTCGGCCTGCAAAGCAGCAGCCGAACGCCACTGGAACTCCTGCAAGCGGCGCTCGTTGAGCAGCAGCTACTGCTCGTACTGGACAACTTCGAGCAGGTGGCGGCAGCCGCACCCCTCCTCGTCGATCTGCTGGCCGTCTGCTCACGTGTGAAGCTGCTCGTGACCAGCCGGGAGGTGCTGCATGTACGCGGCGAACACGAATGTGCCGTCCTGCCGCTGGCCCTGCCTGATCTGCAGCATCTGCCCGACGGTGAGACCCTCGCGCGCTATGGCGCGGTGGCCCTCTTCCTGGAGCGGGCGCAGGCGGTCAACCCACGCTTCGAGCTGACGAGCGAGACTGCCCCACTCATCGCCGCGATCTGTGTGCGGCTCGATGGCTTGCCCCTGGCGCTTGAGCTTGCCGCCGCGCGGCTGAAGCTGCTCTCCCTGCCGGCCCTGCTGGAGCGGCTCTCTCACCGGCTGGCCGTCTTGACCGGCGGGCCACGCGATCTGCCCGCGCGCCAGCGTACCCTGCGCGCGACGCTTGTGTGGAGCTACGACTTGCTCTCACCAGAAGAACAGCGACTCTTCCGCCTCTGCTCCGTTTTCGTGAGGGGCTGCCAACTTCAGGCCGTGGAGGCGTTGTCTGCTGCGCTGGGAGGTGAGAGCGTCCAGGTGCTGGATGGCGTGACCTCTCTGCTCGACAAGCACTTGCTCCAACTCAGCGACCAGGGCAGCAGCGGTCCCCGCATCCTGATGCTGGAAACGATCCGTGAGTACGCCCTGGAGGCGGCTTCGGCGCTTGGAGAGCTGGCGGCGGCGCGCCGGGCGCATGCCACGTATTACCTGGCACTGGCTGAGGAGACCGAGTCACACGTGTTCACCCGAGAGCAGCAGCAGTGGCTCGGGCGAATGGAGCAGGAGCACGACAACGTGCGAGCCGCTCTGGCCTGGTCGGTGGAGCGGGGGGAAGACCGCGAGCGCAGGGAAATCGCCTGGCGGTTGGCAGGAGCACTGCAGTTGTTCTGGGTTGTCTTCGGCTATGTGCGTGAGGGGCGACGCTTTGTTGAGCGAGTCCTGGAGAGTGACGAGGGGATCACCGCACCGGTGCGCGCGAAAGCGCTCAACGGCGCCGGCTGGTTAGCTATGTGGCAGGGTGAGTATGCGCGAGCAGAAGGGCTGTGCCAGGAGAGCCTCGAGCTGTACCGCGAGCTCCACGATGCGCGCGGGATGGGGCTCGCGCTCTACCGGCTGGGATGGATCGCCTCGATGCGCGACAACTATGCCAGGGCCAGCACTGTGCTCGAGGAAAGCCTGGCGTGTTACAGGGCAGTCGGCGACCAGACCCGCCTCGCGTTCTCACTGGTGGCCCTCGCGTTCACGGCCCTTCGGCATCCCGACCAGAGCGAGTCTCCTCGCGTCCGCGCGCAGCTCGAGGAGAGCCTGGCGCTCTTCCGGGCGGCGCGCTACCCGATCGCCTGGTCGCTCTATGGCCTGGGGCTGTGGCACTTCCAGCAGGGCGATCCCGCCACCGCCCGCGCGCAGCTCGAGGAGAGCCTGGCGCTCTTCCGGGCGGCGCGGCTGCGGCTCTACATCAGCTATGTGCTCTATCAATTGGGAAGGGTCACGGCGAGGCTCGGCGACCTTCCGGCAGCCTATGCCTACTACCAGGAGAGCCTGGCCTTGTTTCAGGAGCTGGACGACCAGGGAAGCCTCGCCGCCTGTCTGGAGGGCTGGGGAGCCGTGGTCGCACGGCAAGGGGACGCCGCCTGGGCAGCACGGTTGTGGGGGAAAGCAGAGATGCTCCGCGCAGCCGGCGGACCCTCTGATCTCTTCAACCTCCCTGCCACGCCTGAAGAGCAGGCCGACCAGGAGCGGATGCGAGCCGTCGTCCGCGCACAGCTCGGGGAGCAGGCCTATGCCCAGGCTCTGGCCGAGGGGCGAGCGATAACACCGGCTCAAGCGTTGGTCGCGCAGAGGCGCCCGGTGCTCTCTCGTGGCCCGAACGCTCCTGGAAGTCGGGACCGCCAATCAATGCCTTCCCTTTCTGCTTTGGACGACCTGACCGAGCGGGAGGTGGAAGTGCTGCGGCTGGTGGCGCGGGGACTCAGCGATGCCCAGGTCGCCCAGATCCTGGTCATCAGTCCGCGCACCGTCAATGCGCACCTGCGTACCATCTATAGCAAACTGGGAATCACCTCGCGCCACGCCGCGACCCGCTTTGCCCTCCAACACCAGCTCCTCTAGCTGCATGCTGTTCCGCTCTCTCCTGCATGGCCTCCTCTCTCGCACTTCACCGCACCGGTGGCCAGACCGACACCCTTACCTAGGTAAGGTGAGAGCCGTGAGGAAGTGTCCGGCCCCCGCATCAGTCCCACATCGGCAAGCCGAATACGTTGCATTGCCGATGTGAAAGACGGCCTGATACGGTAGACTCTCGGTAGTGACGCAAGGAGAGACAGTACAAGCTCCGCAATCACGGAAGCTCTTACGAGGGACAGCGGACGTATCGAGAAGACTCCTTGAGTCGCTCGATCAGTACACTTGAGTGCACGCGGATTCGCAGGAGGTAGTCGGCCTGACAACACCAACGAAAGGAGAATCGAAATGGGGAAAATCATCATCAGCGAGAATGTCTCGCTCGACGGAGTCATCCAGGACCCGAGCGGTGACGAGGGCTTCAGGCACGGCGGCTGGATCGGTCGTATTGGCGATCGGGGTCGCGAAGAGGCCGCCAAGGTCGCGCTCGATGAGGCGCTGGGCACCGAGGCCATGCTGCTGGGCCGGCGCAGCTACGAGTTCTTAGCCTCGCGGTGGCCATCCAGGACTGGCGCCCTGGCGGATAGGCTGAACAGCAAGCCCAAGTACGTCGTGTCCTCGACCCTCCAAGATCCCGCCTGGAACAACACGACCGTACTACACGGTGACGTGGTGAACGAGATCTCAAAGCTGAAGCAGCAGATAAACGGGGACATCGTCGTCGCCGCCAGCTTCCAGCTCCTGCACACGCTGCTAGAGCACGACCTCGCCGACGAGCTGCGGCTGATGATCTACCCAGTCGTGCTCGGGACCGGCAAGCGCCTCGTCGGCGAGACCAGCGACAAGAAACCCATGCGCCTCGTCGGCAACAAGACCGTCGCTGGCGACCTCGTCTTCCTCACCTACGAGTTCGTCCGGGAGGCCTAGCGGGCGTGGCACGCCGCCATTATTCCGGTACAGAACTCGCGGACGCTCTCCACCGGGCAGGCATCCGAGTCAGCGAGTTGATCCGATTAGGCGTCAGAAAACCGATATCACCTTGACAAGCGCAATGCTGCTGAACCCGAGGTTGGTACCAGGCGTACAGGTCTCATCGGCAGATTAAAACGATTTTGTGAGACCACCTCTCGCATCAGCTCTTCCTGCGGCATGCTGCCGTCGTGGAAGCCAGACCAGCATCGAATGCACGCCGCAGCGGTGGTGAAGACACCGCCTTGCCAGCGCGAGCCAGTCGAAGTCCTTGCCGTCGATTTCTGGCCAACGCTTGAAGGGCTCACCGAGCACTACCGTGCCTTGCTATCCACGAACGGGCTCGACGAGGTGTTGGCCGGGTCCCTAACAGTGTCCGTCTGGGAGGCGGCGAGCGGATTCGTCGCGTGGTAACACGCACGATACGAAAGGATACCAGGAGGTTCAAAAGGAGTGTACTATGAATGAATCAAGTCAGACACAACGCTTACGGGACAAGAACGTGGTCGTCATCGGAGCGAGCCGTGGTCTGGGGCGCAGCATCGTGGCCGCGGTTTCCGCTGAGGGCGCCCGCGTGCTTGCCGTTGCGCGAAAGCCCGAGCCGCTCAAGCAGCTCGTCGCTGAATTTTCGGGCGTGCGCATACTTGCGCTGGATGCGGCTGAGGAAGGTGCTCCTGCACAGGTGTTTGCGATGCTAGTGCCTGATGTTTTAATCCTCTGCGCGGGGGCTATCCCGCATATGGCCCCGCTTTCAGAGCAGAGTTGGGAACAATTCTCCCGTAACTGGAATAGCGATGTCAAACTCTCGCTGCTCTTCTTGCAAGCGGCGCTGACCACGCCACTGCCCTCAGGAACCACGATCATCCTGATGTCCAGCGGCGCAGCCATCGGCGGCTCGCCGCTTTCAGGGGGATATGCTGGCTCTAAGCGCACGCAGATGTTTCTTGCCAGCTATGCCCAAGACGAGTCTGACAACCGATCCCTGGGGTTGCGCTTCCTGGCGCTGGCACCAGGGGGCAATATCCTGGCAGCCTCGGCCTACGCTGCTGTTCGCGGCGTTTCCGTGCAAGACTTTATCCGAGGCCAGAGGGGCCAGCATCCTCAGGTCACCACCGAACTGGTGGCCAATGCAGTGATCAAGCTGGCAAGCCAACCGCAAGGCGGAGAAGGCCAGTCGTTCCTGGTTTCTGGAGCAGGGGTCACGCTTGTGTCGTAGGTTCGCTGGTTCCGCCGCAGCGCACAGGCGAGCAGAAGCCTGGTGAACAGGGCACATCGCGAAGGTGTGGTGGGGTCCAGGCAAGGTGACATGGGAGATCTTCACCAAAGGAAGAGACTGTTTCGTCGACTCTGGCGGTTGAGTGATAGCCCCCGCTTTTCCTCATAGAGTACAGAAAGGAGAGAAACCATGGCCACTCACCAGACCGGAACACGTGAAGAGTGGCTTGCAGCCCGGCTGGAGCTGCTGGAGGCCGAGAAGGCGCTGACGCGGCGGAGCGACGAACTGGCGCGTCGGCGGCAGGAACTGCCCTGGGTGCGCATCGACAAGGAGTACCGCTTCGAAACCGACGAGGGTCCAGCATCCCTTGCCGGTCTCTTCCGAGGACGCTCGCAGCTGCTCATCTATCACTTCATGTTCGGGCCCGAGTACACGGCAGGGTGTCCGAACTGCTCGGCGATCGCGGACGGCTTCGACGGCTCCGTCGTCCACCTCGCCAACCACGACGTCACGCTCTATGCTGTGTCGCGGGCTCCACTTACGAAACTCCAGGCGTACAAGCAGCGCATGGGCTGGAGCTTCCCCTGGGTGTCGTCGTTGGGCAGCGACTTCAACTACGACTTCCACGTGTCGCACACCAGGGAGGAGTGGCAGTCGGGAGCGGTGGAGTACAACTTCCGCGAGAGGGACTTTCGGCCGCTGGAAGGCTCGGAGAGTTCCTGGAACGCCTGGAGCGAGTCGACCGTTGGAACGGACTGGGAGACGTATAGGCGAGAAGGGCCCGGCATGAGCGCGTTCGTGCTCGAGGAGGGCGTCGTCTACCACACCTACTCGGCGTACGAACGTGGCATCGACGTCCTCTGGGGCATGTACCAGTGGCTCGACCGCGCGCCACGCGGGCGCAACGAGACCGGCGTCTGGTGGCGCCGCCACGACGAGTACGACATCCAGTGACGCGTGATGCGCGAGGTGGACTCTGCAGATGCAAGTGCGACGAGAGTATGTTCTTGTGCTCGCGCCGAGGCTTCCGCTGGCGGCGGCGGCGTGGGCGGTGCTGATCTGGCAAGCCGGGATGATGGCTGGCATGGGCCTCACGATGGGCCTGGGAATCGGGGTGTTCCTGGCGGTCTGGGTGGTCATGATGGTGGCGATGATGTTTCCGGCAACAGCCCCGATGAACCTGGCTTTCGCGCGAGTCCAGCGTGAGAGGGGAAGTTTCGGGCGCGTCTTTGTCTCTTCCTGGATCTTCGTGGGCGCGTACCCGGCTTTTCTGGACGCTCTTCGGCGGGCTTTCGTATCTCGGCGCCAACGCAGCCTCGGAGCTGGCTCGTACCGTTCCCTGGCTTATGAGGAACGCGACCCACATCGGTGGCGGCATCCTCGTCCTGGCCGGACTCTACCAGTTCATGCCGATCCAACGCGTCTGCCTGGCGAAATGTGGCAGGCAAGAGCAGTTCATTCGTGATGAATGGCGTGACGGTCGCGCCGGCGCCTTGCGCATGGGACTCTCTCACGGCCTCTCTTGCCTGGGAGCGAACGGGTCGCTCTGTGTGCTGCTCTTTGCTGTGGGTCTCATGAATATGGCCGCGATGGTCGTGCTGACCGTGCTGATCTTTGCGGAAAAGTGTTTTCCCCAAGCCGAGCGCATTGCCTGGGGAGCAGGTCTGGCCTTGATCCTCTGCGGCACGCTCGTGATCATCGTGCCTGCGGCGCTCCCATTGAACGGCGCAGGCATGTAATGTGGTGATGGATGACATGAGTTTTCATGAACAGGAAGGACCATAAGAGATGAATGACTACAATCGCCGCCTGATTGAGGAGTTCCGTGCACATGGAGGCAAAGTTGGCGGCATGTGGGAAGGCACGCCCTTGCTCCTGCTCACGACCGCCGGGGCCAGGAGTGGAGAGCCTCGCACGACTCCGATGGCCTATCTGCCCGATGGCGACCGCTTGATCGTGTGGGCCTCCAATGGTGGCTCGCCGAGGAACCCGGACTGGTATCACAATCTGCTGGCGCACCCGCACGTCACCGTCGAGGTCGGGACCGAGACCTTCGACGCCGTCGCTGTGGTCACAGCAGATGCGGAGCGAGATCGGCTGTGGGCCAGGGGAGTGGCGGTGTATCCCTCTTTGGCCGAGCATCAGGCGAAGACGACCCGCCAGATCCCGGTGATCGCGCTCTCCCGACATGCAAGCTGAAGACCATGAGTGGCTCCCACCAACTAACTGCACGATCGCTTTATCGCGCTCGGCTACGAGGTGTGTGACAGGCCCAGAGGCACGGAACTGGTAGAATGACATCGATCTGGTATGCGCATCCTGCCCCTCACCTTGAAGGCGGAGCAGGTCGTTGTGCTGTACCGCTGTGTGGATAACGAGGTACGGCTCTGGCTGGTGCCTCATCAAGTCGGCACGTACCTAAATGAGGCCTGTTGAGCGACAATGAGAATGGCCCTCGCCAAACGAGAGTGAAAGGAAGAATTGAGATGGAGAATATCCTCAACAAGAAAACAGCAGTGGTGTACGGAGCAGGTTCTATAGGCAGCGCTGTCGCTGCGGCCTTTGCGAAGGCTGGCGCGACCGTCTTTGTCGCCGATCACCATGAGGACACCCTCAAAAAACTGGCTGACACACAGATCCAGACTGAGCGATTAGACGTGCTTGACAAGGATGCTGTGGCTGCTTTTGTCAAATCCGTCGTAGAATCGACCGGCCATGTGGACATCTCCTTTTGTGCCACCTCGACGCACAAGCCGGGGGTCGAGCAAGGGGCAGCGCTGACTGAGCTCAACTATGAAGATTTTGCGATGCCCCTGATCGACTACACGAAGGCCACGTTCAATACGGCCACGGCGGTCTATCCGTACATGGTCAAGCAACACGCGGGCGTCATTATGGGCATGACGACCGTGGTGTCTCAAATGCCTTTGCCCTACACGGCCGGCTTTGGGCCAGCATGGGCCGCGGTAGAGGCGATGCTGCGCCTGCTCGCAGCAGAATTGGGGCCCTATGGCGTGCGCACCGTCTGCCTGCACTCGGCTGGGTCGGAAGGCGCCGCCGACAAGACGCTCGCCTCTAGCAACCCGGAGCTTGAGAAACGCGCCGATCTCTGGGGAGAGCGTTGGATGAGCCGCAATCTGTTGGGCCGGGGTCCGACGTTGGAAGAAGTTGGGAATATGGCGGCCTTTCTGGCATCCGATCTCGCAGGCGCAACGACTGGAACGACCGTCAGCCTGACTGCCGGCATGATCAATCATTAGGTGTACATCATTTGGGTCTGGTACACTGGGCCTCTAAGGAGCAACGGAACGGAAAAACACGTTAAGCTATGAAACTGCTTCTGGGGCTAATCAACGAGGGCAGGAAGAACCATACAGAGCAGGCAAAAATGCTCTGAAAAGGCACATGTTTTGTAGCTATTCC
>Ga0207646_10008764_pt1 | contig 10096 bp, 9 predicted proteins | sample KBSK5502metaG_FD_184343 | JGI IMG/M metagenome (GOLD analysis project Ga0207646, IMG submission 184343) | Corn, switchgrass and miscanthus rhizosphere microbial communities from Kellogg Biological Station, Michigan, USA - KBS K5-50-2 metaG... | ecosystem: Host-associated > Plants > Roots >...
GACGCAGCCGCCCGCGTTTTGGGCGGGGAGGGACCCGTGGGCACAGACGATGGGAGCATTTTCTTGACACCCGGCGCCGGCCGTCGGATCGCGCTCCCGGACCGCGGCGCGAGCGCGACGCTCAAGATTGTCGGGAGCGATACCGATGGGCGACTCGCGGTCGTCGAAAGCGCGCCGGCCCCCGGAGCTCCCGGGCTGGCGATGCACCGGCACCACCGGTCGGATGAGGCGCTCTATGTGCTGGAGGGTACCGTGACGGTTCGCGTCGGCACCCGAACAGTGAGCGCACCCGCCGGATCCTTCATCTTCGTGCCGCGGGAGACGGGCCACATGTTCTGGAACCCCGGGCCCGGTCCGGCGCGGGTTCTCGTGCTCTTTGCCCCGGCCGGCGTGGAGCGGTTCCTGGAGGAGACCGCCGCGGCGTTTGCCGCCGCGCAGGGATCGCCGGATCCGGCGACGTTGCGTGAGATCCGGACGACGTACGACACAGAGCTGATGCACGATCCCACGTAGGATTCCGCGAGCCGGCCAAGCGCCGCCTAGCTCGCAGAGGGGTCCATCGAGTTGAGCGCGGGGCTATGGACGTGTGGTCGCAGCACGCCGAACGCGACCAGTCGGGGCAGGAGGCCCCGTATCACGGGCGCGTGCAGCAGGATGCGCACCGCCGTCGGAATGCGGGGCGCGCCCCCTCCGCCACGCAGCGTCGGTTGCAGCAGGCGCCGGTGCATGAATTCCTGCATCCCCTGGATGACGCGCACCGGGAGTTCGCGCCGCCGCTGCACACGCGCTAGGTCTCGGATCGAGACCGTGCCCCGGCGCAGCGGTTCCCACAGCAGGTTCGCGGCCACCACCGCGTCCTGGATCGCCACGTTGATGCCCACGCCCGCAACGGGCGACATCGCATGGGCCGCATCACCGATCGCGAGGTATCCCGGCCGGTACCATTGTGTGAGGCGATCGGCACGCACCGTGAGCAGCTTCACCTGCTCCCAGTCCTGCAGTTCATCCACCCGGTCGGCAAACATCGGCATGAGCGCCGCGACCGAGCGGCGAAACGTCTCCAGCCCCGCGGCGTGCACGTCCGCGGCGCCCCCTTTCGCGATCGCATACGCGATCTGCCAGTAATCGCCACGCTCGAACGAGACGACGAAATGGCCCCGGTCGATCACCGCTTCGGCGCTTCCCCGATCGCCCGATCGGCGGGAGAGCCGGAACCACAGCACGTCCATCGGCGGCGATGTCGTGCGCTGCGGGAGCCCGGCCGCCTCCCGGGTACGTGAAGTGCGCCCGTCCGCCCCGACAGTTAACACCGCCCGCACCTCGCGATCGCCGTCGGGCGTACGATACCGGACGCCTTGCGTCGCACCGCCATCGATGAGCAAGTCTGTGACTTCTGCGTTCATGACGAGCCGGAAGCTCGGATACCGCTGCGCTTCCCGGGTGATGAAATTGAGGAAGTCCCACTGCGGCACGAACGCGATGAACGGAAAGCGGGTCCGCATTCCCCGGAGATCGATGGAGACGGTTTCACCCGCGGTCGTGCGGATCGTGAACACCGATACCTGGCTGTGCGGGAGCGCGAGGAAGCGCTCGGCCAGCCCCAGCTCGTCGAGGATCTCAAGTGTTGAGGGATGGATCGTGTCGCCGCGGAAGTCCCGCAGGAAGTCGCCGTGCTTTTCGAGCACGAGCACACTGACGCCGGCCCGCGCAAGCAGAAACCCCAGGAGGGCGCCCGCGGGTCCACACCCGGCGATGCAACAATGGAGATCGACACGGGTTCCGCTGGAGGAGGGTATTTCGCGGTGACGCGTATCGACGCTCACGCCGGGCTACACGCCGGGTGGGGGTTTCGTTCCACAAGGTACGCCACCCGGGACCGCCGCGGATCTGGAATCCTGACCGCGTCGGTGGCCGCGTATCCCCGCGCGAAGTAGTGGAGGAACATCACCCGTGTCGTCTCCCGCCACGCGGCGGCCGCGGCGGGATGCGCGGTTTTCATGTCGTTGAGATCTGCGGGGATCTCAACGAGCATGCGCGCGCCCTGGAGCTCCAGGTTCGGCGGGCCGGGCATCGAAGGCAAGCCGGGGCCGGCCGCCGTGACCGCCCACGCGGCGTCCTGATCGAGAGGAGGGCGTGTCGCCGAGGCGAGCCGGGCGACGACCCGGGGGGACCGGAGGAACCAGTCCACCTCGAAGCGGTCGCTCGGCAGCCCGCGGTTGATCGCGTCGATCATCACGCCGTAATAGTCGGCGTGGTACCGCGACGCCACCGCTCCCAGACGGCCCAGGTTGAACCGAGCGTTCCCGGCCTGCAGCGGGTCGTACGTCCACACGATATGGTTGATGCCCGCCGCAAGCGCCGCGTCGCGCTGCGCCGACTTGAGCCGGTACCCGAGCCCGGCGTCGCGATGCTCGGCGAGGACCCCCGTCATGTGTGAGTACCACAGCGGCTTCCCGCGGCGCCAGCCGGGAAACGCGTACGAGAAGCCCGCGAGGCTTCCGTCCGGCGCAAACCCGCCCAGCACGACCCCCCCGGCCGAGACCGCGGCAACGAGCTGGTGATGGGGAACGGCACCCCCCTCGCCCATGTCCCAGATCCGCATCTGGAGCTCGACGCAGCGCTGAAGCTCGGCCGCATCGGTCATCGCGCGAATGCTGAACACCGTCCCGCCTCCCGCTCATCCAGCCAGGGAGTTCCGCCCGAGCCCAACAGGTCCTGCCCGGCGCGAGCGGCACGGCCACCAGGGAAACCCGGGAGCCGCGCCCAAATGGGAGGGACGCGAGACATCGAGTGGGAGCGTGATCGAGTGGACGAAGCCTTACGGGGCCGGATCGATGCCGACCTCTCGCAGGTGATCGAGGACCTTCGTCGTCTGGTGAAGATCCCCTCGGTCGCCGCACAGCGGCGCGGAATTCCGGAGACGGTGCAGGCGGTCGGCGATCTCCTCCGTGGTGCCGGCGGCCGCGCGACGGTACTGGAACATGAGAACGCCAACCCTGTGGTCGTGGGAGAATTCGAGGGACGATCGCCCCGCACGCTCCTCTTTTACGACCACTACGACGTCCAGCCGGCGGAGCCGCTCGACGAGTGGACCGTCCCGCCGTTCGACGTCACCCAACGGGACGGGAAATTCCTCGGCCGTGGGGTCGCGGACAACAAGGGCGACTTCATGACGCGAATCGCCGCGATCCGCGCGCTTCGGGCGGTTCGCGGCGGGCTCCCCTGCCGCGTCAAATTTCTGATCGAGGGGGAGGAGGAGATCAGCAGCGTGCATCTCGGCGCCATCACCCGCGCCCATACCGACCTCCTCAAGTCGGACGCGTGCATCTGGGAGTACGGCGAACGCGATGCCAAAGAGCGAAAGCACGTCGTCTGCGGGATGAAGGGGATCTGCTACCTTCAACTCGAGGCCAAGACTGCGTCCGTCGACCTCCACTCGTCGCTGGGCGCGGTGTTCGAAGGCGCCGCGTTCCGCTTGATCTGGGCCCTAAGCACGTTCAAGGATCAGAACGGACGGGTGCAGATCCCCGGCCACTACGATCGGGTCCGGCGTCCCACTCCCTCCGAGGAAGAGGCGATCAGGCAGATCCCTCCGGACGTCGTGGAAGAGATCCAGAAGCAGGTGGGCGTCTCCCGCATGATCGGCGGCGTGGACGGGTCGGAGGCCGTCCGCCAGTTGCTGTTCACGCCGACCTGCACGATCTGCGGGATTTGGGGCGGGTACACGCTCGAGGGCTCGAAGACCGTGCTGCCCAGAGTGGCGCATGCGAAGATCGACTTCCGTCTCGTCCCGGATCAGGACCCCCACGAGGTGGCGCGAAACGTCCGTCGGCACTTGGCCGCCGGCGGCTTTTCGGACATCGAAGTGACCGTCCTGGGCGCAGAGTTCCCCTGGCGGACCGATCTGTCGGATCCGTTCGTCGGCCTGGTCCGAGACTGCTGCGCAGAGGTCACGGGCCGTGAGGTGCTGGTGTACCCGACCTCGGCCGGAACGGGCCCGGCGTACGACGTGGGTCCCGTTCTCGGCATCCCGATCGTGAGCGCGGGATCCGGGTACTGGGATACCCGGGCGCATGCCCCGGATGAGAACGTTCGGGCAAGCGATTTCCGTGAGACGATTCTTCTGATGGCCCGCATCCTGGAACGGTTTGGGGCCGGGCAGTAGGGCGATGCCGGCGGATCAGGCGACCAGGGTCGCCTCTACGCTGAGCTTTACGTTCCCCTTGAGCGCCTGCGAGACGGGGCATCCGTCCTTGGCCGATTCGGCGGCCTTCCGGAATCCCGCGGTGTCCATGCCGGGGACGACGCCCCGCACCGTGAGCGCGCTCGAGATGACCCGCCAGCCGGCCTCTACCTTGTCGAAGGTGACCGTGGCGCTCACCTCCAGTTTCTTCGGAGGCTTTCCCGCGCCGGCGAGGCCGAAGGACAGCGCCATCGCATAGCAGCTCGCATGGGCGGCGGCGATCAACTCCTCGGGGCTGGTCTTGCCTTGGGGTCCCTCGGTGCGAGACGCCCACGTCACCGGCAGCGCGTTGAATGCCCGGCTCGTCCCGGCGGTCACGACGCCCCCGCCCGTCAACAAGTCCCCCTCCCAGGTCACATCCGCGCGCCTGGCCGCTGCCATCGCTCGCCTCCTTTGGACCGACGGATAGAATGGATCCGCTCTAGCGTACCAACATCGTCGAGGGAGAAGCAAGGTGTTTCGCTGCGGCAAGGGGGCATACGCGACTGCGCAGAAACCCAAGCACGGTGCGCTCTCCGGCGCAGCACCGACATGGGTGAGTCCATATCAAGGAGGTTCATGATGGCGGTTGAGGTAGGCCAACAGGCGCCAGACGCCACGCTGGTGAACACGGACCGCAAACCGGTTCGGCTCAGCGAATTACGCGGCAAGACGACCGTGCTCGCGTTCTTTCCGGCCGCGTTCACCGGGACGTGCACGAAGGAGATGTGCCGGTTTCGCGACGATCACAACCGGCTCGATTCGCTGAACGCGCAGGTCGTGGGGATCAGCGCCGATACCCCGTTCGTGCTGGCGGAATGGGCGAAGCAGCACAATCTGAAACAGATGATGCTGAGCGACTTTAACCACGACGCCATGAAGGCCTACGGCGTCTACGACGGCGCCTTCCTCGGTGGTCTCCTCAACGGGATCGCCAAGCGGTCGGTGTTCGTCGTCGACAAGAACGGCAAGGTCGTCTACAGCTGGGTCGCTGATGCGCCCGGCGTGGAGCCCCCGTACGAAGAGGTAGAGGCGGCCGTCAAGAAGATCACGTGACGAGTCACGACGTTCCGCCCCGCCTCCGGGATGTCCTCGTCGCGGTCTGCTTGGAGACCGCACGATGCACGAGACGGTCCTCCGCGTGCGGTCCGCGCACGATGCCGAGGACCCCACGATTCCGAAGATCGGCGATCGCTGTGTCGAGGACGAGGGGCGGCCACCCGAAGAGGGCCGCCGCCTCTTGCGGGCGCGGCGCTCCGCCAATTCGCACGTACTGCTCGAGCACCGCGGCGGCGGCGGCACGATGCGAAATCGTCGATGCCCGCGCCACGACGTCCGGGAGCCAGCGTGTAAAGAGATCCCAGACGTACGCATAGTTCCCCGGGTTGTCTCCCACTTCGCCGACCCGAGCGAGGAGGAACAGCTGTTGGAGTTCGGCGAGCGCTCGAAGCAGGCGCGGGCTGCTCCCCCGGCGTTCGGGTTCCACCGCCGCCCGGATCTGGCGCGTCGTAAGGGGACCGCGGCCCGCGACGATCTCATGCACGCGCCGCGCCAATGCCGAGAGCCGGCCCTCCTCGTACAACCGCGCGTGATCGTCCGGCTCGCCCACGTTTCCCGTGAGCGCAAAGAAGAACGGGAGAAGAGCGATGGAGATAAAGGTCGGCTTTCGGGCGAGAATCCGGCCGTAGAACACCCGCTTTTCCGCGGGAAGCGCCTCTTTCCAGTCCCATACCCACGACCACCGCACGTCTTCGCTCCGCGTCGCCAGCACCTCGAAGAGGCTGGGGATGCGTCCAGGCCCAGGAGTGAAGGCGTAGCAGAACCCGACAGTCCTAATGAACCGTAAAGCCTCGATTTTCGTACGTATACGGGAATGGCGCCAACTTTGCTCACTCAAGCTCCGCATTACGCCACCGGAGGCGTGCGAATGGCTTTGATACGTGGCGTTGGAAGCGGGGGGCCTCTCGGCTGCGTTATTTCCAGTGGCAGGGGGGGACGGTTCCTGGGCAGAAGGACAATGGGACCCCCTGGCCTCGATACCCGGCCTTGCCGTGCCCGGTGCCGGATGGTCTGCGAGCCTTGATGCTGGATGGCGTTTCATGAGGAGCCCGTGATGGAGCCCACAACGCGTACGGTGTTGTCCAATGGTTTGGTCGTAATCCTCCGCGAGGTCCATACGGCGCCGGTGGCGACGTTCTGGATCTGGTATCGCGTAGGGAGCCGCAACGAGGTCCCGGGCATCACGGGGATCTCCCACTGGGTGGAACACATGCTCTTCAAGGGCACACCCACCCTCGGGAAGGGTGAGTTTTCTCGTCTCATCAACCGACACGGAGGTAGTTGGAACGGATTTACCTGGAAGGATTTCACGGCATACTTTGAAACCCTTCCCGCAGAGCACCTCGGGCTCGGACTTCGGATCGAGTCGGACCGGATGCGCAACTCGCTGTTCAATCCGGACGAAGTGGAGAGCGAGCGCACGGTGATTATCTCTGAACGGGAGGGCGCGGAGAACAACCCCGAGTACGCGCTGTACGAAGAGGTCGAGGCCGCGGCCTACCGCGTGCACACGTACCGGCATGCGGTCATCGGCTACAAGAGCGACCTGCTGGCCATCACCCGGGATGACCTCGTCCGGCACTATCACACGTATTACACACCCAACAACGCGGTGGTCGTGGCGGTCGGCGACTTCGACAGCGGCTCGTTGCTCCAGGAGATCCGCCAGTCCTTCGAGCCGATCCCGGCGGGATCGCCGCCCCCGGCCGTCCGGAGCGTCGAACCTCCCCAGGAAGGAGAGCGCCGCGTGAGTGTGCGGCGGCCCGGCGGCGCGGTACCGCAACTGCAGATGGCCTTCCACGCGCCTGCGGCCAAGGATCCCGAGTTCTTTCCCGTGCTCCTGCTGGACGGCGTGCTCTCGGGCTTCAAGGGACCCGGCGTCTTCGGGGGGGCGGCCATGGGGGTACGCAGCAGCCGCTTGTACCGCGCGCTCGTGGAGCAACAACTGGCGGTGGATACCGGCAGTGCCTTCCGCCCGACATTGGACCCCACCCTGTTCGAGGTCGGCGCGACGCTCCGGCCCGGGGTGGCGCCGGAGCGCGTCGAAGCGGTGGTGCTCGGCGAACTCCAACGCCTGTCGGAGGAGCCGGTCGGACCCGAGGAGTTGGAGAAGCTGCGCAAGCAGGCGCGCGCCCAGTGGGTGTATTCGGGCGACGGCGTCGGCGGGCAGGCGGTGCTGTTGGGGAGCACGGAGATCGTCGCGGATGGCGAGTATCTCGATCGGTTCTTGGACCGGTTGATGTCCGTGACTCCGACGGCGATACAGAAGGCGGCCGCCCGAGTGTTCGACGACCGGAACCGCACCGTGGGGTGGTATCTCCCCGACGCGGGAGCGGCCGCGGTCGCGCCCGGTCGCGCGGAGCCGGCTACGGAGGCGGCGGCACATGCATAACGTCAGCGCGCCGTTGACCCTCCCGATCAAACCTGAGTTGGTTGTGCGCGAGCCGCTCGGCCCCGGAGCGGTCGCGTTGATCCGGGAAAAGCGTGCCAATCCTTCGGTCACCATCCTCGGCTACATTCGCGCAGGCGCGATGCACGATCCCGCGGGGAGGGAGGGCCTCGCGCTCTTCACGGCCGCGATGCTGACACGGGGAACGGCGTCCTACACGTCGCAGGGCCTGGCCGAGGTGTTAGATTCGCTCGGAGCCAGCCTCAACGTCCGGGCGGACCTCGAGGGTGTCTCGGTGTTGGCGCGGTGTCTTGCCGAAGATGCGGACCAGATCCTCGAGTTGATGAGCGAAGTCGTGCTGAGGCCGACATTTCCTGCGGACGAAATCGAGAAGCAGCGCGGGAGAATCATTACCGGCATTCGAGAAGGGCGGCTCGACACCAGGGTCGCCGCCGAGAAGGCGTTTCGGTCCGCGGCGTATCCTCCTCAGCACCCCTACCACCGCACGGCGGAAGGCGAGGAGGAATCCGTCATCGCGATCGCGCGCGACGATCTGGTGGCGTTCCATCGCCGGCATTACCGGCCGCAGGGATTCGTCATCGCGGTGGTCGGGGACGTGACCTCTGCCCGGATGCTCGAGCGGCTCCGCACGCTGTGGGACGGCTGGCGACCGTTCGGGGTGAGCGAGACGACGCTCCCCCCACAGGCCGGTCCGGCCTCGTCGGTTCAGCGGAGGGTCGTCACGATTCCGGGAAAGACCCAGGCCGATATCGTCTTGGGGGTCCCGGGGTTCGCCCGCTTGAGTCCGGACTTCTACCCCGGCATGATCGCCGATCTCATTCTCGGTCGGCTCGGCCTCATGGGGCGGCTGGGTGCCGCGGTCCGCGATCAGGAAGGCCTGGCGTACTACGTCTACAGCCAGGCGCAGGCCGGGTTTCTGGCCGGGCCGTGGGCGGTTCGGGCCGGTGTGAATCCGCGCAATGTGGACCGAGCGGTCGAGGGCATCCTGCGAGAGATCCGAGGTTTGCAACGCGAGCCGGTGCGCGACGGGGAGCTCCCGGATGCCCAAAACTACCTGGTGGGGTCGCTCGCCGTGCGCCTCGAAACCGACGCGGGGATCGCCCAGGCCCTCCTCGAGATCGAGCTGTTCGACCTGGGTCTCGACTACTTGAGCGAGTATCCTTCGTTGATCCGGGGCGTGACCCCCGATGCGATCGGCACGGTGGCCACGCGCTACTTCGACCTCAACGGATATACCGTGGCGATGGCGGTTCCTGCTTGACCCGCGTCGCATTTGGGTTAGGGGGCAACCTGCCCGTGCGGCAGGCGGTGGCCTTCGCCCAGTATGCGGAGGAGCGGGGATTCGAGTCGTGCTGGGTGCACGAGGCCTACTGGAACCGAGACGCGCTCTCGTTTCTCGTGGCGATCGCGCTGGGGACGGACCGGGTCGGTCTCGGCACCGGATGCATCAACCCCTACACGCGGCATCCGGTCCTCGTGGCAGCATCGCTCGCGACGCTGGACGAATTGAGCGGCGGCCGAGCAATCTTAGGGTTCGGCACGGGGTTCCCCGGACGCTTGGACGAGCTGGGGATCATGCATGCACGCCCGATCGGGGCGATGCGGGAGAGCATTGCGCTGATTCGCCGGCTCTGGCAGGGGGAGAAGGTGACCTACGCCGGCCGGAACTTCTCGCTCAAGAATGCCGCGATCACCATGCGCCCGCCGCATCCCGTGCCCGTTTACCTGGCCGGGTGGGGTCAAGGGATGCTCCGTGTGGCCGGCCAGGTGTGCGAGGGATATCTCGCGCGCGCCCTGGAATCGCCGGTCTCGTGCCGGAGGTTGATCGGTGCGGTGCGGACCGCCGCGTCGTCGGCCGGGCGAAACCCGGAGGCGGTCGACGTGGCGGCCTACTTCCTGTGCGCGGTGTCCGCTGATCGCGCCGAGGCGCGGGCCATGATGCGCCGCGATCCCTTCGTCGTCTACCAGCTTGCCGTGATCGACGAAGCCGTCCTCGAGGAGAGCGGGGTCGATCCCCGCGTCAAGCACCGCATTGCCGAGCCATTCTGGCGGGGGGACCTCATGGCGGCGAGCCAGGAAGTCAGCGACGCGCTACTCGATGAGTTCACGCTCGCGGGCACGCCAAGCGATGTGATCGCCCGGCTCGGAACGTATGCGCAGGCGGGCGTGCGGTTGCCCATTCTCCAGCCGGTTGCGACCGCAGACCCGGAAGTGCGCCGTGTCATCGACGTCGGCCGCGAGTTTGCGCGCAGCGCGGCAGTCGCGGGCTGACGGGCTCTCGTGATCGTCGTGATCCGGGGTCCCGCGCGTGCCGGCAGAACCGCACGGGGTCACGATGCCTGACTTCGCGTATTTCTGTGGCACCGAACAGTTCCAGCCGGAGGTTCTCCTCGAGCATGCCGTTC
>Ga0207646_10008769_pt1 | contig 10094 bp, 8 predicted proteins | sample KBSK5502metaG_FD_184343 | JGI IMG/M metagenome (GOLD analysis project Ga0207646, IMG submission 184343) | Corn, switchgrass and miscanthus rhizosphere microbial communities from Kellogg Biological Station, Michigan, USA - KBS K5-50-2 metaG... | ecosystem: Host-associated > Plants > Roots >...
TGCTGCGCGGCAAGGCGTCCCGCGGCGAGCGTCAGCACGGCCGCCAGCAACCCGAACCGTCTCATGTCAGCTCCCCGCGCGGAACGCGCTCAAGGTAACTGGTGCAGCTCGACGCGCCGGTTCTGCGTGCGCCCGGCGGCCGTCGTGTTGGCCGCAATCGGATTCACCGCGCCGTACCCCTTTGCCACCATTCGGCTCGGCGTGACGCCCTTGCTCCCGAGGTAGGCGCGCACCGCGTCTGCCCGCGCCTGCGACAGCCTCAGGTTGGTGGCGCTCGAGCCGGTGTTGTCCGTATAGCCGGCAATCTCGATCCGGATATCCGGATTGGCGTTCAGCGACTGTGCGACGATGTCGAGGACTGTGAAGGACTCGGGCTTGAGGGCCGACTTCCCGGTCTCGAACATCACACCGCGCAGGATGACCGGCGTCCGCTCCGGCGTGAACAGAATCGGGCAGCCCGCGGCATCCACGCGCGTGCCGGGGGCCGTGCCCGGGCAGCGGTCCTTCGCGTCGTCTACGCCGTCCCCGTCCGAGTCCTTGAAGCGCTGACACCCGACATCGTCCACTTCGGCCCCCGGCGGCGTGTTGGGACACTTGTCCAGGCCGTCCGGGACGCCGTCCTTGTCTGAGTCGAGTGGGCAACCGACCGCGTCCACGACCGCGCCGGCGGGCGTGCCGGGGCACTGGTCGAGGCCGTCGAGCACGCCATCGCCGTCCGCGTCCGCCGGACAGCCCTTGGCGTCGACGCGCGCGCCGGCAGGCGTGCCGGGGCACTGGTCGAGGCCGTCGGGCACGCCATCGCCGTCGGCGTCTGAGGGGCAGCCCTTGGCGTTGACGTGCGCGCCGGCGGGCGTACCGGGGCACTGGTCGAGGCCGTCGTACACCCCGTCGCGGTCTGAGTCAGTGGGGCATCCGCGCGCATCGACCGTGGCGCCGACAGGCGTGTCCGGGCAGGCATCGCGCCGGTCGGGCACTCCGTCATGGTCCTGGTCTGGTGCCGGGCCGCTCCGGGTGAAGACGGATAAGCCGAGCGAGCCGACGACGTGACCCGCCCAGTCACCACCGGCGAAGCCCGTGTTGGGCGCGTAGAAGCCACGCACTTCGAAACGGAGGGCGGCTCGGTCCCCGAGAAAGATCCGATCGCCGATGGCGCCGTGCACGGCATCGTCGGTGAAGCGGTAGGGCGCCGTGTTCTCGAAGTCGAGACGGGAGTAGCCGCCGAGGATATAGAAGAGGTTGCGGGCGGTTCCGAAGTTCAGGACCAGACTGGCGCTGCCGTGGGCCAGTGTAGGAGACGCGCTGCCGGTCTTCGGATTGGGGCTCTGGTAGCCCGCGTCGAGCTCCGCGCTGACGACGTCACTGAAGAAGTAACCCAGGCGACCGCCGCCACCGATCTGGGAGTCCAGATTGAAGACTTTGTCGTAACGCGTGAACGACCCGAACGCCCCGAACTCGAACTGGTGCGCGTGCTGTGCCGGGAGGCTGGAGATCCCACACGTGAGCGCTACTCCGAGGACCGCGAGTGTTCGCACGGACGGTCTTCTCCTCTAGGGCTGGCCCTACGGTAATAACTCGGCCTCCGGTTAGAAACCCCGGAGGCCGGCATGGTGACGTGGGTCACTAGAGCTACTGTCGCCCGTTCTCGCCGCGCACGAACCGGACTGCCCTGGCAAGACTGTCGGCGAGCGCCGCCAACTCGGTAGCGCCGTGCGCCAGACCTTCGATGGCCTGCAGTTGCTCCGCGGCAGCGGCGGCGACGGCTTCGGCCTCCTCCGTCGAGGACTGGGCACCCGCCTTGGCCTGCTCGAGCGACTGATTGATTCTGGCGGACCGCTCCCTGATGCCATGGGCCAGCTCGGCGACCTGCTTCCCGGCGCGGGCCGTGCCGCCCGCCGCCTCTGCAATGCGGGTCAGGTCCTGCACCCAGTCGCTCGAGCTGCGTACCACGTCCCCGAGATCGCCGCGGATGCGCTCGAGCAGCTGTGCGGCCCGGTCGAGCGCCCGGCGCGTCTCTTGTGCGGACTTCCCGACGTTGCGGGCCTCTCGACCGCTTGCTTCGGCGAGCTTGTGGACTTCATCGGCCACCACGGCGAAGCCGCGGCCATGAACGCCGGCGCGCGCCGCTTCGATCGTGGCGTTGAGGGCGAGCAGGTTGGTCTGGTTGGCGATGAATCCGATGGTTTCCGAGAACTTCTCGACCTGCTCCGCCACGTCGCGCAGCCGTCGTACCTCGCGGGCGCTCTCTTCGGTCGTGAGACCCAGATCGGTCAGGCGACGGACGGCGGTCTGGGTAGCGAGGCGGACCTTCTCCGTGGTCTGCTCCATTTGCGCGCCCGAGTCGCGGGTCTGCGTGCCCGCGGTGACCACCTCCGCGGCGTGGTGGGTCAGCTGTTCCGAGTCGCGGGCCAGCGCGCTGACGAGGCTCGCGGCTTGCGCGGCCCCCTGGCTGGCGCGACGCGCCGAGGCCGCCACTTCCTGGCTCGAGGCGTGGATCTCTTCGGTCGTGGCCGTCAGCGTCTGGATGTAGGCACTGGTGCGATCCGACGCCCCGACCACCGGCTGAACCGAGCCCTCGATTGCGAGCATCAGCGCGAGCTGCGGTGCCAACAGCGCCAGCATGTCCCCATCGGCGTCGTGGTACATGCCAGGATTCGAGTGACGTACACTCCAAAGGCCCACCAGCTGCCCGGCGTGATACAACGGGACCAGCACCTCCGAGCCTGGCGTTTCCCGCCCGGGCACGACCTCCTGCTCGGGAGAGAGCGCGCCCGCCACGACTGGCCGCCGTCGCCGCACGGCCTCCCCGGAGAGTCCGGCATTGGCGTCGAAGCGAGCCTTGTCGGGGCCGCGATGGCCCGTCGCGGTGTCCGCGACGAGCTCCATTTCGTTCGTCCCCGCGTCGTAGCGCGCGAAGCCCATGTGCTCCCACGGAACCAACCGCCGGGCTAGCTCCTGAATCCGTGGGAAGCTCTTCGCCAGACTGATGTCGCGCGCGATCGCCTGCGACAAGCCCTGAACGAGCGCGAGCTGGTCGGCGTGAACAGCCCGCCGGATGACCGACACGCTCGCGACCGCGGCGCTTACGAGCACGACGCCGATCACGAGAAACCCGATCATGTCGACGCTCGCGTGTGCGAGGGCGAGGCACGCGAGCGCCAGACCCACCGAGCAAGCGTACACGACGGCCTCCCACCGCGCAGTGAGGGCGGCGTCCACCCACGCGAGGGTGCGCCCGAGTGCCAGCTCGATGTAGAAGGTGCCGTTCACGACGCAGGGCAAGAGGACGAGGAATGCGACGAGGGGCACGAGGTTGCTCGCCGCGAGCGCCTGCGCACCCGTAGCCCCGCCGAGCCTCGCATAGGCGAGCCCCGCCAGGGCCGCGCCCGCCGCGAGGTGCGCGACGTTGCCGAGCGCCGCCGCCACGGGCAGACGGCGCAGGGCGAGGTCGCCCGCGATCATCGCCAGCGACGCCACCACGACGCCGAACGCCCAGCCGCGGTCGAGGATGGCGTACGCCGTGACGCCCAGGATGTATGAGGAGAACCCGTTCCCCGGGAGGGCGATGCCGTAGCGCCGGGTCAACGCCCCGACCACGACGAGTACCGCGATCTCTTCCGCGACGTCAGCGCCGAGCGGCACCCGTCGGGACGCGAAGGCCGCCAGCCCTGCGGCGATCGCCGCCACGGCACCGAGCGCGACGAGCGCCCGCACAAGCAGGCCCGGCGACGCTTTGAGGCGGGAGAGGGCACTCATGGGCAAGCTCGGAGCAAGGTCGGCCCCTTGGCGTGACCTGTCAAGCGCGACTATCGTTTACCGCATGCGTGTCACCATCGAATACTGCGTCGTCTGAAACTACGAGCCACGGGCCGCCGGTCTGGCGGCCGAAATCCGCAAGACCTACCCTCACGCCGACGTGAAGTTGATCCAATCGTCGGGCGGCGTGTTCGAAGTGGAGGTCGATGGCCGTCGCATTTTCTCCAAGAAGGCGCTGGGGCGCCACGCCGAGCCTGGAGAAGTCGTGCGACTGATGCAGCAGGTCGCCCCGCCACCGTCGCGTTGACGCCTGCTGCGGGACCCTGCGGACAGGTGTGACCCGCGCAGGTGACACTGTGCTGCTCCCGCCCCCTCCAGCGCCAGCGTCCTAAGTCCCCTCGGCAGTTGCCGTTGCGACGGCATCGTCGCGTCTGGCACGACCTTTCCAGAAAAGCCGGGCCGGAGGTGACCTATGAAACGTGTGCTCTTGGCAGCTGGAATCGCGCTCGCGCTCGGTGCTACGCCGATCGCGGCACAGACCCGCGTCAGCGTCGCCGTCGGTTTCGGCGTACCACGGCCGTATGTGACCGGAGTCGTGATCGTGGGGCGGCCGTACGTCTACTACCCATACAGGCGACTCTATTACCCGCCCCCGTTCTTCGTGGCGCGGCGCGTCTACGTGGTTCGGCATCGGCATCATCATCACCGCTACCACTACGATTACGACCGCGACGATGACCGCGACGATGAGTGACGTGCCACGCGGGCCGTACCACCGGAGTGCGGCGTGCAAAGAGAGGTTCCGGATGCGGCGGCTGACGCCCTAGGCAGTGCCGCAGGTACGGTCGCAAAACGGGAGGCGCGCACGCACGCCTCCCGTTTTCTTTTTGTCCCGTGTTTCAGGGCTTCGCCGCCGCGTCGGTTGGCTTGCGGCCGAACAGCTTGCGAAGGAACGCCGCCGCCGCGACGAGCCCCAGCACGACGACTTTCTTCAGGGCGACGAGGGCCCCGAGCAGCACCTTGAACAGCCCGGCCTTCGCGGCGAGACCGCCCGCAATCAGCGCCGCGATGCCGTACTCTGCCACCTTGTCCGTGCCGGGGATGAAGTCCGCGTAGCGATGACCCCCGTTGAACTCGACGAAGCCGATCACTTTCGCCATGTCGCGCTTGACGGACTCGAGCCGATCCATCGAGGCGACGGCATTCAGCACGAGGACCCCGCGCCTGCCCAGGACGCGGATGTTGTAGTTGAGCGTGTGCGCCGAGTCGTCCGTGAACTTGAGGTCCTTCGCCCAGTAAAGCTTGTGGGCCACGCTGTCGTAGCGCGGGGCCTCGGCCCACCCAACGAGCTCCACGGTGGCGTACCCGGCTTTCGCGCGCTCGGGATTCGCGTCGCGTGTCGCCTGCTGCATGGTCCTGAGGAGCTCACGGTAGTCGATCTTCGCGGCATCGTCGTCCTTGACGTAACCGTCTTCGCTGAAGCTGATGATGATCCCCCAGCCCTCGGGAGTGAGCACATGGACTCCCGCGGGCACGAGCATCCCCAGGGTCTCGTGGCCGGGTGGGTTGCCCCAGGCGCGCAGCACGATGTCGGTTTCTTGCGGGTCGAGATACCGGAAGTCCGCGGGGAGGTCGAGGGTCGCGAGACCGCGGCGCAGGGTGACGCGACCCGTTTGATAGCGGAGCTGCGCCTCGACTTGCTCTCGGGTGGGGTTCTTCGGAGTGCGCTCGAGCCGTTGTGCGAGTGCGACGAGCGGCGCCACCGCGAGCCACGGCACGATCACCAGGCACGTCACGGGTCGACGGATCATCTCTCCCTCCACCGCTAATCTATATTGCGACCGTGCGAATTTCCCGCGACCACTTCCTTCCCCCCGATCCGAACGCCTTCCTCGCCGCGGAGCCCGCCACCGGACGGGTCGTGGTGATCGCCCCGACCCGCGCGGCCTGCGAAACCATCGAGCTCGCGATGAGCCTCGACATCGACACGCTCCTCGCCCGAGAGCACGGTGAGGACATCTCCCGCCTCGCGGCATCGGAGCGGGGGTTCGGGATCGTTGCCGGGACCGGCACGGGCAAGACGCTCGCCATCCGGCCGATTGCGACGACCATCCTGCAAGCGCCGCTCAGGGTCGGCGTCGTGAACCGCGAGCGGGAAGCCACGCCCGAGACGCCGACGTGGAACGTCGTGATCGTGACCACCGGGATCGCGCGCCGGTGGTTCGAGGACGGCCTCATCACCGCGCGGGACACGCTGGTGGTGGATGAGATCCACCAGACGTCGGCGGAGCTCGAGCTGTGCCTGGCGCTCGGCAAGCGAGCGGGCTGCCGCTTCATCTGGCTTTCCGCCACCGTGGATCCGGCGTTCTACGCCCGCTACCTGGGATCGGTTGAGGTCCTCGAGACCCGGGCGTTCGATCCCGCGCGGGCGGCCGATGTGCGCGTCCTGCCCCAGCAGCCGCTCGAGTTCCTGAACGATCGCTTCATGAAGGAAGTCCTGCGGAAGCGGCGTGGCGTCGCGGTGTTCGTGCCCACCCGGGCCGAGGTCGAGCAGATCGCGAAGGAGCTCGGCGACCGCTGGCAGGGCCTGCCGACCGCGTTCTACCACGGGGGCGAGCCGATCCGGGTCATCCGACCCTTCCTCGACGGCCAGGTGCGCCGGCCGTTTCTGCTGGCGATGACCGCGGCAGGCCAGTCGGCGCTCAACATCCGCGGCCTCGACACGGTGGTGATCTACGACGCGCGCTACGCCAATGTCGTGGAGCGGGGTCGCAACGTGCTGACGCGGCTCTACCTCGGCGCGAATGAAATCCTCCAGATGGCGGGACGCGTGCACGGGCGCGTGGAAGGCGGCGAGGTCTACATCCTGAGCGACCGGGAGCTCGTGTTCGACGAGCTACGGCCGACGCCGCCGGAGTTCCAGCTCGCCGGCGACGCGGAGCGGGTGGCGATCACCTGCGCCGCGCTCGGCGTGGACGCGCGCGAGCTCGATCTGCCCGTGCCGCTCGACCGCAAGGCGTACCGCGACGCCCTCGAGCTGCTCACCGAGCGCGGCTTGATCGAGCACGGGCGACTGACCCGCTACGGCCGCGACGTGGAAGCGATGCCGGTCGAGCGACCCTGGGGCGAGCTGCTGTATCACGCGGATCCCGACCTCGTTCCGATGGTGGCGGTGGCGGCGAGCGGCGAATCGCTGCACCGCATGACGCGCGAGGAGCGGGACCTGCGGGGCCTGATCGTGTCCGGAAGCGACCACCTCACCGCGTACAACGTCTACGCCGAGGCGGTCAACAAGCACGGCTACCTGGGCGAGGTGTACGGTCTGCCGCGCCACCTGTTCCGCGAGAACGTCGATCGCTGGGCCGAAGGCCGCGGCGTGCTCGTGAAAGCGATCGAGGACGTGGCGCTCGGCATGGCCTCCGTATACCGACAGCTCGAGCTGCCTCTACCCGAGCGGCTGCCCCACGCAGGTGAGAAGACCCTGGCCGCGTTCGCGGACCTGGTGGCCAAGATCCAGCCGTTCGACCTGGTCATCGACGAGGAAACGGCGGACGGCCGCGAGGCCCGCGTGAGCCGCGGATCGGTGTGCTCTAGCTGGGGCGCCGTCGCCGGCACGCTGCGCTACTTCGCGGACCGGTTCGGCGTGCCGCGCGCCAGCATCGAGGGAACGCAGCTGCCCGAGCGTGCCATCCGCCGCTACGCGCGGCGCGGCGCGCCCACAGTCGTATTCGAGCGACAGCGCCGGTACGAGGGCCTGATGCGGGTCCGGACGGTCGGCTATTTCGGGTTCCTACTCGAGCGCGACGTCGAGCCCCTCCCGAGCCCGTTCCCCCCGGAGCTCGCCGACGCCGCACGGACGGCGCTGGTGGAGGCCCTGCTAGCCGGCCATACGCCGCACCCCGATCAGGCACGGGTGCGGCGCGCGCTCGAGCGGCTCGGATCCTATTGGCGACGCTCGGGCGGGCGGCTGACGCAGGCGGCCACGGAACAGGTGACCGCCCGGCTCGCGGCCCAGCTCGCGCAGGTCGGCTCGTGGGACGAGTTCATCAACGCACGGCTGGAGCTCGACGTAGACGAGATGGTGCCGGAAGTCGAGCGCCGTGCCCTGGATGCGCTCCCGGCATCGGTCCACCTCTACGGGGACCGCGTGCCCGTGGATTACGAGGTGGAGCAGGGGATCGGCGTGGTGCGGTTGCGTCTCAAGGAAGGCCAGGCGCGGCGGCTGCAACCGCGCGATCTGCCCCCGCTCGACCGGCCGGTCCGCTTCACGGTGCTCCGGGGCAAGCGCGAGGCGATGCGGTCCGATTCGTTGGAGGACCTGCGCCGCCAGTTGAGCGGCCTGTCCCGGGGAGAACGGCAGCGCCTCGCACGGAGCGGCCGAGGCGGTCGTGGGGGTGGGGGGGGTCGGGGGGGCCGGCGTCGTTAGAAGCCGCGTCACGAGTTGTGACCTCGGCACGCTCCGCGGGTCTTGCTTATGTGGTGCTGTCTGGAACCCTGACGCGCAACCTCGGCCATGCAAGGACGTATGCCTGCGAGAGAAAAGACCCCCAGTCTCCCGGCCCCGCTGGGCTTCGCCCCACTCGGGCAGGCCGTAATGGAAACATTCAGCGAGGGCGTGGTCGTCTTCGACCCCTATGGCCGGATCCTGTACGCGAACCAGCGGGCGCGGCGCGCGCTCGACGCGGTCGGGGACGGCGCGCCCCATCGGGGCGACAATCTGCGCGAGCGGCTCATGGCGTTCGGCGGCCGGACGCGAACGCTGAAGCAGGGCTCGCTCGAGCTCGGTGAAGTGGTGTTTCTTCCCGGCACCAGCGGAGACAGCCCGACGCTGGCCGAGCGGGAGCGCCAAGCCATCCTCGACACGCTCGAGGTGACGCATGGGAAGCTGGCCGAGACCGCGCGACGGCTCGGCATCAGCCGAACCACGTTGTGGCGCCGGTTGCGAGCCTATGGGCTCCGGCCCAACGGGCACGGGGGCTCCGGGGCCGCGACGCGCGTGTAGCGCCGCTCCGTCATCCTGGCGTGGGGGTATCACGCCCCCTAGCTTCCGGCTCGGGCTTCACCGTTCGGGAAGCGATGCCCGCCAAGCCGTACATCATCGAAGAGTATGTCCGGTGGTCCGACGTGGACTTCGCCGGCATCATTTTCTACGGGTCCTACGTCCGCTTCTTCGAGATCGCCGAGACGGAGCTGTTCCGTGCCTGTGGCCTCGCCTACGCCCGCGTGTTCGACCGCTACGACATCTTCCTGCCGCGCAAGGCCGTTCATAGCGAGTTCTACCTCCCCGCGCGGCTGGACGACCGGCTGCGCGTGGCGACGTACGTCGGCCGGGTCGGCACCAAGTCAATGACCCTGAACTTCGACGTGCTGCGCGACGACCCGCCGCGGCTCGGGGCCGCGGGTTGGATGGTGCTGGTCTGTGTGGACCGTAAGGGTCTGACCCCGCAACCTCTGCCTCCGGGGCTGGTCGAGGCGCTCGCTCCGCACACGCTGACGACCGCTGCTGCGCGCGCGATCCTAGGAATCACGACCCCGCCGGGCGCGCGAGCCTCCCTCTGAGACTGCCTCGGTTCTTCGCCCTCGCGCTCGCGGTGCCGGGCGCTGCCTGCGGCAGCGCGTCCGAGCAGGCGGGTCGCGTACACGCCGTCGTTGCCTTCCCGCACCAGGACACCGTCCGATTCGAAGCTCCGGCGCGCGTGCGGCGCTGCGGCGGCGGTCCGGGGAAGGAAGGACTGCTGCTGCAAGGGTCTGCCGCCGGGAACGGTGTGATCATTTGGCTGCGGGGAGGCGGGGGCGGCTCGCCGGCGGCCGGCCCATGGCCGCTGCTGCAGCGGGGTGATACGGTATCGCCGCGCGGCGCGACGGTCGGCGTGCGCTATATGATGAGGGAAGTGGCCCGGGGCTTCGCGCTCGACAGCGGCGTTGTCGAGGTGCGGGCGACCGGTGCTGTGCTCACGGTGCTCGCGCGTGGCACCGGACTCGAGACCGCGGCCGCGGGGCGCGTGGCGCTCGAGGCGTCGTTCGACGCGGTGCCGCTCGAAACGGACACTGTCTCCTGCCGGACGACATTGTGACGCTGCGGGTCGGCCTGATCGGCACGGGGTTCGCGCGTCGGGTGCAGATCCCGGCGCTGCGCCTGGTGCCGGGCGTGGCGGTGACCGCGATCGCGAGCGGCAGCATGGACCGCGCCCGCGCCGTCGCGGCGGAGTTCGGTATTCCCAACGCATTCGGGAGCGGTGAGGCGCTCGCCCGCGCTCCCGAGGTCGACCTCGTCATCGTGTCCTCGACGCCCGACGCCCACGCCCGTCACGCGATCGCGGCGCTGGAGGCGGGGAAGCACG
>Ga0207646_10008770_pt1 | contig 10092 bp, 11 predicted proteins | sample KBSK5502metaG_FD_184343 | JGI IMG/M metagenome (GOLD analysis project Ga0207646, IMG submission 184343) | Corn, switchgrass and miscanthus rhizosphere microbial communities from Kellogg Biological Station, Michigan, USA - KBS K5-50-2 metaG... | ecosystem: Host-associated > Plants > Roots >...
TGTACTCGGCGATCTTCTCCTCGAAGGCGTCGGCTTTAGCGTCGAGCACGATCTTCGAGCACATCTGGATGAAGCGGCGGTAGGAGTCGTAGGAGAAGCGCTCGTCACCACTCTTGGCGATCAGGCCCTTGACCGTCTCGTCGTTCAGGCCGAGGTTGAGGACGGTGTCCATCATGCCGGGCATGGAGAACTTCGCGCCGGAACGCACCGAGACGAGCAGTGGATTCTCGGCGTCGCCCAGCTTCTTGCCGGTCTGCTCCTCGACGACATGGAGCGCGGCCATCACCTGGTCCCACAGCCCATCGGGGAAACGCTTGCCGTCGTGGTAATACTCGTTGCACGCCTCGGTGGTGATGGTGAAGCCAGGTGGAACGGGCAGCCCGGCGTTGGTCATCTCGGCGACGCCAGCGCCCTTGCCGCCGAGCAGGTCGCGCATCGTCGCGTTGCCCTCGCTGAAGAGATAGACCCATTTGTGTGGGGACTGTTTGACGGCTTCGTCGAGGGAGGGCGCGGTGGTCTTGGCCATGAGAGTCTCGCTCCTTGTGAGGATGATGGCTGGCGCGACGTTGGGCCATACGATGATCGTTGTCTCCATTATGACATGCGACGGCAACGCGCGCCGCTGTGAGGCTCCGCCCTTGTCCAGGTGAGCGGTTCAAGTGAGCGCAAGCGAAGACGACCAGCGGCGGCTGGATCATAACGTTTCCTTAACACTCGCTGGTTAGTCTTAGGCGCAAGAGCGCGCTGTAGCAACCCTATAGCGCCCCTGTCGGATGGTGCGCTCGCGGACGCGCATACCCGGTCGCATTGGAAGAGCGGGACCTGTATGACTTTGACGCGCGAGCTGAGCCTTGCGGAGGAGACAACACTCCTGCTGTACGGCGGCGTGCTCAACGCCGACGGCACGCGCAGCAACGATGTGTTTAGCAAGGACGGCGAGTCTGGCAGCCTGGCGGCTGGCGCGCTGCTGATGGATTTAGCCGCGCGCAGCCGGTTGCGGATGGCGCGTCCGCAGGCACCGGAGAAGCGCGCCAAAGGCGACGGCTGGATCTGGTCGCTGGGGATGATGTTGCTCTTCCTGGTGGCGTTGTTTGGTCCGCTGGCAGTGACGGTCTGGTGGAATCTGCTCCCCGTCGTACCCTACTCTCTCGTCTCATTCCCCCTTTGCATGCTCATCATTATCATAGCCAACCTGCGCTCCGCGCTGCGCGCGGGAAATATGGTCATCGTAGATACATCCTCAATTGGCGAGGAGATGCTCGACGCCGTGTTAAAGGGGCTTGCGCGCATTGGCCCGTGGGTATCAAAACTCCACGACGAAGAGCAGGTTGCTGATCCGCATCCATTCGCGTTGAATGCATAGACGTGCCCTGTCTGCGGCGCGGAGGCTGAGTTGGTTGAGCCAATGTACACGACACCGTTCGCTGCGGCCGGAGCAGTGGGTATGATCCCGCCAATAGTGGCATTCCACACGGGGGAGCAGTTCGTAGTTCCGCAACCAGCAGCAGTAAAGGCATAGAGCTTTCCATCATAGGAGCCAATAAAAACACTGCCATTCGCGACGACTGGCCCATGGAGATCGAGAGCTAGCGGGCCTGTGGACCAGAGCGGATTGCAGGTCGCTGCGCCGCATCCTGTAGCGTTGAAGGCATACAACGCGCCGTCGAGGCCCGTATGAGGATTGAGTGCGGTGACATAGGCAACGCCACCAGCGACCGAGACTGTTCCTGGAGATTCCCCAGCAGGGAGAAGTCCGGCCCACAGCAGCGCGCCCGTCGTGGCGTTGAGCGCATAGAGCTTTCCATCTGCCGCTGCGACATAGACAACATTATTGACGGCGGCTGGCGTTCCGTTGAAATCGTTGAATTGACCAGACGATGAGAATTTCCATATCGGTGTACACACCATCGGGCTGCCACAGCCCGTGCTATTGAAAGCATAGACGCTATGCTCAATGTCGCTCACATAGGCCAAGCCGTACGCGACTGATGGTGGGCGCTGAAACTCCCCACTCGATGACCCGCCGTATCCACCACCAAGTCCCGCGCCAGTCTTCGCATCGATGAAGTCGAGATTATACCCGCCATCTAGAACGACTCCACCGGTCATTGCCGCATCGACGCCCCCATTTGAGTCATACAGGTGACGCACATGCTGTCCAGTTTCTTCATCGAACTCATCAATGCCACCATTCGCTCGGGTTGTATAGACAACGCCATGAACAAGGGCAGGCGCAGCAAAGTTCCCTTGGACATCACTGTACTGCCAAGAGACAGCAAGCTGCGCGACATTGGAGACGTCGATCGTCGTCTCGTAAGGGTTGCTGCGGGTGTTGTCTGCCGTGCGCCCATATTGCGACTAATCAGACTTGACGGTGAAGGTTCCATTCGCCACGCGGCCAGTGGTTTGGCCGACTGTCTGGGCGGTATGTATACCTGGCGTAGTTGTTGAAGGCAACGTAACTGGGGCGTCGATGTAGCCGAGGTCATTGTTGATGATATAGAGCGCGCGCCGCGCCGTCGCTACGCCAAGTTGAACGCCATCAACCGACATCGTGACTGGCTCGCCGACACTGAACCCAAAGCTGCGAATATAGATTGTCTCGTCTGGATACAACAGCCCATGTACAGTTATTGGTGGCATGTCTGCCACTGACCTTGGCAGGATTCGCGGTAGGGCGGCGCCCATCGTCACCAGCAGTACAAAGCACAGTGAACAGATCAACGTCATGGATAACTGCTTGCGGAGTGTCATTGCAGCCTCCTGGAAGGTTTGTACTCGCCTCGCGGTCGAGACGGTTCGTCGAGACGATTCTATGTGGGGTGCGGCCAAAAACATACAGCCGCAGTCGTTGCTCAACCATACGCTAGCAGTCTTACTAGCGCATGTCAATAGAGTTTCGCTGGCTCCTTCCGCGCTTGTTAGGTCATCCTTAGACGGCGCCTGCGACGTACAGGATGTATGCTGGTAAGACAGTCAGCCAAACGCCAGATAGTTTCCAGCTCACCGCCTGCTGAAGGGAATCAGCGTAGTGAAGCTGAGATGCGATACGAGGAGTGCGAGAAGATGGACGAGAGCGATGCGCAGGCGCGCCAGGATGGGCGCTCAGCCATGGTGGGCCAGGACGCTGGCTCGCCTGCGAACGAGCAAAACGAGCAATCCGCCGATACAGCGCAGGATGTAGCGGCCGTCAAGAAGCGCCTCTTCGTCGAGCGCACACGGATCGAGCAACTGGGACGTATCCGCCAGCTCGTCTTCGGATCGCTGGATGGCCTGCTCGTGCCGCTGGGCGTCGTCAGCGCGGTCGCGGGTGGCACGCACAATACGCAAGCTATCATCGTCGCGGGCATCGCCGAAGCTTTTGCTGGCGCGCTCTCGATGGGCGCGGGCGAGTTCATCTCTGGGCGCTCCGAGGCGCAGGTACAGCAGAGCGAGATCGAGAAGGAACGCCAGGAGATCGAGCGCGACCCAGAGTTCGAGAAAGCCGAGATGCGCGCGTTGCTGGAAAATGAGGGGATGAGCGCGGAGGATGCCACGCAGGTTACCGAGACGTTCGCGCGCTACCCCGATTCCTATCACAAGACGATGGTAGAAAAAGAGCTCGGCCTGCAGGTAGACCCGCAAACTGTCAAGACGCCGGAGGCGCTGACGATGAGCGCCTCCTATCTCGTCGGCTCGTTCTTCCCACTGATCGCGTACTTCTTCCTGCCGCCAGTCCCCCAGGCGCTGATCGTCTCGATCCTGCTTACCATTGTCGCCCTCGTCATTGTCGGCGTGATCAAGGGGCGTTTGGCGAACCTCAATCTCTTCCGCAGCGCGCTCGAAGTCGTCGTGGTAGGGACGGCCTCCGCGCTCGGCGGGTATCTGCTCGGCGTCGTGATCCCTCGCCTGTTCGGGTATTAGTCAGCAGGACAGTAGGTCGCCCACGCCGATAGTCTAAGCAGACGCCTGTAAGATATGCGCCTGAAAGAAGCGCCAGAGGACGGTCGTCGCGTCGATGTCGTGTGTGCTGCGCTGACTGACCGAGCCATTGGTATTGGTTGGCTCGCCGGGCCAGGTGTGGCCGCTGCCCTCGACGATGTAGAACACGACTGCCGCGCCGTCCGCGCAGCTGGGATAGGTCTCGCGGCGCACACGCGTCCCATCGTCCGCGATGTCTGGCTCGTAGGTCACGTCGGGCTGCGTCGCGCAGCCGTCCACCCGCGTCCACGTGCGCGCGGCGTCGGCGACCGAGAGCATGCCGCTGGTCGCGTCCCCAGCCGCCGGAACGATCGTGTCGTCGGTTCCGTGCATCGTGACGACCGAGATATGGCGGGCGGGAGCGCAACGCGCCGCCTCTGGGACGGCCAGCGTCGCGGCGACGATACCAATCACGGCGATGCGATCCGCCGCTTCGCAGCCCAGCCGCGCGGCGAAGAAGCCGCCAATCGAGACGCCGGTGGCGTAGACGCGCGCGGGATCGTAGGCTATCCGGCGCTTGAGGTCGTCGAGCAACGCGCGCACGAAGCCCACGTCGTCATCGTGCGTCGGTGTAGCGCCATCACGCGCGTCGGCCCAGCGATTGTCGAGACCCTGCGGATAGACGACGAGAAAGCTCTCCTTGTCCGCCAGCTCGTCGAAATGCGTGAGCGGTTCCATGTCCGCCGCCGTATCGCCTCCGCCATGAAACGCGAGCACGAGGGGTAGTGGCGCGCCGGTGGCGGCTGGTGGCCGGTGCAGGATGTAGCCGCGGGTCAGCCCACCGAAGTTGAAGGTCAGGGTGAGGTCATGGCGCGCTCCCGTCACGACGCCGCGTCCGCAGCCCGCAAGCGCGGTCAGAAGACAGAGCAGCGAGAGCACGGCGCAGAGGCGAGCATGGGCGCGGTATACTTTGCGGCATACGCCTATCCGCATAGAGAGACCTCTGGCGCCGGTCAGAAGATCGAGGCGCGAACGACGAAAACGACGAAATGGAGTGATACCGTGCATCCAAACGAAGCGCTGCTGGAGGCATTCTATCAGGGTTTTCGCGCGCGCGACGCCGAGGCGATGGCAGCCGCTTACTCGGCGGATGCGACGTTCTCCGATCCGGTATTCCAGGGACTCAGGGGCGCAGAGGTTCCGGCGATGTGGCGGATGCTCGCCGGTCGCGCGCGGGACCTTACCGTCACCTATCACGGCGTGAAGGCCGACGACGCGCACGGGCAGGCGGATTGGGAAGCCACCTACAGCTATGGTCCGGCGCGGCGCAGGGTCCACAACGTCATCCACTCGACGTTCCGCTTCAAGGACGGCAAGATCGTCGCGCAACAGGATACCTTCAGCCTTTGGCGCTGGTCGCGCATGGCGCTAGGCCTGCGTGGCGCGTTGCTGGGCTGGTTCCCGCCCGTGCGTGGCGCGATTCGCCGCCAGGCCAGGAAGGGCCTCGACGCGTATATGAGCGGGCAGAGCGCCACTGCCTAGACTTCCGTAACCCTCCCTAGCCTACGGTCGCGCCTTGGATGCTGGTCTGGATGTGGCGCGAGAAGGTCGTCCGCCACAGCTCATCCAGTCGCGTTAGCGCGTCTGCGGGCAGTGGTCCCGCATGCCAGGCGTTCATCAATGCCTCCGCCTGCTGAGGGTTGCGCGCGCCGGGGATCGCCGCCGAGACCGCTGGATCGCTGAAGGCGAAGCGGATCGCCATCTCGGCCAGCGAATGGCCGGACTCCTCCAGAAAGCGCACCGCGTCCACATAGCCAAGAGTGCGCTCCAGCTCCTCGCCGGTGAAAACCGCTGCGCGCCAGTCGTCGCGCGGGAACGTCGTCTGGCGCGTCCACCGGCCGGAGAGCGCGCCGGAGGCCAGCGGCACCCGCGCCAGGATGCCGACGCCGTGCTGCGCCGCCAGCGGGAAGACCTGCGTGCGCGGGCGCTGGTCGAAGATGTTGTAGACCAGTTGCACGCTGTCTACCCTGCCTGCGGCGATGGCGCCGTTGGCGCTGTCGGGTTCGGTATCGAGCACGGAGACGCCGATCGCGTTGATCTTGCCCTGCTCGCGCAACTTGAGCATCGTCTCGTACCACTCGGTCTCGTCGTTCCACTGCGCCGACCAGGTATGCAACTGATACACATCGAGGCGGTCGGTCTGTAAATTACGCAGGCTCTGCTCGCAGCGCTCGATCAGGTACTGCGCGGGGAACTTCGCACGCAGGGGCGTCCCCGGCTCCGTCTCCCAGATGTAATCCTGCGGCGGGACCTTCGTCGCGACGGGCAGGCGCTGGCCGCGATCTTTGAAGACCTGGGCGATCAGGCGTTCGCTGCGCCCCTCACCGTAGACCTGTGCGGTGTCGAGGAAGCGGCAGCCGAGGTCGAGCGCGCGGTGGATGGCCGCCACGGAGTCCTTATCATTTTGATCGCCCCACCCGGAGCCAATGGCCCATGTGCCTAGCCCGACCGCGCTCGTCTCGATGCCCGTCCGTCCCAGCGTGCGCATCTCGCCTGCCGTTGTCCCAGATCCTTCTTGCGTCATCTGTCTGCTCCTTCCACTCAAGCGCGCGTCCCTCACTGTGCTTCGGATTATAAAGCGCGGGCGGAAGGGGAGGCGCAAAGCGCTCGTCGCGACGTGTTCATTCATCCTGCCCAGCCGCGTGGTAGACTGCGATGGATTGCGAAGCGCGGCGTTTGGGAGGAGTGCTATGACAACACCGGTACGTATCGAAACAGTTGTGGGCGAGGATGGCGTGATCGAGATCCGCGCGCCAGAACTTGTCCCCGGCCAGCGTGTGACAGTGACCATCGAGGCGGCAAGCGAAGCGCCACAGACAGCGGAGCCTGCTGAGGCGCCGCAGCCTGAGAAGCGGCACGTCATTGATATCATCGCGGAACTGCCGGGGCGCCAACTCTTCAAGACCGCCGAAGAGGTAGACGCCTACATCCGTGAAGAACGCGACTCGTGGGATTGCTAGCGTAGAGCGATGATCGAAACCACCCAAGGGGAAAGAAAATGTCCGCCAAGCGGGTAGTATTGCTCTCTCTTGGTCTGTCCATAGCAGAATTTATGGTGGTTTTCATCTGGGTCTGGTTCCAAAATGGTGGAAGTATATTTGCTGGATTAGTCATGGGGTTGCCAACGCTCGTCCTTTCTTTCCTGGTATTTGCGGGCGCTTTGTTGGCAGCGTCACACCTTGGCGCAAGGTACAGGTAGTGAGTTCAGTATTCACGCCTTGAGGTGGACACTCATGCCAGATATGCGCCGCCGTGGTAGAAGTGGTGGCTGACTTCCCGTTTGTCCCGAAGTTCGAGATGGATTGCGCGCTTGGATTCGCGGCGGAAAGCGCGATGGGCGTCGCGTTTCCACGAGCGATTTTGCTGGCGCGTGTCGCGGAGCTTCCAGGGTTTGCTTTCGTTCCAGCCCGAGTCGGCCTCGTAGGCCCAACCGTGGCGCGTATGGACACGACCCCGCCACGCCGTCCATGCTCCTGCCTTGACCGCGCGGCACACGCGGCAGTTACACGACTTATAGGGTTGATATTTCACGCGAGGATGGCTCCCACGCGCCGGGAATACAACCGGCGTCGTTAGAAGCCATCCAGCGGTACCTGCATCACTAAATTCAATTCACGCCAACCTTTTTCTATCGAGATGCGCTCAAAGAGGCAGGTCTTGTCGAGATAATACTGGAATTGTTGTCTACATCCTGAAGACGCCAAAGGTGGTCTCGGGGATATGCGTGTTCAGCGCGGCGGCGATGCCCAGCCCCAGCGCCATGCGCGTGTCCAGCGGGTCGAGGATGCCGTCGTCCCATAGCCGCGCCGTGCTGTAGTACGGGTTGCCCTCCTCCTCGTACTTCGCCAGGATCGGCGCCTTGAACTCCTCCTGCTCGCGCGCGGACATCTTCTTGCCGCGCGCCGCCAGCCCGTCCATGCGCACGGTCAGCAGCGTGCTGGCGGCCTGCTCGCCGCCCATCACCGAGATACGCGCGTTGGGCCACATCCAGAGCTGGCGCGGCGTGTAGGCGCGGCCACACATGCCATAATTACCAGCGCCGAACGAACCGCCGACGATCACGGTGAACTTGGGCACGTTTGCGTTGGCGACGGCCATCACCATCTTTGCGCCGTCCTTGGCTATGCCGCCGGCCTCGTATTGCTTGCCCACCATGAAGCCGGTGATGTTCTGCAGGAAGATGAGCGGCGTCTTGCGCTGGCAGCACAGTTCGATGAAGTGCGCCGCCTTGAGCGCGCTCTCGGAGAAGAGGATGCCATTGTTGGCGATGATGCCGACGGGATAGCCGAAGATGCGCGCGAAGCCCGTCACCAGCGTCGTGCCATAGAGCGCCTTGAACTCGTGGAAGCGGCTGCCGTCCACCAGTCGCGCGATGACCTCGCGGATGTCGAAGCTCTTGCGCGGGTCGGTGGGGATGATGCCATAGAGATCGCGCGGATCGTACTTCGGCTCCTCAGGCGCGGCGACCTCCCAGGGATACTCCTTGCGCCGGTTGAGGTTGCTGACGATGGAGCGCACGATGGCTAGCGCGTGTTCGTCGTTGAGCGCGTAGTGATCGGTGACGCCGGAGGTGCGGCTATGCACGTCGGCGCCGCCCAGCTCCTCGGCGCTGACTTCTTCGCCAGTCGCGGCCTTCACCAGCGGCGGCCCGGCGAGGAAGATCGTGCCGTTGCCGCGCACGATTACGGTCTCGTCGCTCATTGCCGGGATATACGCGCCGCCCGCCGTGCAGGAGCCCATCACCGCCGCGATCTGCGGGATGCGTTTGGCCGACATCTGCGCCTGATTGTAGAAGATGCGTCCGAAGTGGTCGCGGTCGGGGAAGACGTCGGCCTGGAGCGGCAGGAAGGCGCCGCCGGAGTCCACGAGGTAGACGCAGGGCAGGCCGTTCTGCTCGGCGATCTCCTGCGCGCGCAGGTGCTTCTTGACGGTCATGGGGAAGTACGTGCCGCCCTTGACTGTCGCGTCGTTGGCGACGATCACGCACTCCTGCCCCTCGATCACGCCGACGCCGGTGACGATGCCCGCCGCGGGCGCCTCGCCGTCGTACATCTCCCACGCCGCCAGCGGGTTGAACTCCAGGAAGGGCGTGTCGGGATCGCAGAGCGTTTCGATGCGCTCGCGAGCCAGCAGCTTGTTGCGCGCGCGATGTTTGGCGATGGCGTCCTCGCCACCCCCGCGCTTGGCCTGCGCGACGCGCTCGCGTAGCTCGGCCACCAGCGCGGTGAAGTACGCCTGGCTCTCCTTGAATTCGGGGCTGGCGCGATCGATCCGGCTTTCCAGCACAGCCATAGAAAGACACTCCTTGTCAGTGATGAGGTGAGGTGTGGCGACGCGAACTGTGTGCGCGAATCGTGGCAATTACCACGAGCATAGCACCCACCAGGGCGCACGGCAAGCAGGCACGACGGCGCAGGATTCTGCCGGTAGCGTAGAGCGCAGAGAGTGGGACGTTTCTCAGGGTATTGACACGATCAAGATATATCTTTATATTATTAGCGATATATCGGTAACTTCGAGGAGGTGGATGATGTATCAGTGGGTCGTCTTCGCGCACGTCCTTGCCGTCTTCGGCTTCCTGATCGGGCATGGCGCTTCCGCCGCCGTCATCTTCAGGTTGCGCAGTGTGCGTGACGCCAACTCCATCCGCGTGTTGCTCGACCTCTCGCGCCGTGCGAATGGTGTCGCCAACGCCTGCCTGCTGGTGTTGCTTGTCGCCGGAGTCGCCGCTGGCTTCATGGGTGGCTGGTGGGGGCGATACTGGATCTGGGCCGCGCTTGGCGTGCTGGTCCTCATTAGTGTCGCGATGTTCGCCATTGGCTCGGGACCCCTCATGCGGATTCGCCTGTTGGTGGACCCAGAGGAAGCGGCGCGTATGAAGCCGAATCGCGCGGCGACTGCGCATGACGCGCCTACAGAACAGGAACTCGTAAGCCTGCTCGCGGCCACACGTCCTGTGCTCGTGACTGTGATCGGCGGCGGCGGGCTGGCGATCATCCTCTGGCTGATGATGTTCAAGCCGTTCTGAGAGCGTGTTTGGGAATAGGACGGCAGTGAACCAGCGGCTACGAATCTGCCCGGCGGCTGTACAACCGCACACTATCGATTGCAAGAGGTCGGGGTGGCGCCTAA
>Ga0207646_10008771_pt1 | contig 10091 bp, 9 predicted proteins | sample KBSK5502metaG_FD_184343 | JGI IMG/M metagenome (GOLD analysis project Ga0207646, IMG submission 184343) | Corn, switchgrass and miscanthus rhizosphere microbial communities from Kellogg Biological Station, Michigan, USA - KBS K5-50-2 metaG... | ecosystem: Host-associated > Plants > Roots >...
CCGGTCAACTGGACACGCCCCATCACATCGAGTTCTGGATCCGGGGCGGGCCCACCAACCTGCCCAACCTGGTCTCGGTCTGCCACTTCCATCATCGCCAGGTCCACGAGGGCGGTTGGCAGGTGGTGAAGGCCGGCCGGGAGTTCCGCTTCCTGCCGCCGGACCGTCAAGTGTTCAGGCTGGCGCGGGGACCGGGAGTTCGCTGGGCCGCGTAGTCACTCGGGTCGGCGCGTGCCATATCAGCGACGCCATCAACAGCACCTCGGCGATGAAGATCGGAACCGCCAGGACCAGCAGCGCCAACTCGAGCAGGCAGAAACCCACCACCAGGATCGCCACCTGCGCGGCGGACGGCTGTGACCGGAGCACGAGCCAGCCGGCGACAACGAGCATCGCGAAATCCTGGAAGCCCACGTACGGCGTGAAGAGAAGCGACCCGACGATGCCGGCGGCAATGGGCGCCGCCGTGCTTGCGTGGCGCCACCGCCACGCCGCAGCCATCGCGGCCACCAGCGCGAGCGCCTGGGCGACGTAGAGCTGCGGGCCGGTGCCGATCAGGCCCGAGACCGCGTAACTCCGCGTAATAGGCCAGCCCGCCGCCAGCGCCAGCGCGTCTCGGTAGCGCGCCAGTCCTTCCTGTCCAAGCAGGGCCAGCGACACGAGCGCGATGAACACCGAGACCGCAAGCCACGCCCCGAACGCCCGCGCGTGGCCGGCGACGACCAGGCACAGCGGGACGAACAGGGCCAACTGCGGCTTGACCGCGATCAGGCTGAGGGCCAGACCCGCCAGGCCAGGCCGGTCTCGTTCCGCGAGCCACCAGCACCCCGCCACCGCGACGGCCACGAGTGCGACCGGCTGGCCGACCATCAGCCCAAACGCGACTGGGAACAGCCCCAGCCACATCGCCCCGAACGCCGCGCGGGTCAGCGCGCTCCCTGGTGCCACGAGATGCCAGGTGAGGACCAGCGCGCCCAGAATCACGAGCGACCAGAGGACGATCGCGACGTCGAAGGGCAACGCGGTGAAGGGGGTCACGAGCCAGACCAGCGGCGGCGGGTTCAAAAACGGCGACCAGTAGAAGCCGGACCCGAGACCTTCGACTGCCGCCTTCTGCGCAGCCAGGTCGTACAGCTGCGCGTACCCGTTGTGCAGCGTGTCCACCGCCGCGCCGTACATCAGCCGGAAGTCGTTGCGCACTCGGTACTGCGGGATATAGGTGACGGCCGCCGCGTAGACGTCGAACGCGATCAGGAGGATCCCGCCCCACAGGGCCGCCGCCGCCCACAGCTTCCGCCGGCCGTCGAAGAACGCGCGCCAGTCCACTGGGCAAAGTTAAGGGCTCGGGCCGAAGCCCGAGCCCTTTGGCGGAATTTGCTTAGTTCACTTCCCGGTAGTCGGCGTCGACCACGTCTTCCTGCTTCTTCTCGGCTTCGCCATCGGGTGACGAACCACCTCCACCCGCCTGGCCTCCGCCCGTCGCGGCGCCCGCCTGCTGGTAGATGTGCTGCCCGATCTTCTGGAGCGCCTCGTTGAAGTCGTCCATCTCCTTGCGGAGCCGCGCGGTGTCCGAGCCCTTTGCCGCCGTCTTCAGCGACTCGAGCTTGATCGTGACCTCAGCCTTCACGTCGGCCGGAATCTTGTCTTCGTTGTCCTTGATGACCTTCTCGGCCTGGTGGATCATGTGGTCCGCCTGGTTGCGCAGCTCGACCTCTTCGCGCTTCGCGCGGTCCTCAGAGGCGTGCATCTCGGCTTCCTTGACCATCCGCTCGACCTCGTCCTTGCCCAGGGTCGAAGACGCGGTGATCGTGACCGACTGCTCGCGGCCGGTGCCCTTGTCCTGCGCCTTGACGTTGAGGATGCCGTTCGCGTCGAGGTCGAACGTGACCTCGATCTGAGGCATGCCCCGCGGCGCGGGCGGAATGCCGTCGAGGTGGAAGCGGCCCAGGGTTCGGTTGTCGCGGGCCATCTCGCGCTCGCCCTGCAGAACGTGGACCTCGACCGACGTCTGGCTGTCGGCCGCGGTCGAGAAGACCTGCGACCTCGACGTCGGGATCGTGGTGTTGCGGTCGATCAGCTTGGTCATCACCCCGCCGAGGGTCTCGACGCCCAGCGAAAGCGGCGTGACGTCCAGCAGCAGGATGTCCTTGACCTCGCCCTTCAGCACGCCCGCCTGGATGGCGGCGCCGACGGCGACCACCTCGTCCGGGTTGACGCCCTTGTGAGGCTCCTTGCCCCCGAGCAAGTCCTTGACCAGCTGCTGGATCACCGGCATGCGGGTCGAACCGCCGACCAGCACGACCTCGTTGATCTGCTGCGGGGTCAGGTTGGCGTCCTTGAGCGCGGCGAGGAACGGCCCGCGGCATCGCTCGGTCAGGTCGGCCGTCAGCGACTCGAACTTCGCCCTGGTGAGCGTCATCTCGAGGTGCTTCGGTCCTGTCTGGTCCGCGGTGATGAACGGCAGGTTGACCGTCGTCTCGAGCCGGCTCGAGAGCTCGATCTTGGCCCGCTCCGCGGCCTCGGTCAGCCGCTGCAGGGCCTGCCGGTCGGTCTTCAGGTCGATGCCGTTCTGCTTCTTGAACTCCTCGGCGAGCCAGTCCACGACCCGGCGGTCGTAGTCGTCGCCACCGAGGTGGGTGTCGCCGTTGGTCGCCTTGACCTCGAACACGCCGTCGCCGACGTCGAGGACCGACACGTCGAACGTTCCGCCTCCGAGGTCGAAGACCAGGATCGTCTCGTTGGCCTTCTTGTCGAGCCCATACGCGAGCGAGGCCGCGGTCGGCTCGTTGATGATGCGGAGCACGTTGAGGCCCGCGATCTGGCCGGCGTTCTTGGTCGCCTGCCGCTGCGAGTCGTTGAAGTAGGCCGGCACGGTGATGACCGCGTCGGTGACCTTCTCGCCGAGGTAGGCCTCGGCGTCGCTCTTCAGCTTCTGAAGGATCATCGCCGAGATCTCTTCGGGGGTGAACTCCTTGTCGGCGTTCGGGACCCGCACGACGACGCGGTCGTCCTTGCCCGGCTTGACCTCGTACGGAACGATCTTCCGCTCCGACGCGACCTCGCCGTACTTGCGGCCCATGAAACGCTTGATCGAGTAGACGGTGTTCTCCGGGTTCACCGCCGCCTGGCGACGCGCAAGCTGCCCGACGAGGCGCTCACCGGATTTGGTGAACGCGACCACGGAAGGCGTCGTGCGCGAGCCCTCGGAGTTAGGAATGACGACCGGCTCGCCGCCCTCCATGACGGCGATGACGGAGTTGGTCGTTCCCAGGTCGATTCCTACGGTCTTTGGCATGTGTCAGCTGTCCCTCCCAGGCGCCATTGCGCCGGATTCAAATTTCTACCTGTGAACTCTTCCCCGCCGCCTGAGGCTCAAAACCCTCCTCCGTGGCGTCTCCCAACTAGGCTAGACCTGTGATCTACGAGCTCGACCCGGTGGACGCGATCTCGATCGCGGCGATCGGGGAGCCCGGCCGCCGGCGCTTCTTCCTGCTCGCCTCCGGCCAGGGCCGCACCCTGACGCTCGCCTGCGAGAAGTCCCAGGTCCTGGCCCTGGTCGCGCGGCTGCACCAGATGATGGAGGCGCAGGGCGTCGAGACCGAGGCGCGCCCGAACGCCGCGCCCGAGCTCCAGCCCGGCGAGCCCGAGTGGCAGGTCGGCGAGATGGGCCTCGGCTACCACGAGGGCCGCCAGATGTTCGTGCTCGTCGCCAGCGAGGCCGCCCAGCCCGAAGAAGAGGGCGCCGCCGCGGCCGCCTCTGAGGAAGCCCCTTCGGTTCGCTTCTGGCTCAGCCACCGCCAGGCGGCCGACTTCTCCCAGCAGGCCGAGGCGGTCATGTCGGCCGGGCGGCCGTTGTGCCCGCGCTGCGGGCTGCCCATGGATCCCGCCGGCCATCCCTGCCCGGTGTCCAACGGTGCCCGACCCATCTTCTGAGAGCGAGAGGCTGCTCCTGGAGCTCCCACAGATGGAGCTCCTCGGCATCCTGCGCGGCGCCTCGAACTACACCTTCCTGGCCCGGCTGGAGCCACACCCGCCTTCTGGGCTCAACGTCGTGTACAAGCCGGCCCGCGGCGAGTCCCCGCTGTGGGACTTCCCCGCCGGCACCCTGTACCGCCGCGAGGTCGCTGCCTACGAGCTGAGCAAGGTCCTGGGCTGGCCCACAATCCCGCCAACCGTCGTCAGACGCGACGGTCCGCATGGCGTCGGCGCGGTACAGCTCTTCATCGAAGCCGACCGCCGGCACTTCCTCGGCGAGCAAACATCACGCCGCGAAACCTGGGTCAGGGTTGCGCTCTTCGACGTGATCACCAACAACGCCGACCGAAAGTCGGGCCACTGCCTGTTCGACGAGGACGACAGGGTCTGGGTCATCGACCACGGCCTCACCTTCCACACCGACCAGAAGCTGCGGACCGTGATCTGGGACTACGCCGGCCAGCCGCTTCCGCCGGACCTGTGCGGCGACGTGGAGCGCGCGCTCGTGCAGCTCGAGAAGGGCTCGCTTTCCAAAGTCCTTGAACCTCTCCTCAGCCCTGCCGAGCAGCGGGCTTTGAAGCGGCGCCTCCGCTCGGTGCTCGCGGCCGATTGGCGCTTTCCCGACCCGACCTCGGCCTGGTCGCTGCCCTGGCCCCCGGTGTGAGCGTGACCAAATTGCGGGTGATCCGTTAACCTTTCGCACTTCGGCATGAGGTTTCTCAAGGTCCTGGTCGTCCTCCCACTGTGGCTCGTTTTGGTGGCTGATGCGTCTCCATCACCCTCGCCGCCACCCGCGACCCAGAGCCCCAGCCCCAGCCCGGTCTCGACGCCAACCCCTGTCAACGCCTACCTCACGCTCGACGTCAGCGCCGGCGGCCCCAACCAGGTGATCAACGTCAGCGGCAACTCGTTTCTGCCTGGCGAGCAGATGTCGCTTTACTGGGACACCCCGACCAAGGTGATCGGGTCGGCGACCGCCGACGGCAGCGGCAACTTCGCCAACGTCAAGGTCAAGCCCTTCGCGGGCGACCCGCCCGGCCTGCACAAGATCTGCGCCAGCGTGCAGCCCAACCCCTGTGCGCAGTTCGAGCTCCAGGGCGCTCCCACGCCGACGCCGACTCCGCCTCCCTCCCCATCCGAGTCGCCATCGCCGGTCGAATCCCCCTCAGCAATCGCGAGCGACACCGCCACCCTGACCCCGGTGCCCCTGCCCGTCGACTCGAGCAACACCAACAACCTGGACGTCCTGCTGCACCCGCCCTTCATCTTCCTGCCGTTCATCGCCGCCCTTGGCCTGATCGGCGCCATCGCCTACTGGGCCTTCGGGAGCTACTCGCGCCGGCCCCGGCCGTTGCCCACCGCCTCGATCGTCCACCGCAGCGTCCGTCCCGATGCAGGCGCGCCGGGGACCGAGGTCCTGCCGCCGGCCTCGCCGGCCGAAGATGTGCCGCAGCCGCCATGGCCTTCGCCGAGGCCACCGATCGAGGACATTCCCGATTCGCCCGAACCCAGGGACTAATAGCGAGCGGCCGACGGGCTGAATAGACTGTCGGCGCGATGCCGCTGCTCGAAGTGCGCGACCTGAGCGTGCGGTTCGGCGGCGTCGTGGCCCTTGACCGCGTGTCCTTCTCGGTCGACGCCGGCAAGGTGGCGGCGGTCATCGGCCCCAATGGAGCCGGGAAGACGACGCTGTTCAACGTCATCACTCGCGTCTACCGGCCGAGCTCCGGCTCGGTCCTCCTCGACGGGCAGTCCGTCCTCGGCCTCGCGCCGCACCAGGTGATCAGCCGCGGGCTGGCGCGCACGTTTCAGAACCTCGCGCTGTTTCGCTCGATGACAGTGCTCGACAACGTCCTGGTCGGCTATCACTCGCGCATGGGCACGACGTTCGTCGGGGCGGCGCTGCCGGCGCCGACGGCCGTGCGCGCCGAGGCCGTGGCCAGGTCCCGAGCCATGGAGATGCTCGACTTCGTCGGGCTCGCCTCGCGCGCGCACGTGCCAGTAGCCGGCCTGCCCTTCGGCACACAGAAGCGCGTCGAGCTCGCCCGCGCCCTGGCCTCGCGTCCTCGCCTGCTGCTGCTCGACGAGCCGGCGGGCGGCATCAGCCATGAGGAGGTCGGCGGCGTGGCGGCGCTGGTGCAGCGCATCCATCGCGAGCTCGACGTGACCGTGCTGCTGGTCGAGCACAACATGGCCTTCGTGATGGGCATATCGGACCACGTCGTGGTGCTCGACTTCGGCCGCAAGATCTCCGAAGGCACGCCGGCTGTGATCCAGCGTGACCCGCGCGTCATCGAGGCCTATCTGGGCGCAGCGTGACGGCTCTTCTCGAGCTGGAGGGGGTGCACGCCGGATACGGCCAGACGCGCGTGCTCCACGGAGTGTCGTTGAGCGTGGGCGAAGGCGACATCGTCTCCTTGCTCGGCGCCAACGGCGCAGGCAAGACGACCACTCTGCGCGCTATCACCGGCGGCGTCCGCTGGGACGGCTCCATCGCCTTCGGCGGCCGCTCGCTCCGCCGCCTGACGACGGAGGACATCATCCGGTTGGGCGTCGCGCACGTCCCCGAGGGGCGCGGCGTCCTGACCGAGCTCACAGTCGACGAGAACCTGCGCGTGGGCGCCTACCTGCGCCGCGACACAGCCGCCGTCGCCCGGGACTATGACCGGGTGTTCGACCTCTTCCCCATCCTTCGCGAGCGCAGGCGCCTGTCCGCGAGCACGCTCTCGGGCGGAGAGCAGCAGATGCTCGCACTCGCACGCGCCCTGCTGATGCGCCCGAAGCTGATGCTCCTGGACGAGCCGTCGCTCGGCCTCGCCCCGCTGGTCGTGCGCCGGATCTTCGACGTGATCCGCGACATCAACCAGACGGACCGCGTCGCGATCCTCCTCGTGGAGCAGAACGCGCGCATGGCGCTCGAGCTGTCCACGCAGGCCTACGTGCTCGAGGTCGGCCGGGTCGCGGTCCAGGGCCCGAGCTCGCAGCTGAAGGGCGAGGAGTCGGTCCGCCGCTCCTACCTAGGCTACTGAGGGGGAGAGATGCAGGAATTCCTCCAGCAGGTGGTCAGCGGCCTTGCGACCGGCGGCATCTTCGCCAGCCTCGCGCTCGCCCTCGTCCTGATCTACAACGCGATGGGCCTGGTCAATTTCGCCCAGGGCGAGATGGCCATGTTCGCGACCTTCCTCGCCCTCGTGTTGATCGACCACGGCGTGAGCTACTGGATCGCGTTTCCGCTCACGCTGGCGATCGCGTTCGCCGGCGGCGTCGTCATCCAGCGGGTCGTGATCCGGCCCGTCGAGCGCGCGCCCGTGCTGACGCTCGTCATCGTCACCCTCGGTCTGGCGACCCTGGTCAACGGCATGGCGGGCTTCCTGTTCGGCTACGTGCCGCGGTCGTTCCCGAGCCCGTTTTCCGCTCAGACGGTGAACATCCTCGGGGCCCTCGCCAGCTTTCAGGACCTGGGTGTGATCGCCGTCTCGGGCGTGGTGCTGGTCCTGATCTACCTGCTCCTGCAGAGAACGACGCTCGGGCTTGCGTTGAGGGCGGCCTCGCACCACCCTGAGGCGAGCCGCCTGCTGGGCATCCGGGTGAGCTGGATGCTCGCATTGGGATGGGGGCTCGCGTCGGCGGTCGGGGCGGTCTCCGGGATGATGGCCGCGCCGATCCTCCTGCTCCAGCCCAACATGATGCAGACCGTCATCATCTACGCCTTCGCCGCCGCCGTCCTCGGAGGGATCGAGAGCCCGCTGGGCGCGGTGGTGGGTGGGCTGATCGTCGGCGTCACCGTCAACCTCGCGGGCGCCTACGTGCCGGGAGTCGGCGGCGACCTTCAGCTCGCCGTGGCCTTCGCCATCATCATCGCCGTCCTCGTGCTCAAGCCGAACGGCCTGTTCGGACGAGCCGCTGTGCGCCGCGTATGAAATTCCTCCGGCAGGCGCCTGCTCGTTATGCGCTGGTCCTGATCGTGATCGTGTTTTTCGTTGGCCTGCCGACCGTGGTCACCAGCTTCCAGAGCTCGGAGTGGACGCAGGTATTGATCTTCGCGATCGTGATCATGGGCCTGAACATCCTGGTCGGGTACAGCGGCCAGATCTCGCTCGGCCACGGCGCGCTCATGGCCCTGGGCGCGTACACCACCGCCATCCTGGTCCACCGCTACCACCTCGACTACCTCGCGACCATCCCCATCGCCGGGCTGCTCACGGGAATCGTCGGCTTTTTCCTCGGCATACCCGCGCTCCGTCTGTCGGCCCTCTACCTGGCGCTGGCAACGTTTGCGCTGGCCGTCGTGACACCGAGCCTGATCAAGCGGCCGGAGCAGCTGACCGGCGGCGTTCGGGGCATCGAGCTTCTCCCGCCCCAGCCGCCTCAGTTCGTCAACGATGCGTTCACCGCGGTGACCGGGACCCCGTCGATGACGAGCGACCAGTGGCTCTACTACCTGTGCCTGGCCATCGCGCTCGCGCTGTTCTGGCTGGCCTGGAACCTCGTCCGCCACCGGCCCGGGCGGGCCTTGCGGGCGATCCGGGACGGCGAGGTGGCGGCGGCGGCATTCGGCGTCAACGTCGCCGGCTACAAGACGCTGGCCTTTGCCGTGTCCGCTTTCTACGCGGGCATCGCGGGTTCGCTGTACGGCCTGTCCATCGGGTACGTCAGCCCGGACACGTTTCCCGTGTCGCTCTCCTTCCAGGTCCTCGTGGGTACGGTCATCGGCGGCCTGGCTTCGATCCCCGGGCCGCTGCTGGGCGGCATCTTCACCTTCTGGCTGCCCATCGTCTCCAACCAGTTCGTGGGCAGCCAGGACTGGATCCCGGCCCAGGTGGTGTCGGTGTTCAAGAACGCCGGTCCGGCGGTGTCATACGGCGTGCTGCTGATCCTGATCATGATCTTCGCGCCCCGAGGGCTGGTCGGCCTGATAGTGTCCGGCTACGCGTGGCTGCAGGGCCGGGTCCGCGGGGCGGCCGAACGGGGGACTGGACATGCGCCGCCTGACGCCCAGACTGTGTAAGCAAACCTCGAAGCATCAAGGAGGAGTGGTATGGCGGGTAGCGCATCACGGGTGGCCGCGGCGGCGGCCTTCATGGTCATTGTTGCCGCCTGTGGGAGCTCCAGCTCCGGGGCGGTGGCGACCGACACCGGGATAACCGGCGATTCAATACTGCTCGGCAACACCATCGCCCAGTCCGGGCCGGCCGCGGCCTACGGGACCATCGGCAACGCCGAGAACGCGTACTTCACGTATGTCAACAACAACGGAGGGGTGAACGGCCGGAAGATCAAGTTCACGATCCTCGACGACGGCTACAACCCGGCTCAGACCGTGCCGCTGACCAAGCAGCTCGTCGAGCAGAACCAGGTGTTCGCGATGTTCAGCGGCCTGGGGACTCAGCCGCAGACCTCGGTGCGCGACTACCTAAACAGCCAGAAGGTGCCTCAGCTGTTCGTCGCCACGGGCGCCACGACATTCGGCAAGGACTACTCCCAGAACCAGTGGACGCTCGGCTGGCAGCCGCCCTACCAGGGCGAGGCGCGCATCTACGCCAAGGACGTAACGACCAATCACCCCAACGCCAAGATCGGCGTGCTGTACCAGAACGACGACTACGGTCAGGACTACCTCAAGGGTCTGACGGACGGCCTGGGCTCCAACGCCTCGATGATCGTCGACAAGGAAAGCTACGACGTCACCGCGGCCTCTTCGTCCATCGCCTCACAGCTTTCGAAGCTGAAGGCCGCCGGGGCCGACACGCTGTTCATCTTCGCGACGCCAGGGTTTTCGATCCCGGCTCTCGTGATTGTGACCAAGCTCGGCTGGGCGCCAACCATCTACCTCAACTCGGTCTCAGGGCCGGCGGTCTACATGCTGATCGCCAAGAAGTCGGGCGCGGCGCTCAAGAACGTGACGAGCGTCGGCTACATCAAAGACCCGACCGACCCGCAGTGGGCCAACGACGCGGGAATGCAGCTGTACAAGCAGGTCATCGCCAACTGCTCGACCTGCAACGCCAACGACGGGTTCAACATCTACGGGGTCGCCGTCGCTTACACGATGGTCGACGTCCTCAGGCAGGCGGGCTCGAACCTGACGCGGGCCAACATCATCGCGATCGCCTCGA
>Ga0207646_10008773_pt1 | contig 10090 bp, 11 predicted proteins | sample KBSK5502metaG_FD_184343 | JGI IMG/M metagenome (GOLD analysis project Ga0207646, IMG submission 184343) | Corn, switchgrass and miscanthus rhizosphere microbial communities from Kellogg Biological Station, Michigan, USA - KBS K5-50-2 metaG... | ecosystem: Host-associated > Plants > Roots >...
GAAGCCGTGCTCGGCGCCGTTCACGCCGAGCAGATCGCGCTCGGTGGTCTCGTAGACGCGGCCGCGGCGGTAGTCGCGGACGACGCGCGCGAGGACCTGCTCCGGCCCGCCGCGCCGGCCGCCGATCGCGTCGGCGACGTAGTTGATGGTGCCGGCGCGCAGCGGGAGCAGCAGCGGCAGCGGCGCGTCACCGTACACCGCGCGGAAGCCGGTGAGCGTGCAGTGATAGCTGCCGTCGCCGCCGCAGATGGCGAGCACCTCGGCGCCGCGCTCGCGGAACTCGCGCGCCACGTCCTGGATCGTCGGGAGCGACTCGGTGACGCGCACCACGCCGTCCGTGCCAACGATCCCCGCCAGGCGCCCGGCGCGCTCGGCGCCCCCGTTGCGGTTCGCCCTGGCGTGCGGGTTGACGACGACGCCGATGCCGGGCACGTCAGGCCGCGGCGCGCGCCGCGGCGAGCTGCCCGCAGGCGGCCTGGATGTCCTGCCCGCGGCTCTCGCGGACGGTCGCGTTCACGCCGTGCTCGCGCAGGATCGTCTGGAAGCGGACGACCCGCTCCCGCGGGCTCGCCACGAAGCCCGCGCCCGGGAACGGGTTGAAGGGGATCAGGTTCACCTTGGCGCGCAGCCCGTGCAGCAGCCGGACGAGGCGGCGCGCGTCCGCCGGCGTGTCGTTCTCGCCGCCCAGCATGACGTACTCGAAGGTGATGCGCTTGCGGCGCGGGAGCGGCAGCGCGCGGCACGCGTCGAGCAGCGCGTCGAGCGGGTAGCGGCGGTCGACCGGCATCAGCCGCGCGCGCTGCGCGTCGGTGGTGGCGGAGAGCGACACGGCCAGGTTGACGCGGGTCTCGGCGATGAGCCGCGGGATGACGGACACCAGGCCGACGGTGGAGACCGTGATGCGCCGGGGCGAGATGGCGTAGCCCCACTCGGCGGTGAGGATCTCCAGCGCCGTGCGCACCGCCTCGTAGTTGGCGAGCGGCTCGCCCATGCCCATGAAGACGACGTTGGTGAGCGGGCGCGGCGCGGCCAGCGCGCGGCCGGCGCGCACCTGCCCGACGATCTCGCCGGGCGAGAGGTTGCGGACGAGGCCCATGCGCGCCGTGGCGCAGAAGCCGCACCCCATGCCGCAGCCCGCCTGGCTCGAGATGCAGAGCGTGAGCCGGTCGCGCGCGCCGCCCTCGCGCTCGAACTGCGGGATGAGGACGCTCTCGATCGCCGCCGGCCGCTCGCCGTCGTCGCCCGCGAGATGGAAGAGGAGCTTCCGCGTCCCGTCGGCGGCGTCGGCGACGAAGGCGGGCGTGAGGCGGCAGATCGCGAAATCGGCGGCGAGCCCCGCGCGCAGCGCGCGCGAGAGGTTCGACATGTCCGCGAAGCTCTCCGCGCTCTTGCGGTGCACCCAGGCGAGGATCTGCGTCGCGCGGTAGCGCGGCTCGCCCGCCGCCGCGCACCACGCCTCGAGCTCGGCGCGCGAGAGGTCCTGGATGTCGCGGGGCACGGGGTGGCATCCTAGCGAGCCGGCCCGCAAAGCGCCACGCTTGCGTCGCCCGGCGGCCCGGCGTACGTCCGCCGCGATGGAGACGCTCGCCTTCGGCTACGGTCTCGCCGAGGCGCCGCGCGTCGACGCGGCCGGCAACCTCTACTTCAGCGACGCGATCGAGGGCGGCGTCTACCGCCGCACGCCCGAGGGCACGCTGTCGGTCGTGGTGCCCAGGCGCCGTGGCGTCGGCGGGCTCGTGCTCCACGCCGAGGGGGGCGTCGTCATCACCGGCCGGGACGTGTCGCACGTGCGCGGCGGCGAGACCCGCGTCCTCTTGACCGTCGAGGGCGTGCTCGGCTTCAACGACCTCACCACCGACGCCGCAGGACGCGTGTTCGTCGGCTCGCTGCGCTCGTCCGCGCTGCAGAGCGAGGAGCGAGTGCCCGGCGAACTGTGGCGCATCGACGGCGCGGGACAGGCGGTGGAGGTCTACCGCGACGTCGCCTTCGCCAACGGCGTCGGCTTCTCGCCCGACGGGCGCACGATCTACCACTCGAACTACAGCGAGGGCGTCGTCCTGGCGCACGACTTGACCGCCGACGGCGTCGCGGTGAAGCGGCGCGTCTTCGCACGTGTGCCGCGCGGAAACCCCGACGGACTCGCCGTCGACGAGACGGGCGGCGTGTGGGTCGCGCTCGGCGCGGGCGGGGGCATCGCGTGCTTCACGCCCGGCGGGAAGCTCGATCACGTGCTCGCGGTGCCCGCGCCGTTCGTGGCGAGCCTGTGCTTCGGCGGCGCCGACCGGCGCGACCTCTACGTCACCACCAGCGGCAACGCCGAGCACGCGGAGCGGCGGGGCACCGTCTTTCGCACGCGTCTCGACGTCCCGGGCCTCGTCGCGCCGCTGGCGCGCGTCTAGCCTCGGCGGACCGACAGCGAGGGCCGGCTGTTGAGGGTCTCGGGGTCGAAGCCGGCGGTGGGCTTGTAGGCACGGGAGATGAGGGTCATACACCCCACTCGGCGAGGAGCGAGACAGGCCCGCGGAAGGACACGTTCGGCTGGAAGCGGAGGGTCTGCCCGGCCACGAGGCGGAGATTGGGAAGACGTGTGCTCAGCTCCTCGAGCACCACGCGTGCTTCCAGCTTACCGAGTGGGGCACCGAGGCAGAAATGGGGGCCATGCCCGAACGAGAGGTGATCGGATGCGTTCCGACGCCGGATGTCGAAGCGGTCAGGCTCCTCGAACACGTCCGGATCACGGTTCGCGGACGCGAGCAGGAGGAGGAGATTCGCGTCGGCTGGCACGCGCACACCGCCGACCTCTACCGCCTGCGTCGTCCTTCGGCGCCATGCAACGACCGAGGAGTCGAGGCGCAGGATCTCCTCGATCGCGTTCGGGATCAGCGTAGGATCGCCGCAGATCTCTTGCCACGCGTCCCGGTCGGAGAGAAGTCGGCGAAGGGCGTTGCCGATGAGGCTGGTCGTGGTCTCGTGGCCCGCGGTGAGGAGCCCGTAGACGATCGTCGTCACCTCCGGGGCGCTCAGAGCCGGAAGATCGCCCTCCCGAGCTCGCACGAGGTCACTGGTGAAGTCATCGCGAGGTCTTTCCGTCCGGGAGCGCACCAGCTCCTCCGCATAGCGCCAGAACCCCGCCATGCCGTGGGCGAGCCGGACTTGCTCTGCTTCGGTCGGGCGCCCCCACGTAAAGAGAATCCGGCTCTCCGAGCCGCTCTTGATCCGTTCGACATCCTCGTCCGGGATCCCGAGGACGCGAAAGATGACGAGAGCGGGAAGCTCCCAGGCGAGATCCCGGACCAGGTCAGCCTGACCGCTCGAGAACCGCTCCTTGACGAATCGCACGACGAGCTCGCGAACGAAGGGTTCCATCGCAGCGACCCGTCGCGGCGTGAAGGCAACGTTTGCGAGGCGCCGCACGCGTGTGTGGGCAGGAGGATCGTTGTTGGTCAAGGTGGGAACGGTACGGAAGCCCCCCTCCTCGAGAACGCGGGCGGCTCCGGCGCAGACCGGTTGCAGGGGCGCGAGGGAATTGGAAGCTGAGAAGAGACGCGGATTCTGGAAGATGTGCCGGATGTCCCGGTACCGGGTCACGACCCAGTAATCGAGACCGGGGCTGTAGAAGACGGGCGTGACCGCTCGGGCCTCCGCGAAGAAGGGGTAGGGATCCGCGAGGTAAGGCTCGCGAAATGGATCAAAGCGCTCGCCGAGGCGACGCGCGTCGGTGGAGTCCATTGCGGTATCCCCTCGACCGGGCGGGGCCGTCGATCGTGCCGAGCATACGCACGCCGACCTTCCGCTGTCGAGGGAAGCTCCTTGTGGTCCACCGCTGCGCGTTCACGGCGTCGTGAGCGGCAGGTCGGCACGTCGTTCGGGATGCGCGCGGGGGTGCCGGGCTCGTCGTACCGCCTGCGCGCCGTTAGGAGAGTGTGGGCACGAGCTCCGAATCGATGATGCGGGCATCGCTCGTGAGCAGCGTGGCACCGAGGACGCGCGCCGTGGCGACGATGATGCGATCCGCCGGATCGCGCTGGAACGATTGGGGGAGCGCCGCGACCTCGGTGGCGACCGCCGGCGAGATGCCACAGCGCGTGACGAGCGGCGGTGCGGTCGCCCGATCGAGCCATTCACGCAGCGGGAGGAGCAGCCGGATCCGACCGAGGGCGTGCAGGGTCGCGACCTCCCACAGGCTGATGTCCGAGACCAGCAGCGGATTCTCCGCGCTGCCGCGGCGGATGGCGCGACGCTGGGAAGCCGGCAGCCCACGGTCAGCCTGGCACCAGCGGATCAGCACGTGGGTGTCGAGGAGGAACCTCACCGCCCCTTCCGGCGGGTTGCCTCCCAGGCGGACGCTGGCAGCACGGGGCGGACGATGTCCCCGAGAATCTCGACCGTCCCGGCAAGCGAGTCTTGGGGGTGGCGCTTGGAGGAGCGCGTGACCGGCACGAGTCGCGCCACCGGGCGGCCCCGCTTCAGGATGATGACCGACTCGCCCGTGCGGTCCACGTCGTCGAGCACGGCAAGGCACTTGGCCTTGAACTCGGACGCTTTGAGCGAGCGCATATGACCACTTTAGTTGGTCACATGTGCGGGGTCAATCTTGGGGCGCCGCCGTCGCGCCCGGCAGCTCCAGCCCCGGGAAGAAGAAGCCGATCTCCGCACGCGCCGTCGCCGCCGCGTCCGACCCGTGCGCCGCGTTCTGCTCGACGTCGGTGCCGAACTCGCCGCGGATCGTCCCCCTGGGCGCCTTCTTCGAGTCCGTGGGGCCCATGAGGTCCCGCCAGCGGGCGACCGCCCCCTCGCCTTCCAGCACGCAGACGAACACCGGCCCCGAGCTCATGAAACGGACCAGATCCGCGAAGAAGCCCCGCTCCCGGTGCACGGCGTAGAAGCGCTCGGCGTCGGCCGAAGCGAGAGACACGATGCGACCCGCGATGGGCGTCAGGCCCCGCTCCTCGATCATGGCGAGGATGCGACCGAGCACGCGCTTGCGCATGGCATCGGGCTTCACCATGCAGAGGGTGCGCTCGGTCATCTCTTCCCTTTCAGGACGGCCTGCATGGTGACGCCCAGCTCGGCGGGGCCGGGCGCCAGCGTGACGCCCGCGCGCCGGAAGGCTTCCATCTTCTCCGCCGCCGTCCCCTTGCCGCCCGCGATGATGGCGCCCGCGTGGCCCATGCGCTTGCCCTTGGGCGCCGTCTGCCCGGCGATGAAGGCGACCACGGGCTTCGTCATGTGCTGCTGCACGAACGCCGCCGCGTCCTCCTCGGCCGTGCCGCCGATCTCGCCGATCAGGATGACGGCGTCGGTGCCGGAGTCGTCCTGGAAGAGGCGGAGCGCGTCGACGAACCCCGTGCCGATGATCGGGTCGCCGCCGATGCCGATGCAGGTGGACTGCCCGATGCCGAGGAGCGTCAGCTGGTGCACGGCCTCGTAGGTGAGCGTCCCGCTGCGCGACACGACCGCCACCCGCCCGGGCTTGTGGATGTAGCCCGGCATGATGCCGATCTTGCACTCGCCGGGCGTGATGACGCCAGGGCAGTTGGGCCCGATGAGGCGCGTCGCCCGTCCTTCGAGGAAGCGCTTCACGCGCACCATGTCCAGGACGGGCACGCCCTCCGTGATGCACACCACGAGCGGCAGCCCCGCGTCGGCTGCTTCCATGATCGCGTCGGCGGCGCCGGCGGGCGGGACGTAGATGACCGAGGCGTTGGCGCCGCTCGCGCCCACCGCCTGCTCGACCGTGTCGAAGATCGGGATGCCCTCGAAGTCGGTACCGCCGCGGCCGGGCGTCACGCCCGCCACCATCTGCGTCCCGTACTCGCGGCAGAGCCGGGTGTGCAGCTGGCCGGTCGCCCCGGTGATGCCCTGGGTGAGGACGCGGGTCTTCCTGTCGACGAGGACGCTCATCGCGCGGCCGCTTCGACCGCTTTCTTCGCGCCGTCCCGCATGTCGCTCGCGGTGATGATGTCGAGCTTCGAGTCGGCGAGGATCTTCTTCCCCTGCTCGACGTTGGTGCCCTCCATGCGGACGACGAGCGGCACCTTGAGCCCGACCTCCCTGGCGGCTTGCACGACCCCCTCGGCCAGCACGTCGCAGCGGAGGATGCCGCCGAAGATGTTGATGAAGATCGCCTTCACGGCCGCGTCGGAGAGGAGGATGCGGAAGGCAGCCGCGACCCGCTTGGCATCGGCGCCGCCGCCCACATCGAGGAAGTTGGCCGGCGTGCCGCCCGCGCCCTTGACGCTGTCCATGGTCGCCATGGCGAGGCCCGCGCCGTTCACCATGCAGCCGATGTTGCCGTCGAGCGCGATGTAGGAGAGGTCGTGCTTGGCCGCCTCGGTCTCGCGCGGGTCCTCCTCGCTCGCATCACGCAGCTCGCGGATGTCGGGGTGGCGGAAGAGCGCGTTGTCGTCGAAGCCGATCTTGGCGTCGAGCGCGATGAGCTTGCCGTCCTTCAGGACCACCAGCGGATTGATCTCGGCGAGCGAGCAGTCCGACTCGACGAAGCAACGCGCGAGCGCGCTCATGAACCCGACCGCGGGGCCCACCTGCTCCTTGGCGAGGCCCAGGGCGAAGGCGACGCGCCGCCCCTGGTAGCCGGCGAAGCCGATCGCCGGGTCGATCGTCTCGCGGAGGATCTTCTCCGGCGTGCGCGCCGCGACCTCCTCGATCTCTACCCCACCCTCGGTGGACGCCATCACGGTGACGCGCCCGCTCCCGCGATCGACCACCATGCCGAGGTACATCTCGCGCGCGATGGCGCAGCCCTGCTCGACCAGGAGCCGGCGCACCACCCTGCCCTGCGGCCCGGTCTGGTGCGTGACCAGCGTCTTGCCGAGCAGCTCGGTCGTCGCCGCGCGCGCCGCCGCGACGTCCTTCACGAGCTTCACGCCGCCCGCCTTGCCGCGACCACCGGCGTGGATCTGCGCCTTCACGACGCAGGGGAAGCCGAGGCGCTCGGCCGCGGCGACGGCCTCGTCGACCGTGAAGCAGGCCTGGCCGTCGGGGACGGCGACGCCGTAGCGGCGCAGCAGGTCCTTCCCCTGGTGCTCGTGGATGTTCATGCCTTCGCCAGCACCCGCCCCATCGCCTCGACCAGCTCTTTCACGTGCCCGGCCGACGTCTCGAGCGCCTTCTTCTCCTCGGGGCCGAGCGCGATCTCGATCACGCGCTCCACGCCGCCGGCGCCGATCTGCACCGGCACGCCGACGTAGAGACCGCGGAGCCCGTACTCGCCCTCCAGGTACGCGGCGCAGGGGAGGATCGCCTTCCGGTCGTTCAGATACGCGTCGGCCATCTGGATCGCGGCCGAGGCGGGCGAGTAGAAGGCGGAGCCGGTCTTGAGCAGCGCCACGATCTCGCCCCCGGCCTGCCGGGTGCGCTGCTCGATCTTCTCCAGCCGATCGGCGGAGACGAGCGAGGCGACCGGGATGCCACCGACCGTCGTGTGGCTCCGGATCGGCACCATGTCGTCGCCGTGGCCGCCCAGCACCATCGCCTGCACGTTGGTGACCGACACCTTCAGCTCGGCCGCGAGGAAGGAGCGGTAGCGCGAGGAGTCGAGGACGCCCGCCATGCCCACCACCTGGTGCTTCGCGAAGCCCGTCCGTTGCTTCATGAGCGTCACCATGGCGTCGAGCGGATTGGTGAGCACGATGACGAAGGCCCTGGGTGCGTGCTGCTTGATGTTGTCGGCCACGCTGCCGACGATCTTCGCGTTGATGCCGAGCAGGTCGTCGCGGCTCATGCCCGGCTTGCGCGCCACGCCGGCGGTCACGATGCACACGTCGGCCCCCTGGATGTCCTTGTAGTCGTTGGTGCCGACCAGGCCGACGTCGAAGCCCTCGATGGGGCCGCCTTCCAGCAGGTCGAGCGCCTTCCCCTGCGGCATGCCCTCGATCACGTCGAAGAGGACGACGTCGCCGAGACCCTTCAAGGCACAGAGGTGGGCGAGCGTGCCGCCGATCATCCCGGCGCCGATGAGCGCGATCTTCTTCCGTGGCATGGGCTCCTCAAACAGAAAACCGGGCCAGGGTGCAAGCCCGGCGCGCTCGGGTCTTCAGCCCTCGAGCCACCAGCGCGCCAGCCGGAGCTCGACCGCGTCGAACGGCTCGGCACGGACGACCTCGGCGCCGCCGTGCGCGCTCGCCACGACCCAGCGCGAGCCCTCGAGTCGGTACACCTCGAGCGTGCGGGCGATGGGATCGACGATCCAGAGGTGCTCCACCCGCTCGCGCCCATAGATGCGCATCTTGCGGGAGCGGTCGACCGCACCGGTCGAGGGCGATACCACCTCGCTCACCCAGTCCGGAGCGAGCTCGAAGGCCGCGACGTTCGGGAGAACCGGCATGCGATCTCGCCGCCACCCGGCATAGTCTGGCACGATCACGTCGGAGCCCAGGTGGAGCTCCGGCTCGAACAGCAGCCACCAGCCGCCGGGACCGTCGGGGTCGCCGGGTGGGCGATCGAAGGGTCCGCCGAGGTCGCCGGCCATGACGGAGGTCGCGCGCGCGTGCGGCGAGGCGGGCCGGGGGGTGACGATCAGCTCGCCATCGATGATCTCGGCGACCATCGTGTCGGGGACCTTGCACAGGTCCTCGTAGGTCGCCCGGCGCTTCCCGATCGCCACCGGCTGGAGGATAGCACGCGCGCCGCCGGCAGAGCCACGCAGGGCGTGCCTCGAACCACGATACGGCGACCCCACATGCGCGTCCGGGCTTGCGCGCGTCCACGTAGATCGTGTGCGGACGCGAGTCGCGCGCAGGATCGTACGGGCGCTCGGCAATGTTGGTGAACCCGGCGGAGGTCACCCACGAAACTACATGTGCGCGATGATCGCGCGCCCGAACTCGGAGCACTTGACCAGCGTGGCGCCCTCCATCAGCCGGTGGAAGTCGTAGGTGACGGTCCGGGCGCCGATGGCGCCCTCCACGCCGCGGATGATGGCGTCGGCCACCTCGTCCCAGCCGAGATGGCGGAACATCATCTCGCCGGAGAGGATGACCGAGCCGGGGTTCACCTTGTCGAGGTTCGCGTACTTGGGCGCCGTGCCGTGCGTCGCCTCGAAGATGGCGTGCCCGGAAGCGTAGTTGATGTTGCCGCCCGGCGCGATGCCGATGCCGCCCACCTGCGCCGCGAGCGCATCGGAGAGGTAGTCGCCGTTGAGATTCGGCGTGGCGATGACGTCGAACTCGCGCGGGCGGGTCAGCACCTGCTGCAGCGTGACGTCGGCGATCGCGTCGCGCACCAGGAGCTTCTGCTTCCACTTGCCGTCGCCGTGCGTCGGCCAGAGGGCGAGCGCCGCCTCGACGTCCTTGCGGACCTTCGCCTGCTGGTCGGGCGTCATCAGGTCGTAGCCCGGGTCGATCTCGCGCGCGTTGTCCTCGACGCTGATCGAGGGCTTCGTCTCGCGGTTGCCGAGGATCCAGCTCTCGCGCTCGGTGACCACCCGGTCGCGGAAGTCGCGCGTGGCGAGCCCGTAGCCCCAGTCGCGGAACGCGCCCTCGGTGAACTTCATGATGTTGCCCTTGTGGACGAAGGTGACGCTCCGCCGCCCGTGCCGGAGGGCGTAGTCGATCGCGGCGCGCGCGAGCCGCTCCGTGCCCTCGCGCGACACGGGCTTGACGCCGATGCCGCTGGTCTGCGGGAAGCGAATATTCTTGACCCCCAGGTCGCCCTGCAGGAAGGCGATCAGCTTCCTCGCTTCCGCGCTCTCGGCGGGCCACTCGATGCCGGCGTAGATGTCCTCCGTGTTCTCGCGGAAGATCACCATGTCGACCTGCTCGGGGCGCTTCACCGGGCTCGGCACGCCCGCGAAGTAGCGCACCGGGCGGAGGCAGACGTAGAGGTCGAGGACCTGGCGGAGCGCCACGTTGAGCGAGCGGATGCCGCCGCCGACCGGCGTCGTCAGCGGCCCCTTGATGCCGACGACGAACTCCTTGAAGGCGGCGACGGTGTCCTCGGGGAGCCAGTCCTTGAAGCGGTTGAAGGCCTTCTCGCCCGCGTAGACCTCCATCCACGCGATCTTCCGCTTGCCGCCGTAGGCCTTCTGCACCGCCGCGTCGAAGACCGTCTGGCTGGCGCGCCAGATGTC
>Ga0207646_10008775_pt1 | contig 10089 bp, 8 predicted proteins | sample KBSK5502metaG_FD_184343 | JGI IMG/M metagenome (GOLD analysis project Ga0207646, IMG submission 184343) | Corn, switchgrass and miscanthus rhizosphere microbial communities from Kellogg Biological Station, Michigan, USA - KBS K5-50-2 metaG... | ecosystem: Host-associated > Plants > Roots >...
CGGAGTTCCTGACGAAGCACATGCCATGAAGCTGATCGAGTACGCGGAGGCGAGCGCCGAGGTGCGCGCCGTCTACGACGACATCATGGCGACGCGGAAGACGGATCGCGTCAACAACTTCTGGAAAGCGCTGGCCGGCCATCCGCCGACCCTGCGCCGGACGTGGGAGAGCGTGAAGGAGGTCATGGCGCCGGGCGCGCTCGATCCGTTGACCAAGGAGCTGATCTACGTCGCGGTGAGCGCCACCAACGGCTGTGACTACTGCATCGCGTCCCACACCGCCTCCGCGCGGCAGAAGGGGATGACGGACGAGATGCTGGGCGAGGTGATGGCGGTCGTCGGCATGGCGAACGAGACCAACCGCCTGGCCGACGGCTACCAGGTCGAGATCGACGACGCGTTCCGGACGACGCCCTCGTAGGAGACTCTCACGATGGATCTGGAGCTTCGGGACCGGACGGCGGTGGTGACCGGATGCAGCGTGGGGATCGGACGGGAGATCGCGCGCGCCCTCGCCGCGGAAGGTGTGCTGGCTCTCGTGATCGCCCGGCGCGGCGATCTGCTGAAGACGCTGCAGGATGAGATCGAGGCCGCGGGAGGGCCGCGCCCCCACGCGCTCGCCATCGATCTCAGCGACCGCGGAGCCGCCGAGCGGGTCCGCGACGAAGCCCAGCGGCGGCTCGGGCACGTGGACATCCTCGTCAACAACGCCGGCGGCTCCCGGCCGACCGCGGCGGACGCGCCCGATCCCGTCTGGGACGAGTCGTTCGCCATCAATTTCACCGCGGTGCGCAAGCTCGCCCAAGCGCTCCTGCCCGGCATGATCGCGCGCCGCTGGGGCCGGATCATCAACATCACCGGGACGTCGGAGCCGGCGGGGACCAACGCGGCGGGACCGGCCAAGGCTGCCGTGCACGCGTGGGCGAAAGGGCTCTCTCGCGACGTCGGCCGCCACGGGATCACCGTGAACTGCCTCGCCCCCGGGCGCATCCACAGCGAGCAGATCGACCAGCGCCTGCATCCCACGAAAGAGAGCCAGGAGCAGTTCGCCCGCCAGATCCCGCTGGGGTACTTCGGCGACGCCTGTGACATGGCGTACCTGGTGACGTTCCTCTGCTCGCCCAAGGCGCGCTACATCACCGGGGAGCGCATTCACGTGGACGGTGGGCTCCGCCGCGCCTACTGAGCTCCGTCTCTGGTAGGATCGTCTCAGCCCGGAGAAAGGACGGCACGCCATGTCCCACAAGGGGTTCTCGCACATCGGCCTCTCGACGCTGGATCTCGACGCCACCCGCGACTTCTACGAGCGCATCCTCGGGTTCAGGGCGGTCCGGTGCGACATAATCAAGGTCAAGGAGGGCGGGCAGATCCGCCACATTTTCTTCGATACCGGGCGCGACCAGCTGATCGCCTTCATGGAGGCCCGCGGCGTGCCGGGCGTGCCGGCGAGCTACGACGCGGGCATCACGCGGGGACTCGGCGTGCCGAGCGCGTTCTATCACTTCGCCTTCGAGGCGGGCTCGGAGCCGGGCCTGGACGAGAAGCGGAACGAGCTGATCGCCAAGGGCATCGAGGTGACGGAGGTAGTCGATCACGACTGGGCCAAGTCGATCTACTTCAAGGACCCCAACGGGATCCAGCTCGAGTACTGCGTGTTCACCCGCAACCTGAACGCCAACGACGCCCGGCTGCAAGACCGGTTCGAGATCTCGACCCGTCGGCTCGGGCTGGAGGACGCCGAAGCGCTGCAGTCGGCCGCCAAAGCCTAGCCCTCGCGTGCGACACGTCCGGCTCGGGCACACGGGACTGCCGGTCTCACGGCTCTGCCTCGGCACCATGACGTTCGGGCTTCAGTGCGACGAGGCCAGCTCGGTGGCCATTCTCGATCGTGCCGCGGCCGGCGGCATCACCTTTCTCGACACCTCGGACGTCTATCCGGTCGGCGGCAACCTCGGCACGGTGGGGCGCACGGAGGAGATTCTCGGTCGGTGGCTCGAGGGACGCCGGCACGACTTCGTGGTCGCGACCAAGTGCTTCGGGGCCATGAGCGCGCGGCCGTGGGACCAGGGCCTCTCGCGCAAGCACATCCTGGGCGCGATCGACGCCTCGCTCCGTCGGCTGCGCACCGACTACGTCGACCTCTACCAGCTGCACCATCCGGATCCGTCCACGCCCATCGACGAGAGCCTGCGCGCGCTCGACGACGTGGTCCGCGCGGGCAAGGCGCGCTACGTCGGCTGCTCGAACTACTTCGCCTATCAGGTGGCGCGCGCGCTGGGACGCAGCGAGCTCCTGGGCCTGGCCCGGTTCGACTCCGTGCAGCCACGCTACAACCTGCTCTTTCGCCAGGTCGAGCGCGAGCTGTTCCCGCTGTGCGCGGAGGAGGGGCTGGGGACGATCGTCTACAACCCGATCGCGGGCGGCCTGCTCTCCGGCAAGCACCGTCGCGAGGCCGGGCCGCTGCCGGGCACGCGCTTCACGCACCCGACGGCCGGGGCGCGCTACCGGGAGCGGTACTGGCAGGACCGCGAGCTCGAGACCGTGGACGCTCTGCGGCCGCTGGCCGCGGAGGCCGGCATGTCGATGACGCAGATGGCCGTGGCCTGGGTCCTGGAGAGTCCCGTCGTCACCGCGCCGATCATCGGCGCGAGCCGCCCGGAGCAGCTCGACGACGCCTTGGCCGCCGTCGACAAGGGGATCGCCCCCGACCTCAAGGCGCGTCTGGACGATCTCACGCGCGAGTATCGTTGGGGCGACGACATCCGCTGAACGCAGGAGGAGGGCTCATGCTCAATCCAGGGGACGTAGCACCGGACTTCGTGGGTCGCGATCACACCGGCAAGACCGTGAAGCTCTCGGACTTCAAGGGCAAGACGGTCGTGCTGTGGTTCTATCCCAAGGCCGACACCCCGGGCTGAACGGCCGAGGGTTGCGGGTTCCGCGACCTCAAGGCCGACGTCGACCGGAAGAACGCCGTGATCCTCGGCGCGTCCTTCGACAGCGAGGCCGACAACAAGAAGTTCGCGGAGAAGTTCAATTTCAACTTCCCGCTCATCTGTGACACCGACCGGAAGATCGGGACCGCCTACGGCGCGAACGTGGATCCGCAGAAGGGCGCCGCACGGGTCGGCGTGGTGATCGGTCCGGACGGCAAGATCAAGGAGTGGCATGAGCGCGTCGACGCGCGCGCGTGGCCGGCCGAGGTGGTCGGCAGACTGTAGCGGTCAGTCTCCGTCCCTGCCGCCGGAGATCTGGCGGGCGGGCGTGCGGCGCCAGGGCAGGCGCCACGTCCGGCCCGCCCGGGTCGAGCGGCGCCACGGCGCCAGCGAGGGCGCCGACAGGCGCAGCTTCTCGGCGGCGTCCTCGAACAGCGAGTAGGCCACCGGCGTGACGAGGAGCGTGAGGAGCAAGCAGAGCGTCTGACCGCCGATGACGACGACGGCGATCGCTCGGCGCTCCTCGGCGCCCGGTCCCGTGCCCACCCACAGGGGCAGCATGCCCGCCACCAGCGCCAGCGTGGTCATGAGGATCGGCCGGAGCCGGTCGCGGTTGCCCTGCATGATGGCGGCGGCCCGCTCCATGCCCTGGGCGCGCAGGCTGTTCATGTGGTCGATCTGCAAGATCGCGTTCTTCTTCACGACGCCGAACAGGACCAGGATCCCGAGCGCGGAGTACAGGTTCAGCGTGTTGCCCGTGTACCACAGCGCGAACAGCGCGAACGGCACCGAGAGCGGTAGCGACAGCAAGATCGTGAGCGGGTGGATCATGCTCTCGAACTGCGAGGCCAGGATCATGTACATGAAGATCGCCGACAGCAGGAAGACCCACAGGAACTCCGTGAAGGTCTTCTCCATCTCCCGGGCCTTGCCGGTGACGAACGTCTGGTAGGTCGCCGGCAGGTTCAGGCTCGCCACCATCTTCTTGAGGGCCTCGATCCTGTCGGCCTGACCGTAGCCCGGCGCGATGCCGGCCCGCAGCCGCGTCTCGCGCTGCCGATCGGTGCGGTCGATGCGCGAGGCGCCGGCCGCCCGCTCGATCTTCACGACGTTGTCGAGGCGCACCAGGCCGCCGCCCGGGGCCAGGTTGACCTGGGCGGGCGCGCCCGTCGCCGGGTTGGTCGACGTCGTGTCGCGCGAGACGTAGAGCCGCGAGATGGTGCTGATGTTGCCACGGAACTGCTCCATCAGGCGGATCTGCACGTCGTAGTCGTCGTTGACGCTCGGATCGTGGAACCGCGAGACCTGCTCGTCGCCGCCGACCATGAGCCTCAGCGCGGTGGCGATCTGCGAGGTGTCCACACGCAAGTCCGCCGCCCGCTGGCGGTCGATCGCCACGCGCAGCTCGGGCTTGTCGAGCCGGAGCGTGGTGTCCACGTCCACGATCCCGCCCAGCTCGCGGGCTTTCTGCTTGAGGGTCTCGCCGTACTCGGCGAGCTTCTCCAGCTCGGGCCCGCGTAGCGCCAGATCGACGTCGAAGGTACCGCCGCCGATGTTGAAGCCGGCGATGTTCCGCACCTGCGTGCGGAGATCGGTGAACTTCCGGAAGCGCTGCCGCAGGGCCACCATCACCTCGCGCTGGCTGTAGTTGCCCCGGAACGCCTCGAGCGGCCGGCCGTGGACCAGCCCGCGCCAGACGCGCGCCAGCGTCAGCGTGCGCTCGTCGTGGGAGACCGTGCGCACGTACATGTAGCCCTGGTTCACCTTGTTCAGGAAGCTGCCGCCGGCCGACGCCATCGTCAGCGCCACGCCCTTCGTCTCGCGAGCTTCCTTGGCCAGCGCCTGCATGGCCTCGTCCATGGCGGCCAGGCTCATGTGCTCGGGACCGAACACCAGCACCTCGAACTCCGACTCGTCGACGTCGCTCGGGATGTACTCCTGCTTGACCTGTCGATAGATCGGCACCGCGGCCGCCAGGGTGATCACGCTGATCACGACGATGACCCAGCGATGGCGCATGGACCAGGCGAGGCTCCACGCGTAGCCGCGGTCGAGCCAGGCGTAGAAGCCGCCTCGCGAGGCGGCGTGGTGACCCTCGGCGGCGTGGCCGCCGGTGGCGTCCTCGGTCCGGAGCAGACGCGCGGACATCATCGGGGTCAGCGAGAACGACACGAGCAGGCTGACCAGGACCGACACGGCGGCCGTGAGGCCGAACTGGTAGAGGAAGCGCCCGGAGATGGACGACATGAACGACACGGGCACGAAGATGACGACCAGCGAGAACGTCGTGGCCATGACGGCCAGCCCGATGTCCGCGGTGGCCTCGCGGGCGGCCTCGAAGGGCCGCATCTTCTTCTCCTCGACGAAACGGAACACGTTCTCCAGCACGACGATGGCGTCGTCGATGACGATGCCGACCATCAGCACCAGGGCGAGCATCGTCACGCTGTTGAGCGTGAAGTTCAGCGCCCACATCATCCCGAACGCCGAGATGACCGACGTGGGGATGGCCACCGCGGCGATGAAGGTCGAGCGCCACGAGCGCATGAACGCCAGCACGACCAGCGAGGCCAGGATCGAGCCGAGCACCAGGTGCAGGTTGATCTCGTGCAGCGCGGCGTAGATGTAGCGTGACTGGTCGCGGATGACGGCGAGGGTGACGTCGGCGGGGACCTGTTGCCGCAGCCTGGCCAGGCGCGCCTTCACCCCCTCGATGACGGCCACCGTGTTCTCGCCCGACTGCCGCCGCACCTCCATGATGACCGTGGGCACGCCGTTGAGGCGGGCCGCCGAGCGCTGCTCCTTGGTGCCGTCTTCGGCGTAGCCGATGTCGCGCACGCGCACCGGCACGCCGTTCAGCGTTGCCACCGCGAGGTCGTTGAAGTCCTTCGGCTCCGCGATCCGACCCATCGTACGCAGCGCCGCTTCGTTCAGCCCCGCGGTGACGTTGCCGCCGGGCAGGTCGGCGTTCTGGCGCACGATGCCGTCGCGAACGTTGGTGATCGGGATCTGGTAGGCGGCCAGTCGGTCGGGGTCGACCCAGATGTTGATGGCCCGCGGCAGCCCGCCGATGATCCGCACCTCGCCGACCCCGGACGATCGCTCGAGCTGCGGACGGACGATCTTGTCGGCGATCTCGGTCAGCTCGCGGAGCGTCCGGTCGCCCGAGAGCGCGATGGTGATCACGGGCGCCTGGTCGTTGTCGAACTTCGAGACGATCGGCGGCAGGATCTCGCGCGGCAGGTTGCGGATGGCGATGGCGACCTTGTCCCGCACGTCCTGCGCGGCCACGTCGATCTGCCGGTTCAGCGCGAATGTGACGATGAGGACCACCGTGCCGGGACCCGAGATCGAGCGGAGCTCCTGGATGCCCTGGATGGTGTTGATCTGCTCCTCGAGCTTCTGGGCGACCAGCGTCTCGATCTCCTCGGTCGAGGCGCCCGGGAGCTCGACCCGCACGCTGACCGTGGGCAAGTCCACGGACGGGAAGCGGTCGACGCCGAGCCGGAACCAGCTGGCCGCGCCCACCACGACGAAGGCCATGACCAGCATCGTGGCGAAGACGGGTCGACGGATACAGACCTCGGCGAGCTTCTGCACGGGGGCTAGGGACGGGCCTTGACGGGCTGGCCGCCCGTGAGATTGCCGGGGCGGGCCACCACGGCCTCACCGCGCTTGAGGCCGTCGACGATCTCGACGTCGTCGCCGAGGCGCCGGCCCGTCGTCACCCGGAGCTCGGCCGTCTTGCCCTGGCGGACGACCAGCACTTTCTCGACGCCCGCGAAGACGATGATCGCGCTCGCGGGGACGGTGATCACCGGCTGGGTGACCTCGGTGACGATGTCGACCTTCGCGAAGGCGCCGGGCCGCAGGAAGCCGCGCTCGTTCGGGATCTCGGCCTCCACGAGCAGCGTGCGGTTCTGCTCCTGCACGATCGGCGAGAGCCGCACGACACGTCCGCGGTAGACGGTGGGGTCCCCCTCCACGGTCAAGGAGACCGCGTGTCCGGCCCGGATGCCGGCGCCCTCGCGCTCGGGGACGGGCACGCGCAGCCGCAACGGATGCGTCTGCACCAGCGTCGCGATCGGCGCCCCCGCGTTCAGGTACTCGCCCACCGACGCCTGCTTGAGGCTCACGGCGCCGTCGATCGGCGACAGGATCACGGTGTCGGTCAGCTGCTGGCGGGCGAGGTCCAGCTCGGAGCGGCGCTGCACGATGATGGCCTGTCGGTTGCGGACCTCCTCGAGCGCGTCCTGGTATCGTCCCTCGGCCACCTGCAGCGCGGCCTCCGCGGAATCGAGCTGGGCGCGGGCGATCAGGTCCCCCTGCATGAGCTTGAGGCTGCGGTCACGGGTGAGCCGGGCGTCGTCCAGCATCGCGCGGGCCTGGCGCACGATGGCAGTCCGCTCCGCATCGACGTCCTCGTGGGCGCCGGCTGGCGGCAGCCCCAGCCGGACGCGCGCCTGCTGGAGCGCGGCCTCGGCCTGGTCCACGCGATGCTTGAAGTCGGTCTGGTCGAGCTTGCCGACGACCTGGCCGCGCCGCACGCGCGAGCCGAGGTCGACGGTGATCTCGGCGAGCCGCCCGGGCACCTTGGTGCCGAGGACGACCTGGTCCTGCGCGGCGAGGGCGCCGGTCGCCGACACGGTGCGCGCCAGGGTCCGCTCGATGGTCGATATGACCTGTACCTCGCGCGGCGGGGGGCCTGCTGCCTTGCCCTTCGCCTCCTCGGCGCTGGCCGTGGTCCCGCGCTGGCAGCCGCTGAGCGCGCCGGTCAGCACGAGGGCGATGACGATGAGCGAGGGAAAGCGAGCGAACACCCGGACGATCATACCCCAGCTGATGGCGAGCCGTCCTTAGAGGTCGCGGGCTCGGAGAAGGGCGCGCTCGAAGCCCGGGAGCGCGCGGACCACGGTGTCGCGTTCGACCGTCAGCGAGATACGGATGTGGCCGGGCATGCCGAAGCCGGAGCCGGGCACGGTGAGCACGCCCTCGTCGGCCAGCAGGCGGACGAAGGCCACGTCGTCGTCGATCGGCGTCCGCGGGAACACGTAGAAGGCGCCCTGGGGCTTCACGCACCGGTAGCCGATGCGGGTCAGCCCCTCGTACATGAGATCGCGCTTCTCGCGATAGGGCCCGACGTCGATCACGAGATCACCCACCTCGGCCACCACCCACTGCCACAGCGCCGGCGCGTTCACGAAGCCCAGCACGCGGTGGGTGAACGTGCAGGCCTCGAAGAGCTCGGCCGCCTCCGGCATGCGTGGGGAGAAGGCCAGGTAGCCGATGCGCTCGCCGGGGATGGCCAGCGACTTGGACCAGGACGTGGCCACGATCGCGCGCGTCACCAGCGGCGGCACCTCGGGCGGCACCACGTCGTCGAAGACCAGGGCCTTGTAGGGCTCGTCGCTGATCAGCACGATGGGCCGAGGGGCGCGGGCGAGCACCGCCTCGAGCTCGACGAACGTCGAGGCGGGGTAGATGACGCCGCTCGGGTTGTTCGGTGAGTTCACCAGGATGGCCCGCGTCCTCGGCGTGATCGCGGCCTCGATCCTCGCCACGTCCGGCGTGAGGTCGGCCTGGGGCGGCACGACGACGAGCTTCCCGCCGTGGTTCTCCGCGTAATAGACGTACTCGACGAAGTACGGAGCCACCGTGATGACCTCGTCGCCCGGGTCGAGCAGCGCCTTCAGCACGGTGTTGAGCGCGGCGCCGGCGCCCACGGTCATGAGCACGTGATTGGCCGTGTACGGCAGGCCCGTGGTTGCGCCGAGCCGCCGGGCCACGGCCTCGCGGACGCGCAGGTGGCCGGCGTTGGGCATGTAGGCGTGCAGATGGGGATCCTTGCTGTCGAGCACACGCCGCGCGGCGGACAGCACGGCCGCCGGCGGCTCGATCTCGGGGTTGCCCAGCGTGAAGTCGAAGACCTTGTCGGCTCCGCGCTCCTGCTTGAGCCGCGCCCCCTCCTCGAACATGCGCCGGATCCACGATGCCTTCGTCAGGTTCTCGGCGACGGCCCGGGAGACGATCACGCCCGGAGTATACGGCCTCGCCACCGTCCGGATGGGCGGTGATTCCTGTCGGGGTCACTACCGAACCCGGACTGGATATTCCTGTGAGCAGTCGTCCGACCCCGCCCGGAGAACTCGTAGACGCGAGCCTCTGGGAGGGACTCCGATCTGCACCGCGAGGGCGATGGCGTCGACATCCCGAGTCATCCGGATCTCAGGAGTCGTGCCTCGTCGAAGAGGCAACGGATTGCTCTGCCGGTACGCGGCTCCGCACCCCTGATGGGTTGGACAGTGGCCATACCGAGTCCGTTCCATTGGCCGTTTTCAGACTTCGGCTCGGCAGTGATTGCTCGATCATCTATGGCGAGGCCGAGGAGTTCTGCCGCGGGCAATGTGTTATGCCCAAGGAACCGCTCGGGGCCCGAGCGTCCTGAGCTGCGAGCGAAGGAGTCCGTCGAGGACTCCGAAGAGGCCAATCCGGAGAGCATCCGTGGCGTTCGACCAGAAGTGCCGCCCTTTGTGTTTCCCGTTCAGCGCCGTCGGCGCAACGCCCACGAACAAGACGTCAACCGTGTCGGGCGGGTCAGGAATCTCACCAACAGCGAGCGGATTCGCGACGAGACCGCTGTTTCCCGTGATGCAGTCCCGGCATGCCGCGATGCATGCCTGTGTGGTCCTCCACGATATCCACGCTCATGTCGAGCTCAGGAACTCGCGAGGGGTCATGATCAGAGTATTGCGGAAGCTCCGTAGCTTCAGGAGGTGTTGGTCGTCCGTAACGATCGTATCGGTGCCGGCGGCGATCGCGCATTCGATGATTCGATTGTCTGGTTCATCGCCGTGTACGAGGTTCACCGACTCGATGGGATTGACAAGCACCGCGCAATCGAGAATCGCCCGCGCCGCTTCCCGCACTCGCGGTGCCGTCCACTTGAACTTCCTGATCAAGACGCGCTCGACCTCGTCGACAATTGGCTGCGAGATGAAGACCGCGATGGCGCCTGCTCGGCCCAGAGCTAGCAGGCTGCGGAAAAACCCGACATTAGATGCCGGGGCTGATGAAAAGTTCGACTACGATGCGCGCAAGACCCCGTGAGGAGGCGCGCATGCGAGGAGATGGCCCCGGGCCGCAGCCGCACATG
>Ga0207646_10008776_pt1 | contig 10088 bp, 10 predicted proteins | sample KBSK5502metaG_FD_184343 | JGI IMG/M metagenome (GOLD analysis project Ga0207646, IMG submission 184343) | Corn, switchgrass and miscanthus rhizosphere microbial communities from Kellogg Biological Station, Michigan, USA - KBS K5-50-2 metaG... | ecosystem: Host-associated > Plants > Roots >...
CGGCCGATGGGGCACAGTGCCCCTTGACCCCTCGACCCCTTGACCGCTTAGCATGGGGCCGATGCGACTCTTCCCGGGGTACCTGGTCGTGATGGCGGCCGCCGCGGCCGTTGGTCTCCTGGCGTGCGGTGGTACCTCGAGCGAGACGCCCTGGCCCGTGGAGCCCGAGTCGCGGCCTCTCGGACCGAGCGGGGAGACGGCGCCTCCCGCCGCCGAGGTCCCCAGCGCCGAGCCGGGGCCGGCCGAACCCCACACGTCGGAGCAGGCGGACGCGGGCGTCGCGCGGAAAAGACCGAGAGCGCCGGAGCCCAACGTCGACCCATGAGCGCCTCCGTGCAGGGGACCTAGCCGGCCGTGGACGACGCCCAGTCCAAGGTGACGCTGCGGCCGCGCTCGAAGCTCGAGCGGGTGCTCGATGCGATCGGCGAGGAGTACGAGGTGCCGCCGCGGCCGGCGCTCGACCTCGTCTCGCAGGTCGCGCTTCTCCACCTGGTCGGATGTGGCGCCGATCACAAGGCGGCGATCGTGGCCATCGGCCCGCTCTGTTCGAAGCCGGGTGCCGTCGATCCCGAGCTGCTCGCGCACACGCCGCGCGAGCTCGTCGCGACGGTGTGCCCCGAGGGGCTGGTCGACGACACCGTTCGGGCGCTGCGCTCCCTCGGCGAGGCGGCGACTGCGAAGCCCCAGGGTCTCGAGGCGCGATGCCGCGGTGACCTCACCGAAGCGCGGCGCCTGCTCCGCTCCCTGCCCGGGATGGCCGAGCAGCGCGCCGACCTGATCCTCCTCCAGGCCGGGATCCACGCGGTGGTGGCGCCGACCGGCTACGGTGTCCAGGTCGCCGCGCGGCTCGGGTATCCCGGCACGTCGTACGCGTCGTTCGCCCGCGCGCTCGACGAAGAGCTGCCCGAGCACGCCAACGCCGTCGCGGTCGCGTGGCGGGCCCACCACCTGCTCGATCAGCACGGAAAGCGGATCTGCGCCCCGCGCTCTCCGCAATGCGGCCGCTGCCCGGTGCGCGACGCGTGTGCCTATCGGGGCGAGGGCGAGGACCCGGCGACCCGGCTGTCCTGGCGCGCGCCGGCATCCTAGGGAAAGTAACCCAGTGCGTCTCGCTCCGAAGTCCGGTCACCGCGATGTTCGCGATGCCGATGCCCGTCGCCGGTTGCCTTGATGAACCGGAGACCGGCAACTGGCGTGCACGTTGGGGGCGCTGCCACCGCTTCGGGTCCGACGCCCTGATTTGGCTACCTTGAAGACCCTTAGGACGACGAACTGACCGTCGCCCAAGAAGGGCCGGGCCCGGCGTTTCGTACTATACCCCCCATGGCGATGGCCCAGCTTCACCCAGCTCGGCACCCCGGCGTGGGGACACCCCGCACGCCGGGCTGGATCGCCACGGTCCTCGCATGTCTGGCTCTGCTGGTGGTGCCGATCACGGCCTGGATCGCCTTTCCGGCGCCGGCGCTCCCGGCCCGGGTCGCGGGACCGACCCCGGTCGTGACGGCGCCCCCGGAGCCTCCGGCCGAGACGCATCGGCCGCCCTCCCGCCCCGCGCGGGTGACGCCCTCCGATGAGACGCCGCCGCCGGTCCCGGACGATCGCCCCGACGTTCCGGTCGCCGGGGCGGTCCTCGACGCCGAGGGGAAAGCGGTTCCGGGCGCGAGCATCGGCTGCACCGACCGGGATCCCGCGCTCTCGACGGTGACCGACGCCGCGGGGCGTTTCGAGCTGCCGTCGGAGGCCGCGGGGTGCATGGCCGTCGCGCGCGAACGAAGCCACAGCCCGTCGGCGGCCGTTGCGCTCGCGGCCGGTGGCGACAACACGCTCCGGATGGAGCGAGGCGGCGCCATCGAAGGCGTCGTCGTCGACGAGCAGGGAGCGGCCGTCGCTGCGTACATGATCGCGATCGAGTCCTTCCAGCCGGCGGGCGGAGGCGAGTCGCCTTCGGCGGTCGGGCGGCCCCATCGCGTCGAGGATCCGACCGGTGCATTCGAGTGGAAGGACCTGCCCGCCGGCCGCTACATCCTCACGGCGAGCGCCGAGGGGCGCCCGCCGAGCAGGAGCGACCGCATCGACGTCGAGGCGGGGCTGACCGCGCATCGCGTGCGGATCACGCTTCCCCGCGGCGCCACGCTGAGCGGCACCGTGTTCGACGCCGACACACGCAAGCCGATCGCCGGCGCGAGCGTCGGTCTCGACGCGGCGACGTCGACGGGCGCGAACGCGATTCCGGCCGCCGTCACCGACGCCGACGGCACCTTCGCGCTCAGCGGTGTGCCGCCGCAGGGACCGTTCTCCGTCCGCGTGAGCCACACCGACTACCGCACCAAGATCCTGACCCTGACGCTGCGGGGCAGTGGTTCCACGCCCGAGAGCATCCCGCTGCGTGCGCGCGCCGACGGCGGCCCGGACAGCGAGCTCGCCGGCATCGGCGCGATGCTCGGCCAGAGCCCGAAGGGCGTGATCATCCAGGGCCTGGTCGAGGGTGGACCGGCGGCGCGGGTCGGCCTCAAGTCCGGCGATCGATTCCTCCTCATCGACGGTGCCGACGCGACCGCGATGACGATGTCCGATTGCGTCCAGCGCCTGCGCGGGCCGGAAGGCACGCGCGTGGCGGTCCGCGTCTCGCGCGACGGCATCGCCACCGTCGATGCGACGATCCTCCGAGAGCTCGTCGTGCACTGAGCCGAAACTCTCCCGCGGGGAAGTCCGCTGACCTCCAGGCTCGAGGAGCGCCCGAGTCCTGATAGGATCGCTGCTGGAGATCTCTTGGGCCGCGCAACCCTGCCCCTCGTCCTCGCCGTGGGGGTCGTCGCACCCGTGGGCGGCTGCGGGACACCCGAGCGTCGGTTCGGCGCCGGCGGAGATGCATCGAGCAGCTCGGCGGCGACAGGTGGCGCCTCCGCGGGCTCGGGCGGCATGGCGGCTTCGAGCGCCGGGTCGGGAGCATCGGGAGGAGCGAGCGGGTGCGCCGGCTCGGGCGCGCCATGCAGCGGTGTCCCCTGCTGCCAGGGGACCTGCGACGCGCAAACGATGACGTGCCCCGCACCGTGCAAGGCCGATGGTCTCGGCTGCGACACGGCGGCGGATTGTTGTGGGCGCTCGTGTCTCGCCGGGATCTGCCAGTCCTGCACGCCTGGAGGCAGCCCCTGCAACGGCGAGTCTTGCTGCACCGGCTTGGCGTGCGACGACAAGGGCACGTGCGCCACGTGCTCCACCGACGGGCAGCTGTGCGGCGAGGGCAAGCCTTGCTGTACGGGCTTGCCCTGCGTGGCGGCGATGTGCAACTCGAAATGCAACCCCTTCGCTTCGCAGTGCGCCATCGACAGCGAGTGCTGCACCCAGGTCTGCACGGGCGGGAAATGCGCCTGCTCCGGAGACTTCGACCCTTGCTCGCAGGACAGCGATTGCTGTCTCGGCGCGACCTGCAGCGCCCAGGGCTACTGCGGGCTCTGAGGGATTCGTGCCTCGGGCTTGCGTCCGGCGCCCGCCCCGGCTCGAATTCGCTCGGAGGCCCTGTCATGCAGCTCGATGCTCCCCGCGTGAACCGGCGTTCCCGCGTCCTCGGCGCCGCCGCCGCCCTCGTCGCGACGCTCCTCTCCGGCGCCGTCGCGGCACAGCAGCCACCCGCCGCGGGCCCCCCAGCGGCGCAGCCCGGGCAGCAGCCACCCCCGCCCGGGTACGGCCCCCCACCGCCGGGGTACGGCCCGCCGCCTCCAGGGTACGCGCCCCCACCTCCGGGCTACGGCCCGCCGCCCGGCTACTACGCGCCGCCGCCGGGGTACGCGCCGCCTCCCGGCTACTACTACTATCCGCAGCCGCCGCCCCCGGAGGACAAGAAGCGCTACAGCGTCCCGATGATGGTCACCGGGATCGTCGGGACCAGCGTCGGACTGGTGCTCCTCCTCGTCGGCGGCACGCTCTTCTCGAACGCGGATCAAAACGTGCAGTGCGTCTGCGGTCCGAACGGCGGATGCAACTGCAACGACAACACGGACCAGAAAACGACGGGTGTCGTGCTGATGGTCAGCGGCGGCGTGCTCGCCGCGGTGGGCATCCCGCTCATCATCGTCGGCGCGAGGAAGGTATCGAACAAGCCCGAGCAGGAAGAGCAGCAGGACAAGAAGGCCGCCCTCGCACCGACCGTCCTCGTCGGTCCGCGCGCCGCCGCGCTCCGCTGGAGGTTCTGAGCGCCCGACCGTGCTAGGAAGGGCGCCGCCCCATGTCGCCCCGCCCCACCGAGCTCCCGCCGCCCGGCGCGCCGGACGTGCTCTACCTCATCGATCTGTCGAACTACGTCTTCCGGGCGTTCCACGCCATCGCCTCGCTCTCGAACTCGAAGGGCGAGCCGACGAACGCGACCTACGGCACCGTCTCGATGCTCTCGAAGCTCGTGGAGGATCGCAAGCCCGCCTACCTCGGCGTCGCGATGGACTCGCCGGGCAAGACGTTCCGCGATGCGCTGGATGCCAACTACAAGGCCCACCGGCCCCCGCCGCCGCCCGAGCTCAGCCATCAGCTCAAGCGCTGCAAGGAGATCGTCGAGGCCTACCGCATCCCGATCTTCATGGGCGCCGGCGTCGAAGCGGACGATTGCATCGCCGTTGCGGTGCACCGCGCGCGCGAGAAGGGCGTCCGCGTCGTGATCGCGTCGAGCGACAAGGACCTCCTGCAGCTCGTCGACGACGTCGAGGCGTGCGTCATGTGCTGGGACGCGATGCGCGACCGCGTCTACGGGCCGCTGGAGGTGCAGACCAAGTTCGGTGTGCGGCCCTCTCAGGTGCGCGATCTCCTGGCCCTCGTGGGCGACAGCTCGGACAACATCCCCGGCGTACCGGGCGTCGGCCTCAAGACCGCCGCCGAGCTGATGCTGCAGTTCGGCAGCCTCGAGGCCCTCTACACCCGCCTCGACGAGGTGAAGAAGCCGCGCATCCGCGAGTCGCTCCGCGAGCACGAAGCCGCGGCGCGCCTCTCGCAGAAGCTCGTTTCGCTCGACCCCGACGCGCCGTGCGATCTGGACCTCGAGACCCTGCGTTACGGGGGAGCCGACACCGCGCGGCTCCGCGAGCTCTTCACCGAGCTCGAGTTCACCCGCTTCCTCAAGGCCGTCCCCGCGCCCGCCCTCGTCACCGACGCCTATCGGCCGCTCCTCGAGCGGGCCGATCTCGAGCGGTTCGCGGCGGCGGCACGCGCAGCGGGGCGACTCGCGATAGAAGTCCACGCGACCCCGCGCGAGGCCATGCGCGCCTACGTGTGCGGCATCGCCCTCTCGCACGGAAAGGATTCGGCAGTCTACGTCCCGATGGGGCACCGCTACCTCGGGGCGCCGGCCCAGCTCGGGATGTCGGACATCGCCGAGGTCCTCGGGCCGCTCCTCGCCGACCCGAAATTGCCCAAGTACGGCCACGACGTGAAGTTCACCGAGGTCGTACTCCTGCGGGCCGGGATCCCGATCGCCGGCGTCCACTTCGACTCGATGCTCGCGAGCTACCTCCTCGACCCCGAGGCGCCGAACGATCTGCACGCCTGCGCCGAGCGCGACGCCGGCCTCGCGATGAAGGCGTACGAAGAGATCGCCCCGAAGCGGCGCGGGCAGGCCCAGCGCGGCTTCGACGAGATCGAGGTCGACGAGGCGGCGCGCTACGCGGCCCAGTTCCCCGAGGTCGTCCTCGAGCTCGCCGGCCGCTACGGCGAGCGCCTCGCATCGGGCAAGCTCGACAAGCTCCTCGACGAGCTGGAGCTCCCGCTGGCCGCAGTCCTGGCGCAGATGGAGCTCGTCGGCGTCCTCGTCGATCCGACCGCGCTCGAGGGGCTCGGCCAGGAGATGTCGAAGCAGCTCACGACGCTGGAGCAACGGGCGCGCGAGGTGGCGGGCGGCGACCTCAACCTCGCGTCACCGAAGCAGCTCGAGACGATCCTCTTCGACGAGCTCAAGCTGAAGGTCACGCGGCGCACCAAGACCGGCCGCTCGACCGACGCCGAAGCCCTGGAGGCGATCGCCGAGGACCACCCCCTGCCTGCGATCGTGCTCGAGCACCGCGCCATCGCCAAGCTCAAGGGCACCTACGTCGACGCGCTGCCGCGCCTCGTGCATCCCGACACCGGCCGCATCCACACCCGCTGGAGCCAGGCCGTCGCTGCGACAGGTCGGCTCTCGTCGCAGGACCCGAACCTCCAGAACATCCCGATCCGGACGGCGCTCGGAAAGATGATCCGCCGCGCGTTCGTGGCCCCGCCCGGCAGCGTCTTCCTCAGCGCCGACTATTCGCAGATCGAGCTCCGCGTCCTCGCGCACCTGTCGAAGGACCCTGTGCTCGTCGACGCGTTTCGCACCGGCCAGGACGTGCACGTTCGAACGGCGATGGAGATCTTCGGCGTCGACGCGAAGGGCGTGACCGACGAGATGCGCCGTCGGAGCAAGACGATCAACTTCGGTGTCATCTACGGGATGGGCGAGGTCGCGCTCGCCAAGCGTCTCGGGATCGCGCGCAGCGAGGCATCGAGCTTCATCCAGCGCTACTTCGAGCGCTACCGGGGCGTCGCCGACTTCATGGACCGGACGCTCGCCGAGGCGCGCCGCACCGAGACCGTCTACACCCTCCTCGGACGGCGGCGGATCCTGCCCGACCTACGCAACTCGGATCACATGCGCCGCTCCTACGCCGAGCGCATCGCCCAGAACACCCCGATCCAGGGCACAGCCGCGGATCTCCTGAAGCTCGCGATGGTCCGGCTGTCCGAGCCGCTCGTGTTGGGCGCGCGGATGGTCCTCACGGTGCACGACGAGCTCGCCTTCGAGGTCCCCGCCGGCGCCGCCGACGAGGCAAAGGCCAAGGTGCGCCACGCGATGGAGACGGTATTTCCGCTGGACGTCCCGCTGGTCGTCGATGTCGGCGCCGGCCCGACGTGGGCCGAAGCGCATTGAGCGCGACGCACAATCGGAAAGCGACCCGACATCCGTCAGGGTGGCATTTTTCGCGGCCGTAGGCCGCCGGGACTACTTGGCGCCGGCGGTGGCCTTGTGGAGCGCGGCCGCGAGGCGGCCCTTGATCCGCGAGGCACGACGCGCCGGGATGACGCCCTTCGAGGCGGCGCGGTCGAGCGCGCTCTGGGCCGTCTTGATCGTGCCGGCCGCCTGAGTCGGCGTGGCCAGCGCGGCGCGAGCCTTCTTCACGGTCGAGCGCAAGGCGGACTTGCCCGCCCGGTTGCGCGCCGTCCGGTTGATGCGCTGGCGGTTGCGCTTCTCGGCGGATGCGTGGTTGGCCATGAGAAAGCTCTCCTACTTCTTTCCGGGGGCGGCAGCGGTGCGGATGCGCGGCGCGTCGGCGGCGTTCTTGTCGTAGCCCTCGGGCTGGATCGGAAACGCCGGGGTCCCGCCCGTGCGCTCGGCGCGCTTGCGACGGACGCCGGCGCGGCGGGCCTTGCGAGCCCGGATTCGCTGTGTCTGCTGTGTAGCGGAGACCATGGGGACGCGCAGTCTAGGCGAGCGCGCCGCCCTGTCAATGGCTGTCTACGGCCGGATCGTGACGCCGACGGAGAACGTCGGCTTGGAGAAGGCGCCGACCTTGGCCCCCTGGAGGGCGGCCTTCACGCAGCCCGTCTGCCCGTGCGCCGCCGCCCAGCCGGTCACGGTGACGCTGCTCACGCTGCCGTTGGACGAGAAGGTGATCGTGGCGCGGGACACGTCGTCGGCCCCGCCGACGCACGCCTTCGCGCCGCCCATGACCGATCCCACGGCCGCGCTGACCGAGCCCTGGGGCGGCTGCTCCGGGATGCTGCTCGACTTGGAGCCGGCGGCTGGCTCGCCCTTCTCCGCCGAGTCGCCGCTCTTGTCCGTCGGCCCCACGGCCTTTTCCATCGCGCCAGCGAGGTCGCCCGGAGCCTTCTCCGTGCCCTTCTCCGCGGGCTTTCCCGGCGCCGGCGCTGGCTTCGCTTCGGGCGTCGGGGCCGGTGTCCGGCCCGGTCCGAGCGCGCCGCCTCCGGGCACAGGTCGAGGCGGACCGTTCAGAGCGACCGGGCCCTCGGCCTCGCCGGTGGCGGCGGGCTCGCCGGTAGCGGGCGGAGCGACCGCGACCTCTCCCGTCGCTTCGGCCGTCGGAGCCGGCGCTTCCTGCTTGGTCTCGGCGACCACGGGCGCCGGCGCCGCGTGCGGGAAGAGGCGCTCGCGCTGCTGGTACATCGCAAACGCCGCCGCGATCCCGAGCACCGCGATCGCGATCCCGGCGACCGCGCCCCCGGACCCCTTCTTCGCGGGCGGGGCGGCCTTCGCCGCACCCTTTGCCGCGCCCTTTGCAGGTGCAGCCGCGCGCGCGGACGCTGCGGCTTCGGGCTTGTCGTCGTCGTCGAAGAGCCCCTCGCTCGCTGGCTGCGCCTTCTCTGCCGCGGCGATCTCCTGCGGCGTCGCCATCGAGCGGATCACGTTGAGGTCGACGATGCCCGAGTCCTCTTTGCCCGCTTCGACGGGTCGCGACGGCAGCGGCGTGGCAGTGGCCGAGCGGGGCAGCGGCGTGGACACGGCCGACTTGGACGATGGAGCTCCAGGCAGAGGCGTCGAGACGGCGCCCGGGAGCGGGGTCGAGACCGAGCTCACCGCTCCAGGCAACGGGGTCTGCGATCGGGTCGCACCGGCCTGGCTCGCGCGCTCGGCGATCTCCCGAAGCGACTGCCGCTTGCTCCGTGGCGCGTCGATGCTCGCAGGAGTCGACGCCCTCGGCTGAGATGGCGCCGCGCCTTGCCCCCGGTCTTTGTCGTCCGACATCTTTCTCTCTCCTGATACGCGAAGCTCTGCGGGCATGACGCCCGAGGGATCCGGTTCCGACGTCTCGCCCGAAGGGCGAGCGTCCCGACCAGCCGTTCTTCCCGAAGGCTCGCCCGGCTCGGGCGGAAGCGCCGGAGCCTCGAGCAGTGTCGCGAGCACGGCATCGCCCTTCGGGCGGGCGCTCGCCCCGGCGGCGATCGCATCGGCCTGCACGTCCCAGGCGGGCTCCGCCTTGGAAGGGGCGGGCCACTTCTTCAGCAGGGTGTCGAGGTCGGGCTCCAGTTTCTTCATGCGTCCCCTCCGAAGCCGCGGTCCGCGAGGTACTCCCGAAGCTTGCGACGTGCTTCGTGCACGCGCCAGGCGACCGTGCCTTCAGGGCATCCGAGGATCTTCGATGCGTCGTCGTGCGCGAGCCCGTCGATGCAAACGAGGATGAGCGTCGTTCGAAGCGTGTCCGAGAGCGCGTCGATGCCGTCGCAGAGCGCCGTCGCGAGCTCGCGCTGCTGGGACGCCGCCGCCGGATCGCCGCCCTGGCTCGGGCGGGTCTCGGTGAGCAGCGCCTCGATGCGCGGATCGTCCGACGGCGTCGAGTTCCTGCTCGACTTGCGGGCGCGGATCGAGTTGAGCGACAGGTTCACCGCGATCCGATAGAGCCAGGTGAACGGCTCGCTGCGCCCATCGAAGCGATCGAGGGCCTGGTAGGCGCGGACGAAGGTCTCCTGCGTCACGTCCTCGGCCTCCGCGCCCGTGCGGACCAGATGAAAGGCGAGCCGGAAGATGCGCCTTTGGTATCGGCGCACGAGCGTCCCGAACGCGTTAGCGTCCCCGTTGCGCGCCTGATCCACCAGCTCACGGTCGGTCGGTTTGGGCATCCTAGGCGGCTCGGGGCCGCGGATGTGGACCCCTTCGTGGCCTGCGTCCTCGGAGTTCCAAGAAGGCAAGGCGACCCGAAAGGACCCGGGGAAGCGAGCTCCTGCCCGGGGTCAAACCCGCGGGACGGAAGCCCCGAAGGCCCTTCAGGCGCGCGAAGATAGCCGAACACCTCGCTTAGGACAAACCAACCCGCGGGACCTTGGCTCGGTGGATGTCGGATGATGCATTGCGTCACCCCTCGGCCGAAGGCTGCGGGCGAGCAATCTCACCGGTCGCGGCGGCCTCGCGGGGGGTGCCGCTGCTATCGTGCCCGGCATGAGATTCACGCGGGGCTGGATGCGCTCGGTTGGGTTGGTCCTGGCTGCTTTCGCCGGGGGTGCGGCCACGTCGCACTTCGCGCACGCGACGACCCAGGCCGCCAGCCCGTACGCGCCCTTCGATCAGCTGGCGCGCGTCC
>Ga0207646_10008777_pt1 | contig 10088 bp, 8 predicted proteins | sample KBSK5502metaG_FD_184343 | JGI IMG/M metagenome (GOLD analysis project Ga0207646, IMG submission 184343) | Corn, switchgrass and miscanthus rhizosphere microbial communities from Kellogg Biological Station, Michigan, USA - KBS K5-50-2 metaG... | ecosystem: Host-associated > Plants > Roots >...
CAGCCGTTCTCAAGGTTGGAATCATCCAGACCAATCCAGCACGACAGATGAGCCATTGGCCGAGTGCGGGTCCAGTAGGAATAATCCTGATGCCAGGCCACGACTCCGCCATGATGCGCAGGTTTGCTGAAAAGTTGATCGTGCCAGAAGCGCACCGCACCACCGAGCAGTTGCGACGCGGGCCTCAGGAAAGCCGGATTCCAAAGCAAGTCATGAAACCCGGGAGAGATGCGCCAGGCGCCGAGGGCGTGGAAGAGTGTGGTCGAGGTGTCCGTCGATTCATTAGTATGGAATTCGTAGAAGAGTTTGTGGCCAGGGTGTGCGGGCTCGAGCAGTTCAGCCAGTTCAGCGCGGAGTGTCTCGATCTGTTCGTCGTTAAGCATGCGAACACCAGCGAGATAACCGTAGGTGTGAAAGAACTCGATTTGTTCGTCGGCGAGGCGATATTGCGTCCAGTCTTCAACGCGTGCGGGCGAGTTGAAAAGCTCGGTGATAGGACTGTGATGTTTGGATAGATCCGCGACCATTTCAGGTTCTAACCCCATCATGAAGGCGGTACCACCCGGGTCAGCGGGTGGGTCTAATATTCAGCGTGCGCGGGACTCCTTAACCCACCCGCTTACGCAGGTGGTACTGACTGCATCACTTCACCGCTCCAATCCTCTCAAGCACCACCCGCGCCACGGCAGGAATAATCTCGCGCTCGTTTGCGTGATCGGTGGTGAAAGTTACCAGGACGAATTTCGCTCCGTTCGGCAATTCGAGGTAGGCCGCATCGTGGCGGGTCGTACTGGTCCAGCCCGCCTTCGACCAGAGCTTCACGCCGTTCATACCCTGCAAAGCGATGCCGGTAAAGCCGTGCCCCTGATCGTCGTTGTCTTTTGAAGTCCCTGAGAAATCGCGCTTCAAGAGTTCCATCATCTGCGCACTGCGCGCCGACGTCACCGCCCGGCCCGTCGCAATCTCAGAAAGCAAACGCGCCGTCGCGTCGGTGGTCAGCTTGTTGCGGTTCTCGCCGTTCGGCCCGCGCGACACTTTTTCCCGGCCATACGCGTCTTCGCAAAATGTTTTTTGGTTCGTGTTGATGTTCGTAAAGCCGAGCGAAGAAAAATACCGGTTCATGGCGTCGCGCTTATACTGCCAATCCTTCATCTCTTTCGGCGGCAGCTCATAACCTCCGGTTGTGTGCGTGAGCACGTCGACGATGTACTGCGTGGCTTCGTTTGACGAATCGACGATCATGTCGCGCACTGCGCGCTTTAGTTCGGCCGTCTCCTGGATCTTTTTGTCTTCCAGCCAACGATGGACGGCGACAAGATAAAAAAGCTTCACCACGCTGGCCGGGTAGACACGCTCGTTCCCGCGGAAACTGGCCGTCGACGGATGCTGCGGGTCGCGCAGATCAATCAGCGTGATCGAGAGTTCCTTCTCAGTCAGCTTTTTATCCGCAAATTTTGTCAGCGCGGTGTGCGCAGCTTCGTTGACGAGTTCCTGGAGCGTTGTTGGATTAACAGCTTCAGTGAGCGGTGTTGACGCTGGTTGCCGGCCTCGCTGCGCCTGCGTCGAAAACGAAAGAGGTAGCAAGGTTAAGAGGGTCAGGACGATTCCTAATCGAAGCATTGTCATTTCCTTCGGTGTCATAGCTCATTCTCGTCCGCGAAGCGGACGCTTGAAAATAGCCCAGCACTTTAAGTGCTGGGGAGGCTGGGAATAGTAACCAAAGCCCGTGAAACGGGCGACTGAAGCGACAGAACCGGGAGCGGTAGAGCCCGGTCAAGGCACTCAAGTAACGATAGTCGGTTCGGAGTTCCAAAGATTATTCTTAAGGTGACCCTGGCATCCCTTCGCTATCGCTCAGGGTTCTGTAACTTTTTGCCGTCCGCTTCGCGGACTTGATGTAAGGTTTTTTGTTGTCGCGTTCCCAGCGATAAATCGCTGGGCTATTTTCGTTCGTCCGCTTCGCGGACTGAAGCCTCGTCACAAACGCTTACAATGTCAGCGTCTCAGAAGGCCCGCGCGTAAGCAAGGGCAACTTCCCCGGAGGCACAGTCGGAGCTTGCCCTCCCTCACGGTCGGGCTTCTGACCTGTTTTGTTTATTCACTCGCGACCAAATCCAATAAATCGGCAGCCCCAGCCCGATCAAACCAATTCCCGCCAGCGGCGGATTGCGGGCCAGCTTTCCGAACCCGGTCAGCAGATGCCCGTGAATAATCAGGCTCGCGCCGGCAGCAGCATCGTCGCGCACTCCCCACAGAGTCATTCCCAGGATCAACGCGGTGGCCAGCAGGAAAAGGATCGGCACCACCGGATACCCCCAGGCGCGATAGGGCCGCTCAGCGTCCGGCATCTTGCGACGCAGAATAAAAACCGCCGCAGTCACTAGTCCATAGAAAATCCACAGACCGAAGATCGCGTAGTCGGTCAAAGTATCGAACGACGACGAAAACGCAATCACCAGTATGCAGGCCCAGACTGCCTGAACAATCAGCGCGCCGGTCGGCACGCGCGTGCGCGGCGAAACCCTGGACAGGCTGCGCAGGAACAAACCATCGCGCGCCATCGCGTAAGGAACTCGCGCTCCGGTCAGGATCGAAGTGTGCAGCGTGCCGAAAGTTGAAGAGAGCAAGGCGGCGGCGATGAAAGTTATTGCCAGCGGGCCCAGAAATCTTTGCGCGGCCTCGGTGGCTACGGACGAGGCCGTCGAAACGCTGGCGACTTCAGTTGGCGACATTACGTAGAAGTAAGACAAGTTCACAAACAGATAGAGAGCCATGATCAGCAGCATGCCGCCGATTAGCGCGCGGGGCAGATTGCGCTTCGGATTCTGCACCTCGCCGGCCACCAGCGTGACGTTGTTCCAACCATCGTATGCCCAAAGCGCGCCCAGCATCGCCGCAATCAAACCGCCAAATCCATAACGGGCTGCGGGGCTGACTTTTTCGCAAAGACCTCCGACGTTAGCCATCGTCAGGTGCGACCAGTCAGCGCCCTGCGCCAACAGAAAGGCGCCGACACCGACGACCAGCACCAGTGCGATCTTGATTGCGGAAAGCACCGCCGCCACGCCGCCGCTGAACCTCACGGCCAGACAGTTGATGCCGGTGACGATGAATATCGAAGCCAACGCGACTATTTGTATTTTGCCAAACGGAATCGAATGGCCAAACAGGTTCGCCGAAAAGAATTGGCCTTCGAGGCGTCCGCGAATCATGGTGTTCAGGAACAACGCGAATTGAACGCCAAGCGCCGCCTGCGATCCGGCTTTGCCGATGAAGAAAGACATCCAACCAAACAGAAATCCCCAGGGGCGGCCGTAGGCTTCGCGCATGAAGACGTATTCGCCACCCGCGCGCGGCATCATCGCCGCCAACTCTGCATAACTGAGGGCGCCGGCGAGCGAAAGTAATCCGGCGACGACATAGACAGCCAGCACCTTTCCCGGCGTGCCGACGTTGCAAGTCATCACCCGCGCTTTCAGGAACACGCCGGTACCGATCACGTTACCGACCACAACCGACATGGCGGCGATCAAGGTCAGGCCGCGAACCAGATCATGCTTTGAAGTTTCAGGTTTCAAGTTTCAGGTTTCAGGTTCAAGACTCCTGGCTTCAAACTTTGCCATCGAGCTTCTTGAACTTCGTTCCTTTCACACCAGATCTGCGAAGGTAGCTCATCAACCCACTGATCATCCTGCTAATCTGCGTTGCGCTATTTGCCAGGGCTTCGAAGCCTTCCTTGCCTATGTAACCCTGATCGAATGCAACATAGAGTTGTGACCGGACTTCGCCGGCAGAACCCTTCGCGGTGGAGAGAAATTGCCCAAACTCCGCTGTGCCGCTTCTCTCAAAGCCCTCGGCGATGTTCGACATGATTGAAACACTCGACCTGCGAATCTGATCCTTTAAACCGTAATCTTTCGAGAAATCTCCTTGACCGGTAATCCGATAAATCCGGCTAGTTAGTTCTCTAGCTTTCTGCCAAGCATTTATGTCCTCGAATTTCTTAAAAGTCGCCATGTTGCACCTCTGTGGGAAAAGATGAAAAAGCCTTCACCGCTATGAGAACTTGAAACTTGAAACCTTAAACTTGAAACGATCTTTCGCGATGTTGTTCGACACGGAGACGGCTGCTCGCTCTAGCTGATCTCTGAGACTATAACGGGAGTTGAATTCCGGTCGCGAAGTGAGCAAATAAGTAGCGATGGCAAGATCAATCGCCGCATTCCAAACTGGAAGATCCTCGAATCGCTTGTAGCGCATGATGGCCGCGCATTATCTCACACGTCTTGGGCTTGGATATCGCCTTTCTTTCTGGGAGCGGCAAACCGTACAAGTAAAGGCCGATCGGTCATGCTGCATACAATCATGAGGAAAATTCAAGATTCAAAATTCAAGATTCCAAAGACCTACATTCCAACGTCTCAAGGCCCATTTCGGAATCTTCGGAACCTGAAGTCTGGAATCCGGAATCTCGATTCTTGATTCTTGGAATCTCGATTCTTGACTCTTGGAATCTCGATTCTTGACTCTTGGAATCCTGAATCTTGAATCCTGAATCCTGAATCTTGGAATCTTGGAATCTTGAATCTTGAATCTTGAATCTTGAATCCTCCCCTCACCAAACGTCATTCGCCAGCAGATCGTCGTACGTGTCCCGCCGCCGAATCACATCAGCTTTTCCATCCTCTCGCACCATGACGGCCGCCGGCAGCGGCCGACCGTTGTAAGGAAACATTTGCGCCAATGAATAAGCCCCTGAATTGAGCAGCGCCAAAACCTCGCCCGGCTGTGCATCGCGCGGCAACAAGCGATAGTCAGGCAGTCTTCCGTGCCTTTCAATATCGAAATAGACATCGCCTGAATCGCAAAGCGGGCCGGCAACCTTGTATTCGGACTCTACCGGTTCGCACGCTCGGGACGCCGAAATCAGATGGTAGTACCACTTATAATTGTTCATTGAAAGCAGAATGTTATAGCCCGCATCCGTCAGCAGCCACACGTCATTAGTCTCAGGCCGGCGTTTGATGTTGCGCACTTTGGTCAGCACGACGCCGGCATCGGCGATCACGCTACGCCCGGGTTCCAGAAGGATCGTCACACGATCCAGCAAGTGCTCGGCTTCAGCATCACGCGCGGACTCGCGCGCTACGCGTAAGGCTTCAGCCAGGACCGCCGACGGTTCAAGGTTAGCGCCCAGCATGTCGCGTTCGTGTTCGGGCAATTGATCGGCCTGCGAGCGGTCGCGCAGATAGTTCACCGGAATGCCGCCGCCGAGATTGATGTGTTCCAGCGTGTGGCCGGTCTCGCGATGAATCGTCATCAGATGGTTCCACATGCTTTTGAAGGCTTCGGCGAAGGGCTCGACGTCAGGCGTCTGCGAACCCACGTGAATGTGTATGCCACAGACATGGATCAGTTCGGGATTCTGCAGGCCCCTATAAAATGCTGCGAGTACTTCTGACGATGAAATGCCGAACTTTGAAGTTAGCAGCGCCGTCTGCAAACCCAGATGTGAGCGGGTGCCGATTTCGGGAACCAGGCGCAGAGCGATTCGCGCGGGTGGCAACCCATTATTGAGTGCGACGCGAGCCCGGCGCACGGCGTCTTCAACCAGTTCGATCTCGTAAATCGAATCCACGTTGATCGAATAGATTCCCGCGCGCACTGCTTCATCCAGCTCCTCTTCGGTTTTACTGGTGCCGTTGAAAATGATCTGGCTGGGTTTGAAGCCGACCCGCAGCGCCTTGTAAAGTTCGCCGCCACTGTTGACTTCGATGTCGATGCCCGCGCCGAGAACCACCTTGAGCACGGCCATGTTCGAATTAGCCTTCGAGGCGTAGCAAAACTTTATTGGTCTGTCGACTTGCTTTGCGGCGGCTTGCAAGCGCGCGATGTTGGCGCGAATCCGCGGTTCAGAGAAAACAAAAAGCGGCGTTCCGTGCCGGTATGAAAGCGCGGTCGCATCCACGCCGCTGATGAAGAGATGGTTATTCGCGCGCGCTTCGAGAAATCCTGGAATCGCCCATGCGGGTGCTGCGGTAATGATCTCTGCCGACATCAAAGAGTTCTCCGTGTATTCTCTGTGTACCTCTGAGTCTCCTGTGGTGAATTTATCAAACGAAACACACACAATAGAGGAACACAGAGAGGCAACTCAAGATCACAACTGCGCAATCATCTCCGCCGGGTTCCAGTAAGCATGAATGGTCTGAATCTTGCCGTCGTCGTTCACTTCAAAAACATCGATGCCTTCGAACCTGACCTCGCTGCCGTTCGTGCTGGTGCCGTGGCCCGTCCACTTCACGGCCGCACCATTGCCGGCGACGAAGACTGAGTCCTCGTCCAAAGCGACACTCTTGAAGTTCTTGAAGATTGATAGAAAAAATTCCCGCACACCTTCGCGGCCACTAACTGGCGGCGTGCCCACCGGATCACAGGTCGTTCCGTCTTCCGCGAAAGTGTTCGCGATAGCATCGGCATCCATCGCGCGGATGGCCAGAAAATAAGCGCGCACAGCGCGCGAGATTTTGTCAGGTGCAACTTGAGTGCTCATATACTTTATTTGAGCCCTCCCTCACGGTCGGGCTACTCCCCCGTTTCTTAGTTTGTCATGTTAAGCGTGGCCGGCTTGCGCGCGTTCCTTCTCGATCAAAACGCGTCGCAGAATCTTACCGGAAAGCGACTTGGGAATCTTTTCAATGAATTCAACTTCGCGAATTTTCTTGTGCGGCGCCACGCGCGCGGCAATGAAATCCATGATCGCTTCCGCGCTCGCTTCGCCCTTCAAAACTACGAATGCTTTCGGCACTTCGCCGGCTTCGTCGTCGCGGCACGGAATGACCGCCGCGTCGGCAATCGCCGGATGGGTGAGCAGCAGTGCCTCTAATTCCGCCGGCGCCACCTGAAAACCTTTGTACTTGATCAGCTCTTTCACGCGATCGACGATGTAAAAGTGGCCTTCGTCGTCGGCATAACCGATGTCGCCCGTGTGCAACCAGTGGTCCTCGTCGACTGTGCGGGCGGTGGCTTCCGGATTATTTAGATAGCCTTTCATGATTTGCGGACCGCGCACGCAAAGCTCGCCTTCCTGATTAGGGCCCAGCTCCGCGCCCGTGGCCGGATCAACTAACTTGCACTCTGTGTTCGGGGCGGGCGGACCTACCGAGCCGTGCTTCATCTTCGCCGGATCCGCGGGACTGCTGTGGGTCACCGGGCTGGTTTCGGTCATCCCGTAGCCCTGGCGAATACTGCAGCCGATTCGTTGGATGCATTCGCGTGATAGGTCTTCACCCAGTGGCGCGGCGCCGGAAAAAATGATTTTCAAACTCGACAGATCGTACTTCTCAATGACCGGGTTCTTTGCCAATTGCAGCACGATGGGCGGAACGATGTGCGACAGCGTCACGCGATACTTTTGAATCAAGCCCAAAAAATGCTCCAGGTCAAAGCGCGGCATCATTACAATCGTCGCGCCCAGATGCAAGCCCATGTTCAGCACTACGACCAAACCATAGATGTGAAAGAGCGGCAACACGCACAGCAGCGTATCGTCCTGACTAAAATATTCGAGCCCGTCCATCTGGCGCATGTTGGCGATCAGGTTGTAGTGCGTGAGCATCACGCCTTTCGGCAATCCGGTTGTGCCGCTCGAGTAGGGCAGGGCCACCAGGTCTTCGCGCGGATTGATTTCTACGTGCGGAACGTCGCCGTCACTGTCGAGCAAGGAAGCGAAGGGCGTAGCGTCATCTGCTTCACCAAAAACGAACAGCTCTTCAATTTTTGATTGGTGCGCGGCGGCGCGGGCCTTTTCTATGAACAGCGGTGGGGCCACCAAAAACCTCGCGCTGGCGTCTCTCAGTTGATGCGCCGCTTCTTCAGCCGTGTACAGGGGATTCAAAGTGGTGTTGATGCCGCCGAGCATGGCGACGGCATGAAAGGCAACAGCGTATTCCGGACAATTCGTGCTGAGGATTCCGAAGACGTCGCCTTTCTTGAATCCTCTTTTCGCCAGGCTCGCTGCCGTGCGCCGCACCGCGTCCTCCAACTGACCGTAGGTCAAACTGCGACCCGTCGGGCCATCAATCAGGGCCCGTTTGTCTTTGAGTTCGGGATTCGATTTGAGAATGAAGTCGGTGAGCGAAACTTCAGGAATCGTCACATCGTCATATGGTCCGCTAAAGATCATTAGGTCCAGAACCGCTCGCGGTAGCGAGCGGAGTTTCCGGCCGAAAGCCAACTTCAGAATTTAAGAGCGGCCAGTGTACACGATTCTGCTGACCAAAACGCAGCAAAGTTGTATATTGGCGCCAAACTTTTTTAGCCATCATGGTTGAGGCTCGCCCAGAACCGCTCAACGTAGTCTGCTTCGCCACCTTTTTCAAAGGCGGCGATTTCATGCGTGAATGTTACGAACGCGGTTGTCGCGTCACCCTGATCACTAAAGAAAAAATGCTCGAGGAGGAGTGGCCGCGTGATGTGCTCGCGGATCTCTTTGCGGTTCCCAATGATGCGCCGGTTGAACTGTTCCTCGATCTGGTTAGTCATATCGCAAGCACCGCGAAGCCCGACAGCATCATCGCTTTGGAAGAATTTGATGTGGTGATCGCCGCGCTGGCGCGGGAACATCTTTGCGTTCCGGGAATGAGCAGCGTGACCGCCAAGACATTTCGCGACAAGCTGGCCATGAGCGTTAAAGCGCGCGAACACGGAATTAGAGTCCCTGAGTTCGTGCCGGCAATCAACCACACAGACATCAGAAAGTATCTCGACCGAGTTCCGCCGCCGTGGGTGCTGAAACCGCGCTCGGACGTTTCGGCCATCGGCATTCGGAAATTGGCAAGCGCCGAAGAAGTCTGGCCCCTGCTCGAAGAGATGAACCAGCGAGATGCGTTACGTGAACGGGCTTCTTATTACTTAATCTCTCAATTTATTTCCGGCGAAGTTTTCCACGTCGATTCCCTGGTCGAAAATGGCAAGCTCGTTTTCGCCGGCGTTAACAAATATGGCCGCCCGCCGTTGCAAGTGGCTCACGGCGGCGGGGCTTATATCTCGCAGACGATTGAATACGGATCGAACGATCAGCGCAAGCTGCTGGACATCAATCGTCGTCTGATCCGGGCGTTGGGAATGCATACCGGCGCGACGCATGCCGAATTCATCAAGAGCGAAGTTGATGATGAGTTCTATTTTCTCGAGATTGCGGCGCGCGTTGGCGGTGCTTACATCGCCGATGTTTTGGAAGCAGCCACGGGAATTAATCTGTGGCGAGAATGGGCCCGGTTGGAAGTCGACGGGTTTAATCCGCGCAAGCGTCTGCGGCCCCGAAAAGAATATGCAGGCATCGTTCTTTCGCTGGCGCGTCAGGAATACCCGGACACCTCCGCTTACGACGATCGCGAGATCGTCTATCGTGTAAAGAAGAAACACCACGCCGGTTTGATCGTGCGCGCCAAGAAACGCGAGCGAGTGACCGAGTTACTTGATGATTATGCTCGGCGTTTTGCGGATGACTTTGTCGCCGTACTGCCGCCCATGGAGCGGCCCGAGTGAATTGGTACAGAACCGGGAGCGGGTAGCGACCGGGTGCCAGAGGCAATTAGTGAAGGGGAACCTGTTTTTCATGCTTTTCCAAGTTGAGCGCGTGATCCTCTCGTACCGCTCCCGGTTCTGTAACTGTTACCCATGACCATCCCCTCTAACTGGTACGAAGATTTTTTTCACGGCGTCGCGCTCGATCTGTGGCGAAAAGCTATCCGGCCGGAACAGACGACGGCCGAGGCTGATTTTCTCGTTAACGTGCTTCAGTGTGAACCGGGCTCGCATCTGCTGGATGTGCCCTGTGGAAATGGCCGGCTGTCTCTGGAATTGGCGCGGCGAGGCTATCGCGTGACGGGCGTGGATATATCGGAAGAGTTTATCGAGGAGGCACGCTCGTCGATCCTGAAAGCAGGCCCACCCGCTACCGCAGGTGGTACTGACCTCTCAGCGCAAGTTGAATTCATCCGTGGCGATATGCGAAGCATAGAAGGCGAAGCGATCTATGGCGGCGCTTACTGCTTTGGAAACAGCTTTGGTTTTCTCGCCTACGC
>Ga0207646_10008778_pt1 | contig 10087 bp, 6 predicted proteins | sample KBSK5502metaG_FD_184343 | JGI IMG/M metagenome (GOLD analysis project Ga0207646, IMG submission 184343) | Corn, switchgrass and miscanthus rhizosphere microbial communities from Kellogg Biological Station, Michigan, USA - KBS K5-50-2 metaG... | ecosystem: Host-associated > Plants > Roots >...
TGTTTGCCGCGAACCTTCGCCCTGGCGATCGGGTCATCGACCTCGGCTGCGGTGCCGGCCTGGTCAGTATCCCGCTCGCCGAACGCGGTGCCCGGGTGCTCGCTATCGACGGGAATGAGGTTCTGGTCAGCCGGCTGAGCAGGACCGCACGCGAGCGACCGCTGCCCGGGCTTGAGGTCTTGCTCAGGCCGATCGACAGCCTGTCGCTGCCCGCCGCGAGCGCGGACCTGATCGTGAGTACCTATGCGCTGCACCGGCTGCGCGATGCCGACAAGCAGCGAGTGGTTGCCGCGGCGTTCCAGTGGCTCAAGCCAGGAGGGACCTTCATGGTCGCCGATATGATGTTCGGTCGCGGCGCGACGCGCCGCGACCGGGTCATCATCAGGACTAAGGTCAGAGTGCTGGCGAAACGGGGCGTCGGGGGCTGGTGGCGGATCGCCAAGAACGGCTGGCGCTACCTGGTCAGGGTGCGAGAGCACCCGATGTCGATCAGCGCGTGGACGGCGATGCTCGCCAGCGCCGGGTTCACCGGGATCACGGCATCATCGATCATCAACGAGGCCGGTCTGGTGTCAGGCCGCCGTCCCGTCCCTCGGCTCGCCGATCCCGATCCCGCGGGAATCGCCGCGCGGACAGCCGTTCAGCGGCCGCCCCGGTTCTAGCCGTCAGCGGTTCCTGCCGTCATCGGACCGGCCGCGATCGCGGGGCCAAACGGCGTCAGTAACGACCGATCGCGGCGGGAGCGCCGAACCGCCTGAGCACCTCGGGAACGGTGACCTTGCCGCCCTCGTCCTGGAAGTTCTCCATGATCGACAGCAACGCCCTGGCAGTGGCGCCGGTGCCGTTCAGCGTGTGCACGAACTCCAGGTTGCCCTCGCGGCGGAACTTGATGTTGAGCCGGCGCGATTGGTAGTCGGTCGTGTTCGAGCACGAGGTGATCTCCCGGTAGCGCTGCTGAGTCGGGAACCACGCCTCGATGTCGTACTTCTTGGCCGCGGGCGCGCCGAGGTCGCCCACCGCGATGTTCATGACGCGGTACGGGAGCCCGAGTTCCTGCGCGATCTCCTCTTCGTGCGCGAGCAGTTCCTCGTGCACCTGCTTCGACCGCTCGGGCACGCAGAACACGTACATCTCGACCTTGTCGAACTGGTGGACGCGGAACATGCCCCTGGTGTCCTTGCCGGCCGCCCCGGCCTCGCGCCTGAAGTTCGTGGTGAACCCCGCATACTTGGCGGGCAGCTCGGCCTCCTCGAGGCGCTCGTCCATGTGGATGCCCGCCAGCGCGACTTCGGACGTGCCGGTCAGGTACAGGTCGTCCTTCTCAAGCCGGTACAGGTTGGACTCTTCCGTCGGCAGGAACCCGGTCCCGTACATGGCCCGCTCGCCGACCAGGATCGGCGGCAGGACGGTCATGAACCCCTTGCCGCGCAGCTTGTGCAGCACGAACTGGTACAGCGCGATCTCGGTCACGGCGACGTCGCCGATCCGGTACGCGAACCGGGACCCGGACAGCCGCGCGCCCCTGGCCATGTCGATCCAGCCGCGTTCGGAACCGAGCTCCAGATGATCCTTCGGCTCGAACCCGAACTCCGGTTTGCGGCCCCAGCACCGCAGTTCCTGGGCGTCTTCCTCGTCCATGCCGTCGGCGGCGGTGGGATCGGGCAGGTTCGGGATCCGGCCGAGAATCTCGTCCCTGAGCTGGGCCGCCTCGGCCTGCTGCCGCAAGGCGGTCTCGATCCTGGCGGACAGCTCCCTGAGCGCCGCGAGTTCGCCGGGGCCCGGTTTGCCCTTGGACGCCTTCTTCTGCTCGGCGCGCAGCGACTCCGCGCGCTCGGTGCACTCGCGCCAATTCTCGTCGGCCGCCAGCAGCTTGTCGAAGTCCTCGGCCGCACCGCGCCTCTCGAGCGCCGCCCGGTACCCGGCCCGGTCCTGCCGGGCCGCCTTAAGGTCAATCACCTTCGTGATTGTAGCCGCGCCGTCACCCCACGGCCCGCCAATAATCCACTCGCCCAGGCCGCCTCAAGGCGTCTCCATGATCACGGACGAATTTTCACGTATCTGCACAAAATAGTCCGTGATCATGGCGCGGCGCGGCTGGGGACGCCGCCGGGGCGCCGCTCCGGCGCTGCGCGGTCCGATCACGGCGACTCTGACGCCACCGCCGTCACGGGCTCGGGGACAGGTACCGAGCCGGGCCGCCCGGCCGCCGCCCTGCCCCGCGTCGGCCTGGTCGCCAGCACCGAACCGATCAGGATCGTCGCGAACGCGGCCAGCATGGTCAGCGTCACGTGCTCGCCGAGCACAGCAACGCCGAGCGTGACTGCGATCGCCGGGTTGATGTACGTGATCACGCTAGCCCTGGCGGGTCCCGCCTCGGCGATCAGCCTGAAGAAGATCAGGAACGCGGCGGCGGTGCAGACGAAGGCGAGTCCCGCCATCGACAGCAACACGTTGGCGGAGGGAACCGCCGACGGCCAGTTCAGCGCCGCGATCGGGGCATAGACCACCGAGGCGAGGGCCAGGCAGGTGGCGGTCATGGCGAGCGGCGGGACGCCGGCCAGCTTCCTGTTCGCGATCACCGGGCCGGTCGCGTAGCACAGCGCCACGAACAGCACCTCGCCGACGGACTTCGCCGCGCCGCCGCCTGCGCTCGACCCGACCAGCTTGGGCCCGGCCAGCAGGGCGACGCCGCCGAGGCCGATCAGCAGCCCGGCCCACCGTGCCGGGCCCAGCCGGTCGCCGCCGCTGACGAACAGACTCAGCACCGCGACGATGACCGGCACCGACGCGATCAGCAGCCCGGTCAGCGAACTGCTGATCCGGCGCTCGGCGTCGGGCAGCGCGTACCACGGGAGGATCATCTCGACCACCGCGAACAGCGCGACCCAGCGCCAGACCGGCCTGATCGCGGCGAGCTGCCCGCGCCGCGCGGCGATCGGCAGCAGCAGCGCGGCGCCCAGGCCGACCCTGGCGAGCACCAGCACGGGAACGGGAACTCCGCCGACGGCAACCTTGATCAGCAGATAGGGCACGCCCCAGATCACGCTCATCGCGGCGAACAAGACCCAGCCGCGTCGGCTCACGCCACCGCTCCTTCCTCCTGGTCCCCCAACTCATACTCACCGGGCGCGCGGGTTATTCCGCGTCCGCGGACGCGGATACGCTCGCAGCATCCGTAGTTTCTTCACAACGAAATCGCCGGAGTACCTGTTGGACCACAGCCGGGCTGCCGCCGGGCCCGCCAACGCGCCGGATCCCGGCCTGTCGCCGCCACCGCGCGAGCAGGCGGGAGGTGCCGCGGTGGCCGACGGCGACGTCCCGGCCGACGGGCAGGCTGCGACCGCTGCTCCCGCGACCGCTGCTCCCGCGCCCGCTGCTCCCGCGCCCGCTGCTCCCGCGCCCGCTGCTCCCGCGCCCACTGCTCCCGCGCCCGCCGGCCAGACCCCAGACGGCGCCGGGACCGCGGGTGCCGAGGCGGCCGCCGGCCGCGCACCTGGCGGCCAGACACCGTCCGGTGCGGCCGCCGAGGAACTGACGCGTTCGGCCCGCGCGCTCGCGACGGCGAACTTCCGGCATGTCGGCGTGCGGCTGGGCGGCTGGCAGTCGCTGGCCGCCGCGTTCGCGGCCGGGCTGGCGCTGGCCGGCGCGTTCCCGCCGGTCGGCTACTGGCCGCTGGCCATCGTCGGCCCGGCCCTGCTGGTGCTGGCGCTCTGGCGGAAGGGCAGGCTGGCGACGTTCGGCCTCGCGCTGGCATGCGGCGCGGTGTTCTTCGTCGGGTTGCTGTCGTGGCTGGTCAATGTCGCCTGGTACGCGTGGATGGCGCTGGCCGTCGTCGAGGCGCTCATCTTCGCGGTCCTGGCGCTCGCGCTGCCGCCGCTGCTGCGGCTCAGGGGCTGGCCGCTCGGCGTGGCGGGCTGGTGGGTCCTGTTTGAGGGCGTGCACGACAGGATCCCGTGGGGGTTCCCGTGGGGCAGGCTGGCGATGAGCCAGGCCGCCGCGCCGACGGCGGGGTGGGCCGCGATCGGCGGCCCACCACTGCTGACGTCCCTGCTCGCGCTTGCCGGAGCGTGCCTGGCGTTCCTCGTGATCAGGTCCGCGGAGGTCTGGGTGGCCGCCCGCGTGCTAGGACCGCCGCGGCCGCCGCGGCCGCTCAGCCGCGCGAAGGCCGCGGGCTCGGCAGTCGCCGCGCTGGCCGTCGGCGCGGCGCTGGCGGGCAACCTGGTCTGGCCCGCGCCGTCGGGCGGCGCGCCGACCGCGGTGGTCGCGACCGTGCAGGGAGACGTGCCGCACGCGCGCAACCTGCCGAACCTGCTTCGAGCCAGCACGGTCACGGCGAATCACGCCGCGGCCACGATCTCGCTCGCGCGGCAGGTCGCCGCGGGGCGGCGGCCGGCTCCCGCCGTCGTGATCTGGCCGGAGAACTCCACCGACATCGACCCGTCCTTGTCGCCTGGCACCTACGAGACCATCTCGGCGGCCGTCGACGCCATCGGGCGACCCGTCCTGGTGGGCGCCGTGCTTGCCAACCCGCAGCGCAACGCCGGGCAGCTCTGGCGACCGGGCCGCGGGCCCACGCAGGTCTACATCAAGCGCCAGCTCGTGCCGTTCGGCGAGGTCATCCCGCTGCGCGGCCTGCTCGACCAGTTCACCTCGCTGCCCTCGCTCCAGCCGCACAACTTCACCGCGGGGCATCGCGCCGTTGTCTTCCATGTCGGCCCGATCAGGCTCGGCGACGTGATCTGCTACGAGGTCGGGTTCGACAACCTGGTGCAATCCGAGGTGCTGGCCGGAGCCAACCTGCTCGCCGTCCAGACCAACGACGCCGATTTCGAGCTCGACGGCCAGCTGGGCGAGAGCCTCCAGCAGCTCGAGATGGCCAGGATGGACGCGATCTGGACCGGCCGGGCGGTCGCCGTCGCGTCGACGACGGGGTTGAGCGCGATCATCGCGCCCGACGGCCACGTCCTGGTCAAGAGCAGGACGTGGCGGCGGGCGCTGCTGACCGAGCGCGTCCCGCTCCGCAGCGCGCTGACACCGGCAGACCGGGTCGGGAACTGGCCGGAACGGGCCATCATCGCGCTGACGCTGCTCGCCCTCGTGTGGGCGGTCGCGACCGAGTGGCGCCGCCGCCGCGGGCGGGTACCGCCAGTTGAGGCTGATGCCGGCGCCCACAGCGAGGTTGGGTAGGCAGCGGCCTGGCCGGCTGCGGCGGCCAGGCCGCCGCCGCAGTTGCCGACTGGCTGCCGACGTGCCAGGTTGACGTTCATGCCCACTCGCGCAGTTCAACTCGTGATCGACGCGGCTGACCCGTCGCGCCTCGCCTCGTTCTGGGCGGCCGCGCTCGGCTGGGAGGTGACCGCAGACGAGCCCGACGAGGCCGTGGTCTGGCCGGCCGGGTTCAGCTACCCGGCCGCGTCCGCACTGCCGCTGGTGTTCGTGCCGGTCCCCGAGCCGAAGACGGTCAAGAACCGCGTTCATCTCGATCTGGCGACGACGTCTGCCGAGCATCAGGCAGCCGAGATCGACCGGCTGCTCGGGCTGGGCGCCGCGCGCGCCGACATCGGGCAGGGCGAGGTGCCCTGGGAGGTGATGGCCGATCCCGAGGGCAACGAATTTTGCGTGCTCGAGCCGAGGGACGTCTACCTCGATGCCATGCCCGTCGCCGCCGTCGTTGTCGACAGCGCCGATCCGCCGTCGGCCGCCCGGTTCTGGGCCGCGGCCACCGGATGGGCGCCGCACGACTCAGGGCCGGACTTCGCCTCGCTCCGCGAGCCGGGCGGGACCGGGCCTTACCTGGAGTTCGTGCACGTGACCGACGCTAAGACCGTGAAGAACCGGGTCCACCTCGACGTCGCCGCCTGGCCCCAGCGGGCGCCGGCGTCGCCGCAGGACGAGGCGCGTCGGCTGCGGCTGGCGGGTGCGACGCTCGCCGATGTCGGGCAGAGTGATGTGCAGTGGATCGTTCTCGCCGACCCGGAAGGGAACGAGTTCTGCGTACTGACACCGCGCTGAGCACGCGTCCCGACGGCCAGCGCCGCCGCGCAGGCCGGCTGGCGCGGTTCTGGCATGGCCTCAGCAGGCCGGCCAGGTGGGCCGCCCTGCTGGCCGGGGCCCTGCCAGTGCTGGCCTTTCCCTCACTGAACCTCGAGTTCCTCGGCTGGATCGGGCTGGTGCCTGGGCTGCTCGTGCTCACGGCGGCACCGACCGGGCGCGAGGCGGCGGTCAGAGGCTGGTGGCTCGGCACCGGGTACCTGCTGATGGCGATGTACTGGCTGACCCCGAATCTGGGTCCCGCCGTGCTGCTGATCGCGATCGTGCTCGGACTCCCCTGGGCAGCGGTCGGCCTAGCGGCTTGGTACCTGCTCCGCAGCCGCCGGCCCGCCGAACCCGGCACTGAACCCACTGAACCCGCTGACCCCACCAGCCCCACCCGTCCTACCGGCCCCACCGTCCGGCAGGCCATAGCGGCGCTGGTGGTGCTGCCGAGCTGCTGGGTCGTGATCGACGTGATCAGGTCGTGGCAGGGAATCGGCGGCCCGTGGGCGGTCTTCGGCGCGAGTCAGTGGCAGCATCCCGTGGTGCTCGCGCTCGCCGCCGTCGGGGGCATCTGGCTGGTCAGCTTCGTCCTGGTAGCCGCCAACACGGCGATCGTGATCATGCTGACCGCCGCGAGCCTCGCGGCTCGGGCGGTCGGCGCGGCGGCCGCGCTGCTCGCGATCGCCGCCGGGCCAGCCGCCTTCGCGCTGACGTCCGCGGAATACGCGGCGCCCGCAGCCGGGCACCTGACGGTCGCGCTGGTCCAGCCCGGGCTTGAAAGCAACCCGCGGCGCACGGTTGCCCAGGGGGTCAGGCTGACGGCCCGCGCGCCGCGCACCGATCTGGTGGTCTGGGGCGAGAGCAGCGTCGGCTTCGACCTGCGCACCTCGCCCCGCCTGCTAGCGGAGCTCAAGAGGCTGTCGGCCGCGATCCGCACTCCGCTGCTGGTCAGCCAGGATGCGCTGGACCCGGCCGGAGCGAAGTCGAAAGTCGCCGTCCTCGTCGGCGCCGACGGCATCGAGCAGACCTATACCAAGGCCCGGCTTGTGCCGTTCGGGGAGTACATACCGTTCCGTTCCGCGCTCGGGTGGCTGTCCAGCATCAGCCGGGCGGCACCGCAGAATATGGTCGCGGGAACGGGCGCGCGCGTGCTGCACTCCGTCCTGGCGGACGGCCGCCGACTGAATTTCGGCGTGCTGATCTGCTTCGAATCATCATTCCCCGACATGTCAAGGTTCGATACCGATCACGGTGCTCAGGTGCTCATCTACCAGACATCGGACTCGACCTTCCAGGGCAGCTGGGCTCCCGCGCAGCACGCCTCGCTCGCCGCGCTGCGCGCCGCGGAGACCGGCCGCCCGGCCGTCCAGGCCGCCCTGACCGGGGATTCCGCCGCCTTCGACGCGCGCGGGCGCGAGCTCGCCTGGGCAGGAACGCACTACCGCGGCGTCCTGCGCGTCACGCTCGCGCTGCCGAGCGATGCGGTCAGGACGCCGTTCGACCGGCTCGGCGACTACGTGCCATGGTTCGCCGTTGCCGTCGTCGCGATCGCGGTCGGGTACGCGATCTACGCGACTGGCCTGTTCCGCCGTTTCGCGCGCGCTTAGCCGGTTCGGTGCCGGAATCGGCGAGGGCCAAACTTGGACCGACCACATCAGGCCGCCGGGCATACTGGAGAACCGACCCGGGTACCCGCACGGTGAGCGGCCGCGCGGCGGCATTGTCCGACGCGCGCGCTCCAGCGGGCACTGAGTCGACTGACCTTCGGTCCGGTGGGAGGACGGCGTGCTGCACGACGACAACCGACGTGCTTGCCCGGGGGGACGACCCCCCGGAGCCCCCGGCTCATGGCGGCGCCGGCTGCTGCCACTGGCCGCGCTCTGCGCTATCGGCGTGCTGGTCGCAGCCTGCCAGTCTGGCTCAGGCAGCGCCAACCACAAGGGCGGTGGCACATCGGGCGACGGCACATCGGGCGGCGGCGGATCGCAGTCGCCGAACACGGTGCAACTCGCCATTGCTCCTGCGAACGGGAGCACGGGGGCCGATCCGGCCAAGCCGATCACCGTGACCGCGAGCAACGGAAAGCTCCAGACGGTCAAGGTGACCGGCAACGGCCTGACCGGCGCCCGCGCGGTTACCGGCACCTTCAATGCCGGGCGAACCGCCTGGCAGAGCGACTGGACGCTGCCGGTGTCGCAGACGCTGACCGTGACGGCGACGGCGAAGGGAACCTCGGGTCACTCGGTCACGCAGGCCAGCACGTTCAAGACGATCAACCCGTCACGGACATTCACCACCCAGATCTTCGAGGCCTACAAGCAGCAGTACGGCGTCGGGATGCCGATCATCCTGAACTTCAGCAGCCCGATCACGAACCGGGCCGCCGTCGAGCGGACGCTGTCGATCACCACGTCGAAGCCGGTCGTCGGCGCCTGGTACTGGGACAACAGCCAGACGCTGGTTTTCCGCCCCAAGGACTACTGGCCCGCGCACACCACGGTCAGCTTCGTCGCGCGGCTCGACGGCGTGCAGGGCGCGCCCGGCGTCTACGGGTTCCACACCCTCACCCAGCAGTTCAGCATCGGCAGGTCGCTGATCGTCGTTGCGAGCACCGCCAACCACCACATGAAGCTATTCAGGGACGGCAAGTTCTTCAGGCGGTGGCCGATCAGCACGGGCAGGCCGGGCGATAACACTCCCAATGGCACGTATCTCACCATCGAGAAGCACAATCCGGTCTTGATGAAGGGCCCGGGCTACCGGATCGAGGTGCCGTGGTCGGTGCGCTTCACCTGGTCGGGCGACTACCTGCACGACGCGTACTGGTCGGTCGGCGAGCAAGGCTTCACCAACGTCAGCCACGGCTGCGTCAATATGCCTCCGGCCGACGCGAAGATCTACTACAAGATGGCCGTACCCGGCGATCCGGTCACGATCACCGGCAGTCCGAGGGGCGGTACCTGGGACAACGGCTGGACCGAGTGGTTCCTGAACTGGCACTCGCTCCTCAACGGCAGCGCGCTGCACCAGGCCGTGGTCGCGGGGCCCGGCGGCAGTAAGTTCGTGGACCCCTCGACGCTGACCTCGTCCACGGCGAGCGCCCCGCTCGGCACGGCAGCCTCGGGGAACTCGCGCGGCGGGTAGCCAGCGGCCGAAGGCCAGGCTGCGCTGCGCTGCGGCCCGCGCTGCGCGACCGGGCTGGCGGGGCGACCGCAGTGACGTGCATCACTTTGCCCGTTATCGGGATGCAGTTCTGTGACGAGTGCGTTACACCATGTGACCCCCGCCGGGAAGCTGACCGGACCCCACCGGTGCGCGCGCTTCCCGCTTCCTTAGGCCGGCTCGCCCGGAGCGCACCCCTCGCGCGCCGCGCAGCCGCCCGCGCTGAACCAGCGAGGCGCGCGCGTCAGCATGCGCCGAACCGCCGGCCGGCGAATGTCCGACGGCTAGAGCACCGGTCCAAGCACCATTCAGGGCCGGGCGGCGGCGGGTCAGCACGGAAGGAATGCGATGACCCGCAGCCCCCGAGTGAACCACCTCCGCACCATTGCCCACGACCTCCGCCACCGCGTCCAGGCCGGCCTGAGCCGCAAGACCGCGGCCTCCGCCGGAACCGGCCTCGCGCTCGCGGGCGTGGCAGGAGCCAGCGTGGCCGTCGGGCTGGGCGGCGCGGCCGCGAACGCGGCTCCGTTGCATGACGTCAGCCGTACCGTGGTCAGCCGCCCCGCCACCGCCGCCAGGCCGGCCACCGCGACCAAGTACGCCCCCGCTCAGGCCAAGAACGCTGCCGCCAAGAACGCGCCCCCTGCCAAGAAGGCTGCCCAGGCCAAGCCCGCCGCCGCGGCCAAGCACCACGAGGAGACGTGGGCCGCCGTTCGCACGATCGTGGCGAGCCACACCTACCCGAAGGCAACCCGCGGGCCGCTGCCGGCCAAGGACCAGCTCACCCCGGTCGGCAAGACCGGTCCGCAGTCCTGGATGCCGGTCACCCGGGCCAGATACCAGAACGCGAAGACGATCGTGCGGCAGGCCATCGACAAGCACATGGGCC
>Ga0207646_10008779_pt1 | contig 10087 bp, 10 predicted proteins | sample KBSK5502metaG_FD_184343 | JGI IMG/M metagenome (GOLD analysis project Ga0207646, IMG submission 184343) | Corn, switchgrass and miscanthus rhizosphere microbial communities from Kellogg Biological Station, Michigan, USA - KBS K5-50-2 metaG... | ecosystem: Host-associated > Plants > Roots >...
GAAGCGATCAGCGAGCGAAAGCGAGCCTGCGTGAGGACCGAATCCCACCAGCCGTGAGCGCGTCTCGGGCGAAGCCCGAGATTGAGCGAGCCTAGCAAGTGCCGGTCGGTCCCTTCGGCATCGATCCGCTCATCTGGGCGCCCCTCCGCCTCGTCATCGCCGTGGCGCTCGCCCTCTTCCTCGTTCTGAACGGCGCGCTCCTGCAGATCTATCTCGAGCGAAAGATCCAAGCGATCATTCAGGACCGCCTGGGCCCGTATCACGTCGGACCGTTCGGTCTGCTTCAGACGTTCGCGGACGCGCTCAAGCTGATCTCGAAAGAGGACGTCCGCGCGGCGGCGACCGACGGCTGGTTCTTTGTGGCGGCGCCGGCGCTCGTGTTTTGCCCGATGCTCGCATCGTGGGCGGTGCTGCCGTTCGCGCAAGACATCGTCGGTACGAACCTCAACATCGGTCTGCTCTATCTGACGACGCTCGGGTCGATGACCGTCCTTGGCATCGTCATCGCGGGATGGGCGTCGAATAACAAGTACGCTCTCGTCGGCGGTCTCCGCTCGGCCGGCCAGCTCATCTCTTACGAGATCCCACAGATCCTGGCTCTCGTGTCGGTCGCGCTCGTCGTCGGGTCGCTCTCGATGATCGACATCACGCGCTCGCAAGCAGGCCCCTTCGTCAACGTGCTGGTCCTGCCGTTCTCGTTCCTCATCTACTTCATCGCGGCGCTCGCCGAGACGAACCGAACGCCATTCGATCTCCCCGAGGCCGAGTCGGAGCTCGTCGCCGGATGGCTGACCGAGTACTCGGGCATGCGCTGGGGCACGATGCTGGCACTCTCTGAGTACGGCAACGTCACCGTCGTTTGCGCGATCATCACGACGCTCTGGTTTGGCGGCTGGCAGGGGCCGGGCGTCGACGCAATCCCGCTTCTCGGCGTCCTGTGGTTCACGCTGAAGGTGTACGCGTTCATCGTCGTGATGATGTGGATCCGCGCCACACTGCCGCGTCTGCGGATCGACCAGCTCATGAGCTTCTGCTGGAAGGGCCTGATCCCGATGGCCCTCGTGAACATCGTCGCTGTGGCGACTCTCGCGCTCGCGTTCCCCAACTCCCTGGTGCCGATCGCGATCGCGAACTGGGCGCTCGTCGTCGCGTTCATCGCCGGCATCCCATTCGTCCAGCGCCGGCGCCTTGCGAGCCTTCGTGCCCGAGCCCGCGCGGCGGCGGCACCGGCGGTCCGCGCGGCCAGCTGACGACAAGGTGACGTTCGACTTCGTCGAGCCGGTGGTGTTCGCCCTTCTGTCGATCGGGGTGATCGCCGGCGGCGTGGCGGTCGTGATGCTCAACCGGATCACGGCGGCCGCACTCCTCATGGCGTTCACGTTCCTCAACATGGCCGGGATGTTCGTGCTGCTGGGCGCCGAAACGATCGCCGCCTTCCAGGTGTTGATCTACGTCGGCGCGATCACGGTGCTGATCCTGTACGGAGTCATGTTCACCAAGTTCAGCGACAGCCCCCGCGCGCTCTTCTTCCAGAAGCAGACGCCCCTCGCGGCCGTCTTCGTGGCCGCGGTCGCGGTGCCGATCGTGATCGTCGCAACGATCTCGTTCACGAGCGGCCCGCCTCGGCCGGGTGGCGGCGACCTGCCCGCCCTCGCCACGAGCGTCTTCACCGACTTTGCTTTCCCGTTCGAGATCGCCTCCGTGCTCCTGCTCGCGGCGATGGTCGGCGCGATCGTGCTGACGAGGCGGGACGATCCGGAGGAGGCCGCGATGCGGCGCCATCGATGACCGTTCCTCTCGGCGCGTACATCGCGGTGTCAGCGGTTCTGTTCTTCACCGGGTGCGCGGGCGTGCTCGTCCGGCGCAACGCCGTGGTCATCCTGATGTGCGTCGAGCTCATGCTGAACGCAGCGAACCTCGCGCTCGTGGCCTTCTCTCGGAAGTACGGCTCGATCGACGAGCGCGGCAGCGTCTTCGTCGTCTTTGTGTTCGTCATCGCCGCCGCCGAGGTCGCGGTCGGCCTTGGGATCATCCTCTCCGCCTATCGCAACCGGCCGGTGATCAACGTGGACGAGATCCACCAGATGAAGGGGTGAGCTAGGTGATCTCGCTCGTCTGGCTCGTCCCGGCCTTCCCACTTGCGGCGTTCCTGATCACCGGCCTCTTCGGACGCCGATGGCTGGGGCATCTCACCGGTCTGATTGCCACTGTCGCGGTCGGACTCTCGGCGCTGCTCTCCATCGGGGTCTTCGTGGAGGTACTCGGCGGAAAGACGCAGACCGTCGTCGCGCTCTACCGCTGGATCGCCGTCGGCGACTTCTCCATCAACGTTTCGGCGCTCATCGACCCGCTCTCCGCGGTGATGCTCCTCGTGGTCACCGTCGTCTCGTTCCTGATCTTCGTCTACTCGAACGGTTACATGGAGCACGACGCCGGCTTCTACCGCTTCTTCACGTGGCTCTCGCTCTTCGTCTTCGCGATGTTGATCCTCGTCATGGCCGACAACTACCTGCTCATGTTCGTGGGTTGGGAGGGGGTCGGCCTCTGCAGCTACCTTCTCATCGGCTTCTGGTTCGAACGTCCAGAGCCGTATTACGCCGCGAAGAAGGCGTTCGTGATGAACCGGATCGGCGACTGGGGTTACACGATAGGGATCATCACGGTCTTCCTCGTGTTCGGGTCGATGAACTTCCTCGATGTCTTCAAGCGGCTCGAAGAGAGCGCCCCGGCGCAGGCTACCCTCACGCTCATCTGCGTCGCGCTCTTCTTCGGCGCGACCGGCAAATCCGCGCAGCTCCCGCTCTACTCGTGGCTGCCCGACGCGATGGAAGGTCCGACGCCCGTCTCGGCCCTCATCCACGCGGCGACGATGGTCACCTCGGGCGTGTATCTCGTCGCACGCTCGATGCCGCTCTTCGCGGTCGCGGGCCCATCGCTCCAGGTCGTCGGCGTCGTGGGGGCGATCACCGCGATCTTCGCGGCGACCATCGCGCTGGTGCAGTTCGACATCAAGAGAGTGATGGCGTACTCGACGGTCAGCCAGCTCGGCTACATGTTCCTCGCGCTCGGGGTGGGCGCTCCCGTCGCCGCCATCTTCCACCTCGCGACGCACGCGTTCTTCAAGGCCCTGCTCTTCCTCGGATCGGGCTCGGTGATCCATGGTCTCGGCGGCGAGCAGGACATGCGCAAGATGGGTGGGCTCCGCCGCAAGATGCCGGTGACGTTCTGGACCATGCTCATTGCGGGCGGCGCGCTCGCCGCGCTCCCGCCGCTCGCGGGGTTCTGGTCGAAAGACGAAATACTCGGCGCCGCGTTCGTGAATGGTCACCTCGTCCTGTACACGATCGGGATCATCACGGCGGTCCTGACCGCGTTCTATGTCACGCGCGCTCTGTGGATGACCTTCTACGGAGAGCCGCGCGATCACCACCTCTATGACCACGCGCACGAATCCCCGCGCGTGATGACGCTTCCGTTGATGGCGCTCGCCGCCGGAAGCGCCGTCCTCGGGATCGTCGTCGGATTCCCGCCCGAGCAGGGCTTCATCCACAGCTTCCTCGCACCGGTCGTCGAGGCCGCCGGGGTGGCCGAGCACATTCCCGAGCTCGCCACCATCGTCGTGTTGGCCTTGGCGTCCGTGGTCGCGGGCGCGATCGGGATAGCGTTCGGCGTCTCGATGTACGTGCGCCACCGCCCGGACCCCGCAGCCCTCACGCGCGCCGCGGGCCCGGTCTACCGGGTCCTCGTGAACAAGTACTACATCGACGAGCTCTACGACCACCGCTTCGTCGAAGCGGCCCGCGCGTTCGCGGGCGCCTCGTGGGCCTTCGACATCCACATCATCGACGGTCTCGCGAACCGGCTGGGCTGGGCGCTCGCCATGGGCGGGCAGGGCCTCCGTCGCGTCCAGACCGGCATCGTCGGCAACTACGCGCTTACGATCGTCGCGGGTCTGCTCCTGGTGCTCGTCGCGTACGGCGGCTATGCGAGCGGGATCCTCGGCCGATGACGAACGTGCTTTCGCTGCTCGTGGTCATTCCGCTGGCGGGCCTCGTCCCGCTTTTCTTCTTCCGCCGCGACGCAGGGGCCGCGAAGCAGGTCGCGATCACGACGACGCTCGTGGAGCTCGCGGTCTCCCTCTGGATGCTGGCCCAGTTCGTCCCCGGGGAAGCCGGGTTCCAGCTCGTGGAGCGCGTCGATTGGCTTCCGAGCCTCGGCATCAGGTACCTCGTCGGCGTGGACGGCATCTCCGTCCTGCTGGTGCCGATGACGACCCTCCTGACGTTCATTTCCGTCCTGTATTCGAGCGGCGGCGCGATCAAGACCCGGATCGTCGAATACATGACCGCCTTTCTCCTCCTCGAGGTCGGCATGGTCGGCGTCTTCATCGCGCTCGACCTTTTCCTCTTCTACATCTTCTTCGAGCTGATGCTCGTGCCGATGTATCTGATCATCGGCATCTGGGGCGGACCGCGGCGGATCTACGCGACGCTCAAGTTCGTGATCTTCACGCTCGCTGGCTCGCTGCTCATGCTCGTGGGCATCGTCGCCGTGTACATCGCATCGGCGGACGCATCGGGAACGCGGACGCTCTCGCTCCCGGAGCTCATCGAGCTGCGCGGCCGTTTTCCGGCGGACTTCCAGTTCTGGGTGTTCCTGGCATTCGCGCTCGCGTTCGCGATCAAGTTGCCGATGGTCCCGTTTCATACCTGGCTGCCGGACGCGCACGTCGAGGCGCCGACCGCCGGGTCGATCGTCCTTGCCGGCGTCCTCCTGAAGGCGGGCGGTTACGGCTTCCTGCGGTTCGCACTGCCGCTCTTCCCACTCGGCGTTCAGGCGTGGCTGCCGGTCCTCATCGTTCTCTCGGTCATCGCGATCCTCTACGGCGCGACCGTCTCCGCGGTGCAGAAGGACCTGAAGAAGCTCGTGGCGTACTCGTCAGTCGCGCACATGGGATTCGTCACGCTTGGCATTTTCGTCCTGAACCTGCAGGGCGGCGTCGGGGCGGTGCTGCAGATGCTCAACCACGGCTTCGTCACCGGCGCTCTCTTCCTGTTCGTCGGCATCCAATACGAGAAGACGCATCGCCGGATGATCGCCGACCTCGGCGGCCTCGCGAACATGTGGCCACTGTTCACGACCTTCTTCGGCGTATTCGTCCTGGCGTCGCTCGGCTTACCCGGCCTCAACGGCTTCGTCGGCGAGTTCCTCGTCCTGCTTGGGACGTTCGCCTTCTCCGGTGCGCCGCCGCTCGGCGGGCTCTTCTGGGGACCGCTCGCTGCGATCGGCGTGATCCTCGCCGCTGTCTATCTGCTCTGGATGTTCCAACGCGTGATGTACGGGCCGGTGCGCGAGGCGTACCGAACGTTGCCCGATCTCTCACGCCTCGAGGTCGCGTGCGCGGTGCCGCTCCTTCTTCTCACCGTGCTCCTGGGGGTGTTTCCGCAGCCGTTCATCGCGTACATCGAGCCGTCGCTCGACCGCGTCATCCGCCTCGCGACGGACCCGTCCTTCATGGTCGTCGCCTTCAAATGAGCGACGAGCGGCTTCGCCGTGAGGAGCGAAACCTTGCGCCTGCGGCGCGTCTCCCGGCCGCAAGCCGGAGATTGATCAAGTGACCGGAGCCGATCTCACCGCCGTCTATCCCGAGATCATCGTGACCATCGTCGCGATGGTCGTGCTCGTCGCCGACGCCGTCCTCGATCGCCGTCGCGCGGGCTTCGCGCTGCCGATCATCACGATCGCCGGGCTCATCGTGGCGCTCGCCGCGGTCTTCAACGTCGTCCCGGCGGGTCAGTACTTCCGCGGGTTCGTGACGATCGACGCGTTCACTTCGTTCTTCCGCGCGGTCTTCATCGTCCTCGCGATCTTCGCCGCGGCCGTATCGCCCGCGTACCTGACACGTCGAGGCGTTCCAGCTGGCGAGTACTACGCGATCATTTGCTTCTCGACGGTCGGCGCGATGACCATCGCCCTCTCCTCGGACCTCATCACGCTGTTCATCGGGCTCGAGACGATGACCATCCCGATCTACGTGCTCGCCGGGATCCAGCGAACGGACCGGTTCGCGAACGAGGCCGCAATCAAGTACTTCCTCCTCGGCGCGTTCAGCTCGGCGCTCCTTCTCTATGGATTCGTGTGGCTGTACGGCATCACCAAGGCGACCGACTTCGTCACGATCGCCAATATCCTCGCCGCGCAGGGGATCGCGAACGGTCCCACCATCGTCGCGCTTGCCCTGATCACGGTCGGTCTCGGCTTCAAGGCCGCGATCGTGCCTTTCCATCAGTGGACGCCCGACGCCTACGACGGCGCGGCCACCCCGGCGACCGCGTTCATGTCCGTGGGGCCGAAGGCCGCCGCCTTCGCGGCGATCCTCCGTGTCCTCGTGGGGGCGCTCGGTCCGCTCAGCGTGGACTGGAGCGCGGTCCTGGCTGTGCTTGCGGCCGTCACGATGACCGGTGGAAACATCGTCGCCCTGGCCCAGACGAACACGAAGCGGATGCTGGCCTACTCGAGCATCGCGCACACCGGCTACATCCTCGCGGCCGTCGCTGCCGCGAAGGCAGGCCCGAGCGCCGGCGCGGCGGTGCTGTTTTACGTGTTCGCGTACGGGCTCATGAATCTCGGTGCGTTCGCATGCCTTCTCTACTTCGACCTCGAGGGAACGCGGGGTGCGTCGCTCGACGAGCTCAATGGATTCGGACGGCGGCAGCCGCTCGGCGCGCTCGCATTCGCGATCTTCCTCATTTCGCTCACCGGCATCCCGCCGACGATCGGCTTCGTCGCCAAATTCGTGGTGATCCAGCCTGTGCTCGATGCCGGGCTCGCGTGGCTCGCGGTCGTGATCGCTCTCAACGCCGTCCTTGCGGCCTTCTACTACCTGCGGGTCGTTGTCCGCATGTACATGTACGACGTCGAGGAGAAGCTCCCGCGCCTCGTGACCGGGCGCACGCTCTCGGTCAGCCTCGGCATCGCGTCATTCGCCGTCATCCTGCTCGGGATCCTCCCGAACTCGATCTATCAGTGGGCGCTGGAGGCCGCGCAGCCGCTCGTGAAGTGACTCGCTAGCCGCTGCGCGTTTCTCGGCTCGGGAGGATGCGCTCCCCGACAAAACCCCCGACGGCACCGATCGCGACCGCGATGGCCAGCGGCGCCAGCACCTCCGGGAAGTGCAGCGAGATGAGTCCGTTGAACTCGTCGACTGGAGCGGTCTGCGGGCGGAAAGCCTGATGAAGCTGCGTCGAGAGGATGCTGCCGACGAAGAGCGAAAAAAGGAACGCGACCGGTGCGGCGATCGCGCCGCCGTTACCCGCGATAAGGCCAGCGCAAAAGAGGATCGCGCCCGCGACGCCCAGGAGGATCACAGGCGGGACGGGGAGGGGCTCGGTCAGGGCCCACCAGAACGCCAGCCCGACCGCGCTCGCAAGGATCGACGCGAACAGGCGCGCCCAGCTCACGGTCGTCCGGGGACGGCGCGCACACGCACCGCACCGCCGAGCCAGCCCGCGATGGCGCCCAGAAGAATGAACGGGAAGACCGCGATGGGGATGTTGAGAAAGAAGGACGCGAAGGCACCGGGGTCGCCTCCGGGCTGGGTCACTGCGGCCGCGACCACATACAGCAGGGCGCCGGCGAGCACCGAGAGTGCACCCGCGAGCGCGGCACGACGCCCGGCGAAGAATCCCGCGCCGAACGCGGCGAATTCTATGTAGACAAGAGCGAGGATCGCGCCGGCGCCGATCCATTGATCGAGCCGCAGATAGGGAAAGACCTGCACGATCCCGGCGCCGAGCACGGCGGCCGCGAAACGCACCCTCAGGCCACGGTCGCGAAGGCGTGGTCGGCGCGGTTCAGCGGCCGGACCGAACCGTCGGGGTCGATCACCGCGATGTCCTCGATGCGCACGCCGAACCGACCGGGCAGATAGATGCCCGGCTCGATGGAGAAAGCCATCCCAGGCTCAAGGGTCTCCTGATTTCCGCGCACGAGATACGGATGCTCGTGGCCGTCGAGGCCGATCCCGTGACCGGTGCGATGGATGAAGAACTCGCCGTAGCCAGCCTCATCGATCACGCTCCGAGCCGCGGCGTCGACGGACTCCGCGGTGGCGTCCTTCCGCGCGGCCGCGTAGCCGGCCTCCTGTGCCCGTCGCACGACGTCGTGGACCTTTTGGTTTTCGAGGCCGGCGGTCCTGCCCACGTGGACCGTGCGCGTGATATCGGAGCGATAGCCGCGCATCGCCCCACCGAAGTCGAGGACGACGGTGTCGCCATCGGCGATGCGACGGTCTCCGATCTCGTGATGTGGCGAGGCTCCGTTGGGGCCGGACCCCACGATCGTGAATCCGACCTCGTCGTGGCCTTCGGAGCGGAGAAGATCAGCCAGGTCCGCGCCGATCTCGCGCTCGCTCCGGCCGGCGAAGACGCGCCCGAGCATTCGCGCGTACGCGCGGTCGGCGGACTCGGAGACCAGCCGGAGCGCTTCGAGCTCGGCCGCGTCCTTGCGTATGCGGAGCTCCCGCGTGATGTCCGACGCCGTCGCAAACGGCCGATCCGGCAGCGCGGCCTGCAGCTTGAGGACGACCGCCGCCCACATCTGATCGGCCACTGCGAGCGGGCCGGACGCAAGAACGAGCGCCGCGACGACCGCGTAGGGATCGTCCGTCTCTCCCCAGGTCCTGCGCTCGATATCCGGCGCTGCGGCCACGACACGCGGCGCCTCGAACTCCGGGCACACGATCGTCGCTCTTCCGTCGGGGTCGAGGACGAGACACGTCAGCCGCTCGCTGGGGAAGATCTGGTATCCGGTGAGGTAGAAGAGGTCGGACCCGGGGGACGCGAGAAGCGCGCCAAAACCCCGCTGGCGGAGCTTCGCGGCCGCCCGCGTTCGCCGAACAGCGATGCTTGCTCGTTCGGTCGGCATCCGATCTGCATCCGAGAATAGACGGATGCCCCGTTCGTTCACCGTCCTCGCCGGCGTGCTGCTGCTCGCCGTGGGGATCGCCCTCATCGCGGGCGGTGGCCCGCCCCTCGCCGGCTCGGTCGCTCCGATCGCTCTGCCGAATGCGTCCGCCACCGCATCGACCCCGGCAGCGACCACCTCGCCTGATTCGACGACCCTCTCGCCGACGCCCGAGCCGATCCCCGATGGGTATCGCATCGTGATGCCGCGTCTTGGGATCGACTTGCCTATCGCGGAGGGCGACGTCCAACGCGATGTTGTCATCCAGAGGACGCCGGAGAACTTCGCGTTCCACTTTCCGGGGACGGCGATCCCTGGCACCCTGGGGAACAGCTACATCTACGCGCACGCCCGCAGGGGAATGTTCCTGTCGCTTTGGAACGCACGCCTGGGGGACAACGTCTCGATCACGAGGCCGGGCGGCGATGAGCTCAAATTCGTCGTCACCGAGGTTCACCGCAGGGTTCTACCGGCCGACACGAGCTGGCTCCAACCGACGGACGACGAGCGCCTGACCCTCCAAACTTCGACCGGTCCGAACCGCGACGATCCGCGCTTCGTGGTGGTTGCCGCTCCGCAATAGGGTGGTCGCGGCGCGGTTTCGCAGCGCCGCGATCGTGCTGCTGTGCCGTACGGCTCCGGGTAGCGCGCTTCCTCGACGCAACGATCTCGTATCGCGAGAAAGCTGGAGCGACCGGGCGACCGATCTCACGCACGCAGTGTTTGTTGACCGGCGACGTGTTCTCGAAGTCGACACATCGTGGAATCGGTCGTGCAAAGTGCCGGCCCGATGTTCCGGGGGGCAGTGGGGCGGGCGGGTGTCTTTGCACTTGTCCTCGCGTCTCTGGTTCCGCTTCTCGGTCCGGCGCTTCCAAGCCACGTGCATCCAATGTCGGTATCGCAATCATTTTCGACCGCGACCGCCGACGGGTCGGGGATAGTGCCGGAGCGTATTCGCGACGTCGCGCGAGGCGAGATGGTGCTCGGCGTTGAGGCGACGCCGGTCGTGGCGGGGGAACCGCTCGCAACGCCGGAACCGACCGCCGAACCCACGCCGGCGCCAGCACCCGCACCGGCGGTCGCGACGCTTCCGGCGTCGCCGGATCCGCCGGCGGGCTGGATC
>Ga0207646_10008782_pt1 | contig 10083 bp, 4 predicted proteins | sample KBSK5502metaG_FD_184343 | JGI IMG/M metagenome (GOLD analysis project Ga0207646, IMG submission 184343) | Corn, switchgrass and miscanthus rhizosphere microbial communities from Kellogg Biological Station, Michigan, USA - KBS K5-50-2 metaG... | ecosystem: Host-associated > Plants > Roots >...
GGCGCTGGGCATCGACACCGTCGCCGACATCGGCGGGGTCGGTGGAAACCTCCAGGACCATCCCGTCGTCCTAGTGTGCTACGCCACGGCCTCGCCGCTGCCCCGCAGCCGGTACAACCACGGGGAGGTCTACGCCGCGCTGCGCAGCGAGCTGGCAGGTGCCTGGCCGGACCTGCACCTGTTCCCGATCCTGCTCCCCGTGGCTCCGGCCGGCTGCCAGCCGCCGGCCGCAGGTTATGCCCTGGTGGCCGCGGCGGTCGCCCCGGACAGCCGGGGCTCAGTCTGGCTCGCCTCCCCGGACCCGCAGACCGCCCCGGTGATCGACCCGGGCTTCCTGCGCGACCTGCGGGACCTGGACCGGCTGGAAGCAGGGCTGGCGATGATCCGCCAAGCCGCGGCCGACGCCGCGTTCGCCCCGGTGCGCGCAGCCGAAGTGCGGCCCAGTGCCGGCGTCCGCACCCGCGCCGGGCTGCGCGCCTGGATCCGGGGCACGGTCGCCAGCTATTACCACCCAGCCGGCACCTGCCGGATGGGCCCAGAGGCGGATGCGGGCGCGGTGGTGGACCCGCAGCTGCGGGTCCGCGGGATCACCGGGCTGCGAGTCGCCGACGCCTCGGTCATCCCGGTCATCCCCAACGCCCCCCTGCACGCCACCGTGCTGGCCATCGCCGAGAAAGCCGCCAGCCTGATCACCGGCCGACCCTGATCTGGCCATCCGTCACGACCAGCATGCCCCAGACATCACCAGCAGGCATTTCTCCCCAGGAAAGGGTGAACACAGATGGCTGTATCCGCCGCGCGGAACGCCCAGCTCCGCCGGTACGTCGAGACCCGGCACATCGACCACATCCCCGCCGGGGCCCGGCACGGCAAGCCCTGGCACCAGTTCGCGTTCTGGTTCGGCGGCAACGTCAACGTCTTCAACGTCGTCCTGGGCGCCGTCACCGTCTCCATCGGGCTCACCTTCTGGTGGGCCCTGACCGCCATCGCCGCCGGCACCCTCATCGGCGCGCTGCTGATCGCCCTGCACGCCACCCAGGGACCCCGGCTCGGCGTCCCCCAGTCGATCCAGAGCCGGGGCCAGTTCGGGTTCTACGGATCGGCGTTCATGTTCCCCGCCGTGCTGCTGCTCAACGTCGGGTTCATCGCCGCCGAGCTGGTCATCCAGGCCCAGGCCATGACCAGCGTCACCGCCGCCCTGGACATCCCGCAGTGGATCGTGATCCTGGCCATCCCCTCGGTGCTGATCGGGATCTTCGGCTACCGGTGGATCCACTGGGTCATGCAGGCCACCGCGGTCGTCGTCGGCGTGGCGCTGGTCATCATGCTCGCCCAAGGCCTGCGGTACGGCGCGCTGCCCGCCCACGAGACCACCTGGGCCCGGCCCGCGTCCGGCCTGTTCCTGGCCGGGGTGGCGCTGCTGGTCATCGACATGCTGTCCTTCGGCCCGTTCGTCTCCGACTACACCCGCTACCTGCCCGCCGCCACCAGCGGGCGGCGGCTGTTCTGGGGCATCTACGCCGGCAGCGTGCTGGCCACCTTCTTCTCTTGCGCGGTCGGTGCCTACCTGGGCGCGCTGCTGCCCGCCCTCGGCCCGGTCGCCGCCATCGGCAAGGTCTCGGGTTCGTGGGCGCTGGTCATCATGGCCCTATCCCTGATCAACGCGAACACCTTCAACGCCTACACCGGATCGTTCCAGGTCCTGGCGTTCGCCAGCATGTGGCGCCGGTTCAAGGCCGAGTCGGTGACCGTCCGGCTGATCCCCTTCGTCTGCGTGATGGCCGCAGGGGTGGCGACGGCGTACCTGGGATACCAGTCGTTCGTCACCAACTTGACCAACTTCCTGGACGTCCTGCTGGTCATCTTCATCCCCTGGTCCGCAGTGAACCTGGCCGATTACTTCCTGATCCGGCGCGGCCGCTACGACGTCGCCTCGTTCTTCGCCGCCGACGGCGCCTATGGCCGGTATGCCTGGCGCGGCCTGCTCGCCTACGCCATCGGGCTGGCCGCCGAATGGCCGTTCGTCTCCCAGCCCGACTACGCCGGGCCGCTAGTCACGACGCTCGGCGGCGCCGACATCTCCTGGCTCGTCGGCTGGTTCACCGCCGCCATCACCTACCTGCTCCTGGCCGCCTTGACCCCCCGCCCCGCCCGCCATCACCGGCATATCGCCACAACAGCCAGATAGCCGCCGACGGTGCCGCCGACCCGGGAGCACCCGCGATACCGCGAGATGTCCCCCGTTTGCGGCAAGCCCTGCACTTCCGGCTCCGACCAGTCGGACTGTCTAGCGACAGCCTACGAGACTAGACGACCATAGACTAGGATGGTAGACCTCCGGACTGGAGGCGTGTGCCCATGAAGCGGCCTGTCGATCTGGGAGAGGCCGACCTGCGGCCGTATGTCCGGCTGGCGGCGCGCCTGCGGAGCCAGATCCTGGACGGTGAGCTTCCACCCTGGCGGCGCCGCGCCCTCGATAACCACGTTCAGTCACGAACTTGGGCACGCGCGCCAGACCTGCGGCAAAGCCATGCAGCTCCTCGAGCAGGAGGGGCTGCTGATACGAGTGCCAGGGCTCGGCTACTACGTCGCGAAGCCCATGGAATTGTCCTCTTTATAGGGACGGGCTGGCGGCGGCGTCACTCTCAGTCCGCGGCTTCCATGTCCAGGTCGGGCTCGAGGGCGCGTTCCAGGATCTGCTCCGATGGCTGGATCTCGGGTTTGGGTGGTTGCAGGATGGCGTCCCTGGCTGGTTTTGGCCAGTGCGGGAAGGCCTGGCCGAGGTCGACGTAGTCGGGGTCTTCGGCGGGGATCATCAGGCTCTGCCGGTCGGCCAGCCTGCCGGCGAACGCGTGGCGCTGAGCGGTCAGGGCCTTGATCCACTGGCTCGTCTCCGGGATCGGCTCCCCTGGGGTCAGGCTAAGTTCGTCGCGCTGGGCCTGGGTGGCAGGCGGGGGTTCGGCCGAACGCAGGGACGGATACTTGTGGCCGGGGTGCCGGCGGCGGAGCTCAGCGTCGGCGGCGACGGCCAGGTGCCGCTGGGCGCGGGTGGCGGCGTCCCAGTCGGCCCGGTCGGCCATCACGGCGGCGAAGGTGGCTTCGAGTTCGGTGTAGGCGTCGTGCATGGCCCGGTAGCTGGCGGCCAGCGCCTGCTGCCGGGCGGTTTCCTCGGGCTCGCTGCGGCGCTGCGCGGCTTCGGCCTCGGCGGCGGCGCGGACGGCAGAAAGGCGGGCGTCCCAGGCGGCGGCGCGGACCTGGCGGAGCTCGTCGCCGACGTACTGCGGGGCCCAGGCGGTCTCGATGGGGTAGGTGTCGCGCAGATGCAGGAGCATCCCGTCCGGCATGCCGCGCACGTCGGGACCGTCGGCTGGACCGAGCGCAGCGAGGGCCTCGTGCCAGGCCGCGCGCAGGTCCGGAGCGGCCGCGACGGGCTCGGGGCCGATCGGGTCGGCGGGGTGGTCATGGCCGGATAGTTCCCGCCAGGCACCAATGGAGGCGGCCCGGCGTTGCCAGTCCAGCCGATCCAGCGGATGGTTTGGGACCGGGCCGAGGGTGTTGGCCGCCCAGGGCAGGGCGTCGGCGGCGGCGTGCTCGCCGATGCGGTCCTTGCGGGCGTCCATCAGCGCGGCGATTTCGGCGACGTAGGCGCGGCGTTCGGGGTCGGTGAGGGCGGGGACCTGGGCGGACCATGGCCTGGATGGCAGCGGGACGAGGGAGCCGAGGCGGTGGCGGAGGCGGGCGTCGATGACGGCGGCCAGGTCGCGGGATCCGGCCAGGTCCCGTTCGGCGATCGCGGCGGCAAGGACCCGCTGCGGGTCCAGGCCGGCCAGCTCGGAGGCGCGCAGGGTCCGCCACAGCCACCGGGCCTGATGGCCCAGTTCGCGGCTGTGGCCGGGCGGCAGGCTCGCCGCGAGCAGGTCTTTGTACCGCTGCTGGCGGGCGGGAGCGGTCTCAGCGGTCCAGATCGCGTTCAAGATGGCCAGGTGATCAACGTTGGCCAGGGCACGCAGCCGGTCCTGGGAGGCGGACAGGAGCTGGCCGTCCCGTTCCAGGACAGCGGACAGCACGGCCAGCGCCTCCCCGGACGGGGCGGACGGGATGGCCGCGGGGGCGGGGACGCCGACCCGTTCGGCATTTATCTGGTCATACCGGGCCAGCTCGGGCGCGGGCCTAGGGCCCGGAGCGGGGTCAGCGCGCTTGGGGGACACGGTGAATACGTAGGCCGAGTTGATGCTGGTGCCGCGGGTCAGGGCGACGTAAGCGTGCTGGCGGTCCTCGGTGCCGGCGATCACCGCCAGGCCGGTGTGCACGGTGCGGCCTTGCGCGACGTGATCGGTGACCGCGTAGCCCAGCTCGGCGCTGCCGTAGCCCGTGTACAGGAAGGGCTGGCTGGTCCAGCGGCGCTGGCCGGTGCGCGGGTCGGCGTCCAGCGCGCGGCGGACGATCAGACCATGCTTGGTGACGGCCTCGATGCGGAGCAGGTCGCCGTTGGCGAGCGTGCGGCTGGGCTCCCCCGCCTCGATGGTGTGGTCGTTCTGGGTGCAGATGATCAGGTCCCCGGCGCTGGCCGCGGCGCCGCCGGCAATGCGCACCGCGGGGCCGGGGGCTACGACGCCGAGGCGGATCAGGTCCTCGCGGACGCGGCGGGACAGCTCGCGGCGCAGCGCGTGGTCGGCGGCCATCAGCAGCGTGTCGGTGCCGTCCAGGATCAGCGCGAGGTAGGCGGCCGCGGCGGCGTCCATCATCTGCTCCGGCTCGCCGCTGCGGATCCGGCCGTGCCGGTCGTACTCGGTCAGCACGCTGGTGTCGCCCTCGCGCAGCCGCAGGCTGGCATCCTGCTCCCAGCCGGCGCGGAACCGGACGGGTTCGGTAAGCCGGACGTAGCCGAGGGCGTCGGCGAGCAGGGACATGCCGCCGCCGTTCTCCACCGCCTGCAACTGCTGGGTGTCGCCCGCGAGGATCACCTTGACGTCGGCCGCGGCCGCCCGGGTGATGACGTCGGCCAGGTCGGGGGTGGCGACCATGGAGGCTTCGTCGATCAGGACTATGTCTCCGGGCAGCATCTGGACGGGGCCGCGGGCGCCGCGCTGGCCGGGTAGGTGTCCTAGGAACTGCGCGGTGTTGTACGACGCCGGAACTCCGGCGGCCAGGGTGTTGCGGGCCGACTGGGACGGCGTGATGCCGATGACACTGCCGAGCCCGGCCGCGGCCCACGCTTTGCCTGCTGCGGTGAGCACCCACGTCTTCCCGGACCCGGCGGGTGCGTTGATCACCGAGACGCGCCGACCGTCGGTCAGCACCGCCAGCGCCGCGGCGGCCTGATCCTCCCGCAGGCCGGTGCGCGTGCGCTCGTTGCGCGTGTCCTGCGCGCCGCGCGGATCTTGCGCGTCGTGCGCGCGTCCGGCCAGCGCGGCCTCGAGCTGCGCTAGGTCTGCGCCGAGCGCCCGCGCAGCATCGGCGCGCGTCATGCGCGGCGCGCCGGTTGCGCGCGCCAGCGCGAGCATGCGCTCCTCGATAGATAGCTGCGCGTGCGTGGCGTACCGCACTCCCCCGTGCCGCTGGTAGATGCTGCGCCCGTCCGCGCGCAGCAGGGCGTGCGGTACCTCAGCAGGTTCCGGTGCTTCCAGGCAGGCCACCGGTTCGAAGTCCGAGCGCAGCGCCCGGTCGGCCAGGTTCTCGAGCAGGACGCCGGCCGCGGCCGGGTCCCGGCCGGACCGGGGAAGGACCCGGCCGAGGTACTTGATCAGGTCGGCGCGGGTCCAGCTGCTCTTCCTGCTGGGCTAGCGCGACCGCCTTCTGCGCCGCCTGGCTCAGGACGAGTTCGCTGGTGAGGGCCGGGCCGGGATCGCGCGGGCCGCGCGTGCGCGCGCCGGCGCTCCCGCCGCCGTGCCAAACCGATGGCGCGACTGACGCGAGTGAGACGCCGAGCGTGCGCGCGAGCTTGTCCGCCCAGCCCGCGTGCGCTTGCGCGAGATCCAGCGGGCCGTGCTTCGGGTTGCGCGTCTTGAAGTTGGATGCCTGCGCGAGCTGCGCGAGTTCGCGCTGGGACGGCTTGCGGCCATATCGCTGCTCGAACCGCGTAGCGCGGTCGCGCAGATCGGCGGTGATGGACTCGCGGCGCGACGAGAATACTCGCATCATGCCATCGCTGATGCCCGTGATCTCGAAGCCATGCCCGTCGTCACGGGCGACCCATTCGAGGCCGAACCGGCGGGTGAGGGCTTCTTCTAGGTGCTGGGAGACGATCGCGGCGACCGCGCCGAGGTGCTCGTTGTAGCCCAGGGAGTCCGGGGCCCGCCATTTGCCGTCGGTCGTTGTCCGGGCGACGTGGGCGATCTGGGAGTGGACGTGCAGCTGCATGTCACCGTCCCTCGAGGTGTGCTGCAGCCAGTGCGCCACCGCCAGGTCCGCCTCGTGCCACTGGCCAGTTTCCCGGCCGTGGACGCGGGTGCCGTGGGAGCCGGTGCGGGTGTAGCCGGCTTCGCGCTGGAAGTAGCCGAACCCGGCGTGCACGGCCTGCCAGATCATGTCGTCGACCTCGGTGACCAGGGCAGACCAGTAATCATTGCCGTCGTGGTCGCCTGCTTTGCGGGCCAGGCGGGCGTTCTCGCCGAGGGAGGCGTGGAAGATCGAGATCGACTTGGAGAACGAGATCGTCAGGTCGAAGAAGAGAGGACTTTGGCGCGCATGCTTGACGGCCTCGGTCCGCAGTTCGCGTTTGCGCTCGGCGGTGGCGTGCGGCTCGGCGGCCAGGAGCTGAACGTACAGGTCGGCGGCTTTCCTGCCATTACCCGGAGGCCTGCCCAGCTGGGTGCCGTCGGGGGCTTTACGCTCGCCGAACAGCAGGTCGTACGGTCGGCGCTCGACTGTCTGGCCGGGCTCGAAGCCGAGCGCTCTCGCTCCTGGGCCCCACCAGCGGCCGGGCGGTTCTCCCCCGCTCTCGCTGGCCTGGATGTAATAGCTGGCCGCGTCCTTGGCCGGGCCGCAGTCAACTTGCTTCCAGATGTACTCCAGGTCGTATCCCTTGCTCAGCGTCGCGACAACCGCCACTAACCCCTGCGCCTCCTTGGCGCGGGCGTAGCAGAACTACCCATACACATCTGATGGTGCATGGGTGTGGAGCGGAAACGATCATGGGAATCTGAAACGATCACGCCTCAAGGGTGGCAAAGCGGCCGATCAAGATCAGAAACTAGAAACGGATTAAATGGACATATCGACTAAGACGCAGCGACGCGATGATGTCCGGAGGACCGGCGGCAGGTTGCGAGGTCCAGGGTTAGTCCGCAAGCGACGAGTGCCCAGTCGGCCGCTCTGGAACATCCACAATCGCTGATACCAGGAGCCCGGGCAGTCCTGCTCGACCGCGGCCGATAGGCCCATGAGTCTTACTCTGTGGACTGACTGGAGCGGCGCCGATGTCCGGCTCGCCCCTTGTCCTGTCCGGGTGAACGCTGGGTGACGTCCAGGTTCGGGTGTAAATGAGAAGACGGGCGTAGGTTCCCTTCAAGACGGCCAAGTCATCGAAGGGAAGGACCCACGCCCGTGCCAGATCGAGTATCCCCTGCCGACCGTATCCGCGGCCACATCGATGAGCTGTTCGCCCAGGACAGGCAGCTGCCGGAGATCTTGGAGGATGTAGCCCGGCTCGGCGCGCGGCTGCTGCTTCAGGCCGCGCTGGAGGCCGAGGTCACCGAGTTCCTGGGCCGTGACCGGTACCAGCGGGCCGCGGCCTGCGACGATGCCCGTCCCGGCTCCCGCAACGGGTACCGGGAGGTGACCGTCAAGACGACCGCCGGGCCGGTGCAGCTGTCCCGGCCGAAGCTGCGCGGCACCACGGAGAAGTTCGCCTCCCGCCTGTTCGGCAGCCACGTCACCAAGACCAACGCGCTGGAGACACTGGTGATCGCCTCGTTCGTGCGCGGCCTGTCGGTCCGCGACGTCGAGGCCGCCCTAGCCGAGGCCCCCGGCGACCAGGCCGCGGTCTCCAAGTCCACCGTCTCGGCCGTATGCCAGGCCATCAAGGAGGAGTACCAGGCCTGGGCGCGGCGTCCCCTGGATAGCATCACGCTGGACTACCTGTACCTGGACGCCTCGTTCTTCCGGATGCACCCCGGCTCCCCGGCCGAGCCGGTCCTGGCCGCCTGGGGCATCACCACCGGCGGCAAGCCCGCCTTCACCGGCCTGGCGCCCGGCTCCGGCGAGTCCGCCGACGCCTGGTACGACTTCCTGCAAGACCTCAAGGACCGCGGGCTGGGCTCCCCGCTGGCGGTCATCTCCGACGGCGCGCCCGGCCTGATCGCCGCGATCGAGCAGGCGTTCCCCCAGGCGCTACGCCAGCGCTGCCTGATCCACCGGTGCCGGAACCTGCTGGCGAAGATCCCGGCCGGGATGCAGGCTGAGGTCAAGGACGCCTACTGGGCGATCTTCGACACCGAGGGCCTGAAGACCCAGCCCGGGCCCAGGCTCGTGGAACTGATCGACGCCCGGATCACCGAGTTCACCGGCAAGTACCGGGCCACCTACCCGGCCGCGATGAAGATCATGGACACCGACCGGGCCGGCCTGACCGCCTACCTGCGGTTCCCCGCCGAGCACCAGCCCCGCATCCGGCACTCCAACTTCATCGAGCGGACCTTCGGCGAGACCCGCCGCCGCGTCAAGGTCATCGGCCGCCTGCCCGGCGAGACCAGCTGCCTGACCCTGGTCTGGGCCGTCCTGGACCGGGCCTCCCGCGGCTGGCGCGGCCTGACCATGACCAGCGACGGCCTGCGCCTCCTGCAGGACCTGCGCCGCTCCCTGCTGGAGCCACCCGCCCAGCTACGGCCACGCACCGTCACCAACAGCCAAGCCGACGCCGACGCCGAGAATGTCAGCGCCATCGCCTAACATCACCATCAACCGGAACCGCGCCCGTCCCTTTTACACCGGAATCCGGACGCCACCGTATTAGGGTCCGCAAGCTGGCAGACTGGCTGGCGTGGCGTTCGTTGCTGACGCTCTTGGGGTGTGGCTGGTTGAGCAGCTTGCCGACGCTGGCCGCAAGAAGCTGACCGAGCTGGTACTCGGCAGTGAGCAAGAGCGTGCGCTCGCCGGGCGGCCGACGCCGCAGTCTGGGCCACCGCCGAGGAGATGAGCCCATCTGGTGGCGAGCAGGCCGGGCAGGTCGCGATGGTGATCAACCAGGTATTCCGTGATCCGGTCCCAGACGCGCCGCTGGCCGGGCCGGTGATGCTGCTGGAGGGCCTGCAAGCGGGGATAGCCGGGCAGCTGGCTGTGCTCGATGATGCCGGGCTGACTGGCACCGGGCAGTCCTCGGCCGATGTCCTGGGAGTGCCGGGCACTGTCCTGGCGGACGGGCTGACCGGTCACCTGGTGCGGGAGATCATCGTCCGCGGATCCGGCGGCGGGCCGTTGACGCCGCTGGCCAGCCAGCTCAACCATGAGCTGACGCGTCTGCAAATCGGGGGAATGCTCGCCCGGCTGGCCGGGGAGATCCGGGACGCGCTGGCCCCGCCAGGTAGCGACGTGACGGTGGCGGGGCGGCCGCTGGAGGAGGTGACCGATCCGTTCATCCTGGAGGTGCACCGGCCGGTGCAGCCTGAGGATGCGCCGCCGGGCCTGCCGGTCCTGCCGCCATATGTGCCGCGCGAGCACGATCAGGTGCTGGGCCAGGTGGTGCGCGCGGCGGCGGCGGGTCGCAGCGGGATCAAGGTGCTGGTGGGCGGGTCCTCCACGGGCAAGACCCGGGCCTGCTGGGAGGCGTTGGGCCTGTTGCGGGGCCAGGACCCGCCGTGGCGGCTGTGGCATCCGATCGACCCGTCCCACCCGGATGCGGCGCTGGCCGAGCTGGCGGGCGTTGGGCCGCGGACCGTGGTGTGGCTGAACGAGGCCCAGTTCTACCTCGACGCGGGTGGCGGACTGGGGGAACGGGTCGCGGCCGGGCTGCGCGAGCTGCTGCGCGATCCTGCCCGCACGCCGGGAGCTTGTCAAATCTTTTGTGTGAGCTGAGGCAGTTGTTGTCCGTTTGTTATTTTAGGGTGGGTAGTTTTTCGGTGCCAGGTCAGACGGGGACGCGGTCGC
>Ga0207646_10008785_pt1 | contig 10082 bp, 10 predicted proteins | sample KBSK5502metaG_FD_184343 | JGI IMG/M metagenome (GOLD analysis project Ga0207646, IMG submission 184343) | Corn, switchgrass and miscanthus rhizosphere microbial communities from Kellogg Biological Station, Michigan, USA - KBS K5-50-2 metaG... | ecosystem: Host-associated > Plants > Roots >...
ACGACCGTGGCGGCGGTCGCGCCGCCCGCCACGGACATCGCGAGGGCGGCCGAGGCGATCGCGATCGCGGGCGACTGGCCGATCAGGGAGCGCAAGCGGCTCATGGGAATTCTCCTTTGTTTGGCTGGCGCCGGCCATCTGGCGGCGCTCTGGTGCCTCAGGCTCGCACGCGGCGCAAGGCCGCGGATTGAGTAGCGATTACTCAATCGCGGACGCGCGGCGAGACGAGATCGTCGAGGAACCGACTTCGACGAGGAGACAGCAATGACCGTGATCACCAGTCCAGAGGCCCCGGCCGCCGAGACGGCGGCCCCGAGCATTTACGAGGCGATCGGCGGCCGCGCCGCCGTCCGGGCGGCCGTCGACGGCCTGTTCAGCCGACTGCTCGCCGACCCCGAGCTCAGCCGGTTCTTCCCGGCCGGCGTCGGCGACGTGCACCGGGGCTTCGTCGTCACGCTGCTCGGCGAGGCGCTCGGGGGTCCAGAGCGCTACCGCGGACCGGACCTCGCCAAGGCGCACGGCGGCCGCGGCATCAGCGACGCGCACTTCGACCGCACCGCTGCACACCTAGATGCCACGCTGGACGGGCTCGGCGTTCCGCGCCACCTGACCGACCAGATCATCGCGATCGTGGCGAGCCTACGGCCGGCGGTCGTCGTCGCCTGAGCGGCGGATTCGCGGCGTGATCGCGCGACGTGCGGAAGTGTGTTGCCGGCCTGGCGATTCGGCGCCGGGCCGGCCCGCCGCATCCGGTGTCTTGAACGGTCGGCGCCCTCGTCGGGCTGGGCTTACCTCGCGCTCGAGCTGCGCTTGACCCGTCCGCGCAGTGCGGCGAAGCACATGGTCATGCTGATCGCGCCAACTATCGCGATGGCCGCGGCAGCCTGGCCGAGCTGGGCCGGTTGCCAGCCGTGACCGAGCACCAGCGATCGCAGGCCGCCGAGCAGGTAAGTGACCGGATTGAATCCGGCGACTGTGTTGAGCCAGCCCGACAGCTGGTCGCGCGGCACATAGGACGAGGTCAGGAACAAGAACGGGAAGAACAGCAGGAAGGCCGAGTTCACAGCCGCCGGGTTCCCCGTCTTCAGCGCGATCGCGTACCCGAATCCGGCGAAGGCGAGGCTCCACAGGGCCGCGAGCACGACGAAAGCCAGCGCGCCGAGCAGCCCGGCCTCGAACCGGACTCCGAGCACGATTCCGAGCACGAGGATCGGAACGGTCAGCCCGGCAGCGACAGCGACGTCGGCGGCCATGTGGCCGATCAGGATCGCCGCTCGCCTGACCGGGGTCAGGAGCAGGCGGTCTAGGTACTGGGTCTGCACGTCGAGGACGAGCGCCGGAGCACGCGAGACGCCCGTGACGCCGAGCAGGATGGCGGTGGCCATCTCGAACGCGGTGTAGCTGAAACCCGGATGATTGCCGGTCAGCTTCTTGAGCGTGGCAATGTTCACGATGAAGAAGAACAGGGCGATGAACACCGGCGGGAGCACGGCTGCGGGGTCGCGCGGCACCGCGCGCAGCGCCCGGCCGGCGATCGAGGCGAGGTCGTGCAGGATTCCGGCCGGTCGGGCGCGGATCACGTCCGCGGACGCGGAGGTCGTGACGGTTTCGGTGAGCGCGGTCATGACGGGTCCTCCTGCGAGTTCGCGCGTTCGATGTGGGATCCGGTCAGCTCGAGGAAGACGTCGTCAAGCGTCGGCGTGCGGAGTGTCAGGTCGCGGACGGCCACCTTGCTGCTGGCCAGCGCCACGGCAACCGGGCTGATCGTTCCGGCGCCGTCGGCGGTGGCGATGATCAGCTCGTCGCCGTGCGCCTCGGCGCTGAGCACGCCGGTCACCGCGTCGAGCAGCCGACACGCGGCCTTGGCGTCCCCGGCCACGCGCGCCACGATGACATCGGTGCCGACTGACCGCTTCAGCTCGGCGGGCGTGCCCTCAGCGACGATCCTGCCGCGGTCGATGATGCCGACGCGGTGCGCCAGCTCGTCTGCCTCCTCGAGGTACTGCGTCGTCAGGAAGATCGTCGTGCCGAGCTGCTCGTTCAGCCTGCGGATCTCGGACCAGGCGCGGGCTCGGCTGGCCGGGTCCAGCCCGGTTGTCGGCTCGTCAAGGAAGAGCACCTGAGGGTTGTGGACGAGCGCGGCGGCCAGGTCGAGCCGCCGCTGCATGCCGCCAGAATAGGTTCCGACCTGCCGGCCGAGCGCGTCACCGAGCTCGATCAGCTCGCCCAGTTCGGTCAGCCGCCGCGCCAGCGCATTGCGGCCCAGGCCGTAGAGCCTGCCTTGCAGGCGGAGCAGCTCGTAGCCGGTCTGCCGAGGGTCAAGTGCCGCCTCCTGGAGAGCCACGCCGATCCTGAGCCGGACCTCTCCTGGCTGTCTGGCGACGTCGTACCCGGCCACCAGCGCCCGGCCGCCGGTCGGCGCCAAAAGCGTGCAGAGCATGCGCACGGTCGTCGATTTGCCAGCGCCGTTCGGCCCGAGGAAGCCGTATATCTCGCCGGCCGGGATCCGCAGGTCGAGGTGGTCAACTGCGGCGGTCCCGTTGTAGTGCCTGACCAGGCCGTCGGCGCAGATCGCGTAACCGGGCGGGCGGGCGCCGGCGATGTCGTCGACGTGGCCATCGTGATCGGCTCGCTGGCCGTGCGGGCGGGCGATCACCCTGGCCGGACTCTCGGGCTCGGAGATGAGCGTGCTCATCGGTTATCCCCTGTATCTGTCGTGTGCGGGTCGGCCGAGCGCCCGCCGAAGCCAGCGACGGATGCTCGGGCCGCCAGCGGGCGGCTCAGGCCTGCTTGCTAACTGGACGTCGATCGACAACGGCCCAGATAGACATCAGCGCGGAAGTTTTTCCGCGAGATCGCCGCGGCGGCGCCTTCTCCCGGCGCTGCGGGACTGTCGGCGTTGGTCATGCCTGCAACGCTACGATCCGCCTCTGACAGTTTCGGCCGAGCGTGCTGGCCGGCACCTGGGTGTCAGAGGGCGGACCTGACGACGGGCAGCCTCGCCGATGCCGTCGTGCACCGCGCGCTCGGTCTGCGCCCTTGACCGCGAGCTAGTGATTGTGCCGCGGCACGTCGGCGCCGCTCGACCCGACCAGGAAGTCCAGATCGGCGCCCTGGTCGGCCTGCAGCACGTGCTCGACGTACAGCCGGGCATAGCCCCGGCGATACGGGTTCTCCGGCGGCACCCAGCCTGCTCTTCGCCGGGCCAGTTCGTCGTCGCTCACCTGCAGCGTCAGCGTGCGCGCGGGCACGTCGAGCTCGATCCAGTCATCCGTGCGGACGAGCGCCAGCGGGCCGCCCACGGCGGCCTCCGGCGTGACGTGCAGGACGACGGTGCCGAACCCGGTGCCGCTCATCCTTGCGTCGGATATCCGGACCATGTCAGTGACGCCGCGCTCGGCGAGCCTGCGCGGCAGCACGAAGTTGCCGACCTCGGGCATGCCGGGGTAGCCCTTCGGGCCCGATCCGCGCACGACCAGGACGGTAGACTCGTCCGCCCGGAGGTCCGCTTGCCCGGCCGCCTCGTGGTACTCCTCGATGGTGTCGAACACCAGCGCCTGACCGCGGTGCCGCAGCAGATGCGCGGACGCGGCCGACTGCTTGATCACCGCGCCGCCCGGGCACAGGTTGCCGTGCAGCACCGCAGTCCCGCTGCCCGGAGGCTGCAGCGGCTCGCCGGCACTGCGGATGACGTCCCGATTCCAGCACTGCGCGTCCGCGACGTTCGCCGCCAGCGTGCGGCCGGTCACGCCGATGTGCTCGGCATGCAGCAGGTCCCCGAGCTCTCGCATGACCGCCGGGATCCCGCCGGCGTAACAGAAGTCTTCCATCAGGTATCGCCCTGACGGCATGAGGTTGACCAGCGTCGGCACCGGCCTGGCGAGCGCGTCGAAGTCGTCAAGCCGCAGCGGTACGCCAGCACGCCCGGCGATGGCGAGCAGGTGGATCACGGCGTTCGTCGACCCGCCGATCGCGGCGTTGACGACGACGGCGTTCTCGAACGCCTGCCGGGTCATGATCTTGGACGGGCGCAGGTCCTCACGCGCCAGCGTCACGATGCGCTGCCCGGCGAGCTGCGCGGTGAGGAGGCGGCGCGAGTCAGCCGCCGGCCAGGTCGCCGAGCCGGGCAGTTGCATCCCGAGCGTCTCGGCCATGCACGCCATGGTCGAGGCCGTCCCCATCGTCATGCAGTGGCCGCACGACCGGGCCATGCCGCTCTCGGCGATGACGCATTCCTCCTCGGTCATTCGCCCGGCCGCAAGCTCGTGTTCGAACTTCCACACGTGCGTGCCTGACCCCACGTCGGTACCACGGAATTTGCCGTTGAGCATCGGGCCGCCGGTCACCATGATCGCCGGAAGGTCGACGCTGGCCACCGCCATGAGCATGGCCGGGGTCGTCTTGTCGCAGCCGGACAACAGCACGACGCCATCGAGCGGGTTGGCCCGCAGCGTCTCCTCGACCTCCATCGCCATGAGGTTGCGGAACAGCATCGAGGTCGGCCGCATCAGCGTCTCGCCGAGCGACATCGTCGGGAACTCCAACGGGAACCCGCCGGCCTGCCAGACGCCGCGCTTCACCGCCTCCGCCACGCCCCGCAGATGTACGTTGCACGGGGTGAGCTCGGACCAGCTGTTGGCGATCCCGATGACCGGTCGGCCGTCGAATACCTCAGGCGTGAACCCCTCGGCCCGCAGCCAGGAGCGGTAGATCATGCCCTGCCGCCCGACAGAAGCGAACCACGCAGAGCTTCGCGGCCGGCCGGCCGTGGCGTCTGCTCCGGCCATCATCGCGCCCCTCTCGAGTCCGTTCGGCCCGCACTGTCGCGTTATGTCAGATGCGGCCGAGGTCGCTCGGCGGCGCTATTCCCGCCTTGCGGAGTCGCCGGGTGCCGGCACGCGTCAGGCTGACGGGGGGCAGCGTTGTGATGGCCCAGGCCATCACGTCCTCCTCCGCCATCGCGAGAACTGGCCGTTCAGCCTCGGCTGTCAGCCGGGCGGCCTTCGATGTGATGGACCTTGCCGAGATGCCCAGGCTTCCGCCAAGTGTGCCGATCGACGTCCAGACCTTGGCGGCACCGCCAAGGTAGCGGAAGGAAAGCAACAGCAGGCCACCCGTGGCAACGGCCAGAAGCAGCCACGCGACCCAGTAGTGCTTCAGGATCCCGCGCACGATCCTGGCCGAGCGACGGAGCGCTGCCTCGCCGGCCGCCACGTAACCTTCCGGGCTGAGGAGTCCTGTGATTGAGCGCGCGCCGGTCAGCAGCATCAGCCAGAGATCACCTTGCGGCAGCAAGTAGTCCGCCATCGCTTCCGCGGCCTTTGCGGTGTCCTTGTCAGCAAGCCGCGTCTTCGTGCTCGAGCAGGTGGTGGCCATGGCGAGATCACTCCAGCGCCCGACCGACGTCGCCACGATGGCGGCCGCTTGCTGGGGGAACTTGGCGGACAGGGTCGCCAGCCATTCCTGGAGCTTCGCGACCCGGCCACGTTCCAGCATCGCGCACAACGCTGCCGCGAGCGATCCAGCGCCGTTTTCGTCCGGTGGGGGGTTCACCGTGTCGCGTAGCGACCTGCCGAGTTCGTAGCCCAATTCGATATCAGGCTGGGTAGCCGCCAGAACCTTCAGGATCGCCAGATTCAGCTCCTTGAGCTCGGCTTCGGCTGCACCGTGGACGTGGACAATGTCTGACAGGTCAGACTCGGCGAACTCCGGGAGCTGGGCCATGCGCTGGACCAGGTGGCGCAGCCGGGTCAGTTCGACCTCTCTGCGCTGGTCCTCCGGCAGTTCGTGCACCGTGGGCAGATGCCGGATGCCGGCGTGTTGGGGCTGAATCGTGCCGTACAGGACCGCCATGGTCCATCCCGCTTGCAGCGCCAGCTGCACGGCCGTCAACGGCGGAGGGGTTGTCGGCGCGCGCGACTCCGGCCCGACGATCACCTCCGCGACTGTGACCAGTTCCTCGGTCACGGTTGCGCCGCCGAGCTCCTCCTCGGTCACGGATACCCCGGTGAGCACCTCATCGGTTCTCGAGGAGCCGACTTCGTCGGCCGTGGACAGCGGATCGTGCGAAGCATGTGTTTCCTGTTGGTGTGGCATCCGGAAGCTCCTTCGGAGGTAATGCCATAGAGCGAGGCATGGGACCAGATGGCGATGCGCTGCCTCTCCGCTCGCTGAACTGACTCTGCGTCATTTGTGTCATCCCCGCCATTGCTTGGCCGGGCTGGGCAGCTGTGGTGGCACCAGGAACCGCGGCGGATTCTCGAAGTCCAGTGCATCGAGCGGGTCAATTGCCGCCGCGTCGCGCTTGGTCAGCGGCGGCAGGTTCCATTTGCGCTCGATGAGCTTGAGGATGGAGGTGTGGTCGTATACCTGATCCGTCACATACTTGGGCTTGGCGAACGGTGAGACGATCACTGCCGGTACCCGGAACCCAAGCCGGTCGTAGGCTGTTGGACCGTCGTCGGCCGCGTCAATCCGCTTGCCGTAGCTCGTAAAGCGCAGCAGCCGCAGGAGCGGCCACCGCTGCATGGGGTTGACGCCGGGCACGCCATCGGGCTCAACGGCCTCGGGTGGCGGGACGTGATCGTAATAGCCGCCGTGTTCGTCATAGAGCCAGATCAGCAGGGTTTTAGGCCACCCCCGCCCGGCCATGACGGCGTTGACGACCTTGGCGGCGAAGCCTTCGCCGCGCTGGATGTCCTGCGGGTTCTCCTCCGAGCCGCTGCGGAAATCGGGATCGACGATGCTTACCGCCGGCAGCCGGCCGGCCCTGGCCGCGCTCCAGAACTCACTCAGCGGCCGCAGGTGGTTGACCGACCGCAAATACCCCAGCGGGTACAAGTCGGCCGTGGCTTGCAGCTTGCTTTGCACCGCCGGAATTAGCTGCGGGAAAAGTGCCGCGAGCAGGCCGCCAAGCGCCCGGAGGAAGTTCAGGCCCGGCGCATGCGACAGCCGCCGCCAGTTGACCCGGATGGGAGACAGGTGATGGTAGTTCGCCCAGCTAATGCCGTGCGCGGACAGAAGATCGAAGATCGTGCCCGCGGCGGGGTAGTCAGCCATCCCGAACGGCAGGTCATCGATCAGCCCGTTTGCCGTTCCGGCGATGAGGAAACGCCGGTTGGGGAAGGTCGGGCCAAGGCAGGAAGAGAACCACCGTGTCGCCAGCGGGAACGTCCGTGCAAGGCCGTAATAGAACGGGATGTCCTCCTCGATCCAGTACGTCATGGCCACCGAGGCATCCCGCCCGGGCAATGTCTCCTCGATGCTGCGCACAAAACCCGCGCACGAGCCCTTGTCCCACTGGATGTGGCAGGCATTCCAGCTCTGGCTGGGCACCTCAGGCTTCTGCCGCGATCCTTCAAAGTGACGCATGCGCACGGTCTTCTGGTCGGCCGCTACATTGACAGACGTCGGAACGCCATTAGCATCGAGCGGCAGACCTTCTCCCCTGCCCGTCAGCATCCCGAAATAGTTGTCATATGAGTGATTTTCCATCATCAAGATCACGATGTGCTCGATCTGGCTCAGTCGGTCGGCGCCGATCTCCGCCGTCGGATCCGGGCGGTCGCCCTTCAGCACGCCGCTGCGGTTGAGCCTCCGGCGTGCGGCCGCCGCTTCATGCCGGTTCAGCATCGCAGTCATTCCGATCGCCGCTGAGAACAGACCCGTTCCGCGCTTTCAATGGCGCCGCCCCGCACGAACGGACATCAGCCCGCAAGTAGACGCGCCAGCACATCAGCAGGATCCCACCTATGAACGATCACGGTAAAGCTATGGCGAAACGACAGGCGCGGCGTTCGCATCCTGCGGCCAGAAAACCCGGTGGAACGCCGCTGTCTCGGCCTGGTCGATGGCCATCACGCTGCCGAGCACACCCAACTCGGAGCAATCGCGTGCTCAGGTGAGGGCTTGCGGGAGATCGCGGCCAAGGAGGAGGCGAAGACGGCTGGCGGTGGCGGCGACTGGCGGGGAGTGGGTTAGGGGCTGCCGGGTGAGGACGAATAGGAGACCGTGCGCGGCCTGGGTGAGCGAGGCCTGGCTGGTCCCGGCATGGGCCCGGGCCAGGGCATGCAGGGCGGGGGCGAACAGGCGGCGGGGGTCGGCGTCGCGCCATGCGTCGGCGTGGGCGAGCACGGCGGCGACTGCCATCCGGAGCTCGCTATGGTCGGCGGCGCGGCGGGCCAGCCCGGCGCGCGCACGTGCCGGCTGGGCGTGCGTGCCGCTATGGGTTCCGATGTCCGTTCCCACCCTGGCTCTGCCGTCAGGCCGGCGCGGGTCGTGTGGCGGGCTGGTGATCGCGGCGTGGACGGTGGGGAAGATTTCGAAGTGCCGGTTGAGGCCGGTGACCGACAGGATGCCGACTGCCTGTGGCGACGGCGCGGCCAGCCGCAGGAAGCCGCCGAGCAGCCCGGCCCGGCGGCCGGTGGCCACCAGGACGGCAAGGCCGGTGGCGTCCGCGTACCGTATCGCGGACAGGTCGATGATGAGCCGGCTGGCGGCGGGGGCGAGCAGGGCGAGGAGTTCCTCGCGCAGGACGGGGGCGGCCGCGAGGTCGAGGTCGCCGCCGAGCGCGGCGATGGCGTGGCCGCGCTCGGTCCGCGAGGAAAGGCTGAGGCCGAGAAGGCCGCTGGCGGCCGGATACATCAAGGCGCTCCGTTCAATGGGGCACGGTCGGGGCGCGGCCGCAGGCCGGGTGGCGCGCTCAGGCCGGGGTGCGGCGCCGTTTGACGTCCCGGGTCGCCGGCCGGGGTTACGCGCGGCGGGCTGTCCGGCGCATCATCCGGCGCAGCGGCGTCATCGCCATGCGGAATCTGTCCAGCGCGGCGGGCCACCGCATCCGGGCGGGGGCTTTCGCGGACTTGGGCAGCACCGGCGGGGTGGTGCCGTTGGCGGACGGCCGCGGCAGGGTGTGGGTTGTGCTCGGATGGGGTGCGGCTGGCTCAGGCATGACGTTCCTTTCGGAGGTGGAGTGTGAACGCGTCTGGGAGCAGGGCTGTTGCGGTGTGCTAGCCGACGCCCATCAGGGCGGGCGTCAGCTGCTGGCGGGGGCGGCGGCCTGGAGCTGACGCGATCGTCCTGGAACGGTGGCAGGCGCTCATCGCGCTAGTCCTGCCGCAGCCGCCGGGCCAACGGCCTGGCCCGGCAGCTTGCGCCGGACGCCGGCAGGGTCAGCCGGATGCGCGGCAGCGCAAGCGTCATGGGCGCGGGCCGTCATGACGACCAGGCCGATGCCCATGCGCTCCTCCGGGAGCCCCGGGCAGCTGGCCGCCGTCGGCGGCTGGCTTCCGGTGCCTGCCTTCACGTTACGCCTGCAGCACGAAACTAGCAATGATTTTCCAGAAACCAATAACTACTGAAGGTGGCGACCTGAGGCCTTCCTGAGTGATGGCACCCGCGCTTGGGGGTTCCTGGTCCGGAGCAGCCGCCAGCGCGACCCGTTCGACAGCTCGGCGCGGGTCAGGTTCCGGCGCGGCCGACGGCGATGCAGCTGCCGGGGCGGGCGCAGGACACGCTGATGAGGGCCACGTGGCGCCCTGCGGGGTTCACCCGCCGCCACTGCCGGCCGTTCCAGCGTTCGGCGAGGCCGGCCTCGAAGCTGCGGAACCTGGGCAGGGAGCTGCCGACGGCGATGCAGCGCGTGGCGCGCGGGCAGGACACCCCGGCCAGGCTGGAGCCGGTCGGGCCTGGTGGTGTTCGTGCCCGCCAGGTCCGGCCGTTCCATTGCTCGGCCAGGTTGCGGACGAACGGCGGGAACCGGCCGTTGAAGGTGTGGCCGACGGCCATGCAGTCAGACAGGCGGGGGCGGTCGACCGCGACCAGTTCCCCGCCGACCATTACCCCGCCGGTGCTCGGCGTGGCCAGGAACCGCCAGCGGCGGCCTCCGATCAGGGGCGGCGGCCCGCAAGGACGCAGAACTCGTTCCCCTCTGGGTCGGCAAGTACGACCCAGCTCTCATCGCCTTGGCCGACGTCGGCGTGTCGAGCACCTAGGTCGAGCAGGCGACGGACCTCTTCGTCTTGCTCCCTGTCGGTTGGGTTGACGTCGAGGTGGAGCCTGTTCTTGACGGTCTTGCCCTCGGGCAC
>Ga0207646_10008786_pt1 | contig 10082 bp, 9 predicted proteins | sample KBSK5502metaG_FD_184343 | JGI IMG/M metagenome (GOLD analysis project Ga0207646, IMG submission 184343) | Corn, switchgrass and miscanthus rhizosphere microbial communities from Kellogg Biological Station, Michigan, USA - KBS K5-50-2 metaG... | ecosystem: Host-associated > Plants > Roots >...
GGCGTTGCGGTCGATGGTGTCGATGGCGCGGGCGGCCGCGGCCTCGTCGAGCTTGCCGGAGCGGAGCATGTGCGCCCAGCCGACCACCGCGTTCAGGGGCGTGCGCAGCTCGTGCGAGAGGGTGGCGAGGAACTGGTCCTTGGCCCGGCTGGCCGCTTCCGCGTCCAGCAGCAGCCGCTCGCGCTCGTCCTGGGCCCGGCGCCGGTCGGTGATGTCGACGGCGGAGCCCACGTAGGCCACGAACGTCCCGTCTTCCGCGTAATGCGGCACCCCCGTGTCGTGCATCCAGCGGTACTCGCCGTCGAAGCGGCGCAGCCGATACTCCAGCTCGTACGCGCGGCGGCCATGGACGGCCCGCAAGTAGGTGCCCAGGCAGCGCTCGAAATCGTCGGGATGGATCCCCTCCGTCCAGCCGTTCTCACGCTCGGCCGCGAGGGTGCGCCCGGTGAAGGCCAGCCAGTGGCGATTGAAATGGGTGCGGGAGCCGTCGGGCCCGGCGGCCCAGAGACCGACGGGAGCGTGATCGAACAGCTCGGCGGGGCCAGGGGGCGTTTCCATCAAGCGTTCCCCCCAGCGTACGACCGGCCTCCGGGGCGGACAAGGGCCCCGCGTACGTTAGGCCGTCAGAGCCAGCGCAGCCAGTACAGCAGGGTTCCGGACGGATGGACCACGCAGTGGTCGCGCACGTCGGACGAGAGCTTGTCGGGCTCGACGTGGCTCAGGAGATGGATCGCGCCTTCGCGATGGAGGGCGAGAACGTAGTCGTCGAACGACTGGCGGTCGAGCGCGGGGACCTGGCGACGCAGCTCGGGAATCGGCACCAGGCCGCCCTGGGCGACCCGGCGCTCACCCGCCTCGCGCACCACGCGCTTGAAATCCTCGTATTCCAAACTCCGCTCTCCGTCGGGCAAAGTCGTCTCTCGCGGGGGCGGCGTCTTCGCCACCCCGTGGAAATGAGCCAGTGTCTGTCCGTGGGGAACCCCGTACGTCGTGCGAATCGTGCGACACGCGATCGGTTTGCGCCGCCGGGTCTTGGACGAACGAGCGGGCAGGCCGTTTCGGGGGCCTGTGAGCAAGCTCACCACCGCCGAACGTGGCATACTCCCGGCTTCCTTTATGTGGCTCGTCTACGTCCTGGCTCTCGTCGTGGGGGGAGGGCTCATGCTCGTGCAGGCCGTCTCCGGCGGCCACGACACGATCGACGCCGGCCATGCGCTCGACATCCAGCACCACGGAGGCGGGCCGGGCGTCCTCTCCATCCGCTCCTTCATCTATGGACTCTTCACGTTCGGATTCGTGGGCGCCGCGCTCCACATCCTTCGCATCACGGGCCACGGGCCGGCCTTGCTGCTCGCCCTCGCGAGCGGTGTGGGCGGCGGGCTCGCCGCCGGGCTGACCTTCGCGAGGCTCGGCAGCCCGTCCGCCTCGGGCGCGGCCTCGCTGCACGAAGCGAAGGGCCGACGGGCGCGCGTCCTGCTGCCGTGCACGAAGGAGCGCCCAGGCAAGATCCGTCTGGAGCTGGGCGGCCAGGAAGTCGATATGACGGCGACGACCGGCGGCCCGCCGATCCCGGCCGGCGCCCTGGTCGTGGTGGTCGAGGTGCGTGAGGACGTGGCGCTGGTCGCGCCCGCGCCTCCAACAGGAGGGACGTCATGACGGGAGCGGAAATCGGTGGCGTGAGCCTGGGGACGGCGATCGTCCTGCTGGGAGCGGCGGTGGGCGCGGTGGTGGCGCTCACGTTCTTCGTCGCCGTGGTGAAGGGGTTCCTCTACATCTGCCGTCCGAACGAGATCCTGATCTTCTCCGGCCGCAAGCACACCCTGCCCAACGGGCAGTCCACCGGCTACAAGGTCGTCCGGCGCGGCTGGGCCGTGCGCATCCCGATCCTGGAGACGGTCAACCGCATGGACATGCGCCTCTTCATGGTGGAGGTGACGGTCGGCAACGCCTACTCCAAGAGCGGCATTCCCCTCGACGTCAAGGCCATCGCCAACGTGAAGATCTCGAACAACCCGGCCCACGTCCGCAACGCGGTCGAGCGCTTCCTGGGGACGAACCCGCAGCAGATCGCGGTGGTGGCGCGGCAGACCCTGGAAGGCGTGCTGCGCGAGGTGCTCGCCCAGCTCACGCCGGAGGAGGTCAACGAGGACCGCCTCAAGTTCGCGGAGACGCTCAAGCAGCACGCCCAGGACGACTTCGACAAGCTGGGCCTGGAGCTGGACGTGCTCAAGGTGCAGCACGTCTCGGACGAGCAGCAGTACCTGCAGAACCTGGGCCGCGCCCGCATCGCCCTCATGATCCGCGACGCCCAGAACGCGGAGAACGAGGCCAACCAGAAGATCGCCGAGGAGCAGGCCTCGGCGCGGCAGCGCGCGGAGTCCGCGCAGAAGAAAGCCGAGGCCACCGTCCTCACCAAGAGGAACCAGCTCCGTGGGGAGCTGGCCAAGATGGAGGCGGAGGCCAAGTCGATCGAGAACGAGGCCGCCATCGCCGCCGAGACCGCTCGTTCCACGGCCGAGCAGGAGCTGCAGCGCCTGCGCGGCGAGCTGGAGAAGCTGCGGCTGGAGTGCGACGTCGTGCTGCCCGCCGCCGCCGCCCGCCAGGCGGCGGAGGCCCGGGCCCGCGGCGATGCCGCCCCCCTGGTCGAGAACGGACGGGCGGCGGCCGAGGCCCTCAAGCTCGTCTCCGCGGAGTGGAAGGCGGCGGGCAAGAACGGCCGCGAGGTCTACCTCCTGCAGCAGCTCCGCTCGTTCGTGGAGGCGGCGGTGGCGCGCGTGGCCCAGACCGAGATCGGCGAGCTCAACATCGTGGACGGCGGCGACGGGCAGGCCTATGCCGCCTTCGTGGCCAACTTCCCGGCCGCGGTGGCGCGCGTGATGTCGGAGACGGCGAACGCGGTGGGCCTCGACATCCGAGCGCTGGTCGGGAGCAGGGAGGTGGGCCGATGATGCCCGTCCTCGTCGTCCTCGGCCTGGCCGCCCTCGTCGTCTTCGTCACCCTGAGCCAGATCGTCAAGAAGCTGCTGTACGTCAGCCAGCCCAACGAGGCGCTCATCTTCTCCGGCCGCGTGCGCCAGGTCGGCAACAAGGAGGTCGGCTATCGCGTGGTCCGCGGCGGGCGCGCCCTGCGCGTCCCCCTGTTCGAGCTCATCGACAGCGTCGAGCTCACGAACATCGCCATCGACATCGAGGTGCGCGGGGCCTACTCGAAGGGCGGCATCCCCCTGCACGTGCACGGGGTGGCCAACATCAAGCTGCCGGGGGAGGAGCCGCTGCTCAACAACGCGATCGAGCGCTTCCTGGGCAAGCCGCGCCAGGAGCTCATGAAGATCGCCAAGGAGACCCTCGAAGGCAACCTGCGCGGCGTGCTCGCCCAGCTCACCCCGGAAGAGGTCAACCAGGACAAGACGCGCTTCGCCCACACGCTGCTCGAAGAGGCCGAGCACGACCTCAACCGCATGGGCCTCGTGCTCGACACCCTGAAGATCCAGAACATCACCGACGACGTGGGGTACCTGAACTCGATCGGGCGCATCCAGGGGGCGCGCGTGCGCATGGACGCCGCCATCGCGGAGGCCAAGCTCTCCGCGGACGCCCAGGTCCAGCAGGCGACGAACTCGGCCGCCTCCGAGATCGCGAAGGTCGAAGCCGACCTGGCCATCGCGCGGCAGGAGACGGACAAGCGGATCGCGGACGCGCGCACGCGGAGGGAAGCGCTGATCGCCGAATCGCAGGGGCAGGTGCAGGCCCAGGTCGCCCAGGTCACGGCCGAGATCGAGCGCCAGAAGGCGCGCGCCCTGCAGGTCAAGCGTCAGCTCGAAGCGGACGTCGTGCAGGTCGCGGAAGCGGACCGGCGCGCGCGCGAGGAAGAGGCGCGCGGGTTCGCCGCCCGCCTCGTCGAGCGGGGCAAGGCGGAGGCGGCGGCGCTCAAGAGCGTGTTCGAAGCCTACGCCGTGGCCGGCGAGGGCGCGCGTGAGGTCCTCGCGCTGCAGCAGGTCATCCCGCTCGTGAGCCAGGTGGCGGGCGTGGGCCAGACGTTGAAGGTGCACAAGGTGACCGTCCTGCCCGCGGACGGTCAGGCCAGCGGCGGGTTCGCCAAGGCCGCCATCAGCGCGACCGAGCAGATCCGGGCGGCCACGGGAGTCGACCTGGCCGCGGTGGCGCGGAGACTGGAGACGGCTCCCGCGAAATCCTGAGCCGGACGGCCTCCTCCTCAGGGAGGCGAGTTGAACTCGTCCCGCGGGAAGAGGTCGCGGTTGCGGTCTCGCTCCGGCTCGCGCCGCCCGCTGCGGTGCAGGGCTTGTAGCCTCTCCAGCATCCAGTCCGTGCTGGCCACGCCCTCGTCGCCCAGATAGGCACGCACTTCGGGAGAGTCGAGCCGGACCCGCCAGGCCGGGAGGTCGACGTCGAGCGGCTCGTTGCTGCCCACGAGGACCTGGCGGTCCCCGAGGCCGATCACGTACGGCATCACGGTGACGAAGGTGGAGTAGATGCGCGGGGTGGGAGCCCAGGTGCACACGAGCCCGCCCGGCTTGAGGCGGCGCGCGCACATCGAGAAGAACTCCTCCGAGTAGAGGTTCCCGCTGTAGGCCACGCTCGGCCACAGGGCGTCCGCTTCGATGACGTCGTATTGCGCCGCCGACGACTGCAGGGCGCGGCGACCGTCCTCGACGAGGATACGCACGCGGGGGTCGCCCAGGAACGACACGAGCGGCGGATAGCGCGTGCGCGCCGCGAACTCCGCGAGCAGGCCGGGCTGGCCGCCGGAGATCTCGAACACGGTCACCGACCGCGTCTCCGGGCGGCAGGCGGAGGCCCAGGCCGTGTCGCCGGACCCGAGGCCGATGATGGCAACGTCCTGCGGCGCGGGATGGACGATCGCAGGCGCCGCCCCCAGCCTCGTGTGCGTTCCGCCGAACGGAATCGTGCTGTGGTGCTTGCCGTTGACGAAGACACCGTGCCCGCCGCTGGACATCTCGGCCACCGCGGCCACGCCCGTCGCATCCTCGTTGACCACACCCGCGCTCTCCACGCGCCCGAGCAGCCGCATCCAGAGACGTCCCTCGCCGGGGACGGCCGCGGCCAGGATCAGCAAGACCAGGGCGGCGCCGGCGAAGGACCGGCGCCATCCCGTTGCCAGTCCCAGGACGGCGAACACGATCCCGCCGCCGAGAATCACGCGCAGGGCCCCGGTGGTCCCGATGTGCCCGAGCGCGGCGAGTCCTATGGCCAGGCTGCCCGCGACGCAGCCGGCGATGTTCGCGGCCTGCAGGAATCCCACCTTGCGGCCGGCGGTCGCGGGGTCGTCCTGCGCGGCGCGCTGGAGCAGCGGAAAGGACGCGCCCATCAGGAACGTCGGCGGCCCGAACAGGATCAGGGGCAGCAGCGCGTACAGCCGGAGCGTCCCCGGCCAGGTGTTCCGGTCGTAGACCCGGACGTGGAGGGACCCGGCCCAGTACTCGTGGTACCAGCGCAGGACGGGCGTGTCCGACGGGAGCCAGACGACCAGCACGACCACCAGGGCCGCGTACGCGATGAGCCCGCATTGCAGGGCCAGGAAGACGGGCAACGGACGCGCCACTCGATCGGCGCGCGCGGCCGCGGTCAGGCATCCCAGGGCGGAGCCGAGGAGGTAGACGCAGAGCAGGGTGCCGAACGTGAAGGCGTTGGACTTGAGAGCCACGTCGAGAAGCCGGAACCAGACCACCTCGAGGGAGAGCGCGCAGAAGCCGCCGAGGGCGTAGAGGACGACCCACGATCGAAAGGCTCTCGTGTCGTGATCGGACGAGCCGCCCCCCGGCGCTGGGCGCGTCATCGCCGGCCATTCGCTCCCCCCGCGGGTGCCGGCGACGAGCCCGGTCGCCCCCGCGAAGAGGCTCAAGGCCGCCGCGCCCAGAGTAGCGCCGCGGATACCGTAGAGCCGGATGAGCACCCACGGCGCAAGGGCCGCGCCCAGGGCGGCTCCCAGGAGGTTGATGCCGTAGAGGACGCCCAGCGTCCGCCCCGCCGTGCGGCTGTCCAGGACGGTGGCCCGCGCGAGCAGCGGCAGCGACATTCCCATGAGGAAGGTCGGGGGCAGGAGCGCGCCGAGGTGAACGAGGGCGGCGCGCCACAGGGGCGTGTAGAGCCAGGAGGCGCGCAGGTAGAGGACGTCGTAGTAGAGCCAGCCGCTGATCGCGCCGAAAGCGCCGATGGCCAGCTCCACCACGGCGAAGGCGAACAGCGCGGCGCGCGGCGAGAGGCGGACGCTCAGGGTCCCTCCGCCGTAGCTGCCCGCCCCCAGGCCGAGCATGAAGGCGGCCACGATCGCCGCCACCGAGTAGATGCCGACGCCGCTCTGCAAGGCCAGGATGCGCTGCCAGGCCACCTGGTACACGAGGCCGGCGGCGCCGCTGGCCAGGAAGGCGGCGCCGAGGAAGGCGAAGACGCGGGCGGGAGAGCGGAGGGCGGCGGGCCGCCTCTCCGGTGGAGCCGTTAGCGACGCGAGTCCCCCGATGGACCGTAGATGGCGGGAACCTGGCCGCCCATGGGCCGGATGTAGGTGCTGAGCTGGCCGCGGTGATGGATCGCGTCGAAGAGGATGAACCAGAGGAACTCGCCGATCGGCTGCTCGAGCATCATCTTGCCGCCGGCGAAGAACTGACCCTTCCTCGTCCAGCCCGCGTCGTCGAGCGCCGCCACCTTGCGGTCCAGATCGTCCCAGTGGCGCTCGAACTCCCTGACCGCCTCCTCCACGCCAGCCACCGGGTCCACCTTGTAATCGCAGCGGCCGTTCATCACGAGGTCGCCGCAGATGCCGTGCTCGGAGACGAGCGTGGCCAGGAGGTCGGCCGCGGAAGGCGACCGTTCGTGCGGCTTGTAGTCGAGGCGGCCGGCCGGCATCGCGCGGATCACGCGCAGGAACACGTCCTTCTCGGCCTGGCGCCGGACCTGGAAGAACTCACGATCGTTCATGGCTCATCCTCGCCGTCTTACCAAGTCAGGGGGGGCACTCACTCGTCACCCCGATGGGAGTTCGCGGCCCCCCCTGAAACCCCCCTCGCGCGGCGCCGCGGCTTCGCCGCGCCGCCGGGCTCTACGTGACCCTAGAACAGCCGTCCGATGTACTCGTTCATCTGGCGCTTCCAGAAGGGCCAGTCGTGGCCGCCGTCCGGTCCCCAGTCGTCCACGGTATGCGCGATCCCCTTCGCGCTGAGGACTTCCGACAGACGGTAGGCGGGACCGCTGTCCTCGAAGGGCCCGTTCCCGGTCACCAGCCGGATGTCGCATCGATGCAGGTTGTCGATGTACCAGGGATCGGAGAGGCTCGCCATGTAGTCGACGGGATTGTTGAAGTAGAAGTTGTCGTCGTAGTCGCCGTCCATGAAGCGGCGGATGTCGTACACGCCGGAGAGGGCGAGGCAGCGGCGGAACAGGTCGGGATGCTTCAAGAGGGTGTTCGCCGCGTGATAGCCCCCGAACGAGCTGCCGGTGGTGGTGATGGCGACACCGGGGCTGCGGCAGTGGTCGTGGACGAAGGGCGCCACCTCCGCCGCGAGGTAGGCGTCGTACATCGCCTGCAGGTAGCTGCGATGCCGCGGATGCGCCTGCTTGTTGTACCAGGACTGGTTGTTGACGGTGTCGACGCAGAACACCTTCACCCGGCCCGCGTCGATGTGATGGGCGATGGCCTCGATCATGCCCTGGCCTTCGTACTCCCGGTGATCGCCGCCGCTGGTGGGAAAGGCGACGATCGGTGAGCCGTAGTGGCCGTACACCAGGATGTCCATCTCCCGGCGGAGACGGTCGCTGTACCAGCGATGGTGCTCACGAAGCATTCAGCGACACCGTCTAGCGGAACTTCCGGACCGGCGCCGGCGCGACGATCGAGCCCAGGAAGGCCGCGTTGCTCGGCGTCTTCGTGATCTTGTCGAGGAGGAACTGCGCGGCCTCCACCGCGCTCAGGTCGGCCAGCGCTCGCCGCAGGAGATGGCGCTTGGCCAACTCCTCCGGCGTGCACAGCAGCTCCTCGCGGCGGGTGCCCGACTTGAGCACGTCCACCGCGGGGAAGATGCGCCGGTCGGCGATGGCGCGGTCGAGGATCAACTCCATGTTCCCGGTGCCCTTGAACTCCTGGAAGATGACCTCGTCCATGCGGCTGCCCGTCTCGATGAGCGCGGTGGCCAGGATGGTGAGGGAGCCGCTGCCCTCGCAGTTGCGCGCGGCCCCGAAGAACTGACGCGGGAACTGCAGCGCGCGGTTGTCGACGCCGCCGGACATGGTGCGCCCGCCGGGACCCATCTCGCGGTTGGACGCGCGGCCCAGACGCGTGAGGGAGTCGAGCAGGATCACGACGTGACGGCCGGCTTCGACGAGGCGTTTCGAGCGCTCGATGGCCAGCCGGGCCAGCCGGATGTGCGCGTCAGCCTGGCTGTCCGCGGAGGACGCCAGCACCTCCGCGGGCACGGCGCGGCGGAAGTGCGTCACCTCTTCCGGCCGCTCGTCGATGAGGAGCAGGATGAGGTGCACTTCGGGATGGTGCTGGGTGATGGCCTTGCCCAGGTGCTCGAGCAAGGTCGTCTTGCCGGCCTTGGGAGGCGACACGATCAGGCCGCGCTGGCCACGCCCGATGGGCGCGATCAGGTCGATGATGCGGAGGCTCGTCTCCGCCTGCTCGGCGGCCAGACGGAACGCCTCGTGCGGATTGACGGACGTCAGATCCTGGAAATGGGGCAGCGCGCGGTATTCCTCCGGCGCCAGGCCGCTGGCCTTCGTGATCTCTACTACGACGCGGCGCCCACCTCCGGCGTCACGAGCCAGGCCCTCGATCTCCGTACCGTCGCGCAAACCGAAATCACGAGCGATGGTCGACGGCACCACCGCGTCGTCGCGGAACGGTAGATAGTTCTGGGCGACCTGCCTCAGGAACCCACCGCCGCCGTCCGAGAGCTCCACGACACCCGTTACGGTTGTCGTGGGCCCAGTCGTCGGAATCGGGGCTTGGCGGGGGTCCCGCGGCCCTCGCGGCCCCTGTTGCTGCTGGGTCTGGGGTCCGTTGGGCCGATCGTGACGATGGGGGTGTCGATGGCGCCGCGAGTGCCGCGAGCCGTGCCTCAAGGCCGGCCCGCTCCGCGCGGTTCGGTCATCGTCTCCTCCGGCACCGACTATAACACGGAAGCCCTCGCCGCATCGAGGGCGACTACGGCCGCTCGCCGGGAAGAAGCGGGCGGAACGTGACGACGTAGCGCTTGTCGTCGAGGCAGACGGAAGCGGGCACCGCTCCCGTCGGCCAGTCGCCGTGGCCCTTGGCGGGCACGATCCGCGGCGCGAACACGCTCTCGGCCAGGCGCTCGGGCAACGTCCAGGGCCGGCAGCCGCCGGGAAGCGCGCCTTCTTTCGCGCTCATCGCGAACGAGGCCGGCTCGTACGGACGCAGGCTCGGATGCTGGAAGCGCGAGAGATCCGTGACGAGCGCGGCCAGGGCGCGCACGCTGGCCGGCGGGTCGGCCGGGTCCCCGCTGAGGACCATGTCGAGGGGGCGGCCTCTCTTGAGGAACAGGTGACGCCGCTCGTTGCCGGGTCCGACCGTCATCGCGCCGGTGAGGGGCAGCTTTCGCACGTCGGCGATGCGCCGCTCGAGGTCCCTGAGCTCCGACGGCTCGAGCTTTCCCACCATCACGTCGCGCGTGCCGCCCACGTACAGGGTCCCGTCTTCCATCAGGACGAAGCGGGGCGGCGCCGCCAGCGCGACCTGGCCCGGGAGGGTCGGGACGAGCACCTCGAGGATGACGGCGGCGCTTGGGATCTCGGCCGCCGCCGTTCCGGCGAACAGCCCCGACACGGCCACGAGGACCGCCGCGCCACGCCGCATCACGAGAAGTGGGACGTCGCGCCGGCGGCGGCTTCTTCGGCCGCGGAGGCGACCACGCGGTTGCGCCCGCCTTCCTTGGCCTTGTAGAGGTTGTCGTCCGCGGCCTTGACGAGCGCCTCGTCCGATTGCGCGTCCCAGGGGAAGGTGGCCACGCCCGCACTGATGGTCACTCGTCCCCCCGGCTGGCTGGGCCCGCCGGCAAAGGAAGTCCCCTCCACCATCTGGCGCACCGT
>Ga0207646_10008787_pt1 | contig 10081 bp, 8 predicted proteins | sample KBSK5502metaG_FD_184343 | JGI IMG/M metagenome (GOLD analysis project Ga0207646, IMG submission 184343) | Corn, switchgrass and miscanthus rhizosphere microbial communities from Kellogg Biological Station, Michigan, USA - KBS K5-50-2 metaG... | ecosystem: Host-associated > Plants > Roots >...
CACATGGTCGCGCAGCCGAAGTGCGGCTTCGCGCGGCGGCGCGGCGGCCAGCTCCTGGGCGATCTCGGCATCCTCGACCATGTTTGTCAGCCCGTCGCTGCAGAGGAGGAAGCGATCGCCCGGCTGCACTGCCTCCTGAAGCCGGCTGAACTCGAGACGGCCGCCGCCGACCGAGCGGGTCACGATATTCGAGTAGGGGTGATGGGCCGCCTCCTCGGGCCGCAGCAGCCCGGCCTCGACCATTTCCTGCACCTTGCTGTGATCCACCGTCAGCTGCCGGAATTCGCCTCCATCCTCGCCGGGGCGCCAGCGGTAGAGGCGGCTGTCGCCGGCCCACAGGCAGGTGAATTCATCGGTATTGGCGAGCAGCACGACGACGGTGCTGGCGATCACCGCGGCCAGTCCGAGCTTAGCGGCGCGGGCGCGCAAGGCGCCATCGACCGCTTCCAGCTCGGCGGCGGCCGCATCGGCGAAATCGTCCAGATCGGAGGACGGCTCGATCGCGCCCAATGCGGTCACGATGCTGGCGCTGGCAAAGTCGCCCGCCTCGTGCCCACCCATGCCGTCGGCAACCGCCCAGAGCCCAATTCCCGGACCGAGATCGGGCCGGTCGAGAAAGGCGTCCTCGTTGCGCTGCCGCACCAGCCCGATATGGGTCAGCGCGTGCGAAGAAAAACGGCAGCCCATCGATGCCGCATTCCTCAGCGCAGGCCGGTGATGCGGTCCCATTCGCGCTGGAATTCCGTGCGGCTGGCGAGGAAGGCCTGCCAGTCCTCCGGCATCAGCAATTTGAACTGGGTGATCGGGAGGCCGCCGGGTGGCGCCGGAACATCGGCGCGCACCGAATGGACATAGAGGCCCTCGCCATTGGCCTTCTGCCCGACCGGCGACAAAAACCAATCCATATAGAGGCGTGCGGCGTTGGGGTGCGGCGCGTTGCCGAGGATGCCCCAGCTTTCCGATGTTGCCGGCAGGCCGCCGGGCGGGGTCACGAACGCGACCGGCGCGCCCTTCGCCTTCCATTCGAGATAGCCGGAATACTGCGCGGTGTGGATCAGCTGGTCCTGCTGGTTCACCAGCCGATCGTATTGCTGGACGTAGGAATCGAAGGCGCGCGGCTTCAGCTCGGCGAATTTCTTCCAGTAATCGGGTCCCAGCGTCTGGCGCAATTCGAACCAGGCGACGTGCTGCAACCCGGAATTCGACACCTTGACGTTGACCGCGTCGGTCCATTTGAGGTCGAGCGCCTCGGCCCAAGTTTTCGGCGCATCGCCCGCCTGCACGACGTTGGGGTTGTAAGCGAGCCCTGCCGGCGCGACGGCGCCCCAGGTCCAGTGCCCGACCGGCTCGCTTTTGTATTCGCTCTTATAGGCGGCCATTTCCGGCGAGACGTAGCGCTGGTACCCGCCCTTTTTCTGGAAATCGAGCACCATGCCCATGTCGGAAAGTTGCAGCACATCGACGAGGTAGCTGCGCGCCTGGCGCTCGGCCAGGACCTTGGCGTAAAGGGCGCCCGCCTGCAGGCGGACGTAGTTGGTCTTGATCTTCGGGAACATCTTCTTGAAGACGGCGAGCACCTTGGCTTCGCCGGCTTCGGGGTTGGTGGAGTAGATCACCACCTCGCCCTCTTCCTCGGCCTTGGCGACATCGGCGCAGGTCTTGAAGCCCTCGAGCTGCTTCGGGTTCGGGCACAGCGCGCCGTCATCGGCCGCAACGGTCGCCGCTACAGGCGATGCCAGAGCCAGCGCGATGCCCGCCAGAAATCCGATCGTCCTCATCGCCGCCTCGCCCTCGCCGCTGTCGCCGTCACGGTCAGCATACAACCTGCTTCCGCCGCTTCAGCAGGGAATCAATAGCCAAAGGCGGCTCCGCCCGGTATCGCTCGCCGCTGTTCCGCGTGCCCGGCAAGGCGGGCGGGACGCTCACCGTTGGGGAGGGCTGGGCCGCGCCGTCGGCTGCGGTGGCGAGGACGGGCCCGGCGCACCATATTATCCCGATGGCTAGAACGCATCCCCATGCCGAGGCGAGCTATCGGGTCATTTCACTGCCGGACGGTGGCTTCGGTGTGGAAGTCAGCATCCCCGACAGCAATCCGACGACCGTCCGCCCCTTCACCACCGAAGCCGATGCCGAGGCATGGATCGCCAAGCACAAGGACCGCGTCGAGGCACAAAGCGCGTCAACTGGCTGGTTCCGCAGGCAAGGGCCCCGCGCCAATCCGTCAACCAGGCGATGACGAGGCAGCGCAGCCGGCCGCAATTGGGCGGCGTGCCGCTCTCGCCTGCCGAGCTCAGGGAGTGTGCCGATGGCCTTTAGGACGAATTACCGCTTCGAGCGCCGCGAGCGCGATCGCCTCAAACAGGCAAAGAAGGAAGAAAAGCTCCGCAAGCAGCAGGAGCGCAAGGCCGCCCAGCAGGGCGCGGAGACTCCGCCGGAAGGCGAGGGCAACACGCCACCGGAGGGGTGAGCGCGACATCCCTCCCCTGTCCTCCTTGCCGGGGCCGGGTTCACTTCAAGACGTGGATGACCGGAACAAGCCGGGTCATCGGGCGGCTTTGGCGATGCCGGTTCGCACAAACTGCGCGATCAACCGGCCTGACCCGCCGAACCGGACGGCCGGGCGCGCGGGCCGCGCCCTAACCTCCGCGCCTAGCCCTCTTCCGGCAAAGGGACGCCGGCTTGTTCGAGGGCGGATTTCTGGCGCCGCGTCAACACGCGCTCGTCGAAATCGTCGATCAGCTCATGGAACAGACGGTGCCAGTTGATGCGCGCCTTCAGGTGCAGAAAAACCGAACCGAGGCCGATCGCGGCGCGGTCCATGAAGACAAAGGTGCGCGGCGGCGCGATGCCCCCGAGGCGGCGGACGTCGCGATGCACGCTATCGACGATCTCGGGGCCGTTAAGCCCGGTGCTCTTCTCCTGGATCATGCGGGTGCGGTCGTCGAGCAACGGGCCATAAACGTATGCTGCCCAGCGGTTCAGCACCGCGATCATGTCATGCGAGAGGTCCCGGAAGCCCCAGCGGCGATAGGCGTCGACGGCGAGCGCCTCGTCATTCGTTTCGAGCGCGTGATAGAGGTCGATGACGCCCTTCACAAAGCCCGGCGGAAAAACCCGGATGCAGCCGAAATCGAGCAGATTGACGGTATGGTCCGGGGCGACGGTGTAATTCCCGAGATGCGGGTCGCCGTGGATAACGCCGTAGTAATAGAACGGGACGTACCAGATCCGGAACATGCGCAGCGCGATCTCGTTGCGCCTGGCGAGCGGCGCCTTCTCGGCGAAATCGAGAATCGGACGGCCGTCGAGCCAGGTCATCGTCAACAGGCGCTTCGTCGATAGTTCCGGGATCGGCCGCGGCACGGCGACGCCGGGCTCGTCCCGCAGGATCGCGCCGTAGAGCCGCATATGCGCCGCCTCGCGCTGGTAATCCAACTCCTCGCGCAGGCGGGCGGCGATCTCGGCATGGATGTCGGAGGTCGTGACGGTGCGGTCGTACCGCTCGTAGATCCCCATCGCCAGGCGCAATTGCCGCAAATCGGCTTCGACCGCCGAGGCCATGTCCGGGTACTGCAATTTGCAGGCGAGCGTGGTGCCGTCGAGGGCGGTAGCGCGATGCACCTGGCCGAGCGAGGCGGCGCGGGCGGCGGTGTGGTCGAAGCTCCTAAAGCGGCGCTGCCATTCGGGGCCGAGCTCGCCCATCATGCGGCGGCGCACGAACGGCCAGCCCATCGCCGGCGCGTCGGCCTGCAGCTGGATCAGCTCGCGGACATATTCCTCGGGCAGCGCCTCGGGGATCGTCGCGAGGAGCTGCGCCACCTTCATCAAGGGCCCCTTGATGCCGCCCAGCGCCGCCTTCAGATCCGCGGCATGACGCTCGCGGTCGATCGTCAGGCCAAGATAGCGCTCGCCGGCGAGGCGCGCCGCGAGGCCGCCCATCGCGCTGCCGACCCGGGCGTAGCGGCGGACCCGCCCGGTAAAGCTGTCCTCGTCTGTCATTGGGTTGGAGCCGCGTCCGTGCGTCCTTCGAAACGCCCGCTACGCGGGCTCCTCAGGATGAGGGTCGTTTTTAATGCCATCAAAAACCTACCTCATCCTGAGGAGCGCCCGAAGGGCGCGTCTCGAAGGACGCAGAAGCGCAATGCCGCGCGTCGCGCACATGTAGAGGCGGCTAACCGAGCCGTTCAAGCTCGTCGATGAAGCCGCGGATGACGCCAAGCCCTTTCGACCAGAAGGCGGGGTCGGCCGCATCGAGGCCGAACGGCGCCAGCAATTCGCCGTGGCGCAGCGTGCCGCCGGCGCGCAGCAGCTGCAGGTAGCGCTCGGCGAAACCCTGATGAGCGTCCTGATACGCCGCGTAAAGCGAATTCACCAGGCAATCGCCGAACGCGTAGGCGTAAACATAGAACGGCGAATGGATGAAATGCGGGATGTAGGTCCAGTAGTAGCGGTAGGGGTCGCCGAGCGATAGCGCCGGGCCGAGGCTCTCGCGCTGCACCTCGATCCAGATCTCGCAGATCCGGTCGGCGGTCAATTCGCCGTCGCGGCGTTCGTCGTGGACGCGCTGTTCGAAGGTCACGAAGGCGATCTGGCGCACCACCGTGTTCAGCATGTCCTCGACCTTGCCGGCGATCATGATCCGGCGGCGTTGGGGGTCGGTCTCGCGCCCCAACAGGGCGCGGAAGGTCAGCATCTCGCCGAACACCGAGGCCGTCTCGGCCAGGGTCAATGGGGTATCGGCCATCAAGGCCCCCTGCCCCGCCGCCAACACCTGGTGTACGCCATGGCCCAACTCATGAGCCAGAGTCATCACATCGCGCAGCCGGCCCTGGTAATTCAGAAGCAGGTAGGGATGGGCGCTCGGCACGGTGGGATGGGCGAACGCGCCGGGCGCCTTGCCGGGCCGCACCGGCGCGTCGATCCAGCGCCGCTCGAAGAACTGTTCGCCGACCGCCGCCAATTCGGGCGAGAAGGCACGGTAGGCCGACAGTACGGTGTTTTCCGCCTCGGGCCAGGAGACGGTGCGGTCGTCATCCTCGGGCAAGGGCGCGTTGCGGTCCCAGAACGGCAATTGCTCGACCCCGAACCAGCGCGCCTTCAGCCGGTAATAGCGATGCGATAGGTCGGGATAGCTGGCGCGCACCGCGGCGATCAGCGCGTCGACCACCTCGTCCTCGACGTAATTCGACAGGTTGCGCGACGAGATCGGCCGCGCGAAGCCGCGCCAGCGGTCCTCGACCTCCTTGTCCTTGGCGAGCGTGTTGGTGATCAGCCCGAACAGGCGGACATTGCGGCCGAACACCTCGCCGATCGACAGCGCGGCCTCCTGCCGCACCGCACCGTCGCGGTCGGACAAGAGATGCATCGCCTCGGACTCGGTCAAGTCGCGTCCGCGGAACGGGAAGCGCAGATCGGCGATCGTTTCGTCGAACAGGCGCGTCCAGGCGCTGCGGCCGGCGACCGATTTCTCGTGCAGCAGCTTCTCGACCTCGTCGCTGAGCTGGTAGGGACGCATGGCGCGGACGTCGCGGAGCCACGGCCGGTAATGCGCCAGCGCCGGATCGGCCAGCTTGGCGTCGAGTGCGGTGTCATCGATGCGGTTTAGTTCAAGCGTGAAGAACAGCAACTCGGTCGAGATCGCGTTGATGCGCTCGTGCGTCGTCTGGAAGAAGCGGGCGATTTCGGGATCGGCGAAATTGCCGGCGCGGGTCAGCTCGGCATAGCTGATGATGCGGCCGGCGACCTCCTGCAGTTTTTCGTATTCGGCGACCGCTGCGCCGAGTTCGCCACCGGAGAGACCGGCGAGCCGGCCTTCGTAGCGTTCCCGAAAGACCTTCGCCTGGGTTGCGAGGTCGGCGAGATCGCGCGCCAGCTCGGGGCTGTCGCGGCCGGGGTAGAGGTCGTCGAGATCCCATTCGGGCAAGGCCCCGAGCGCCGCCTCGCCTGCCGCTACCGCATCTGCCGCCGCCACTGCCCGAACCATTGCCCCTCGCCTCGATAATTCCATTATCATGCTGCCTAAATATGGGGCGGGGATCGGGGCGGAAAACGTCGAACCCGCGTATCGCAGGGCTACAGGGACTTTCAGGGCGATGGATTACGCGAGCTGCCGCAGCCTGCCGGCCATGTTTTTCGCCACCGCGCGACAGCGCGCGCCGCGGCCGTTCCTATGGGCCAAGCGCGACGGAAAATACCAATCGATGAGCTGGGGCGAGGCGGAGAACGCGGTCGTTCGCCTGGCGCGGGCGCTTCTCAGCAACGGCATCGCCCCGGGCGACCGGGTCGCCCTGGTGTCGGAAAACCGGCCGGAATGGATCATCGCCGATCTCGCGATCATGAGCGCCGGCGCGATCACCGTGCCGGCCTATGTGACGAACACCGGCAACGACCACCGCCATGTCCTCGGCAACAGCGGCGCGCATGCTGTGATCGTCTCCACGGCGGCATTGGCGGCCCGCGTGCTGCCGGCCGCGGCGCAGATTCCGAGCATCAACTTCGCGATCGCGATGGAGCCGGTCGGCGATGTGGCTGCTCCTTTCCCGGTGCATGGCTGGGAGGAGGCGCTCCAGGCCGGCGACGACGCCGGCGGGATGGAGGCGATTGCCGAGCGCGTCGCCGCGCTGAACCCCGACGATATCGCCTGCATCATCTACACCTCCGGAACCGGCGGCGCGCCGAAAGGGGTATTGCTGAGCCATCGCAACATCATCGGCAACTGCCGCGGGGCGTACCGGCTCCTGGAGATGCTCGGGCTCGGCGACGAGGTGTTCCTGTCCTTCCTGCCGCTGTCGCATTCCTACGAGCACACCGCCGGCATGATGTTTCCGATCTCGATCGGTGCCGAGATCTACTTCGCCGAGGGCGCCGACACGCTGGGCGCCAATCTGCTCGAAGCGCGACCGACGATCATGACCGCGGTGCCGCGCCTCTACGAGACGATGCACCAGCGCATCCAGCGCGGCATCCAGCGCGAGCGCGGCGTCAAGCGTCGGCTGTTCGAGCGCGCCGTCGCGATCGGCCGCAAGCGTCTTGGCGGCGAGCGGTTGTCGGTCGGCGACCGGGTGCTCGACCCGCTGCTCGACCGGCTGGTGCGCGACAAGGTGCGGGCGCGGTTTGGCGGGAGATTGAAAGCGATGATCTCGGGCGGCGCGCCGCTCAACCCGGAGATTGGCGGCTTTTTTCTGGCGCTCGGGGTCGAGTTGCTGCAGGGCTACGGCCAGACGGAGGCGGCGCCGGTCATCGCCTGCAACCCACCCGGCCGGATCAGGATCGACAGCGTCGGCCCGGCGATCGACGGCGTCGAGGTCAGGATCGCCGAGGACGGCGAGATCCTGGTCGCCGGCGACAATGTCATGAAAGGCTACTGGAACGACCCCGAGGCGACGGCGCGGACGCTTGGCGATGGCTGGCTGCACACCGGCGATATCGGCCATCTCGACGCCGACGGATATCTGCACATCACCGACCGGAAACGCGACTTCATCAAGAATTCCGGCGGCGACATGATCTCGCCGTTGCGGGTCGAAGGCGCGCTGACCCTGACGCCGGAAATCGCCCAGGCGATGGTGTTCGGCGACCGCCGGCCCTTTCTGGTCGCGGTCGTCGTGCCCGACCCGGAATTCGCCGCCGGCTTCGCGAAGGCGCATGGCGCGGCCGGCGATCTGCCGTCGCTCTCCGGCAATCCCGGCTTTCACAAGGCGGTGGGCGATGTCGTCGCGCGGGTCAATGGCGAGCTGGCGCCGATCGAGCGGGTGCGGCGCTTCATCATCGCGCACGAGCCGTTCAGCATCGACAACGCGCAGATGACACCGACCCTGAAGATACGGCGGCATGCGATCCGCGCCGCCTATGAGGCGGCATTCGACGCGCTCTACGAGGGCAAGGGCATCGCGGCTTAGATCCTGCCGCGTCAGCCCCACCCGGCCGCGGCTAACGCCGCGTCCTTCCCTCCCCCGCTTGCGGGGGAGGGTTAGGATGGTGCCCCGGCTCCGACCGCTCCCTCCCCCGCAAGCGCGGGAGGGTTGGGGTGGGGGCTTAACGTCTTACGCCGGATTACTGGGAGGAAGACATGCGCCTAGCGAACAAGATCGGCATTATCACCGCGGCGGCCTCGGGCATGGGCCGCGCCGGCGCGCTGCGCTTCGCGCGCGAGGGCGCGGCTGTCGGCGTCGCCGACATCGACCAGGCCGGGGTCGAGGCGGTCGTCGCCGAGATCACCGCGGCAGGCGGGCGGGCGCTCGCGCTGGCCGGCGATCTGCGCCAGGATTCGTTCGCGCGCGACATCGTGCGGCGTACCGCCAATGCGTTCGGCGGGCTCGACTTCGTGTGGAACCATGTCGGCCACCCCGGCCCGGCCGCGATCGAGGGCATCGACATGGCCGATTACGAGCTCGCGATGGACCTCAATCTGCGCACCGTCCTGGTCACCACCGAGGCGGCGATCCCCGAGATGCGGGCGCGCGGCGGCGGCGCGTTGCTCTATACCGCATCGACCTCGGGGCTGGTCGGCTCGCAATTCAGCCCGGTCTATTCGATGGCGAAATTCGGCATCGTCGGCTTTGTGCGCGCGCTGGCGAAGCGCCTGGCGCCCGACAAGATCCGGGTCAACGCGGTCTGCCCCGGACCGATCGACACGCCGATGCTGCGCGTCTTCGTCGCGCGGCCGGACCAGCAACAGGCACCGGGCGAAGAGGACAAGGAGGCGCTGATCGTGCGGCGCAGCCAGCAGGTCCCGATGCGCCGCACCGGCAAACCCGAGGAAATTGCCAACGCCGCGCTGTTCCTGCTGTCGGACGAGGCGTCCTTCGTGTCGGGCGCGGCGCTCCCGGTCGACGGCGCCGCGACAGCGTAAGGGTTGCCTACGGGCGCCGGAGATAGTGCACGCTGAAGAGCTCGTGGCGGTCGTTCCAGGTGTGTATCGCCGCGAAGCCGGCCTGTGTCGCCAGAGCGCGGAAGTCGTCGATCGCGTATTTGTAGGAATTCTCGGTGTGGATCAGCTCGCCGGCGGCAAAACGGAAACGGGTGCCGGCGATCGTCACGGATTGCTCGGCGAGGCTTTTCAGGTACAGCTCCACCCGCCCCTGCGCTTCGTTGTAGAAGGCAAGGTGAGTGAACTGGTCGATATCGAAATCGCTGCCGAGCTCGCGGTTGATCCGCGTCAGTAGATTGAGGTTGAAGGCGGCGTTCATCCCGGCCTTGTCGTTGTAGGCGCCGTTCAGGATTTTGGGGTCCTTCTTCAGATCGGCGCCGATCAGCATCTCCCCGCCGGGGCCGAGCAAGGCGGCCCAATCCGATAGAAAGGCGACGACCTGCTGCGGCTCGAAATTGCCGATCGTCGAGCCCGGGAAGAACCCGACTCGCTTGCCCTCCGGACCGGGCAGCGGCGGCAGCTCGAACGACCGGGTATAATCGGCACACACCGCGACGACCGCCAGCTTCGGGAAATCGGCCGCCAACCGCGCCGCCGACTTGCGCAGCTGCTCGCGCGAGATGTCGACCGCGACATAGGCCGCCGGCCGGTCGAGCGCCTCGAGCAGGATCCGCACCTTCTGGCTGGCGCCGCTGCCGAGCTCGACCAGGCGGCAATGCGGACCCAGCTGGGTCGCGATGTCGGCCGCGAATCGGTCGAGGATCGCGATCTCGGTGCGGGTCAGATAGTACTCGGGCAGCTCGCAGATCTTCTCGAACAGCGCTGAGCCGCGCGAATCGTAGAAGAATTTGCAGGGCAGTGATTTCGGGTCACGCCGCAGGCCGACGATCACCGCGTCGCGAAAGCTCTCCTGCGTAGGCGCCAAATCGTGAAACGTGAATTTGTCGCTATCTCCCATCACACATCCTCGGCGAGGCGCAGCCCGGAGAAGGCCCAGCGGGCCGAGGGCGGGAAGAAATTGCGGTAGGTGATGCGCAAATGATCGGCCGGCGTTACCGCCGCCCCGCCGCGCAACACCATCTGGTTCGACATGAACTTGCCATTGTATTCGCCGACCGCGCCGGCGGCCGGGCGGAAGCGCGGATAGGCGACGTAGGGGCTGGCGGTCCACTCCCAGACATCGCCGATCATCTGGCGAAGCCCGACGGCGTC
>Ga0207646_10008788_pt1 | contig 10080 bp, 13 predicted proteins | sample KBSK5502metaG_FD_184343 | JGI IMG/M metagenome (GOLD analysis project Ga0207646, IMG submission 184343) | Corn, switchgrass and miscanthus rhizosphere microbial communities from Kellogg Biological Station, Michigan, USA - KBS K5-50-2 metaG... | ecosystem: Host-associated > Plants > Roots >...
CGTGGCACGCGCGGGACGCAGCCGGATGTGCGGCGGCCCGATCCGCTGGCGGCATGTATGCCAGCGCTGCGGCAGTCCCCGGCCGGGCGGCGGCCGCTGATGCTGGTGTTCTCGACGGTCATAGCTTTAGCCTCCGGCTGGTCCTGGTCATCTCCAGGCGAGGCTACGGTCTGCCCCCGGGGGGAGAGTCAAGGGCAGCAGGCCCGGAAGTGCGGGTCCAGGGTGCGGAAGTCAGCGCGGCCGGCGAGCTGGTCGGCGAACTGCGACTGGTAGTCATCGATGCGCCGCAGCAGCTCACCTAGCTCGGCGATCCGGTTCTCGGTGCGGGCCCGGACCGCACACAGCACCTCCGCCAGCCGGGTGCCGACCGGCTCTCCCGGGCGCTGCAGGTAGCTGGCGGCCAGATCCCCGATCTCAGCTAGGGTCAGCCCGAGCCTGCGCAGGGTGGCGATCACAGCCACGCACCACAGCGCCTCCTCGTCGAATAGCCGGTAGTTCCCCGCGCTCCGCCCCACCGTGTAGATCAGGCCGAGGTCCTCGTACTCCCGCAGCGCCTTGACCGCCACCCCGGTCCGGCGGGACAGGGCGCCGATCGTCATCACCGTGGACTGCGCGCTCCTGGGTGTCATCGCGAACCCTCCGCAAAGACCCTCACCATTGTCGCTCGCCGCGCCATTCCCTGCCAGCGCGGGCTGCTCACAACGCCCGGTGCCGCCGACGCCAGCCTGGGCGGCCGGCAGCGCACTCAGCTGGCGGTCGGATCGAGGTCTGGCAGTTTCTGCGCGGCATGCCACCGGCAGGGCGTAGTGACCGTGCGACCGGGTATCCGGGTTGAGGCGTCATGCCTCCGGTGACGGCCGCCCGCCCGAGGGCCGCGCGGCCGCAGCGCTGACGCGCGCCCTGGCAGTGCTAATTGGGCTGGCAGCCGGGGACTGCGCGGGGTCACCACCGGCCGCGGACTCGCCCCTCCCGGCGGCGGCGATCTCGCGGCTGACCGCGATCGCGAGCCGCGTCGCGAAAGCCAACGACGACGCAGCCCTCTCGTGGGCGATGGCGGCGCCGACCACGCACCCCAGGGCGCTGACTTCCGCGACCCCCCGGTGACTTCATCCCGGCGCGGTGGCGTCCTGGGTGTTCCTGGTGACGATGCGTGGGCACTTCGCGGCGAAGGCTGCCGCAGCGTCGGCCGACAGATACCTGTCCATCGTCGTGGCTGCCGGGATCTTCTAGTGCTCGACTTCGGGCTCAGCCCGAAGCCCCCGCCGGTCTCGCCCGCCAGCCTCGGGCCGGTCACCTATCTCATCGATCGCCGGCCTGGATGAGGCCCCGGCGCGTCATTACGCTCGGTTACAGGCCTTCAGGGCCCGGCAGCAATCGTCGCTGCCGGATTCGTTCGCCCGGTTTCAGGCGGATGTCGCGTGGCGGTAGCGGGTGACGGCGGCAGGAACGGTGACGAGGAGAAGACTGCCGATCCATGCGAGTGCCTCGCCTGCTGGCCTTGCGGTGGGCCCGCCGAGGCAGAGGGCCCGGAGCGCCCCGACTATGACGGTGATGGGGTTGATGTTGGCGAAGGCCTGGAGCCATCCGGGCATGGTGGCCACTGGGACCAGGGTGGAGCTGGTGAAGGTGAGGATGATGACCGGGAACAGCCCGGCCAGGCCCGCTGTCTCGGCATCGCGCACCATGATCCCGAGCAGCAGATTGAGCCAGGAGAAGGCGATCCCGGTGGCGACGGCGAGGGTCACCGCGGCCACGGCGGCGGCAGGCCCGGCGTGGAACCGGAAGCCGATGGCCGACCCGGCGGCGATCATGAACCCGGCCACGAACAGGTTGCGGACCGCGTCGGCGGCGACCCGGCCGGCCAGCACCGAGGCGGCGGCGATGGGCAGTGACCGGAATCTGTCGATCATTCCGCTGGCCAGGTCTTCCGCGATGGCTACCCCGGTTTGGGAGGCGCCGAAGCCGATCGCCAGCACCAGCACGCCCGGGAGCAGGTAGTCGATGTAACGGGTGATGCCAGGCACGTGGACCGCGCCGCCGAGGCTATAGGTGAACAGCACCACCAGCAGGATGGGCTGGAGGGTGGCCAGGGCCATCTGCGTGGGAACGCGGGCCAGGCGGCGCAGGTTCCGGGCGGTGATAATGGCGGTGTTCCCCAGCACCGCGCCCGGGGTGGCGTGCATCCGCAGGTTCCGTGCGAGAACGGTGGTCATCGTGCCCTCCCGGGGGCCGGTTCGGGATTGCCTGCCCGGGCAGGCGGACCTGCGCCGCCGGGCGGCGCGTGGGCTGACCCGGGGCCTGGCTGGCCGGTCAGGGTCAGGAAGACGTCCTCGAGGCTGGGGCGGCGCAGGGCCAGCTCGGCGACCCGCAGGCCGGAGGTGACAAGCCGCGTGGCCAGCTCGGCCAGGACCTCCGGGCCGTCAGCGACCGGCAGGACGATCCGGCCCGCGCGGGCATCGATCACCGGCGGCCCGGTGCCGAGTCCTGCCAGCACCTGGGCCAGTGGCCGCGGGTCTCCGCCCGCTAGGGTCTGCAGTTCGAGGCGGTTCCCGCCGATCCTTGCCTTGAGCTCGCCGGGTGTCCCGCTGGCGATGACCCGGCCGCGGTCCACGACCACAATGGTGTCGGCGAGCCGCTCGGCTTCCTCCATGTACTGGGTGGTGAGCAGCATGCTCGTGCCGTGCTCGGCCAGCTCGCCCAGCAGCTGCCACAGGGCGATCCGCCCGTGCGGGTCCAGGCCGGTGGTCGGCTCGTCAAGGAACAGCACCGGCGGCTTTGCGACGAGGCTGGCGGCGACATCCAGGCGGCGGCGCATCCCGCCCGAGTAGGTGCGGGCCATCCGGCCGGCGGCCTTGGCGAGGTCGAACCGCTCCAGCAGCTCCCCGGCACGGCGGCGGGCCGCCCGCCGGCTGAGCCCGTAGAGCCGCCCGATCATCTGGAGGTTCTCCCGGCCGGTCAGGTACGAGTCGACCGCCGCGTACTGGCCCGACAGCCCGATCAGCCGCCGGACAGCCGGCGCCTGCTCCACCACGTCCAGCCCCGCGACCCAGGCCCGCCCGCCATCAGGCGACAAGAGGGTGGCCAGGATCCGCACCGTGGTCGTCTTCCCGGCCCCGTTCGGGCCGAGCAGCCCCAGCACGGTCCCGGCCGGCTGCGCGAAGCTGATGCCGTCCAGGGCACGGACCTGCCCGAAACGCTTCGACAGGCCCTCGGCCGCGATCGCAAGCTGATCTCCCATGCTGGCCTCCCGGACGGCGCGCAGCTTTTATGGGTGACTAGTCACCCACTATACTCGGACTCGTGGTCAGAGTCACTGCCAGCGTCAAGGAGACGACGCGCGGACGCCTGCTCACCGCCGCCGCGCAGGAGTTCGCCCGGGCAGGATTCGAGCGCGCCAACATCGACGCGATCTCGCTCGCCGCCGGCTACGCCAAGGGAACGATCTACAACTACTTCCCCTCCAAAGAAGAACTGTTCCTGGCCGTCGTCGAGCAAGCGCTGGCCCAGGCCGCCGCCGCCGGCCCGGCCCCCCGGGATGCCCCGGCCCGGGACCGGCTGACAGCCACCCTGGCCGGCTTTTGCGGCTGGGCCGGGGAGCAGGACGCGCTGGCCCGCGTGCTCGTGCGCGAGTGCCTGATGGGCACGCCAGGCATGTACCCGCAGGTGATCGGCGCCGAGTGGCCGCTCACCGGAGAACTGGAAACGATCATCGCCGACGGGATGCAAGATGGCGAGCTCCGCAGCGACGTCCCGGCCGACCTGCTCGCCCTCGCCGTCGCCGGGCTGACCGACCTCGCCCTGGCCCAGCACTGGGCCACCGGCGGCACCAGGCCAAGCCTCGCCGACATTCCCGCACTGGTGCTCACCCTGCTCCTTGGCCGCCCGCACACCCGGGGTGACGCCTGACGCGCCCGGCACGGCCGCTGGTGCTGCAGGATTCCCAGACGGTGCGCACCGAATAGATGATCTGAGCGCCGGCCAATCAGAAACCCTAGCAGACACGTAGGCATTCCTATTCGGCGTTATGCGGGTCGGCGGCCCCCGCCCGGCCAGAGTGCTCACGCTTCGTAACTGTCACCCTCGCGTCAGAGGCGGTTCCCGCGCCGGTGCAGATGGGACCAAGCCATCGGCGCGCTGCCAGGTTCGACCCCACGCCCGCGGAATTGACGCCGCAGCCGGGGTCGACGACATAACATCGCCGAGAACCAGAGCCAGCCAATCTGCATGCGGCTTCGGACAACATGGCTGACCTGACTGGCTATCCGCCGCGCTGAGTCGGGTCAGGCGCGCCCGGCCAACACGTAGGCTGGCGGCACCATGAGCCCGTCGGGCGGGGCAAGTTAATCGTGCCTTAGTTCACATCTCGGGAACTCCGCTCCGCCACGCCGTTCACGATTCGTCGCGCTGACACTCACGTTCCTCCGGCGGAGAGCATGCCTGCCTGCGCAGCGCAGATCCTCCTGAAGGAGGCCTGGCCGGAGGGTGCCCGGTAAGGGCATCTTGGTGTGGCGCCGGGTGTAGCTACCGGAGATTAACTAGCCGAACTCACCTCATAACCCTTAGTGTCGGCCCGTGCTGGAGCGGGACTTCGCCAGCGTGCTGCACGCTGCCGCCCGGGGCGACGAGAATGCGTTCGCGCGGCTGTACCGCGATGCCCACCCGCCCCTGGTGCGCTACCTGCGGGTGCTGGCCGGGCAGGGTGCCGAGGACGTGGCCGCCGAGGTGTGGCTGGAGGTCGCCCGGCGGCTGGCCCGCTTCCGGGGAGACGAGCGGGAGTTCCGCGGATGGCTGTTCACCCTGGCCCGCCGGCGGGTGATCGACCAGCGCCGGTACGCCGACCGCCACCCGGTGCGGCTGACCGACGATGCCGAGGAGCTGGACCGGGCAGCCGCGGACGACACCGCCGCCGCGGCCCTCGACAACATGTCCACCGAGGCCGTGCTCGGGCTGATCGCCACGCTGCCGGCGTTCCAGGCCGAGGTGATCGTGCTGCGCGTCATCGCCGGTCTGGATGTCGGCCAGGTCGTCCGGATCACCGGCAGGCGTCCTGGCGCGGTGCGGATGGCTGGCCTTCGGGGGCTGCGCCGGCTGGCGGCCCGGCTGTCCGCTGAGGCCGAGACCCGCAAAGGTGTGACGGGATGAGGGCGGGTGACGGTTCTCCTGACGAGATGCCGCACGTTCCCCGCCTCGGCGATCGCCAGCACCTGGATGCGGCGACCGCTGAGGGGCTGCTTGCCGGTCGGGGGGTCCCCGGGGACTCCCCGACCGGTCAGCAGGCGCTGGCGCGGATGCTGGAGATCGCGGCCCGCCCCCCAGGTGACGAGGAGCTGGCCGGGGTCGCCGCGGCCGTCGCGGGGTTCGTGCTGGTCTCCAGCACACCCAGCTCCACTCAGACCGAAGCACGGCGAGAGGCCAGGCCCAGGGCCCGCCGGCTTACCAGGCTGACGCTGGTCTGTGCGGCCGGGGCGGTAGCGCTCGGCGGCAGTGCCGCCTTCGCCGGCGCGCTGCCCGCCCGGCTCCAGGAGATGGTGCACGTCATGTTCGGCGCGCCCGCGCCCGGTCATGAGGTCTCCCACCCGGCGCGCGGATCTCAGGGGCGGCACCCGGCGAAGGGCCCCGGCTACCTGCAGCAGGGGGTCCCGGTCGGTGGACCGGGCCATGATCAGACGACAGCCGCCGCGGCCTCGCCGACGGCTACCCCGACGACCACGCCCCCGGCAACGCCCACGCCCACGCTCAAGCCGCCCAAGCGCCGCCGGTACCCAGGCCCGCCCAGGCCCACAGCGTCGCCCGAGCCCACGATGCCGGGGTGCCTGGCCACGACTACGACAAGCCCCCGAAGCCGAAGCCTGCGGCGAAAGGCACCGGGTGAAAGCGCGGCGGGGCGCCGCCCTCAGTTGTCCCCCCCAACTAGCGGCCGGCGTCCCGTCGCCCTCGCATAAGAGGAGCGATCCAGATGGGTGTGAGGCTTCCGATTCCCAGCAGACGCAGTGCCCTCACGGGCGTGCTGCTGATTCTGCTCGGCGCCTGGGGCGCGGTCGTGCCGTTCGTCGGCTCCTATTTCCAGTACGCCTACACCCCGGACTCCGCGTGGTCCTACACCTCGGGCCGGCTGTGGCTGTCGGTCGTGCCCGGCGCGGCTGCCCTGATCGGCGGGCTCGTGGTCGTGCTCGCCTCCAACCGGGCGGTGGGCGTGGCCGGCGCGTTCCTGGCCGGGATCAGCGGTGCCTGGTTCGCGATTGGCAGGGTGGCCGGCCCGGCCTGGGCCAGCCTGACCCCGGGAGCACCCGTCGGGGATACCGGGATGCGCGCCCTGGAGGAAATCGGCTTCTTCACCGGCCTGGGCCTGGTCATCGTATTCGTCGCCATGGTGGTGCTCGGGCGGTTGTCCGTGGTCGGGGTTTCCGACATGAAGGCTCCCGCCGGCCCCAAGCCGGAGACGGCCGGGGAGGAGCCGGCCAACTCTGACGCAACCGCAGGCTAGCCACCCGGCCGCTGCTCGCGATACCTATCGTTCAGGAACCATGAGCATCAGTAGTCAAGCGCAGAGCCGTTTGCCGCCCGCTGACGGGCTGCGCTCGCTTCTTACCATCGCCGACCCGATCAGCTCTGGGTGGCAGTCCGGGCCCCGCACCGCGAGCGTGCGTCCGGGTGGTCGCGCTAATCCCGGCACACAATGAAGCCGCAACTATCGGCGACACCGTCCGGTCGCTCCGGCGGCAGACGCACATTGCCGGATCATAGTCGTCTGCGACAACTGCATTGCTGCGACGGAGGATATTGCTCTTTTAAGCGGCGCAGAAGGGCATCGCCACTGTCGGCAACACCGCATGGAAAGCCGGCGCCCTAAATCAGGCACTGTCGATCACCCTCGGCGGGCTGTCTGAGGATGACCTCGGGCTTGCCCATGGATGCCGATTCCCAGCTGAACGACGGCTGGACCGCCACCGCAGTTAGCGCGAGCGGATGATGAAACCGCACCCGGGGGCCGAACTCGATCAGGCCGACAGCGGTCGCCGGCGCCGCGGCCTCGACCCCAATCCCGAAATGTTCGGCGGCCCCGCCATAGCAGCACTGGGTCACCGACCGGCTCAGCCGCCGCCACCAGCAGCAGCCTCTGCGTCTCATCCGGAAGCGGCCGCACCCGCCGCAGAAAGCTCTGCTCGACCCGTGCCGACAGCGGTAGTGTCCCGGACCGGGATGATCCACGGGCGCGCCAAGTCGAACTGCACCTCGTAGCCGTACCGAGGCCCGAGCCCGATGCGCTCCTCGATGGCCGCGACGGCTTTCGTGCAGACGACATGCGCCCAGGGACGACCGGCGGTTGCCGCACTCAGCGTTTCCAGGATCGCCAGCTCGACCAGTCCGCTTCCTGTGCGATCACTCACCATTCTTCCTTACCGGCCTTCGGGAGGCGGACTTCACCCGGCGCAGAAGTATCAGCGCGCTTTCGGTTACAAGCCTCCGGCGGAGATGTAGCCATTGGCCACCCCGCCGCAGCCGTTGAGCTTGATCCACAGGTCGACGTCCGGGCGGCCCGGGTACTTCAACCTGCCGCACGCACCCACGCATTCGGTCATGCTGCCCATGTCATCGCCTACAACCCGGCAGCCGCTGGCGATGTCCAGAGTGGCCCGCGCGCTGGGCGCCCGTGATGCCGCCACCGGCATGTACCGGCTACTCCAGCAGTTGGGCGTCGAGCGCAGCCTCGCCGTCCTGGGCATGCCCGAGCCATGCGTCGACCGCACCGCGGAGATCGCCGTATGCCCCGTTCATTGCGTCATCACCCCCCTTGACCTGTTGGCCTCGCCTGATGCAGTGTGGGACTTCGGATACCACACGGGCCGGGCCCGCCGAGGCGGCGGGGCCCGCCGACCGGGCCCGGTGCAGAGTTTCGGCGCTTTCGGCGCGACCAAGAGCGGCGCGCCCGCGCGATCAGGGACGCAGATTTTGGGAGGCCGTCATGAACGAGGCCGACCAGCAGCGGGTAGTCGTCGGAGTCAACGGGTCCCGGGCTTCCCAGGCTGCGCTGCGATGGGCCGCGGCCGAGGCCAGGCTGCGGAAGGCAGCGCTGCATGTGGTGTATGCGCTGGATCCGACCTCGCAGCACGCGCCGTACGCGCCCATGGAGGGCATACCCACCCGGGACCAGGTGCAGGTGGTGGCCGGTGTCGGCCTCGGCGCGGCCGTGCGCGCCGCGTTCGGCCCGGAACTGCCCGCCTGGGTCACCGAGGAGGTCGCCGACGGCGTACCTGAGCGGGTGCTCGTCGATCTTTCCGGCGGCGCCGACCTGCTCGTGCTCGGCGGAACCACCGCGGCTGCCACGGCGAGCATCGTCGGGCGCTCCGCAGGCCCGGTCATCCGCGCCTGCCTGATGTGCGCCCGGTGCCCGGTGGTGGTCGTCGGTGAACCTGCGGAGAAGCCTCAGTCAGGGGTGACCGCGACCGGACCGTGGGCGTGGTTCAGCACCGCGTGCGGGACCGATCCCGCTCCGGGCCGGCCGGAACCCTCGGTGTCGTTCCTGCCGAGCACCACAAGGTCGGCGCGGGCCGGGGCCCCGGCGAGCACCGGGCCCGGCTGACCCCCGGGGCCGCTGCGGCCGCGTCTCCGGAAGGAACCAGCGCCGGGCGTGGACCGCGTGCAGCCCGGGCGGTGATCGTCGCGGTTCCTAACCGGGTGAGGAACTTGGCTGGGCGTGGTCATGGACGTGGGCCTCGCGCAGGTGCTCCTTCTCCGGGTCCACGTGGGGCTCGTGGCTGTGCGAGAGGGCAGAGTGGTTGTGTTCGTGGCTGTGGGTGGCCATGAGGTGAGTGAGGTCTTCGCCCTTGCGGTAATAGTGGGTCACGTGCACGTGGTGAAGTGGCGCTCCGCCTATCTCCCGCCCCTTAACGGTAGGTAGACGCTGCGGCGGCACCAATGGATGTTAAGCCGTCTGGACACCGAACAGGCTAATATGCGCGCCGAACTGCCATGCCTGGGAACCGTGTCCGATGAGTACAGACTCGGCGTTCGGCGCCAAGCGCACGGCGGCGGCGTCCAGTGACTGGTCACTCTCGGTCACGACTACTGCCCGGCCTTATAGGTAACCAGGCAGATCGCAGAGGCTGCCACATGGTCACGAAGCTATAGCCTTCAAGCAGGCGATTCCGATGATCTCGTTCACGTCCACTGGAGTGGTGTATGAGGTGCCTGCTCAGCTCTGACCGTTTCGTCCTCGGTGGGCGTGTCGGCGTGACGTGAGGCGGCCACCTCGTGATCCTTCGAAGTGGTATCGCGACCGCCTGGTCGATCCCCGCGAACTCACGGAGACCATGCTGGCTCTAGACGAGGCTGTGCGGGTTCGGGGCAGTCGTTGATCTTGTCCCCTGGGGTGACTAGCCTGAGATCATCTGCGCCGTGAGGCGGGCCTAGCCCACGGCTAGCCTGGCTGTTAGCAGGTGGGTCGCTGCTAGCGAGGGAGGTCCGGATGCCTCGCAGGATCGTGTCTTGGCTGGTGTTCCTCGCCGCCACCCTGGGCCTGGTCTGGGCCGGATGGCCCGGCGCGTCGGCCGATCCGGCCACTTTGGTCAACAGGGTCGACGTGGTAGCGGCCGTGGTGCTGCTGGCGGGGCTGCCGTGGCTCTCCCGCCGGGTGTTCGGCCCGGCCTGCGACAGCTGGCTCGCGCAGATCGTGCGGGTCGGCGGTTACGCGGCGGTGTTTGCCTTGGTGCTGGCCAAGGCCGAGGTGGAGCGGTCCGAATACGCCGCGCATGCCGGGCGTGCCTGGCTTGCGGGTGCCTGGGCGGGCGAGATCATCTTCCTCGTCGTCATCGGTGCCTATGTGGCCGGGCTCCTCGCGGTGACGGCGCGGCGGCCGCCCTTCAGCCCGGTGGCGCTGGCCATCGGCGCCGCAGCGGGGGTGGCGGCCGGTCTCCTGCTGTATGCGCTGCCGCCCGTGGGCGGGTGGCCGCATATCACCATCGGATGGCTGGCCGACGTGTACGGCGTGGCGCGAGCGCTCGCGTTGCCGCTGGCGCTGGGCACGGCCATCGCAGCCGGGCTGGTGGTGGCCCGGCGGACCGGGCGCCGCCGCACGCAGCT
>Ga0207646_10008789_pt1 | contig 10080 bp, 13 predicted proteins | sample KBSK5502metaG_FD_184343 | JGI IMG/M metagenome (GOLD analysis project Ga0207646, IMG submission 184343) | Corn, switchgrass and miscanthus rhizosphere microbial communities from Kellogg Biological Station, Michigan, USA - KBS K5-50-2 metaG... | ecosystem: Host-associated > Plants > Roots >...
GTGCTGGGGTTGCTGCTCGCCGCGATCGCGGTGCAGTTCGTCATCGACGCGGTCAAGATCATCGCCGTCCGCTGACGCCGCGCTGTGCGGGCTATCGGAGCAAAAACCCGGCGCCGATCGGGTCGTCCGCCGACAACACGAACTGGTGATAACCGGTCAGATGCGCGCTACCTTCGATCTCCGTGATCACCGCCGGGTAATCGGCGACCCGGTCCTCACCGACCACGCGCGAGGCGAAACGGGTGCCGATCACACTTTCATGCATCAGCGTGGCGCCGGGCGCCAGCTCCCCCTGACGGTCGAGCAGCGCCAGGCGCGCCGAGGTGCCGCTGCCACAGGGCGATCGGTCCACCTCGCCGTCCGCAAAGACAGTCACGTTTCGGTTTCCGGCGGTGAACATCACCCCATAAATATCTTCGAGCTCCGGTTCGAGCGGATGGACGATATCGCGTTCCGCCTCGATCGCGGCCTTGATCTCGCGGCCCAGCTCGATGAACCGTGGCACGAAGGCCGGCTCGAGCGGGAGCTCGAAACGGTCCGCGGGAACGATGGCGTAAAAGGCGCCGCCGTAGGCGACGGCCACCTCGACCCGGCGCCGAGCAACTGATACGGACAGTCCGTCGAACAGGACGAAGCTCGGGACGTTGCGAAAGCGCACCGACCGAACCCGCCCGTCCTGCAGGCTCGCCACTGTCCGTAGGCGGCCCGATGGCACGTCGACCACCACCTCGACCGATGGGCCACTGGCGGGGACCATGGCCGCGTCGATCGCCCAGGTGACGAGCGCGATCGTCCCATGGCCGCACGCCGTGCTGTACCCCGCGTTGTGGAAGAAGACCACGCCCAGCTGCGCGCCGGCATCCTGTGGGTCGGTTACGAAACCGCCGTACATGTCGGCGTGCCCGCGCGGCTCGAACACCAGCAGCTGCCGGATATGGTCGAGGTGTTCGAGCGCATAGCGCCGCTTCTCGAGGATCGTCGTGCCGTGTAGCGACGGCACACCGCCGCTGACGATCCGAAAGGGCTCGCCGGCGGTGTGATAGTCGACCGTACTCACCATCAGGTTGCGGCCCGCCGCCGGTGCGTTCACCGGCTCATCCTGCCAGAGTTCGGCCGCGAGTAGTCTGAATGAGCCAAGATGAAATCGTTAAAGTGGTCGGCTTTAGTCGTCGGCTTCGCCCTCCTGGCGTTTGGGACCGTCATGGTCTTCATGGCATTTGATCGCAACTCGCATTCCAGCAGCGATACCATCCGCCCCTTCCTGATCACCATGGCGCCGGTGTGGGCGGTGGCGATCGCCAGCGCGATGGTCCTTCTCCGGCGGCCTAAGGACTAGCGCTCAGCTTGGCGAGGGCCGCGGCATCGACGGCACCAGTGAGCCATCCCGATAAGTAGCGCGTTCAGCCGCCTCACTAGTGGCTGCTCAGCGCGCCAACGGCACCGGCCGTGATCGAGTCGATCAACGTTGTTTGGCCGCTCAGGTCGTAGACGGCGAGCGAGAAGCCGACTGGCACGTTCTGCCACTGGTCGAAGGCCATCGGCCCTGACGGTCCGACGTACTGGATCGCGTGCCCCGTCCTCAGGGCAATGAGCCCTTCGGCGTACGAGTGCACCACGACGGTAGTCGCCCCTCCGCTGGTCAGTCTCTTCACGTACGGATTGAAAACCGCGGGATCCACTGTTCCAGCCGCGACCATTGCCAGGGCTACAATCGTCACCGCGTCAAAATCGGACATCGCGTACGGATCACCGCTCCACTGCCCGGGGTTCGGGACTTCCGCGGCGCTCCCCAGCAGGGCGTCGTTGAAAATCTCCCAGGCCCTGCCTTGCGGCGCCGCATACGGCTGCACGGCAACGAAGGATTTCGCAAAGATCGCGGGGCCGATCGACCGAGATACGGCGTCGAGCCATCCGGGCTCAAGAGTCACATTGGTACCGATGATGGGGATCTGTGCGTGCCTCTTCGCGAGCTCGGAGAAAAAGGTCGCCGCCGTCTTGCCGTCAACCTCGGTGAAGATGACGTCTGGATTGGCCTGCACAACCGCCTCGACTTCGGCGGCATACGACGGCTTGCCCATCTCCAGCGACTGGTTGATGACGATGCTGCCGCCAAGCTGCCGGAATCCTTTCAACAAGCTTGGCACGTTCGCCTGGGAGCTGGCGTCGATCCCAAAAACGGCCGCGCCCCGACGATAGCCCTCCTTATGAGCCCAGATGGCCATGGCATAGCCCGCGGCGTCGTCGGAAGGCGTCATGCGCCAGAGGTAGGCATAGGTGGACCGGTCGAAGACGGCTTGACCAGCATCGGTGAACATTGGAACGTGAGCTCGATTGATCAATGGCACCGTCGACGGCGCTTCGTTGGACCCCGGCCCGAGCACGGCGACCAGGTTTGGCGTGGAGGCCAGCATGCTCCTCGCTAGCTCACCGGATTCCGCCTCGCTCCGGGTGTCAACCTTGACGCAGTCCAGGGAGTGGCCGAGCGCGCCACCAGCGCGGTTGATGAGCTGGATCGCTGCATAACAGCCGGCATACATCAAACTCCCGAAATCGGCGTCCGCCCCCGAGAATGGCTGCAGGTTGGCAATTGTTAGGTTTCCGGTCATCGTCCTTTGCGTGCCCGCGCCGCTGCCACCGCAGGCACTGGCGGCTAGCGCCACGCCGATCATCAGTGCGGCCAGCCGCCTCATGATGCCATCCGAGTGGCCTCTTTCGCCCGGTACATGGCTTGATCGGCCGACGCCATCAACATCTCGAGGGTCACGGGATGTGCCGCGTGGTACTGCACCACCCCGAGGCTGACGGCGAGACGCCATGGAAAACGGGAATCCTGGTTGAGCGCCGCGAGGTTTTTCCGCACGCGATCGAGAACGATGTTCAGCCCGTCCCCGTTGACGTCGGCCATCAGGACGACGAACTCATCGCCGCCCAGGCGGGCGACCACGTCGGAGCGTCGGAAGGTATGCAGCAGGACCGCTGCCAGCTCCCGAAGGGCCCGGTCGCCGGCGTCATGGCCAAACTGGTCGTTGATGAGCTTGAAGTGGTCGATGTCAAGGTAGACCAGCGCCATGGACGTCCCCTTTCGGTCGGCCAGGTTGCGCTGGTGCTCAGCCAGCATCAAGAACCCTCGGCGGTTCATCAGTCCGGTGAGCTCATCGGCAATGGCCAGTCGACGCACCTGTTCCAGCAGGCGGTTCCGCTCTATCCCGTAGCGAATGGCACGTGGTAGCAGCTCACCATCGACCCGCGATTTGCGGAGGAAATCCTGGGCTCCCTCATTGACGGCCTTGAGCGCAATCGACTCGTCGTTCAGGCCGGATAGCACCAGGATCGGGACGCTCGGACACTGAGCATGGACGGCGCGGTACGTCTCCAGGCCCTGGCTGTCGGGCAGGGAGAGATCAAGCAGGACGACATCGACTTCGTCCACCGCGGTGCGAAGTGCCTCCAGCGCTTGCTCCAACGATTCGGTTACCTGGACCATGAAATGGCCCGGAAGTCCATCGTTCAGTGACTCGCGTACAAGACGGGCATCACCGGGGTTGTCTTCGACCAGAAGGACGCGGGTATGCTCGCCTACCACATCAGCTCACTGCGAGGGCAGCTTGACGATCTCCACCCAGAACTCCTCGATGGCCTTGACGACCTGCAGAAAATGATCGATGTCGACGGGTTTCGTCACGTACGCGTTGGCATGCAGCTCGTAGGCTCGGGCGATATCGCTTTCGGCCTCGGACGAACTCAGCACCACCACGGGGATCCGCCGGAGGTCCGCATCCTTCTTGATGGCGGCCAGCACTTCTCGACCGTCCATCCGCGGCAAATTGAGGTCCAGCATGATCAGGTGCGGCCGCATCGCGCCGCCGTACTGGCCCTGCTGGTGGAGGTATGCGAGCGCCTCGACCCCGTCACCCACGACTTGGACCGTGTTACGGAACTTCGCCTCTTTGAGCGCCTCACAAGTCAGCCGAACATCACCCGGGTTGTCCTCGACGAGAAGAATCTGTACAAGTTCGTGAATGTCGCTCATGCTGCGATTTGCTGACCTCCTGTGTCGGGCAATGTGAAGAAGAAGGTCGTGCCCTTGCCCGGTTCGGACTCCAACCAGATGCGACCCCCGTTTCGCTCGACGATCCGCTTACACACCGCCAGGCCGATTCCGGTACCCGGATACTCCGATTGCTTGTGCAGTCGCTGAAAGATCAAGAAGATGCGGTCCCTGTACTGGGGCTCGATACCGATCCCGTTGTCGGCCACCGAGAAGACCCAATCTCCGCCGCGCGCTTCGGCCTGGATGCGAACGATCGGCCGCTCGGCCTTGCAGAACTTCAGGGCGTTGCTGATCAAATTCTGGAACAAGCGCACCAGCATGCCGTGGTCTGCCCAAACCGTTGGGAGCTGACTGCTGGAGACCACGGCCGACCGTTCCTCGATCGCCGACTGGAGATTCGCCAGCGCCTGATCCATGGCGATTTGTGTGTTAACTGGTTTCGCGGCAAGCTCCTCCCGGCCGACGCGAGAGAAGGACAGGAGGTCGTTGATGAGTGACTGCATGCGGTTGGCGCCTCCAACCGCAAAGTCGATGTATTCATCCGCGTCGGCGTCCAGCTTGCCGCTGTAGCGGCGCTTGAGGAGTCCCGTGAACCCACTGACCATCCGCAGCGGCTCTTGCAGGTCATGCGATGCGACGTAGGCGAATTGCTCGAGATCGGCATTGGAGCGTTTGAGCTCGTCAGACTGTTTAGTGAGCGACCGCACCATCGTCGTCATCGCCCGTGAAAGGCTGCCGATCTCATCACGTCGATCCGTAAACATGGGCTCCACCATCTGACCGGTGGCAATGCGATCGGCCGACGCCCTCAACCGTCGTAACGGAGTGGAAATGCCGATCGTCACCGCGATGGCCACGGCCAGTGCGACAGCCAGGCCGACGAACGAGGCCATGATGACGAGCCGCGTCGAGTCGGAGGCGGACTTCTGGGCGTCAGCCACCGTAATCCGAATGTGCAAACCGATCTCGTCACCAATGCCGGCGGCCGTCTCCCGCACCGTGTCGACCAGGACAATCTCCGCGGCACTTTCGGCGCCTGGAGGGAGCCCTGACCGAATCGTAGCGATCTCCTCGCTCGATTCCGTTTCGACGGCTTGAATCTGAGTGCGGAGGAGACTGACGGTTGGGGCCAGCGCCGAAATGCTGGCGTCGTTTTCGAACTGAGCCAGCGCGGCAAGGTCGCCAAAGATTTGGTCGTGGGCTCGGAAGTAGGGTTGAAGCAGATCTTCACTACCGCGAGGCATGGTGTCCACCGACCCCTCGAAGCGGGCGAGGGCGATTTGCTCGTTGAGAATCTGCACCCTGAGATCGTCGCTGAGTTGCAACTCGGGGACAGCCTCCCGGCTGAGATGCTCCGCGACCGCCGCGGTATCGTGCAAACGGACAAGCGTAAGCGCGGCGATACCAAGCATCACGAGCAGAATCAACCCGTAGCCGGCGGCTATGCGGACGAAGAGCGGCAGGCTGACCGGCCGGAGTTTCAAAACGTTCCCGTATAGATCAGACGGGATCGCCTAGGCGATCATTGCGAACGGGACTCGTGAGCCACGCAGCCCTCCAAATGCGGGTGGCCGCGGTCTGTTAAGACAGATGAATCATGCTGGCTGAGCCGAGAACCTGGCATCTCGATGTCGCGGCGGTGCGAGACCTGACGCCGCGGATGCGCCGGGTACGGCTGACGAGCCCCGACCTGGACCGATTCGACTATCTCGCCGGGCAAGACATGGCCCTGACCTTCCGGCGAGCCGATGCGCCGCCCGTCCGCCGGCGCTATACGATCCGCCACTATGACCGCGATCATCGTCTCCTCGATCTCGACTTCGTGTTGCACGGCGATGGTCCCGGAATGAAGTGGGCACAGGCGGCGCGCCCGGGCGATTCGATCGAGGTCGTCGGGCCGCGGGGCAAGATCATGCTGGTACCCGACGCCGCCTGGCACTTATTTGCCGGTGACGCAACAGCGGTTCCCGGCGCGCTGGCGATGATGGAGGCGCTGCCTCGAGGCGTGCCCGCCCTCGCGTTCCTCCAGGTCGATGATCGCGAGGAGCGGCAGTCGGTCGAGGGCGCGTGGGGGCCGCAGATCAGCTGGCACTACGAGGAGCAGGCGCCAAATGGTGCGGCCGGTCTCGTAGCGTCGGTGGCCGGCGCCGCGCTGCCGCTCGGCCGCGGTCATGCCTATCTCGCCGGAGAGGTCGCGCTGGTGACCGCGCTCAAGGCGACACTGCAGTCGCGTGGTTGGGCGGCCGAGGACATTTCGGCGAAGGCGTACTGGAATCGCGGGCGGGCGAATGCCGGTCACGGGGAGCCAGAACTCAAAGCATCGTGATAGTCTCGATATCAGGAATACCCCACGACAAGGAGGCATCTGATGGCCACGGTAAGTACCAGACAGAAAAATCGCATGTCGTCCCAGACCTTCGCCTTTCCCAAGGAACGCAAGGAGCCGCTCAACGACGCCCGCCACGTTCGCAACGCCGTCGCCCGATTCGATCAGGTCGAGGGCGTGAGCGACCGTGAGCGCGAGTCGGCCTGGCGACGGATCAGAGCGGCCGCAAGGAAATACGGAGTCGAGATCAAGGTTCGGGGTTGGCGCCAGCTGATGAAAGGCGGGAAGTCGGGCCGCCGGTCTGCTCCTCGCTGATCTGCCAGAGCCGGCGGGCCGCTTCGACATTCTGGGCCGCCGGCGACGGCGCGACCGGACGCCGGTCGAAGATATAGGCGCCGTTGAGCTGACTCGCGTCCTCAGCGTCGACCAGCCAGACGAGCGACTCGGCACCCTTTTGTGGACTGCGGGCAAAGGGCCTCGAGATCGCCATGCCGAGCCGCATCAGGACGCCGTTGTTGCGGTTGAAGCCGGTCGCGACGAACCCTGGATGGAACGCGTTGGCGCTGACGCCCGTTCCCTCGAGGCGGCGCGCCAGTTCGACGGTGAAGAGGATGTTGGCCAGCTTGGTCTCGCCGTATCGGGTGAAGCCGGCACCGCCCCAGGCCCGTTCCGCGTTGAGATCATCGAAGGGGATGCGGGCGCCTTCATGTGCACCCGATGACGTGGTCACGATCCGCGCCGGACGGCTGGCCGTCAGCCGGTCGAGCAGCAGGCTGGTCAGAAGAAAGGGAGCCAGGTGATTGACGGCCCAGGTCAGTTCGATGCCGTCGGCGCTCATCTGCCGGCGGGCGTAAATGGCGCCGGCATTGTTCACCAGCACCTGGATGCGGGGATATCGCGCCAGCAGCTCGTCAGCCAGCCGTCGAATGGACGATTGGGACGCGAGGTCGGCGAGCATCACGTCGGGGACGCGACCCGCGGAAACAGCGCTGATCCGTCGGACGGCATCCGCCGCCCTCGCCTCGTTGCGCGCCACCAGCGTCAGGTCCGCGCCTCGCCGGGCCAGCTCGATCGCGGCGGCCAGGCCGATGCCGTTCGTCCCTCCCGTCAGGACGACCCGCTTGCCGGCGACGCCACCCCACTCGGTCATCAGAAGTCCCGCCGCCCCTCGAAGCTCGCGGCGGCGCCCGGTCGTGTCAGCTGATAGACCGCGATCCGCTGGCCTCCGGGCGCATGAAAAGAACAGATCGGCCCGTGGGGAATTTCAAATGTCGATTCTTCGCTCCAACCACCCTTCTTCAAGTCGGTCAGGGCCTTGCGAAGGTTGGCGACCCGGTAGACGAGGATCGGCGTGTCGCCCTTGACGTGGTCGGCGAGCAGGAACATCGGTGGCGGAGGCGCCAGCTCGATGGCCGCGACCCGCGCCCCCATCCCCTCCACCGCGAAATGCAGGCGGCCGCCGAGCACCGCCGTGAAATAGGCCACGTCCCGCTTGACGTCGCGACTCGGGTGGTAGACGAAGTCAAGGGACTCGAAGGCCACGCGATCATCCGTCCGACGGAGCGCTGCGGTCTTGAATTTCCCAGGCATGATCCAGGGCGTGCCAGGCGATGCGCCGCGCGGCATAGCGCTGCGGCCAGCCTCGCTCGACCAGCGCCTTGCCGTTGGAGGGCTTCCCGAGCACGTCGGCGATCGCGGCTCGAAACTCGCCGATTCCGCGACGATCATCTCGAGCCGGTGGCTTGAGGCGGAGCCCAAGCTTGCGCACGTAGGCCTCCTCCGCCCCCAGTACGTGGTCCGCGATCTGGTCGCGATCGCGGCCGCCCCCGCGCGGGCCCTTGCGGAGCTCCGCCGGGGCGCTCGCGATCACCTCATCGAAAATCGCCCAGGCCGCGTTGACGAGGGCGGCGATCCGCTTGCCCTCCGGCGCGGCGAGCGGCCTGGTATCGCGCTTTGCCACCGAGTCCGGCGCACCGAAATCGGTGGTGGCGGTGCCGGCAAGATGCTCCACCACGCGAAACGCTGCGGCCGACCTCGGGTCGAAGGCGATACGCGCCTTTTTGGCAACCGCCGCGTAGCGCGAGGCGTAGGCAGCGAGCGCGGCCAGCGCTGAACCCTCGTCCTTCCCCGCGCGGCACCAACCGGGCCAGTCGAGGGCAGCAGCGAAGCTTCGCTTACTCCCGGTCTCGATCGCAACGTCGGTCACGGCGGACCGGCTAGCTGAGGCGCTCGACAATCATCGCCATCCCCTGGCCACCACCAACGCACATCGTTTCCAGGCCGATGGACTTGTTGTCGGTGGCCAGGCCGTTGAGCAGTGTGCACAGGATGCGGGCCCCGGTCATCCCGAAAGGGTGACCGAGCGCGATCGCGCCCCCATGTGGATTGAGCTTGTCGCTGAAGGGATCGATCCCCAGCTCGCGCGCCGAAGGGATGACCTGGGCGGCGAAGGCCTCGTTGATCTCGACGATATCGACGTCGTCGATCGTCATCTTTGCGCGCTTGAGCGCCTGTCGTGAAGCCTCGATCGGGCCGAGACCCATGATCTCCGGCTCGAGCGCCGTCACCCCGGTGGCGATGATGCGTGCCAGCGGCCGGAGGCCGAGCTCCTTCGCCTTGCGATCGGAGGTGATCACGACGGCGGCTGCGCCATCGTTCAGCGGACACGAATTGCCGGCGGTGACGCGCCCGTTTTCGCGGAAGGCCGGCTTCAGCGTTGCCAGCACCTCCATGGTGGTGTTCGGCCGCGGCCCGTCATCGCGCTGCATCGTGGTCCCATTTTTAAGCGGCACCGGGATGATCTCGCGGTCGAAGAATCCGCCGTCGCGCGACTCGACGGCCCGCGTCTGGCTCTTGACCGCATAGCGATCCATTTCCTCGCGGCTGATCTGCTTAAGATCGGCCACGTTCTCCGCCGTCTCCCCCATCGCGATATAGATGTCGGGGTACTCCTCGCTGTTGCCGCGCTGGAGTCGGGGGTTCTGGGCATCGGGCATGTCGGCGAATCCGTTGATGTACCTCGAGACGCATTCCACCCCGACGGAGAGAAAAGCCTCGCCTTCGCCGGCCTTGATGGCATGGAAGGCTATCCGGCTCGTCTGCAGCGACGATGCACAGTAGCGGGTGACGGTCGTGCCCGGGACATCGAAGCGGGTCAGGATGCTGACCGCGCGTCCCAGGTTGAAACCCTGTTCGCCCGCCGGCAAACCGCAGCCGCAGATGAGGTCATCGAGCGTCGTGGGGTCGAGCTGTGGAACCTTCTGCATCACCTTGGTCGCGACGTGGGCGGCCAGGTCGTCCGGCCGCATCTCCACCAACGACCCCTTATTGGCGCGGCCAATCGGAGAGCGGCCATAGGCGACGATCACGGCATCAGACATGGTGCTCGATCAGATTAACGCGATCGGTCGCGATACATGAGCCAGGCGGAGCGCCAGCACCGGGCATAGGTCGACGGCGCGCCGGGCGAGCGCCGACAAGTGCTCGGGCAGCGGACCCCTTTTTATGACGGGGTAGCCCCAGTCATCCAGGCTGATCCGCTCCGGGAGCAGCTCGGCACAGAGCCCATGCCCGTCGCAGCGGATCCGGTCGACCTCGATGATCTCGCCCATCAGGCCACCGCCACCCGCTTCGGCCTCGACACGGTCCGGCAGCGCCGCCGCTGGTGCTCGGCGAAGTCATCGGCGAAGAGCTCGAGCGCGCT